>Ga0209470_1002119_pt1 | contig 14229 bp, 20 predicted proteins | sample GraSoiAngelo_125_FD_185882 | JGI IMG/M metagenome (GOLD analysis project Ga0209470, IMG submission 185882) | Grasslands soil microbial communities from the Angelo Coastal Reserve, California, USA - 14_0927_05_40cm (SPAdes) (version 2) | ecosystem: Environmental > Terrestrial > Soil > Grasslands ... | reverse complement strand
GATGACGATAATGCTACTGAAGACCCGGCCTAATTTTCGTATACTTGTAGCTGTAATTCTAGATTGCTACAACAAACAAATTCTCAAGAAAAAAGCAGTAATAAAAAACTAGGCTTTTAGAAACTAAGTGGATTCATTATCGATGTTAGGCTATTTGCTGGCAACATCTGTAACATCTGCTGTGCTTAATTTTTTGTGCTGTTCTCCCTTCCTGGTATCATCGATTTTATCATAATTTGGTTCGTACCCTGTACAACATCCGTGAGGAGCAATAACGTTTGATTTTTTACCCATAACGCCTGGTCCCTCATTTTTGACTAACATACATTGCCCTCCGAGTGTGTTGACCCAGTAAATGCAGTTATAACAGAAGTACCCCTGACGCAAGTTAGAATCAGCAAATTTATCGTACTCTATGTAAGAAGCTTTGAGTTTGCTAAATTTTTTAAATTTGGAGAGGTTGTCTATTGCTCTGACGGCTTCTTTTATTTTTCTGCCAAATTTTATCAATGCAACCACCTAATTTGTTTTGGTTTCATCTGGAATCCAGAGAGTACATAGTCCATGTGGAGCAATTATTCCACTTTCTTCTCCATTCACATCAGGACCATCTTTTCTTACTATAGCACAATCGTTCCCATTTATGAAATAAATGCAATCGTAGCAAAAATATCCCCTGTTTAAATCAGACTTCTCAAAATACGGATTTTCGACATACCCTGAAGTAGCTTTTGACAACTTGGGATAATCCTTGTCTTTTGGAATTAACCTTCCCGACATATAATGTAAAGTGCAGCATTTTATTTCAATATATCATATGCGAAAAGCAAAATCCACCGCTTTGTAAAAATGGGTTGGACACGACGTCAGACCTATAGGTTAAATTATTTTTGCGTCGGGCCATGGTAGATTGGTACTGCGAACGTGACCAGGCCCAACGGATGAAAAAGAACTCTGCTTTAGTTCTCTCCTATTAATATTCAACAAGTTATAAAAAAGTTAAAGGTTTGGAAGCGTACGGCAAATGTAAGCAGAAAGTTCTTTGAAAAAAATTCGGAAGGCGACAGTTACTTTGAGCCTTGCTTCAGTTTTTCACTGGCGTTACCAAGTAAGCTGCCAAGACCACCAGCTATTTTCTTGCCTACATCTTCAGTCGTATTCATGATTTGTCCTCCTATTTTACTGGCATTCTTTCCTAGTTCTGATGCAGTCTGATTTGCCTTTGCACTGGCATTTCCTGCAGTTTGATTTGCCTTTGCACTTGCATTTGCTGGGGATTTAGGTGATGTTTGATTTGGCTTCTCAGTTGCGTTGCCAGCAGCCTTTGTAGCCGTGACATTTAACTTTGCGGTTGTTTTTGCCGTGTCATTTGAAGCAGTAATATTTATTTTTGCCGTTGCATTCTTTATGATATTGGAAGCAGCTACTTTCGCCTGTGAGCTTGCATTGCCAGTGGCGTTTAAAGCATGAATTGTTGAAATTTGCGAGTCCGCCACTGTCATATAAACTAGGGCTACGGCAAGGACTGAAAACATAGCTCCAAATTGCAGTTTTTTTCTCATTAGACACGACTGTGCAACATTGTTTTATAGGTTATTGGCTTGAAAGACCCACTTTATGTTATCCACTCCATTGCTGCAAGCAATGATTTAGACCACGAATCCTTCGCAATAGGAACCGACTTTCTATTTTTGTATTTCTGTGTTTCTGTTCAGAGTTATATTTTTTTAAGTTCTCCCCTATAGGAAAGAAATTATTGTATAAGTCTTATGACCGATTCGAATCTGTTAAAATAGCAAGACTAACTTTAGCAACTGTCTTTAAGACTTTCCATATTTACAAATTGACATTAATTAAGTTAGATGATGATAATCGACAGACCATGCCCGATTTTCCAGTTGGTGAAAATTGCTGATACTCAGAAGGAGAACAATCGGATAGGAAATTTATAGGATCTATAGTTTCCCACTCTGGCATTGAAGTGTTAAATAATATAATACACACTATTTATCATGACTGGAGACACGTTTGAAAAAATAAAGAAAGGCGTTAAGGATACCGCAGAGAAGATTACCGATTCTGCAGAGAAAGTTGCTGACCCTGATACATACACTGGCTCAGACGAAGAAAAGGAAGTTAACAGACAAAATAACGAAGCAGGAGGTAAGGAACCGATGAATCCTGAAGACATAGCCGAACACGAACCAACTGCGGTCAAGAGAGATAAGAATAAGAGAGGTTCAGGTGAACCCGTTTAATCCTCATTTTTTTAGGCATCTGGTAGTAGTATTTCATACATATTTAATTTACGAACTAATTAAAGAGAGCAAGTAGTTTCAATCTCCATTCGTTTTTATTACTATCGCGTAAAACCTGTTTGTGTAAACCAATTTAATACAATTGGGAAATTTCATAGATGTTGACAATCAATGAATTACAGTAAGCAATGCAGTTGACATATTATTAAAGAATAATGTACCATTTTAATCATAGAATGGCAAATATCGAAATGATTCAAGAAAAAATTGGCGAAGCAATAGGTTTAGAAAAAGCTGCTCAGAAGGCTGTCGAGGAATTGGATTCACGTGGGCTATTGAAACCAGAACAAATGAAGAGATTATCGAAAATGAGGGACGAAGCTAGCAAACAAGAACAAGAGATGCACGAACTGGTTCAGGATTTGAACGAAAGTGACGGGTTCCAAGTTGCCACGATTGAAGATAAAGCGGAGGAGACAAGCGGACAAGGCTTCAAAGATTATGGAAACTTATTTGGGTGAAGAGCCTGATACACAAGGAGCCCTAGAGTTTCTATGTTTAGGGGAAGGAGGGGAAGTGACTCATTATGAAGTTCTTACTGCGGTTGCAAAGGAAGTAAAAAATAAGAAATTTGGAACAAAGGTGCGAGCTATTCTCAAAGAGGAAGATAGACACCTTGCCCTGTGCACAAAATTAGCGAAGGATAACGCTTCGTCAGAATAGAGCATGCTAATACTTCAAGAAGATTTAAAAATCTGTGGAGGATAAAAGACTATATTAAAAAATACGTATAGAGGTACAAACTGCTTTGTAGTAATACCTAAGCGAAAAAACATGTCGTAACAAATGATTGATTAGTTAGTCTCCTGTATGGTAAGGAGCTTTTTTCGGCCAGTTCCGTATTTGGCCTTTCTCCTCTGCCGCAATAGTGCTTCGGGAAACGGGACAGAAACCCGAGACACCATTTATACAGAAGACAATAAACTCAGCACTTAATAAACTCAGCACTTAATAATATAAGACCATTACAATTCTCACTGCCTCAGGCTATGAATTTATTACAAAGTATGGTATCAATTTTTCTTCATGGTAATACCAAAACTTTAGTATTACATATTATATATTTTGATGTTAAAAGATTTTCTTTTGTTTACTAATAATTACCCAAACTTATAGCAGTCGCTTCTTGGTAACAAACCAAGCTCGATAGCAGTCTTTTCTTAGCAGAAATATTGAATACTTATATTAAATATTGAACCATATATCACATGAGCAATATCACAAACTGGGACCAAATCCTAAAAAAGAAGCACGAGGTATAAATGACTATGATTTAGGTGAAGTACACGAGGTAGAACCCGATATCGTCGTTACCAAAAAAGGAGTTCTTGACAAAGGCAAATTTTATCTGCCAAAAAGTCTAGTTAATCGCTTCGATGGAGACAAAGTTTTGTTTTCAATAAGTAAGGAAGACGCTGAATTTTATAGGAAAGATTGATTTCTATTGTTGTGTTAGCACAACCTTTCCTTTTTTTACTCTTCGGATTAAGACCTATCTTTAGAACAGAAAAAAGAATTAATAATTCCATTTATCAGAAATAAATCAAACTTAGACATAAACTAAGGCGAGAAATCAATCAAAACCACTATTGACCTCTGTTCTTAGTAGTAAGAATATAAATTCTGACTATGAAGTTTTAACCTTTATTTATATAATTATGCACACATTAGGTTAACATGGTATTAAACACACTTGTCTATATAGTTCTTGTTATAATTGTGATAATTGTAATTGTTGTCCTGCTCAGGTTCTTGTTTAATGTCCTCTTTGTCGTGCCAGTTACCTTTGAATATGAAAATTTTGTCAATCATGCCGTTTCTGTTTATCACATATCATGAGTTGTAAAGAAGCTGGAAAAATTGGAACGGTTATAAATTTCCCTTCTAATCTCGTGTATATTTGATGCACATCTTTTATCAAATTTATTGTACCGACTAAAAGTCATTAAATAGTTTTTTGACAATATAAAATTTATGGAGAATTCAGCTACGCTATCCGATAGAATGTACGATATTTTAAAAGTCATGGGGAAGGATGCGGAGTTCCTTTACGATACGATTGATACTTACATAGAGGATGCTGAGAATGCAAATAAAAAGGAACTCGCCAATACATGGAGAAAAATAAAGTCTGATAGGTTAAATCATGTAAACTTGCTAAAAGATGCCCTAGAAAAGGAAATTCACGGTGGCTAAAGTTTGGTCCTTAAAGCAGTGAATTACTAAAAACTGTAAGTTAGCCAATACGGCTGATAATTTATAGCGACTTAGTTAAGCTAGGGCCAAAATCTTTAAAAATCCAAACTCATCCAATTGGCTTTTGAATATTATTTTTGTTGATAGGGATTCCAAAATCTAAAACCTTAGGCGAACTTAACATTTACTGTTTTAAATTATAATTGTCTACTGTCAATATAGGTTGAAACTAATCAGTTACTACTTAAAATGGAAATACAGATTGATATTCCCCAAGACATCGCTTTAGATGAAAAAAGATTCAAGCCAGTACAACAGGGAATCTTGAAGGCTATATCGAAAGGCCTGTATCAAGAGTGCCTTGCATTCCAAATTCAAGATGCCACATTCCATTACTGAAAATGATTTTTGGCCCACTTAGGCTTTGGCCAATCGATGCCATTGTTCTTTAATAGTGATGTTGACCTTAAGAAAAGTATCATGAATAAAAAAATAAACATTGACATCGGTGGGATGCAATAGGATGGAGTCATGCGACTCTTGTAGTTCAGCCAGTCAAGTAGAGTGGTGTCAAAGTTGTAATAGGTTTATGTGCAAGAATTGTGACAACGAAGTCCATTCCGTCAGTTTGCCTTAATTTTGCAAATTTAACCGGTGAGATTAACGCTGAGTTATCCGCGAGTTAATATGAAGAACTTCTACAGTACATTGAGCAATGAAGCTTAGAAACTTGATTTAGTAAGAGTAACCGGTAAAAGGCTTGTCGACTTTAACTTTCAAACTTTATTCACTTGGTAACGCCAAATTTGACTTCAAGGCCTCTTTTTTCTGAATAGGCATATGTAAACGAATCATTCAAAATTAAAGGAAAGCTTGACAGCTGGTCCTTGAAAACACATCGGACATGTATTTTCCTTTCCGATTATATCATCCAAGCGAGACTTGTCAAGTGATGTCATGGTCCATAAACATTCTTCGCATAAAAAAATATCCTTTCTTTACTTTTAGGATTACCTTCGCATTTTAATTCCACGTTAGCCTTCATACTTACACAATCGGCTTGTATTATTGGTCTTTTTAATTTTCGGCTTGTGAATAGTTAAGAAGTTGTAATACGCCTTCTATTGGATTTAGAATATCGTTTGTAGGAAATATAACGTGTTTATAGCATGTTGGGCAGTTAAATACAAGCCAGATTTGCAAAGTTGTGTGTTCATAATGAGAGCGCGAACACATCAAAATTTTTTTAGTGGAACTAAAGAGACAGTATATTATGTTACTAACCATAAGACAAATAAATATCAGAAATTAAATAATTTTATGTTGTCAACACTTGAAGCATGTACTCCGAGACCATACTAGAGGGATTCGAGTCCCACCTTCCAAGTTTCATTTAATTTTTGTAAAATTATAAACACGCTATAATTCTATTTATTATTGTGAGCAACTAAATTTCCACAGTTTTTCTTTTTTTCTAGAAATAACTTTAATTATTTGCTATTTTGCTATTTATGATTAATTATGGTAATCGGTAATGTTACACCAACAAGGAACAAAACTAACTGTATTAGTGTCTATTTGCATGCAGGCGTAGTATTTCATGAAATATTGAAACAGATGTCTAATAGTATTGAGAAAGTAACTTTGACATTTGTATAACGTATGACCCTGCCAATAGCACAATTAATCGGGAAGTTCGTTATAGGATTGACAGTCAGGACATTTTAATACAATGTTGACTAAACGAATATTTTCACCAACATTGTCTATAAGAACAAGATTACAGTTCCCACAGGAGTACCTTCTTAAACCAGTACCATGGCCCACAAATAGTGGACGTTTTCCATAGTTCTCGCCCCCTCCAATAACCGTCTTAGTGTTTCTCTCTGGTTTTGGAACAATCTTGCATCTAATTTCTTCCAAATATTGTGAGTACTTATTCTCACCATTGTATATAAAAAACCATTTGCAATAGAGCGACTAGTTATAATGTATTCACTAACTGCGAATAAATCTCAGATATTTCTGCCTAATCTTCATCTCCCTATCTGATACAAACACATTGTCTTTGTAGTTACAGCAATACCATTTGGAAAAAAGAAGATGATAGCTCCAGTGTTCAGTGGAGTCAAATGGATAGATTACAAACTCCTCCGATAGTAACATCTGATTTTGTATATCTTATTAATTGGAGGTCGAAGACTAGCTGAAACTCAATTTGGTAAATTACAAATCGATAGAACTGAAGAGATAAGAAATTGGGCCAATAAAATGAAAGAATTAAAGGAAAATGAGAAAGATGTCAAAGTACGAATAGTTGCAGCCAATAATCACTATCGCGGATATGACCCGGAACATCTAATTGTTTCTTTTTATTTTCTAATTTCTTTATTTCATCTTTTATCCCCTGTTCTTCTCTAAGTTCTTCCTCATCTTTCAACTCCTTTTCTTGCTTTTCTGGGAATGTTCTTTTTTCTTCCTCTCCATTTTGTTTTTCACTTTCGAGTTCGGCTAGTTTCTTTTCATCATTTGCTAAATCCATTTCAGCATCGGATAACTCAGCATCGGATGATTCCACTTCTTTATTTCCACATTCTTTGCATAATGGTTTTGTATTCCACCAAGGCATCCATTTACCACAATTCGCACAATGACTCGAATCTTCTTCATATTTTCTCATTATACGCTGTTCATCAGTTTCAGTACTATCCCGCATTTGTTTAAGATATTTTTCCATTCTTTTCTTGTGATGCACTTCTCTTTAACATCCAATTGAAGATGAAACCAAGTATAGCACCGACAAGGCTTAAACCATAGGTATTAAGAGCACCAAGGAATCCTGAAATTATCATTAGAATGCTAATGAAATAGCCTACTCCTCGCCAGAACCCAATTATTTTATTTCTTCACCAAAAAGTCCGATTATTAATTTTTCGCACTTGGTGATAACGATGTCAAAGATATAAGAAGAATGTTGAAATACGTTTCATAATGGTTGTAGATGAAAAAATAGAAGAAGCGAAATACTTCTTAGATAAGATTAAGAAGGCTACTGAAAGGAAAGATTTTATTCCAAATTTAAGTGCCTATCTGTCTGCGACAAGAAGCATTCCTGACTACTTGTTAGAAGATTACAATGTGAAATACGGATTAAAGATTTCATTAGATAAGAGACTAAATAAAGACATATTTGAAGAGGTAGCAAGGAGAAGAAATAATCCGAACGCCATCGCATTTATCAAGGGTTATAATAATAACTTTAAGAAATTAACTAGAGATAAAGTAGCAAAATTATTACTAACCAAGAGAAATATCAGGGTGCATAGGACAGACCTTCCATTACAAAAAAATGTTAGTGCTTCAATTATAGAAAATGGAGGTAAACGCTCTGCCATTTCGAATACTAGAGTCAAATGGTTGTTTGATGATTACAAAGAAGCGGACGTCATTGAAGTGTGCAAAGAATTCTTACGATTAATGAATGATTTTGTTAAGAACGTGACGACTAAATTTCCTTAGTGCCACGATTTTAACATCTCCCAATAAAGCTTCCTCTCTACCAAGCGACGTTGGCGTATGCCGCGGCAAAGGCTGCACTAACAACTTATAGCAAGGGATTATCAAATGAAGTCGGACCTAAGGGTATTCGAGTCAATTCAATTGCTCCTGGCTTCATTGAAACTACTGCTGCACAACAACTTATTGAGCGCTTATCCAAACAATCGGGAACCGACACGGATACAGCCCGTCAAGAATTAATGAAATCTCTTGGCGGCATTCCTATGGGTCGTCCAGGTCGTCCAGAAGAGGTAGCAGAATTAGTTGCATTTCTCGTTTCCGATAGAGTAATGTCAATCAACGGAAGTGAGTATGTTATTGATGGAGGAACGGTTCCAACGGTTTAACAGAATGGACATCAGATTGTAATGGGGCTAAAAATTATGTCAAATTTGATTCAGCCGACCAGCCCCGTCGAATTAATGGCTTCATATAGATGGAAGAACCATATCACTTTTGATTTGAAACGATTCTACCATTTTATTGGCTAAGGGTAACGTTTCTGGAACTTTTAATTGTTTATCAAGATAGGTAAGTTCATAGTATCTTCCATCTAATAACATTTATTCGATCATAGTATCTTCCATCTAATAACATTTATTCGATATACATACGCATCGTCTGCAGTCCATTCTTGCTTAACACCCTTATTACCATAAACAGTAACTTCATACTGTCTAATTAATCTATAGTCCACTGATAAAGCAGCAGGACTGTAAACAAAACACCTACTAACTGTAATAAACTATTATGAATATATATCTTAATGTTGAATATAAATAGAAAATTCGTAGCCGTCTTCGTTGCTTCGATGGCTGTGTTGCTTGGAGCAGCAATGATAGCGAATCCAATTGCACAGGTTAACGCACAGGGAAATCAGACTAATGCGACAAATGCAACTGGGGGAGAAAAGAAAGTAGTAGCAGCGGTAAAAATAGACGTTGATCCAGTAATGAAAGCGTTAAAAGATGCTTACCCAAAACTAGGTGATGTTAAAGACGCTAAGGGCCTTGTTGATGCATTGAAGGATATTAAAGACCCAAAAGAAGTTGTAAGGAATATGGTAGCAGCGGGACTTCTGCAGGATTTGGAGATATTCAAAACAATACAGGATATGCAATAAAACACAAATTCCCCTTTCTTTTTTTATTGTTGGCTAGACGCTAAACGAGAATAAGAAAAGGGAATATTGTTGAGATAATCGAAAGTTCGTTAGACTATTAGAAAGTTGTTTACCCTATCAATAGGGCAATCAAAAATATTTGCATATTTTTTAATTCCTATCTTTTGGCGAAGGCTACAATGTATATAGTTAACAAACTATAAAATAGCTAAAAACCGGTGGACCTACGGGAAAAGTAGTATGGAGAGGTCCACTAGGAATATAAAAAGTTAAAGCCTGATGGGAAGGTGGAATTAGCTAGAAAATGAATCCTTCCATTTATTAAATGCATTTATTAATTCGTTCTCAATTATTTTAGTATACTATTTTCAACTCCAACCAGCAGTTTAATATAATTAGTAATTTCACAATTTTTGATGTTTAATAGGATTATTTCATTTCTCCCAAGTGCAACAGAAATTATTTACTTGTTGGGATCTCAGGATTTATTATTTGGAGTCACCGATCAGTGTAATTATCCTGCCGAAGCAAAGAACAAACCTCAGGTCATAAGGTCTGTTTTCGATTCAGAATCAATGACAAGTCTTCAAATCGAAGAAAAAATACAGGAACTTTCGCGATTGCAAAATGATTTCTTTATAATAAATTATGATCTGCTAAAAAAAATACAGCCGGATCTTATTATTTCTCAGGGATTGTGCGATGTATGCTCACCTCATAAAAAACAAACGTACGATTCGATTCAATTCTTGGACAATAAACCTCATAGTCTTGTTCTGGATCCGCATACTGTGGATGATATAATGCAAAATATTTTGGATATTGCTAAAACTGTTGGGAAGGAGACAGATGGTCCGCAGATTAAAGTTTCTTTGACGAAAAAAATCGAAAAGATCTCTGCTACTAACAAGAGTAATAGACCAAAGGTAATTTGTCTTGAATGGTTTGATCCATTCTACATTTGTGGACACTGGATTCCCCAAATGGTTGGAAATGCTGGAGGAATTAATGGTATCAGCAAGATTGGCGAGAGGTCTCGTAAAATAGACTTGAGCCAAATAGCTCAATTCGATCCTGATATACTGATTGTTTCTCCTTGTGGATTCGATCTTCATAAGGTATTGCAAGAATACGGTTCTTTACAAAAAAATAATCAATGGAATTCACTTAGAGCTGTTCAAAATGATATGGTCTTTGCAGTAGATGCTCTCTCATATTTTAGTAGACCTAGTCCAAGGATTATTACGGGTATTGAGATACTTGCCAAAATTATTAATCCGGATTCCTCTGTAGATTTAGAAGTTCCACCAAACTCCTACAGTAGATTGAAAAAGAATCCTAGTAAATGATTAAAAGAAATTACAGTTATTGTTAGGTCAAAGAAACCTCAATGTATACGTCGTCAGGAATTTTAAGTCTCATCAACTGTCTGATTGATCTATCATCTGCTCCTAAATCAATTACCCTCCTATGAATTCTTAGTTCATATTTATCCCACGTGTTAGTGCCTTGTCCACAAGGTGATTTTCTAGTAACGACTTTCATTTTTTTGGTGGGAAGTGGATGTGGCCCTTTAAATTTTATCCCATTTTTTTCTCCAATACCCTTTATCTCATGACATACATTTTCGAGCATAACAAGATTAGTACTGGTTAACTTAATGCGCGCTTCCTGAGTCATTAATTGGACTCACTTCTTGGTGCTTGGGTCGTATTTTTCTACAATAGATTTAACGACACCAGCAGCTATTGTTGTTCCCATATCTCTCAGTGCAAATCTGCCAATTTCTGGAAATTCTTTGAATGTTTCTATAGCCAATGGCCTAACAGGTTTTATCCTCACAATTGCTGCGTCACCAGTTTTTAGAAACTTTGGTTTTTCTTCAACAGCTCCACCTGTTTTTGGATCAATTTTTGCTACAAATTCAGATAAGGTAGCAGCCACCTGTGCGGTATGGGCATGAAGTACGGGAGTATACCCCGGAGCCATTGCAGTAGGATGATGTATAATTATTATTTGTGCCTCCAATTCTCTTGCAGCATTGGGTGGACTGTTTACCGGCCCGATTACATCTCCACGCTTAATTGACTTTTTATCTACACCTCTCAAATTAAATCCAATATTATCACCAGCTTCTGCGGAATCCATTTGAGTATGATGTGTTTCTATTGATTTGACTTCTCCAATCACGCCAGATGGCATTACAATGACTTTGTCATTTGCCTTTAGAACTCCTGTTTCGATCCTGCCAACTGGTACTGTCCCAACACCCGTTATTGAGTAAACATCTTGGATTGGTATCCTAAGTGGTTTTCCTAAAGGTTTTTCTGGGGGTTCAAAAAGATCTAGAGTCTCATTTAAAGTGGGTCCTTTGTACCAAGGCATGTTTTCAGATTTCTTGACTAAATTATCGCCTTTCCAACCTGAAACAGGTATAAAGCTTATTTTTGAAACATTATAGCCCACTAACTTTAACATTTTTTCTACTATTTCTTTGACTTCATTGTAACGCGCTTCTGAATATCCCGAATCATCCATTTTATTCAATGCAACTACGATTTGCCCTACACCGAGCGTCCTTGACAAAAATGCATGCTCTCTTGCCTGTCCTCCAGGATCAGTAGCTGCCTCGGTCTCTCCTGGCTTTACGGATACCACAAGAATTGCAACATCTGCTTCCGATGCCCCAGTTATCATATTTTTGATAAAGTCTCTATGACCAGGAGCATCAATTAAGGTGTAAAAATATTTAGAGGTTTCAAATTTTTGAAAAGCTAAATCTATTGTAATTCCTCTTTCTCTCTCATCCTTTATGCTATCTAATACCCAAGCGTACTTGAAAGTATCACCTTTTCCAGTTTCTTCAGATTCCTTAGCAAAAGAATCAATGGTTCTTTGATCGATCACACCCATATCTACTAATAAATGACCAACAATAGTTGATTTACCATTATCAACGTGACCCACAACGACAAGATTCAAGTGGGGTTTTTTACTTGCACTCATTAGATTAAAAGCGATAATAGGGCTTTATTTGTATTTCGTTAAATACAATACGATTTTATTGGTCCAATACAGCTTCATTAGTTACTAGTCAAGGTACTATACAAAATGTTCTAGGATTCAATTTGCAAATTCTATAAATACTAAGCCCTGTCATAATCATCTTCAATTCTTACAATATCGTTTTCATCAAAGCTACCATAAGAAATTTCTAAAACAATACAAACAGAATCGATCGCTTGAATTCTATGCTTCGCACCCGATGGAATTATGATACTGTCCCCTTCATTCAGGGAAGATTGTTCGTTCTGCACTTCTACCGTAGCAGAACCCTTAACTATTTTCCAAAATTCCTTTCGCTTGTTGTGATATTGAAGACTCAATCTAGAACCAGGCTTTATGTAAAGTAGTTTTACGGTGCATCGTTCATTCTCATTGAATTTTTCAAATGATCCCCATGGGCGTTCTTCTGAGTAAACTTCCACAAAAAAACAATGGAAAAGTATAATTTAATTATTGTCATATTATTCATAGTAAAAAATATACAATAGTTACTTTAATTTACAATTATTGCCATGAAAGTTATGTCGTAAGTTAATTCAAATAGATGATTTAACAAAAAGAAAATTTTGGTTATTCTACAAAATATTATTTAATTAGATATCTAATTTTAGGAACAGTTTAGCTATTGCACGGAGATAAGGATTTTCTTTCCATCTATTTCAACTTCTTTATATTCAATGTCCTCTAATTTGTCAGGGGTTATGATTACCTTTTTTACTCTGACGTAGTACGCCAATTCGTTTTTGTAATTTTCAAGTGATAATGAATCGTCTGGATCTAATTTTGATATATGCGCAAAGGCCAGTATGTCTGTAGGAACAAAGCCCCTTTCCTTTCTCAATTGTTGTATATTTCTCGCAATATCCTTCACAAGACCCATCGATATCAATGTACTATTTCTAGTAGTATCAATAAATACAGCAATATCTTTCTGCTCTGATTGCACCATTATGTACGGTGTTTTTCCATCATAGCTAAATTCTACATCATCTTTTGACAGTTCAATTTCACCAGATGTAAATTTTAAAATGAAATTTCTTTCTGACATTAATTGCGCAAACAAATCAGCATAGTCAATTTTCCCAAATGCTTGGAGGGCTTTTTTTAGATCGTTCTTTAATCGAGGAGCAATTTTATTTATCCTAGGCTTCGCATTTACGATAACAAGATTCTCCTTAAATAGAGAATTAACCTTTTCAAAAAAATTACTAAAATTTATTATCTTGATGTCGATATATATTGTATTGAGTTGCTTCTTTAATAATTCTGATAACTCATTTGATTCTAGAAAAGCTTTATCTTGAGTGCAAATAACAACCCTATTAACAGGCCATCTTCTTTTAAGTTTTGCCTTCATTCTGCCTGCGTTAACTAAAGAAATAATTTCTTTTGACTTGTCTACAGCCCCTTCAATTTTATTATTTATCAATTTACTGTTAAAGCTTGGCCAGGATTCAAGTAAAACGACATCTTTGTTCTTGAAACAGAGCAAATACAAATAATTTGTGATGAAAGGACAATACGAATGAAGAATGATGTCAATTTGTGATAAAGTATACCCAAGTACTGCATATATCACGTGTCTTCGTTCTAGAGTTTCCATATTGTCATCCCATATATCATCCCTAGTCATAGGAACATAAGTTTGGCTGAGATTATTAATTATGAATTCTTCCAAAACTTTAGCGCCTTCATTAAATCTACATGAATCTAGCGATGATGTTACTGTTGTGATCAACGATTGTAATTTCGATAAAATCCAAGCTTCAGTCAGAGTAAAAAATTTACTTTTTACGACAGAATTAATATCTATCTTTTTGGTATCAAATTTATCGTAGGTACTATTCTGTATTAAGTAGACATGTAGATAATAGAGAGTACTTAGCACCTGGTATGGCCTAGAAGACATTTCACTCAAGCTAAAGTTTAAAGAATCAATAGGAGAAGACTTCCACATAAAATAAAATC
>Ga0209470_1002114_pt1 | contig 14246 bp, 16 predicted proteins | sample GraSoiAngelo_125_FD_185882 | JGI IMG/M metagenome (GOLD analysis project Ga0209470, IMG submission 185882) | Grasslands soil microbial communities from the Angelo Coastal Reserve, California, USA - 14_0927_05_40cm (SPAdes) (version 2) | ecosystem: Environmental > Terrestrial > Soil > Grasslands ... | reverse complement strand
CAGTCTGCGTCGCGAGGAGCAACTGCTTTTCAGATTTCTTGAATGGTAACGGGTCTGGTAACCGTAAATGGTAACAAAACCGTCGTTGAGTTCGACATAGAATCACTTGGTCCGAATGGCCAAAGTAATCACTGCAGCCGTTGTCCCGAGGCATGGTCTCGGCTGTCAGGGAAAGAGATAGAATCTGGTTGAGCCGAGTTTCGCAAGGAGACGTCTTCGAATCTTAATTTACCGTATGGGCGAATGAATCTCAATATGGGAAATTACAGTGAATTCTTGACAGGCTTGGCCGAACCGTTGTTCAAAGACGGATTTTCTGTTTCACGAGACATAGTGTCGAAACCAGAATACAAGGCCGATCCACAATACAATCTCGAAGTTGTACCCGGGGTCTGCTGAGAGTGACGTCCCTTAGTATGGAAGGCATGTCGGTTTCTCAGTATGCCCTAATGGTATGACAAGGTACCTAGACAGATACCCGAGACACTAGAACAGTAATTGAGACAATAGACCATATCCGTAATGATAAAACGCTAGGGAACGCTACTTGGTGGTATGGCAGGTGAGATTTTGGCTCGGCCCTTTCTCTTAATGAAGAAGATTGTTAGACCAACAGCCGCGCCCCCAGCGATTACAACAAGGGCGATTACAATGAGCCACGGGAACTCTGGTGCGACTAGCTTGAATGTTTGAACACTCTCATCGAATACTGGCTGATAGGTGTCATAATTTGACTGTAGGGCAGTGGAAGTGATGACGTATGCCTTTTGGTTTTGAACGAGAAAGTCCTGCTTGTTCTTGATGTTAAACGATCCCTGTGTGAAGGTGCCTACCAACTCGTAGGCATCGATTCCTCCGAGGGTCGTCGGCCCTTCCGAGACCAGATTGTAGTTAGTCAAACTCGCGGAAAGTTGGGACTTGGATGCGGAGACATATGCGCTAAGGGTCAGAGAGGTAGACTCAACTATGACGTTCATATTCACTCTGAAACCGGTGTCAGTGGGACCATAAAATACGACTGCGGTTCCGTAGACCCCGCTCGAATCCACGGTCCATCCACTAGGCGGATTCAGAGAAAACCGATTGCTCGGGTTCACATAAGCGTTCGAATCAACGGAGGCAAAAACCGACACGTCAAACATAAGGGCCAAAAGGACCAAAGACAAACTGGCCAGAATCGTAAACACTGAGGGTTTGGTCATGTCGAAAACACTCGCTCATTGAAGCTACCATATTAAGAGTATCTTGGAATTAGCCCGCTATGATAGTCTTCGTAACGGGTCTGGTAACCGCAAATGGTAACAGTCGGGCTGCCAACTGCGAGAACACAAAGAGGATACACGGCTGGACCCTGCGCCTATGGCCCATACCCAACATAACCGAACGAACCAAAAACCTAACAGGCAAATCACCACCCTGTCGAAAGAGCAAAGGAGACGTCGAAAGCGCGTTGATAAACAGCGTTATTTCGCGGGACGATATCTGGCCGATCAATGAGTCGTGAGTCGTTTGCTGTCTCAGTCCAGGGAAAGAGGATAAGACTGACCGCCGAGCGTTGGAGTCACATCGGGTCTAGACATCCTCTGAGCTTAGAGGACTAAGAGACGAAGTCTTGAGGGCGATAGATAATCCCAGACTTGTCGTGAAGGGGAAGCATGACGAAATTATTGCCGTGAGACCGATGGTCAACAGACCAACCATTTCCGTAATAGTTGTCTATCGAGAGTCGGGTAAGGACGGGTTTATTATAACGGCCTACCTAACATCAGATATTAGGGAGCTGGAGCGAAGGGAGAAGCTTTGGCCAAGTCTGTCTTGACTGTTTCCAAGGTGGAAAAACTGGACGTAGACTACGACGAGGACGCTGACGTTCTCTACATAAGCTTCGGACCCCCCGTATCTGCGTCAGACAGCAGAACCTTGGAAAACGACATCATAGTGCGCTACAAGGGCGAACGGATAATCGGAATCACAGTGCCCAGTCTAAGAAAGAGACTCAAACACACGTAAGATTGACGATTTTCCTGAACCAGCCCCGTTCCTTGCGTCCGAGCAATAACCAGTTGATAGCTCGGCAAGAAAGATGTCGGGTCAGTGGAGCGACTGTTGCGAACGACTGAACGCCAACTCTTCAAAGCGAAGGAGAAACGTCGGCCCTCGATCCTTCCGTGGGTCTCAGGAAGGAACGGCTTTTCTGGGGTCCAGCAGGCTACAGTTTCTGCGACGATTTCCCTACCTCTCCCACGTTTGTACTTGGACATAATCATCGAAGGATCATGCAGAACCTAGAACAACCGGCCTTCTGCCAGCCATGTCATCGCCGACCCATCACTTGATCCGATACCGATCAGACCCCGACTTCATTGGCAGAGTCTTAGTCTGCGAGAATTGCGAACAAAGAAAACTCGAATCCTTGGGACTAGGAACGTGATACCAAGACTGTTGACAAGAATACGAGACATGTGGCTAATGGACCTGCGAGAACCAACAGAACGGGGAATTGTCGAGTCGCCGCGAACGCGTGGGATAAGGAAGGTCCATTCTAGACAGAATGATTCGAAGAGGTCTCAGGGTCGACGGCCTGAAGGGATTGCTGCGATAGACCGGCGTTAGCTCGTTGAGTTGGGCTGGTTGTCCGGAAGCTTTCCGAGATTTTGTTTGAATCTTCCTCTAACCCAGAATAGAAAGGCCCAGGCGACCAGAGAGAATCCGACCCCGTAGAATATCGAGCCTGAGAGGAGTGTCAAGACAAGCCCATAGATTGCGTGTGCCTCAGATAGAATCGAGCCTCGCAGCCATAGCGATCGGGGCGGTAGCTATCATCTTCAGTGCGCTCTCTATGAGACGACGCTCGACGACACCACCCACCCCGCATCCATAGCAGTCTCCCCTATGTGGCTCAGCTGAGCCGCTAACGTGCAGTAACGGAAAAATGATCAGGTTCTCGGATTGCGCATACCGTTAAGTTAAGACCAGAATTGCGACTCTGGACTTCAACTAGGTGTCGGCTGTCCAGTCAAGAGTCCGGACTGGAATGGGAGGGTTTTGGTATGCTCTAGTCGGAAGGCTTATACCTTCTACCATTGTAGGAGCAGTTCCACGGACAAGAATCATGAAACGGATGAGCCGTACAACTCTTTTCGCTACGCTTGTGACGACCCTTTCTATCGTCGCTGTCCTAGTCATGCCCGTCGTCGAAGCTGCCCCTCTTAGACTTCAATTCCAGCAGACTTGGGGAGGACCCAACAGCGAGATTGCGAACGGAATCGCAATCGGAACCGACGGGAACCTCTACCTAGCAGGGCAAACCAATAGCTTCGGAGCAGGGGGCTTCGATGCCTTCTTGCTGAAGTTCACGCCCGGCGACACTTTACTATGGCAGCATACCTGGGGAACAGCCAACGACGAGCAGGGAGTAGCAGTCGCAACGTCTGTTGACGGCAGCGTCTACCTCGCAGCCCAGACTTTCGCAATCGGAGTAACCGGTGCCGACCTGATCAAGTTCACACCCGATGGGAATCTCGTCTGGCAGACACAGCTAGACGGATCAGCCCAAGCCTTCGTCAGTTCAGTCGCCGTCACCCCTGACGGGGCCAGCGTCTACGTCGCCGGAACCACACTCAACTCCACAGGAAGGGACCACGCGATCCTGCTAAAGTTCAGCTCAAGCGGAACACTCACTTGGCAAAAGACTTGGGGAGGAAGATTCGACGAAGGCGCGTCCGGCGTGGCTGTCGCAGCGGATGGTAGCGTGTACATGACCGGAGGCACAAGCAGTTTCACCCGGAACGAGGCATTCCTCACCAAGTTCAACCCTGATGGGACACTGGTCTGGCAACGCGGCTATGGTCTAGCTCCATCAACCCTAGTCAGCGCCAACGCCCTTGCGATCGCTCAGGACGGATCAATATACATCACCGGAGATTCGCAAGTACAAGGAACAGCTCAGGAAATCTTCCTGGCCAAGTTCGCACCGGACGGAACCCTAGTTTCCCAAGAAAACTGGGCAGAAACGACGCTAGGTTCAGCAGGGCTGGGAGTAGCTGTTTCACCTGATGGCTCGGTCTGGGTGACAGGAAACACGGGGATCGGCGCGGGAGGAGGAGACGCCATCCTGCTACACTTCAGTACAACGGGTAAGATTCTCAACGCCAATACATGGGGCGGAACGAACAATGACAACGGAAACCAGATCGCAGTGGGAGCAGATGGACGCGCTTACACCGCAGTCCAGACAATGAGCACACCACCGTACTCATTCCTCAGAGCACCCACAAAGACGGTTAATCCAGGAGGAACGGTAGCGATACTTACCGGCGTGGTCGGCGATTTTACAGGCACAGTATCAAACCCGAGCGGTGTCGTGGGAACCCCGAATGGTAGCCTCACATTCGCCGGCGGCACAGACGCAGTGCTGCTCAAGGTATAGCCGGCCATAGAGCGCAAAAATCCCGCTCGCCTCGCAAGACTCAAGTTCTTTTACATTAGGACAAACTCGGACGCGATAGACGCGCGCGCCCAAACAACACCATTCTCAACTTCGCTCATCTACTCGGAGTCAGACTTTCCTCTTCGGCAAGAAATGTTGGCCACTAAAGAGTTTCGGAGGACAATTTTCATGAGCACCTCGCTGGCAGTGCACGATGGAGCTCTACGACGAGATTGAGAAAGACACAGTTGAAAACGGGATCGCCAAAGAAAAGAGATAGTCGCTTTACATGACCGGAAACTAGCGCATCAGGATGCGTCTGCTCCCGCTTGTAGGTGTAACAGTTCGGAATTCGCCGAGGTTAAGCTGCTTGCTCCGAGAGTAATACTACGGTGTATGTTGGCGGCTGAGCGCCGTAGCATGCGTGAACCGTTACGATCTGAAAGATGGGAAGCTGGGTGTTTGCGTGCATATAGTAGCCTTCAGATGTAATCTGTTGATGATTCACATCCTAGCCGAGGTCGGCGATTCCATTGCTTCCTGTATTAACAGCTGTTACAGTCATGTTGAATGTAGTCGTTTGCGGACCGGACGGGCCACAATACTCGACATTATCCTGCAGATCTCTTTTCCTGCAAACAATTTCTTCTCGCAGAAATCTTTTTTTTGCCCCCGCGGTCCTGTTTTCTCCCGAGATCCAGAACCAGTCTAGCCTGCAGAGTCTTGGCTGGTCAATCTATTGTTCTGAGAGAATTACTGCCGTGTAAGTTGGGGGAACGACGCCATAGCATGCGTGAACCTTGAGAGTCACCAAATATGAAAAATTCGAGCTAGCGTGCACCAAGTAACTCTCGTTCGCAATCTGTTGACCATTCACAAAATAGCCGACCGTTGCAATTCCGTCCCCTCCAGTGTTGACCAGCGTTATGGACACGTTGAAACTGGTCGTCTGAGAACCAGACACTCCACAATCCTGGACATAGCTGCCCTGAACGTTAGTGAGTACAATATTCGGCTTAGGCAGATTTTGAGCGTGAAGAACTTGAATGTAGGAATAGGCGAAAATCGAGCCTACCAGCAGACCGGTTATTGTAACGAACACCATCCAGGTCTTGGCCCTCTTATCGACCAGACCAGTCCAGACCCGGCTAGAAGCGTCGCGACGAGACCCGCGAGGCCCGCCACGCGTCGACCGACCTCCCACCACGCGTTAAGATACTCGACGAACTCAAACGCCAACAGGAAGAGTCCGCTCGCCACGACCAGTCCCATTAGAGCGAGACCACGAGCTCTGCTCCTGACACTGCTCCTCCCGAGCTGAATGTTTCCAACCACCAAGACAAACGGAAGAATAGCGAGAACCGGGCTGGCAAATATCGAACAGACAATGCTGGCCAGTCCTCCAACCATAACACGGCCCGACATCCCACGTATCGTCCCAGCAATCGTCGGTAAGGTCCAGGCCCGTGGATTTACCCCTGTATGCCAGAAGAATCCCCAGACTCCCCCCGCCAGACCCAGGAACGGAGTGAAGACAATTCCCGTCCAGTCGGGGACCTGGAGCCCAGTAGCAGTAAAAGCTCCGTTGATGAGGTCAATGACGATGATGACGAGCAGAGCGGCGCTTGGGAGCCCCCACCAGACTGTCAGAACCGCTCCCCAAGCCCTGTGGCGGCGCGGGTCGAACAAGAGAAAGATCGAGAATACCATTGAAAGGAGCACTAAGAAAGCGGCGCCACCGGCAAAGGCAGGTACGAGGAGGAAGAAAATGCCAGGACCCTCGCCCCCGGGAGGTGGCGGCTGCGGCGGGGCAAAGAGAACCCCAACGGATACGTAGAGGAGGTAGAGCGGCAGAGCAGTCCCAGCTATGGAGAGGAGACCAGGGATGACTGGTTTGTCCCTTGGAAACCTCGATAGGCTCGGCGCCTTCAGATCTACAGTCCCGGGTGTTACGGCTGCCGTGGAGGATTTCCAGAGAAAGCCCCAGACTCCACCGACTAATCCGACAAGGGGAGTCATCATGGCTGGCCAAGCTCCGACTTGTGAACTGGTCAAGAACCATGAATAGAAGAACAGACCTGGGAATGCTATCGTGTAGCTGATCGCGGCCAGAAAGCCCCAGAACCTATGGCGGACATTGTCTACGAGAAGAAGGATGGAGATGGTGGAGAGCCAGGCTCCCCCTAGTAGCACTAGTAGCACTCCAGTCCCGGTGATGAGCCCGAAGCCGCTTGGCGTGGAAGCTATTGGCCAGTAGACTGCGGCGATATAGAATGGGGAGTAGACTCCTATGATTGACAGTAAGGCGGGTCTGACAATTTTACCCTGCAAGGACCCCCAGCTAGACCCGGGCGTTACGTTCTGTTAAGACTAGTGTCGAAATCCGCTACGGTCGATCTCCAACTCATTGACGGCGCGTTGGACCCCTTAGGGTCTTCGTATGTTGGTGACTCGGAGCTTGAACTGGAGCGTCTTGCCCGCCATAGGATGATTCCCGCTCCTCCCGTAGGCCTTCTCGGGTGGAATAACGACCTCCTTCTCCTCATTCACCTTCATACCCATCAACGCCTCGTCAAAACCCTGAATCACCTTACCTGTTCCCAGCACCACCATCAGAGGGTGGTAGTCGCGAGCCGCATTGTACAGCCCCGCACTCTTGGCCTCCTTCTCCATTGACGTGTCGAATATCTTTCCGCCGGGGAATTTTCCGATATAGTGGACTGAGACTGTGTCTCCTTTCTGCGCTTTCAGTTCCATGCTCATAGTTCGTCGATAAGGCAAGTCTTGTTTTGGGTCTAAATAGGTAACGGTGAGGCCCATTGTCAGAAGACGATTTCCTGGTCTTCCGACCTAATTTATACGGAACCTAAGCAGCATCTGATGGTTATGATGGCTGAGAAGCAGACCCCGAAAGCTCGCTTCTCCACAAAACTCCCGAATGGAGACTTCCTAGGAATCACCATATGGCCAGGAAAATCCGAACCCTCCGCCGAAGTCGTCACTGTTCAGATCCGACATCCAACCGGCGATAACTGGGAGACTACTGCTCGAATAGCTCTCTATCGCACAGCTGACGGCAAGTATTCCCTACTTCCCGAAAGGCCGGTAACAAAGTCTTCAGAAAAGACGGAAGCAGTAGCGATAGGTGCAACGGACGGAGATTAGGAAATGTCGACGAGCGAGTTAGTGTTGGAAGAGACCCCATTTCTGAACCTCACGACTAGAGGTAGGAAGACAGGGCTGAAGCATGACGTTGAGCTCTGGTTCGCGTTCGAAGACGGAAAACTGTACTTCCTCGCACACGAATCCTCTCACTGGTGGAAGAACGTTATCAAGACTCCCAGAGTCGAAGTAGAAGTCTCAGAGATACTCTTCGAGGGAACCGGCAGACTCGTTCCAGAAAAACTCGAACACGCCTTCGAACTCTTCCGCCACAAATACGGAAGAGACCAGGTAGAGAGATGGTACGGCGGCGAGAGGTCGAAGAGGAAAGCGATCGAGATACAGCTCGGACGCGTCCTTGGAAAGAAGCCGAGTGGCAAGGGTAGCCTCATAGAGATAGCCATATAGCGAGTCAGCGTCCGCGTTCAGGTTAGACAGGGTATGGCGTACGGTCTAGCTGAGGGATTCAGGAAGACAGTTGTCCGGCTGGGTGGAAAGAAGAAGAGCAAAGCAGTGGTCATCGCAACTTTCGGCAACCACTTCACACTGAACGACGCACTCGAAAAATTCCGGAAGGAAGGGCTAACCTTCGAGACAGAGAAGGGCCACATCGTCAAGATCTTCCTCGACAAGAATACGAAGGAGAGAGCAGAACAAGTCCGGAGTATTATTCGGGAAAACTTCGGTTACGTTGAGCCTCTCTAGACGCTTAGCATAATCATCTAAGGCACTGGTTCTACCTTTCCCAGCGGAATGAAGACTCCGAAATTCGTTGAAGTATCGTTCGACGTAGACAAGACCCTTTTCCGTCAGCCTGCGCTTACTCAGGCGGTTCGAGGTTTAGGGATCGGCAAGAAGTGGGACGCGATTGACGAGATGTATCATCGTAAGCGGATAACTCTGAGACAGGCTCTCTTGCAACAGTTTCAGCTTCTCGTTGGGATGAAACTCGTAGACGTTCTAGCTGAAGTCTCTAAGGTCTCGATGATGCGGAACATCCGCGAAACCGTTGACAAGCTCCTGGGCCTCGGACTGTCAGTGATCCTCTGCACGGACAATCCGGATTTTCTCTGTCAGTATCTGGTAGAACAATTTGGATTCCGCGGGTTTGTCTCGTCGAAGGTGGCAGTGAAGAACGGCTTGATCACCGACGATATCGAGCCATTACCCGACAAGCGGCTCGGAATCAGAAAGTATTGCGCATGGATGAGCATTCCACTGAGCAAGACCGTGCACGTGGGAGATGGACTGAACGATGTTCCCGTCTTTCGAGTAGTCGGCTATTCCATCGCGTTAAACACTAGCCTCGAGAAGGTGAAGAGAGCAGCTTCCCATCAAATGCAGACCGACAATCTTCTCGACGTTTACAAACACATTGAATCGGAAATGTCAAGCACGAAATCAGTAAATTAGCCGGCTACTGAGCGCGAGCCTTTTCCTGTCTGTTACGAACGCGCATTCTTGAAGCCCCATCCTTCTTCCGAGATTGAGGGCCAGGTGTTGAACACAGAACATGGCTTGAAGAGCTGCGAGAATGGGATTGGCCGTGCCACTCTTCAACAGGTACGCGTTGAAACCACTCTTTGAAAGAACTCGAAACACTTCACTCGTCTTCTGGTCCGAACTCGGCGATAAGAACAGAAGATTGTCTGATTTCTCTTGTAGTGAAAAAAGCTGGGAATGCCCAAGCTGCTCTGTGTGCTGGTATTGAGCCGATAGCCCCAGAACCTCGTGGATCTTGAAAGCTGCATACGTTGCGAGAGCGTAGCCCGTCCCGGATCCGACGAACAGGAACCCTCCGTTAGGATGGACCCGCAAGCGTCGAGCCCACCCAGCAGCTCGTCTTTCCATAATTGGTAGAGAATCGAGCTTCGGCAATCGACGGATGAGCGAGGCTACCGCAAGGAGTGAGGCCGAGAAACTCGCGGTCCCGGACGTAAGGATTCCCAGGCTTCTATATCGTAACTGAATTACGTCATCGCATTCTTTCGCGAGAGGGCTCTCCGGGTTCGAGGTTATTGCGACGCGCTTCTTGGCTAGCCCTCTGACTCTCTTAGCAAGCTGTATGTTCGTTCTGGTTTTGCCGCTGACTGATGTTATGAAGATGGTCTTGTTCTTAGACACCTGCGGGTAGAGCTGGAGCTCGTATGGGTCACCCGCGAACGCCTGCATCTGGGACAAGTAATGGGCGAAGAGCGAGCTTGCGAGGGAGTCTCCGGAGCCGGTGAAAATGATGCTCGAAGGGTCAAGATTGCGAAAACGGTCATACTTTCCGAGTTCGCGTGCGAATGCTGGAAGGTCCTCGACTTGGTTGTGGATTTCTTGCTCCATCGCATCGAGCGAGGACGTCTTACCCAGGGTTCTCTGTTGAATCTTGCCTATAGATGCCACCAGAATAGGTCCATTTCTTCCCGCATTGTTTGCATTGGAGGTTGAATCCGGTCCGCCACCCGTCCGAGCTTCGTATTTCGCCGGTTATGACGAGTTCTCCCTGGCACGAGCACCGCGGGACAGTCCTTGACAAGACACTATCGGTCGCTCAATGGCGGAATAAATGCAATTGGCGATCCGAAAGTTTCAAGCGTAATCCGAGGAGAATTTTTCGGCGCGGCTTCAGTTATTCTTATATGCCTTGCCCCTTCATACATAGACTATAGGTATTCGAAAAGTCCAGCTGGATATTCGAAAACTGAGAGCGTGAAGAAAAACGTCGTATAAGGTCATGGTGGCCTTCGGCGAACAGACCTACACTCTTCTTAGCGAAGAGGCTCGAGCCCGAGGAATAACAATCCAGGAACTCCTCCGTGCAGTCGTCATACCTGACTGGTTCAAGGCCAAGTATGAGCCTGTTCCACGACAGAGTCCGATCATCGAGCGGAGGACGAGAGAGGAGGAGCCTGTGGTACCCTACTCGTTCTCAAACAAGCTCAGATACTAGCTTCACCGAACAGAACTCCTCTTTTTCATTCGATCAAAAGGCCGTACAGGTCCCAAAAACATCACCGAGGGTTTAAGATGCATGTAGGCTCTGAGAACCGCGGGTCTGGGTGCTGTGACGCCGTTTGAGCCTAAGGTCAAAGTCGCCCTTCAAAGCGTTTTCTACGCCTTGCACACTCGTGACGGGACTTGCGCATCGGGGTGCGGGGTTTCTCAAACCGGCGTCGCCGAAATAGTTTTCGGGGTCGAAATTGTCGAGTGGGACCTTTGTTCTGCTTGTCTTTCTCGGACTGGTTTCCTCGAATACTTCAACTCCCTGCCTTCGGCGACCCCGCGAGAAGCGGAGGAAATCAAAGTACTCCTGGGAATCTCGAATGAGACGTTTGAAAGGCAGAACCGAGCTGCCCCGCCCATAAACTAATTTCGAGAATTCAGGTTGGTGCTAGACCAGCTCATCCATTAGAGGTACAGACCAGCTTTGAGCTTTTTGGAAGGTGCAGCGATTATCAATATCTCCGTGGCTCAACATTATGACTCTCCTTCTTCTCGTCGGATAGGCAGGATATGAGCATGGACAATATTACGAAGCGGTTCTGTCCAAAGTGCCATTCTGAGAATATCATTTTCTGGATGGGCGGATACACTGGGGCAATGTACCGCTGTCCGGACTGCGGCTACATTGGACCAATCGTCATCGAGACTAACGACCCTATTCCGTCATTGAAATCCGAGGCGGAGAAGGATGATTAGACAAGGGTGTTCCACCACCCCAGACTTCCTTTTGTGGACTTCGCAGTTCTTCTTCTGTGGGACCCAGTAATGACCTACAGTTGAAAAGTTCAGCTTTTTAGTTTCCCTCTGTCTGGAAATCACCATGCATAATGGTTCCGCCAAGATTGACAAGTGGATCAGGTCCGATGAAGACTTCAAGGAGATGAGCTGGCACGACGTTGTCATCCACGCCTTCGCGACAAACAATGAGATGCTTTCCGGGTCCGACGAAGAACCGCGCTTTGAGTCTCAACAGCTCATCCTCGATATTGATTATGTCCTCAACTGGCGGGAGTCATACGCTGAGCGGCGAGCGGACTATTGGGTTTCTCCAGCAACTCTCGTTTTCGAAGAGATCTCCGATTTGAATGTCAACTTCAGGTCTGAATCCGGGATACCATTGCTCGTGATCTACACGATTGGGCGAGAAGGCCGCCGTTGGTCAATAAGTCTGGGCGAGGGGCAAATCTCCTTTGACTCAGCAGGATTCAAGCAATACATCCGTCGAGAACCGATCCTCAAATCACATTTCACCTACCTGACCGATTCCGAGCGCGGCGGCTTCTCTTTCAGGCGCGCGCATGACTAAAGTTCCGCGTGTCTGGGAAGATCAGATTATCGATAGTTTCTTGCCTGCCTTCTCAAACGCGTCGGCTGCTTGGTCGAGATCCTTTTTGGTATGAGCGCTGGTCACAATCGTCCGGATTCTCGCCTTGTCCTTGCCGACCATTGGAAAGACTATTGGAAGAACGAATACTCCAAGCTTGAACATTTCGTCCGCGAGTTTGTGGGCTTTCCCGCTTTCGCCGACCATGACTGGAGTGATGGGGGTTTCGCTCTGTCCCATGTCGAAGCCCAAGTCCTTCAATGCTTTCTTGAAGTGTCGGGTATTGTCCCAGAGCTTCTTCACCAGCGACGGATTCTTCTTCACTAATTGGATTGCAGCGATACAGGCGCCAGGAATAGCCGGTGGCTGGGACCCGGACAGGAGATAGCTTCGGACCTTGTTCTGGAGATAGGTGCACAAGTCCTTCGAGCCGACAACGTAGCCGCCTACACATCCGAAGGCTTTGGAGAAGGTTCCCATGTCAACATCGACCTTTCCTTCGAGGTGGAAGTGGTTCGTGATTCCCCGTCCGTTCTCGCCCAGGACTCCGTCGCCGTGAGCGTCATCAACGTATGTTATGGCTTGATGCTTCGCCGCCAAGTCGACGATGTCTTTGAGGGGAGCGATGTCCCCATCCATGCTGAAGACTCCATCGGTAATGATGAGGACTCTCCGGAAACGATCAGTACTCTGTAACTGCTTTTCTAGATCGCTCATGTCTTTGTGTCTGTAGACTCGCCTCTCAGCCTTGGTCATTCGACAGCCATCGATTATGCTTCCGTGGTTGAGTTCGTCACTAATGATTAGGTCTCTCTCATCAACAAGCGCAAGAATCGTGCCCGCGTTCGTTGCGTAACCCGATTGAAACGTGATCGCCGATTCAGCCCGTCGATAATCGGCGAGAACCTTCTCCAGTTTTAGGTGAATGTCCATGGTACCCGCGATAACTCGTACAGACCCAGACCCGGCACCATACTTTCGCGTAGCAGCAATCGCAGCCTGTTTCAGCTTCGGATGATTGGCCAACCCGAGATAATTGTTGGAACATAGGACAAGAACATTCTTGCCGTCAACCTTAGCGTGTGGGGCTGATGGGCTCTGAAGAGTCCGGATGCGCCAAAGCAGATCGTCACGGTCTAGGCCCTCTAACTCTTTACGCAGACTATCAAGCAGTGGCTCTCTTCGTAGGTCGGATTGCTGGCTCATTTCTGATCCGGGTGATCCGTACCTGCGTAAAAACGCTTTAGACGATAACTTCTATTTTCTCTTCTCAAATTGGTCGGACAAACGTTTTACACTCCACCGAAACGCCGGGGAACAGTTCAGGGAATCGTTTGAAGGAACAAATGCACGCAGTTGTCAAGACTGTTCCGGGTCCCGGCGCCGTCTACGAGCCATGGGCCTTCGCTCCAAAGCCTGGTCTGAGAGACATTCAGGTCCGAGTCGAGGCCACCTCGATCTGCGGAACGGACATGCAGATCTATGATTGGCATGAGTTGATGGCTAAGCGGGTCAAACCGCCTCTAGTAATGGGTCACGAGTTCGCGGGAAAGGTGGTGGAAGCGGGGAAGGAGGTCTCGGACCTCAGAGAGGGTGATATTGTCTCTGGCGAGACTCACATTAACTGTGGAAGATGCTTCCAGTGTCGCACAGGGAATGGCCATATCTGCGAAAGGATGCTCCTCCGGGGAGTCGATACCGGCGGGTGCTTCGCTGAATATCATACTCTTCACGAGAGTAGCGCGTGGCTCAACGACAAGAGAATTCCCATTGAGACGGCGAGCGCTCAAGAACCGCTAGGCAACGCCGTCCACGCTGCTTCTGCCGCAGACATACCTGCACACGCGGTCGCAGTCTTTGGCTGCGGTCCAATAGGAGCATGTCTTATTGGGCTTTGCAAATCGTTCGGAGCCAGCAAGATCTTCGGAATCGACATCGTAGAATACAGGCTGAACCTAGCGAAAAAGATGGGTGGAGATGTCCTCATCGACGGTTCCAAAGAGAAGGTCGTCGATACGATCATGAAGATGACCAATGGGCGCGGCGTAGATATCTTCTTCGAAATGTCTGGCGCGCCTCCGTCTTTCGAAGAGGGGTTCAAGGTTCTTCGCCCAGGAGGAACCGCCATCCTGTTCGGACTACCGTCGAATAACATTGAGTTCGATGTCGCTAACTGGATTGTCTTCAAAGACGCACATGTCCGTGGGGTCTTCGGGAGACGATTGTGGAGCACCTGGTACAAGACTGCCGAAGTCTTGAAGGCAGGGGAGGTCGATCTGTCGAAGGTGATTACTCACAGGTTTGCGCTCGAAGAGTTCGCCAAAGCATTCGCTCTGATGA
>Ga0209470_1002109_pt1 | contig 14255 bp, 12 predicted proteins | sample GraSoiAngelo_125_FD_185882 | JGI IMG/M metagenome (GOLD analysis project Ga0209470, IMG submission 185882) | Grasslands soil microbial communities from the Angelo Coastal Reserve, California, USA - 14_0927_05_40cm (SPAdes) (version 2) | ecosystem: Environmental > Terrestrial > Soil > Grasslands ... | reverse complement strand
TGCGCCGGACTGAAGCGCTCCGCCGCCTGGTACGGGAGACGCACGTCGACGCGGCGCAGCTCGTGCAGCCGCTCTTCGTCGTTCCCGGCCGTGGGGTCGAGAAGCCGGTCGGGTCGATGCCGGGCATCGCGCAGCGCTCGGTCGATCGCGCGGCCGAGGAATGCCGGCGCCTCGGGGACCTGGGCGTGCCGGCCGTCATCCTCTTCGGCGTGCCGGAGCGGAAGGACGCGCGCGGCAGCGGCGCCACCGATCCGGGCGGCATCATCCCGCGCGCGCTCGGGGCCATCCGCGAGGCGGCGCCGGGGCTCGTCCTCGTGACCGACGTCTGCCTCTGCGAGTACACCGACCACGGCCACTGCGGCGTGGTGAAGGACGGCGAGGTCGACAACGATCCGACCCTCGAGCTGCTCGCGGCCGAAGCGCTCGCGCACGCGCGGGCCGGGGCGGACGTGATCGCGCCCTCCGACATGATGGACGGCCGCGTGGGGGCGATCCGCACGGCCCTCGACGCGGCGGGCTTCGCTCACCTCCCGATCATGGCCTACGCGGCCAAGTTCGCCTCCGCCTTCTACGGCCCGTTCCGCGACGCAGCCGAGTCGGCGCCGCAGTTCGGCGATCGGCGCTCCTACCAGATGGACCCCGCGAACGCCGAGGAGGCGCTGCGCGAGGTGGCGCTCGACATCGAGGAGGGCGCCGACATCGTCATGGTGAAGCCCGCGCTCCCCTGTCTCGACGTCGTGCGCCGCGTGAAGGAGCGCTTCGGGTACCCGGTCGCCGCCTACCAGGTGAGCGGGGAGTACGCGATGGTGAAGGCCGCGGCGGAGCGCGGCTGGATCGACGAGGCGCGCGTGGTCGAGGAGAGCCTGGTGGCCATCCGCCGCGCGGGCGCCGACATCATCATCACGTACTTCGCGCAGGACGTGGCGCGGGGGCTCGCACGGCGATGAGGCGCCGGGGCTCCACCCTCGCGGCGGCGCTCGGCGTTGCCATGGCGCTCGCGGGCCAGGTCGCGGCCGGCGAGGGCGGCGAGAGCGAGCTCGGCCGGCGTTTCTTCCTCGCCGCGCGCTCCGAGCTCCCGCTGGTCGAGGACCCCGCCGTCACCGAGTACGTCGGGCGTATCGGTGCTCGGCTGGTGAAGACGCTCGGGGCGCAGGAGTTCGACTACCGCTTCTACGTCGTCCAGTCCCCGGTGCTGAACGCCTTCGCCGTCCCGGGCGGCTACGTGTTCATCTTCTCGGGTCTCCTCGCGCGGGTCGCCAACGACGACGAGCTGGCGGGCGTGCTCGGACACGAGATGGGCCACGTGAGCGGGCACCACATCGTGCGCCAGCAGGAGAAGGGGCAGGTGTGGTCGGCGGCCGCGCTGCTCGGCCTCCTCCTCTCGGCCGTCAACCCGGTCGCCGGCGCCGCCGGGATCGCCGCGGCGGAGACCGCGCAGCTCAAGTTCTCGCGCGAGTTCGAGCAGGAGGCCGACTACCTGGGGCTCCGCTACGCGAGCCAGGCCGGCTACGACCCGCACGCGATGGGCTCGTTCTTCAAGACCCTGCTCACCGAGCAGCGCATCAACCCGGCCGGGGTGCCGGCGTACATGCTGACGCACCCGGTGACCGAGGACCGCGTCTCGCACGTCGAGACCACCATCAACGCGCAGAGGCTCAAGACTCCCGCCGGCCGCCCCGCCGGGTCCGCCGAGCTGGCGGAGACCCAGGCGGTGGCGCGCGCGATCGCGGACCCGCCCGACGTGGTCATCCCTCGCTATCGCCGGCTCGCCGAGGAGAAGCCGGACGACGCCGAGCGGCAGCTCCTCCTCGGACGCGTCTACCAGACCGTCGGCCAGCTCGAGGCAGCGCGCGGGGCGCTCGAGAAGTGCCGTGACCTCGGGGGCGTCGGTGGTCGCGTCGATCGTCCGCTCGGGAGCGTGTACGTGGCGCTCAAGGAGCCGGCCAAGGCGCGCGAGGCGCTCGAGCGCCACCTCGCCCGGCATCCCGACGATGCCTTCGCGCACACCCAGCTCGGCAAGGCGCTCAACGACGCCGGGGACAGCCCGGCCGCGCTCACCGAGTTCCAGCGCGCGCTCGGCCTCGACCCCGACTCCGACGAGGCACAGCGCCTGACCGGCATCGCCCTCGGGCGCAAGGGCGACGAGGCCGAGGGCTTCTACCACCTGGCGCTCGCCTCGCGGCTGCGCGGCGAGCTCGAGCAGGCGCTCAGCCAGTTCCAGCACACCGACCGCCTGGTCACGCCGGGCAGCGCGCGGCAGGCCGAGGTCGAGCGGGCGATCGCGGAGCTGGAGCCCCTGGTGCGCGAGCGGGCGCGCGAGCGGCAGGAGCGCCGGCGGACGGGCCGGCGCGGCCTCGGGACGCCTTGACGGCGCGCGCACGCCGGCCGTAGACAGGCGCGCATGTCGGAGGGCACGAGCCTCGCCGGCCGCGTCGCGCTCGTGACCGGCGGCGGGCGCGGCATCGGGCGCGCGATCGCGCTCGCGCTGGGCGCCGCCGGGGCCGACGTCGCGGTCGCGGCGCGCAGCACCGACGAGCTGGACGAGGTGTGCCGCGTGCTCCGCGCCCGCGGCCGGCGCGCGCTCGCCCTCCCGACCGACATGCTCCAGCACGCGCGGGTGATGGCCGCCGTCGAGCGCGCGGCGCGCGAGCTCGGCCGCCTCGACGTGCTGGTGAACAACGCGGGCGGCCCGGTCGTCCTGACCGGCGATCCGCGCGGCCTCTGGGTCGAGACCCACGACGACCCCTCCTGGGACGCGACCCTCGTCCTCAACCTGACGAGCTGCTACTGGGCCGCCAAGGCGGCGCTCGGGCCGATGCTCTTCCAGGGCTACGGGCGCATCATCAACGTCGGCTCCGGCTACTCGCTGGTCGGCGCCTCGGGGCTCTCGGCGTACACTGCGGCGAAGCACGGTCTCGTCGGCTTCACGCGCGCGCTCGCCATGGAGGTCGGGACGCGCGGCGTGACCGTGAACCTCCTCCGCCCCGGCTGGACCAACACGCGCCTCGTCGACTGGAGCATCGTGGGCCTGATGACGGGCCGCACCGCGGAGGAGGCGAAGGCGCACGCCGAGAGCCTGGCCGCGCAGAAGCGCATCCTCGAGCCCGAGGAGGTGGCGCCGCTCGCTGCCTTCCTGGCCTCGCCCGCTGCCGGCGGTATTACCGGGCAGGTGCTCTCCGCCGACGGCGGTTACATGATCGGGGTGTGAGATGGCGACGGTCGATGCCGACGGCCACGTGATCGAGCCGGCGGACCTGTGGGAGCGCGAGCTGCCGCCGCGGTTCAGCGCGCGCGGCTTCCACATCCGCTGGGACGCGGAGACCGAGCAGGAGCAGGTGTGGGTGGAGGAGCGGCTCCTCCTGCCGGTGGGCATCGTCGGCGTCGGTATGGCCGGGCGTCCGTTCGAGGACGTGGGCAAGGGCGTGCGCTACGCGGAGCTCATGCCGGGCGGGACGGATCCGCGCCAGCGGCTCCGCGACATGGACCGCGAGGGCATCGACGTCGCGGTCCTCTACCCGTCAGTGGGGCTCTTCCTGGAGGCGATCGAGGACGCGGCGCTCGCCGAGGCGTGCTGCCGCGTCTACAACGACTGGCTCGCCGACTACTGCCGCACGGACCCGCGTCGGCTGATCGGCATCGCCGGCCTGCCGCTGCAGGACGTGGGCGCGGCCGTGCGCGAGGTGCGCCGCGCCGTGGGGGAGCTCGGCATGCGCGGCGTCTTCGTGCGCCCGAACCCGTGCCGCGGCCGCGCCCTCCACGACCGCTGCTTCGACCCGCTCTGGGCCGCAATCGCCGAGGCGGGCGTGCCCGTCGGCCTCCATCCCTCGGGCGCGGGCGATCTCCCCGGCGCGCTCCAGGGCCTCCGGCTCGACGCCCCCATCATGGGCCACCCGTCGATCTTTTTCATCGACGACCTGATCGGCTTCTCGCACCTCGTGTGCGGCGGCGTCCTCGAGCGCCACCCGCGGCTCACCGTCGCCGTGCTCGAGGCGGGCGGCGGCTGGCTCGCGCACTGGTTCGACCGCTTCGACCACTTCGCGCACGTCTACGGCTGGATGGCGCCCGAGCTCGGGCTCCGGCCGAGCGAGTACTTCAAGCGCCAGTGCTACATCTCCTTCGATCCCGACGAGACGACGCTCCCGCTGCTCGCCCCCGTGATCGGCGAGGACCGCATCGTGTGGGCCTCGGACTACCCGCACCTGGACGCGACCTATCCCGGCGTCGTGCGCGAGCTGGAGGAGCAGCTCGCCCGGCTCCCGCCCGCGGCGCGTGAGAAGGTGCGGGGCGGGAACGCGGCACGGCTCTACGGGCTCCCGGCATGAGGAACGCGCGCCTCCTCCACTACTCCCACTGCGTCTCGGACCTCGCGCGCTCGCGCCGCTTCTACACCGACGTGCTCGGCTTCGAGGTGGTGGCCGAATTCGATTTCGACGACGCGGCGACGGCGCGCGTGATGGGTCTGCCGCGCGCCCGGTTCAAGGGCGTCTTCATGCGGCGCGATGGCATGCGCATCGAGCTGATCGGCTTCAGCGACCCGCCGCCCGAGCGCAGCGTGCGGCCGCGGCGCTCGAACGAGATCGGCCACTCGCACCTGAGCTTCTACGTCCTGAGTCTGGACGAGGCCCTGAGCGAGCTCCGCTCGCAGGGCGTGGAGATGGTGGACGGGACGCGTGCCGTCCTTGCGAGCGGCGTCGAATGCTGTGTCGTGCGCGACCCCGACGGCTTTCCGATCGAGATCGTGCAGATGCCGAGCCTGGCGCTCCTCCCCTACGAGGGGTGGGAGGGCTGAGATGGCCGGGCGGCTCGCGGGCAAGGTCGCCGTCGTGACCGGCGGGGCGAAGGGGCAGGGCGAGGGCGTGGCGCGCCTCTTCGCCGCCGAGGGCGCGCGCGTCGCGGTGCTCGACGTGCTCGACGACCCGGGCGCCCGCGTCGCGGCCGCGGTCGGCGGGCGCTTCTTCCACTGCGACGTGGCGCGCGAGGAGGAGGTGGCGGCCGCGATGGACGCTACCGTCGCCGCCTTCGGCGGCCTCGACGTGCTTTACAACAACGCGGCAATCATCGCCTACGGGCGAAGGATCGCCGACCTCCGGGCCGAGGATTGGGACCGGACGATCGCCGTCAACTTGCGCGGCCCCTTCCTGTGTGCGAAACACGCCTTGCCGCACCTCGTGCGGCGGGGCGGCGGGGTGATCGTCAACGTCTCGTCACACGGCGCGTTCCAGGCGTCGCCGACGGGGATCGCGGACTATGCGGTGGCGAAGGGAGGGCTGGTGACGCTGACGTACTACCTCGCGTCGGAGTATGGCGCGGCCAACGTGCGCGCCAACTGCATCGCGCCCGGGCCGGTGCCGACGGACCTGAACCGGCCCTTCCTCGGCACGCCCGAGGGGCGGGCGATGACCGCGTCGTTCATCCCGCTCGGGCGGGTGGGCGAGATCGACGACGTGGCGCGGGCGGCGCTGTTCCTCGCCTCGGACGAGGCCAGGTGGATCACGGGGGCGGTGCTGCGGGTGGACGGCGGCATCGTGGTGCAGTGAGGCGCGCGACCACGTCCGCCGTGCTCGCGTTGCTCGCGGGCTGCTCCACCACGAGCGTCGGCCGCCCGCCGTGCGCGAACCACGTGCTGCGCGAGTCCGTCGCTCCCGGGGGGAATGCGAAGGCGGTCATCTTCGAGCGGGACTGCATGATCGCGGCCACCATCCAGGTCTCGCTCGTGCCCGCGGACGCGCGACCCCCGCGCGAGAGCGGCAACGTCTTCACCATTGGAGCGGGCAAGCACTCGTTCCAGGGTCGGCCCGTCGTCTCGGTCGCGTGGTCGGGGCCCGACAGGCTCACGATCAGCTACACGAGGGGCGCGGCGGTGATGAAGAGCGAAGGCCGGGTGGGCCCGGTCGAGGTCGACTACGCCTTCCTCGGCGGCGCAGCCGACGCTCCGCCCGGGCAGCCGCCGCAGGACCACCGGGGGCGCTAGCTAGGCGGGAGGCGCCGCTGCTCGGCGGTAGCCGCAGCTCACGCTACCCGCGGTGACCTGCTCGCCTGCGCCTACGGCCCCGCGCACGCCCGCCGCGCCAGATAGATGTCGCTCGTCCCATTGCGGTCGTCCTCCCACACCACGTAACATAGCCGCCGGTTGCCCCTCCGCGCGAGCGCGAGGCTCGGCCGGCTCTGCTCGCTCGCGCCCGCGCCCGTGTCGTCCACGCGCTCGGCGGGCGCGAACGTCGCGCCGCCGTCGAAGCTGGTGGTGAAGAAGACGTCGTCGTTGCCGAGGCGATCGTCCTGCCAGGCGACGAAGAGCGCCCGGCAGTCGGCGGCGAGGCTCGGGTGCCACTGGTTCGTGGGCGTGTCGTGGTCGACGTCGAAGCCCGTCTTGGAGTCGTCGAGCTGGCGGTTCGGGGTGAAGGTCGTGCCGTGGTCGTCGCTGCGCGCGTAGAAGATGTTCGTGTCGGGCTCGCGCGCGCGCAGATCGGTCCAGACGACGTGCAGCGGGCCGCGGCGGGAGACGGCGACCGAGGGCCGCTCGTCCAGGCGTTCGAAGTCGGCGAAGTCGTCGACCTCGGCGTTCGCACCCCAGGTCATGCCACCATCGTCGCTGCGCGCGAGGAAGATGTCCCAGTTGTAGTTGCGGAAGTCGGCCCACGCCGCGTAGACGGCGGTGCCGACGGCGGCGAGCGCCGGGCCCCACTTGTTGTCGAGGTGGGCGGCGAGGGGATCCGCCGGGCCGGCGTCGACGCGCACGGCGGGATCGAACGTCGTCCCGCCGCCGTGCCCGCGTGCGCTGTAGACGTGCTCGACTGGTTCGCCCTCGAAGCCCCCGTCGCGCTCGTCGACCCAGGCGACGACCGGGTCCTTGCCGACGAGCGCGATCGCGGGGACCCACTTGCCGACGCCGTCGTGGTCGTCGACGCGCACGTCGGGCCCGAGCTTGTTGCCGCGCCCGTCGAAGCGCGCGAGCTCGATGCGCCCGGCATCGTCGTTGCGCCCGGCGGCGAACTCCTGCCACGCCACGAACACCCGGCGGCCGCCCACCGCGATCGCCGGGTTCAGCTCGGCGACCGTCCCGGCCGGGTTGCCACTCACGTGGACGGGGGCCGCGAAGGTCCGGCCCCGGTCGCGGCTGACGGCGAGGAAGACGTTCTCGAGCCCGGCGCTCGCCTCGTGCCAGACGACGTAGACACGCACCCCGTGCGCGGCGACGCGCGGCGCATGCTGCGCCACGGGCACCGGCTCGTCGCCGCTCGCGCGCACGGCGGCTTCGAAGCGCGGAGGTGGGGCGCGGACGGGATCGACGGGCGCGGTGGTGGCGCCCGTCGGCACGTCGATGTCGGCGAACACGACCGCCTCGCGGTAGCCGTTCTCGCACGCGCCCGCGTCGAGCGACCCGCCGCACGCCACGCCCGAGCCCGGTAGCAGCTTCGCGCCGTCCGCGGCGAGCATCGCGCGCCGCTCGGCGCGCGTGAGCGCAGGGTTCGCGATCCCGGGATCGGGCGCGATCCACGGCGCGAGGGTGCGGAAGCCGGTGTCGGGGTTCTGCCCGATCCAGGCGTTGTTCGGGCCGAGCGGGCCGGGGCTCGTCTTCTGCTTGCGTCCGAGCACCGCGCTCTGCCCGTCGAAGGTCACGTCGTCGAAGAGGTTGCCGGTCATGCTCGCGTCGACATTCGCCACCCAGGGCACGTTCTTCTCGAGGTTCGCGAAGCCGCCCTCCTTGAAGATGTCGGGCTGCCACGGCGTGTCGGCGTACGCCCACTCGCTGAACGCCTCGGGCTGGAGGACGACGTTCGCGCCCTTGGCGAGGAAGCGGTCGTTCACGTCGACCATCCAGGCGTCCTTGGAGATGACGATCGCGAGCCGGCCGGCGGGCGTGTCGAGCACCTCCATGTCGCGCACGGGGCCGAAGGCGAGCGAGAGGCCGGCCTGGTTGCCGGGCGGCGGCTCCTCGATCGGCGTGAGATACGCCTTGTTGGTCGAGCCCCGAATGACGCCGCCGGTCGCCGACGGGCTCTCGAGCGTCCCGCCGTTGCCGTCGGGCACCAGCACCTCGCCGTCGGGCGCGAAGACGAGCGTCGTGTTGTGGGGGAAGGGCGACACGGCCTCGTAGGCGTAGGTGCGGGAGGGCTCGTCGGGGTCGCGCAGCAGGGCGACCAGCGCGGGCTCCGTCGCCTCCTCCACCCGGCGCGCGGGCGCCGCGTTGAACGACGCCGCGAGGTAGATGCCGTGCGTCATCGCGAGCTCGCGGAAGGTCTCGTAGAAGCCCCGGTACAGGGTGTCGGTGAGGGCGAGCACCAGGGTCCGGACGGCCGGCTGCCCGGGATACCTGGTCCTGTAGTAGCCGTACGGCGCGCTGTACGGTCCGAAGAGGGCCAGGATTGCGTCGGTCGCCGTCGTCTGCGCACGCGCCGCCGTGCCGCGGCTGCCGGTCAGAGCGGCGACCAGGCCGGTCTCCTCGGGCAAGACGACGAGCGCGTTCTGGGGTGCCGCGGGGTCGGTGGGGAAGAGGTGGCTCGCGACGTCGTCGACGCCCGCCTGCACGAGCGTCACGCGGCCCGGGAAGCCGGCGTCCATGAGCGCCGCCATCTTGTCGTGGAAGCTCGCGTAGGTGGTGGCGTCGGCGGTGCGGACCTTGTGGCCGACGGCGAACATGCGCACGGGCGTGGCCGCGGCCGGCGGGGTGAGGGCGAGCGTCAGGACGAGGGAGAGCGCGGGGCGGTGCACGGGCCGAGGAGTCTACCGCCGCCACCGGCGCCTCGGGAAGTCGCAATCAATGCAGCGGGTGGTACGGGCCGTGGAGGACGCCGAGCACCGTGAGCCCGTCCTCCGCGTCGACGTGGTAGAGGATGTAGTAGTCGTCGATGGCGATGTAGTAGCAGCCGCCGATCCCCTTCAGCAGCGAGGACCCCGGTGGGTGGGGATCATCGGCGAGCCCGATGATGGCCTCCCCGATGTCGCGCAGCGGGCTCTGTGGGATGCTCTCCAGCTCGCGGTAGGCGCTGTACGTGATGTTGAGGCGGGTCGGCATCGGGTCGTGGGGGGGTTATCGGCAGCGCGGGCGACGTTCTTGAGGGGCGGCGTGCACCGGGTCGCCCCTGCAACCCTCGGATCATGCAGGTGCTTTGTGGTCGTCGGGCGCCGCGCCGGTTGCAATGGCCGGGGAGCGTCGGTTAAGCTGTTTTGGTTGCGGAGTGCTGGTTTCTGGAGCTGAGGAGACTGCCCATCGATGCCTGCCAGTGAGTCCGAAGTGCTCGTCGGGCGCCGCTATCTGGAGCGGTCGTTCCTGGACGCGGCCATGCGGCTCTTCGTGCGCAACGCGGAGCTGGTCACGGCGGCGGACTGGACGCAGCTCGCGGAGCGGCTGCTCGAGCGGCACCGCATCCCCGATGCCGTGCGCGTGTGCGAGCTGGGCGGCGTGCCGCTCCCGCGCGAGCGCATGCTCGCCGCCGCCGACGCGTGCCTGAAGCGCAAGGACGTCGACGGCGCCATGCGCCTCTACGAGCTCGCCGGCGCCGACCGCGAGCGCTGGACGAAGCTGGTCGACGTGCTGACGGCGCTCCCCGATCGCGAGCGGCAGGCGGTCGAGATCGTCGACCGCCATCTGGGCGGCGAGCCACCGGAGCCGCGGCTCCAGGAGGCGCGGACGAAGGCGGCAGGCCGGCAGATCAAAGCGGTGAAGTAGCCTGGCCGGCCCCGCCGACTGGCTCCGACCGGCCGTCCGGAGCGCCGCCCCCTACGTCCCCGGCGAGCAGCCCGGCCCTGGCCGTCGGGTGATCAAGCTCAACACCAACGAGAACCCGTACCCGCCCTCGCCGCGCGTGCTCGAGACGCTCGGGCGGGAGGCGAACGCGACCGTCCGCCTCTACCCCGACCCCGAGGCGCGCGCGCTGCGCACGCGGGCGGCGGAGGTGTACGGCGTGCCGGCCGACCACATCCTGGCCGGCAACGGCTCGGACGAGCTGCTCGCCCTCCTCCTGCGCGCGACCATCGATCCGGGTGAGCGCGTCGCGTTCCCGGTGCCAACCTACAGCCTCTACGGCACGCTGGTCGCCGTGCAGGGGGGCGAGGCGGTGCGCGTACCCTGGCCGGAGGACTTCTCGCTCCCGCCCGCGCTCGCCGCCGCGCGCGCGCGTGTCACCTTCCTCTGCAACCCGAACTCCCCCTCGGGGACGCTGGTGGCGGTCGCCGCGGTCGAGGCGCTGGCGCGCGCGCTGCCCGGCATCCTCGTCGTCGACGAGGCGTACGTCGACTTCGCCCGCGAGCACGCGCTCGGGCTCGTCGGCCGGCTCGCGAACGTGCTCGTGCTGCGCACGCTCTCCAAGTCCTTCTCGCTGGCCGGGCTGCGGGTCGGGCTCGCCTTCGGCCACCCGGAGCTGCTGGCCGGGCTGCGCACCGTGAAGGACTCGTACAACCTGAGCCGCCTCTCGCAGGCGGCGGGCGAGGCGGCGCTCGGCGACCTCCCGGCGATGCAGGCCAACATCGCCCGCATCAAGGCGACGCGCGCGCGGCTCAGCACGGGGCTCGCGCGCCTGGGCTTCCGCGTGCCGCCGTCCGAGGCGAACTTCGTCTTCGCGCGGCGACCGGGAGTGGACCTGGGCCCGGTCGCCCGCGCGCTGGCAGCGCGTGATATCCTCGTCCGTCACTTCGCCGTGCCGGGCGCGCACGACGCGCTCCGCATCACGGTGGGGACGGACGCGGAGATCGACGCGCTGCTCGCCGCGCTTCGAGAGCTGTAGGCAGGGGGCCGGCGCTGAAGAGCTGTTCGAGACCGCCCGGCTAGTCGGCGCCGTCGTCGGCGTCGTCGCCCTCGTCCGCCTCGCCCGGCTCGGGCGGGGGCGGCTCGGTCGTCGTGGTCGCCGTCCCGCCCTCGACTGCCGCCCCCGGCTCCTCGACCAGGTCCTTCGGCTGCTTGTCGAGGCGCGCGTACATGTAGTCGCGCGCCTCGAAGACGGTCTCGCTCCCGGCGCGCATGACGTACGCCTTGCCCTCGTGCTTGGCGGCGAGGACGGTGCCGATCGGCTGCCCCTCCTTGTCGGTGAGGGTGATGCGGAGGTCGGGGTGGTCGAGCCCCCAGGCGGCCAGGTCCTTCGCCGGCTCGGCGGCGATGTCGGCGCCGCGGAGGTCGCGGAGGTCGTCCAGGAGGGTCGCGATCGCTGAGTCCTTGGGCTTCTTCCCCTCCGCGCCCTCGAGCGCCCACTTGCCCTCGCCGCGCGCGAGCCTGAGCGGGCCCCCGTCCTTCCGCTCGAACGCGAGCTTGCCGACGCGCGTTGGGTCGAAGCCGAGCACGGTCTTGTCGCGGAACTGGCTCGGCGGCTTGGCGAGGGTGCGGAACGTCCAGTCGCCCAGGGCGTACACCGTCGGCTGGTCGCCGCGCTTGGCGTAGATCTGCTTCTGCGTGCCCTGGGTCGTCTCGCCTCCGACCAGGAGCGCCTGGCTCGCGGCGCCGTCCGTGCCGGTCGTCACCGTGACGGCGAGCCGGGGCGCGGCGAGCCCGTACTTGCCGAGGTCGTCCGGGTGATCGTCCGGGAAGTCGACCGCGCGCGTCGAACGCAGCGAAGAGAGGTACGAGCGCACCTCGGTCGTGTCGCCGGGGTGGTCGCCCGGCTCCACCGTCCACGACTCCTTGTCCTTGCGGACGAGCGTCACGGTGTCGCCGTTCTCCGCCCTGATCTCGACCCGGCTCACGTCCTCGTCCTTGAAGGCGAGGATCGCCTTGTCGCGCAGGTCCTTGGCCTGCTTGTTGAGGCCGTAGCCGAGCGCCGAGGTGGTGAGGTAGAGCTTCGGCTCGTCGTCCTTGCGCACGTAGGCCTTGGCGCCGATGGCGGTGTTCTTGCCGACCACGAGGGGCGGCGGCTGCGAGCCGTCCTTGAGCGTGAGCTTGACCGTGACGGTCGGCTTGTCGAGACCGAAGTCGGCCAGGTTCGCCGGCAGCTGGTCGAGCGTCTTCTGCACCTCAGCGTCGGCGAGCGTCGAAAGGACACCCCCCACCACCGTGTCGTCGGCGGGCGCCTCGGCGGGCCGGACGAGCCGCCAGCCCTTGTCGTCCTTCCTGAGCTCGAGCTCGCGGTCCGGATAGGCGAGGACGAGGCCGGTGACGGCGTCCTTGTCGACGCCGAGCAGCTTCGCCTTCTTCCCCTCGCGCGCAGCCTCGGGGAGCTCGTAGACGTAGAGGTAGATGCCGAGCGCGGCGACCAGGACCAGGAGGATGAGGATGCGGCGGATCACCGGGACTTCCGGCGCCACCACACGGCGATGCCGGTCGCGATCATGAGCTGCGGGACGATGAGCACGGAGAGGTAGAAGACCTGCACGGCCTGGTCCCGGGTCAGCTCGGCACGCGAGGCGCGCACGGTGCGGCTGCGGATCGCAACCAGCTCCTCCTGGCCGACGAGCCAGCCGATGGCGTTCAGGAAGAGGTCGCCGTTGAGCCGCGCCTCGGCGAGCTGCTGGTTGTTGGCGAACATGGGCGTGCCGAAGACGACGAGCCGCGCCTCCTCGGGAGCCTTCTTCCCTTCCGGTGCCGGGGGCGGCGTGATCCCCAGGTCGTGCAGCTTGGCCTCCACCGCGACCGCGACGCTGAGCGGGCCCTTGCGGTCCTCGGGATCGAGCGACGCGGTCGGGTTCTGGCTGAAGACCTGGTCGACCTTCGTCTCCGCCCAGCTCGACGCGCTCGTCTTCACCAGCGCCGTGGCCGTGAGCCCCTTCTTGCCGGCCGAGTCGGGCTCGACGGTGCGCGTCTGTGGGTAGACGGTGTAGTCTTGGAAGCTCTGCGTGATGGGGTGCGTGCCGTAGGTCTTCGTGATCGGCTGGACGCCGAGCGTGGGGCCCTGGAAGAGGCGCACCACCTGGTCGATCACGATGTCGTTGCCGAGCTTGACGCCCCAGTCGGCGAGCAGCCTGGGGACCCGCTCGTCGCCCTGGCGCGGGCCGATCAGCGCGAGCAGGTGCCCGCCGCGCTTCAAATACGCGTCGAGGATCTGCACCTCGTGCTCGCTGAGGGGCCGCTGCACCCCGGCGATCACGAGCGCGCTCGCGTCGTCGGGGATCTGCTCGGCCGAGGGCAGCACGAGCGGCTTCACCTCGTAGTTCTCCTGCTCGAGGGCGAGCTTTGCGCCCGCGTAGCCCTTGGGGTCGTCCTGGTTCGCGATGTCGGCCTCGCCGTCGCCCTCGGCGAAGTAGACGAGCTTCTTCGTCGTGCCGGCGACGCGGATGATGCCGTTGGTGACGGTCTCCTCGGCCGGTTTGGTGACCACGAACGATTCCTTGCCGTACTGCAGGTTGACGCTGGGCGCGGTGGTGATCTTCATCTGCTCGACCAGCGCGGGCTCCTTGTCCGGGTCGACGACGCGGACCTTCACGTGGCCCGGCGCGGCATACTGGTAGCTCTCGAGCAGGCTCTGGAGCTGCGGGTCCTGCCCGCCCTCGACGAAGCCGGTCATCGCGAGGTCCTCCTTGAGGGCCTCGACCACCTTCTTCGATTGCGGCGCGAGGGTGTAGATGCCCGCCTCGGTCAGGTCCCAGCGATGGTGGCGGCGCGCGGAGATGTAGTTGCCGCCCACCACCAGCAGGACGAAGAGGAGCGTGTAGACGAGGGCGCCGGCGCCGTAGCGTGTCGAGCGCTGGCCGAGGAGGCTCCGGAACTCCTCGAAGCCGAACGACAGGTAGGCGAGCAGGAGCCCCCCGCCCGCGATCAGGTTCAGCACGACGTAGGGGTCGTGCAGGGGCCGCTCGATGACGAACGTACCCACGAAGCCGAAGGCCAGGAAGAGAAGCCCGAGGAGGCCGAAGAGCGAGCCCGAGCGGCGCACGGCTACCTCCAGCGCACGGACTCGACCGAGCGCAGCGTCAGGAAGAGGCCGATCAGGAGGAGGGTGGCGAAGTAGACCAGGTCCTTGGTGTCGATGACGCCCTTGGCCAGCTCCGAGAAGTGCTCGGTGATCGAGGCGTAGCGCACGATCCGGCCGGCGGCGCCCTGCGTGGTCTCGCCGAGCCAGCCGATCGTGTAGAGGACGAGCAGCGCGAAGAGCGTGCCCACGTAAGCGATCACCACGTTGTCGGTGAAGGACGAGATGAGGGTCCCCACGGCGAGGAACACGGTGGCCATCAGCGCGAGACCCAGGTAGCCCGACAGCATCATCGGCACCTCGGGGTTGCCGTAGCTGACGAGCAGGATGCCGAAGAGCCCCGAGAGCGCCACCATGAGCAGCACGAGCACGAGGCCCCCCAGGAACTTGCCGAGCACGATCTCGCCCACGCGCACGGGCGAGGTG
>Ga0209470_1002105_pt1 | contig 14272 bp, 19 predicted proteins | sample GraSoiAngelo_125_FD_185882 | JGI IMG/M metagenome (GOLD analysis project Ga0209470, IMG submission 185882) | Grasslands soil microbial communities from the Angelo Coastal Reserve, California, USA - 14_0927_05_40cm (SPAdes) (version 2) | ecosystem: Environmental > Terrestrial > Soil > Grasslands ... | reverse complement strand
ATTGTCCGGCCCCCGACAGAACATGATCTCCTGTTCGAAGGCGGCCGCGACAGGCCGAGCCGGCGAGAGATGGACCACCATCGCACGCGGAATCGTACGGCTGGCCGCAATGGGGACGGGTCACTTGACTGCGGCAGCGCGTGGTGCAGCACGCTTGACGCGTGCACGACCGGTTCTGTCGAAAAGGCTCCCTGTCATTCGATGTATGGATGAGGCTCCGACAAGCCCAAGCCAAGGCGATGCGGATTACGTCCAATATGAGGAGATAGAGATGCGTGTGCTGATCCTGGCAAAGGAAGGCAATCAGAGCGCGGCCGCGACACCCCCGACGGCGGAGGCGATGGCGGAGTACCAGAAGTTCAACGAAGAGCTGGTGAAGGCGGGGGTGGTCGTCGCGGCCGGCCGCCTCTCCCCGAGCTCGGAGGGCAAGCGCGTTCAGTTCGACGGCAGCAAGCGCAGGGTCATCGACGGGCCGTTCGCGGAGACCAAGGAGCTCGTGGCCGGGTACTGGCTGTGGCAGGTCCGATCGATGGACGAGGCCATCGAATGGCTCAAGCGGGCACCCTACGACGGCGGGACCTTCGAGATCCGTGAGGTCTCCCAGCACGAGGGCGCGTGAGGGAGCTCTCGCCGTAGCCACCGAAGCGAATCGCGCGATCGAAGCGATATGGCGCATTGAGTCAGCCCGGCTCATCGCCGGGCTGGCTCGCATCGTCGGCGACATCGGGACGGCTGAGGAGCTCGCACAGGACGCGCTCGTTGCCGCGCTCGAGCAGTGGCCCGCGTCAGGCGTGCCGGAGAAGCCGGGCGCCTGGCTGATGAGCACCGCGAAGCACCGCGCGACCGACCTGATCCGGCGCCGCAAGACGCTTGAGCGCAAGTACGAGGAGCTCGGGCGTGATGTCGAGCGGGATCAGGGAGGCACCGACTTGGACACGGCCATCGACGAGGACGTCGGCGACGATCTCCTCGGCCTCATCTTCATGGCATGCCATCCGGTGCTCTCGACAGACGCACGTGTCGCGCTCACCCTTCGCGTCCTCGGCGGTCTGACGACTGAGGAGATCGCGCGGGGATTCCTCGTGCCGGTCTCGAGCATCGCGCAGCGCATCGTTCGCGCGAAGCGGACCCTGACCGAGGCGCACGTCAGGTTCGAGGTTCCCAGTGGTCCCGAGCGCAGCGCGCGCCTCGCCTCGGTCCTCGAGGTGATCTACCTGATCTTCAATGAGGGGTATGCCGCTACCGCCGGCGAGGATTGGATCCGACCGTCGCTGTGCGAAGAGGCGCTGCGGTTGGGCCGCATCCTGGCCGAGCTCGCCCCGACCGAGTCGGAAGTCCACGGGCTCGTCGCGCTCATGGAGATCCACGCCTCACGACTGCGTGCTCGCGTCGGACCGTCCGGTGAGCCCGTCCTACTTCTCGATCAGGACCGTAGCCGCTGGGACCATCTGCTCATCAGCCGCGGCCTGGCGGCACTCGAGCGCGCAGAGCGACTCGGGGCCGCGATGGGTCCTTACGCGCTGCAGGGAGCGATCGCGGCATGCCACGCCCGAGCGGCGACCGCGGCCGAGACCGACTGGCCGCGCATCGTGGCGCTCTACGACGCGGTCGCGCAGCTCGCGCCGTCCCCGGTCGTCGAGCTGAACCGGGCAGTCGCAGTCGGTATGGCATTCGGTCCCGCCGCCGGACTCGAGCTTGTGGATGCGCTCGTCCCCGAGCCCTCGCTCAAGTCGTATCACCTACTGCCGGCCGTCCGCGGCGACCTCCTGAGGAAGCTCGGCCGGTCCGAGGAAGCGCGCGCCGAGTTCGAGCGCGCGGCGTCGCTGACGGAGAACGCGCGGGAGCGCGAACTGCTGAAGCGGCGAGCCGCGGAATGCGCCGCGGAGGGCATGACCGGCTAGACGAGAATCACTGGGACTCTGCGACCGGACGCACCTCGACGATCCCGCCTGCGGGCCAGCGCTTCGCGATGCTGATCGCCTCGTCCTCGCTCGCGACCTCGACGATCGCGTAGCTGCCGACGCTCTCTTTGGCCTCGATGAACGGGCCGTCCGTCACCATCGGCAGGTCCTTCTTGCGCACGCGGCCCAACCGGACGGTCTTGGTGCCACGACCGAGGCGTTGGCCTTCGACGATCTTGCCTGCGCGTGCGTGCTGGGCGAACCACTGACCGATCTCGGCGATCCCGGCATTCCGCTCGGCTTCCGGAAGCGCCATCCATTCATCCTCGGCGGCGTAGAAGGTGAGCATGTAACGCACTGCGAACCTCCCGCGAGCCTCGTTCCGAGGCCGCACGATACCGACGAAGGGCCATAAGAAGAATCGACAAAATGACGACCATCACCGCCGCGTGAGGTTTCCCTACGGCTGTCGGCGCCGCTAAAGGCGGAACGGGAGCACACCGAGTTGCTGAAAGAGGGTCGGCCGATGACCGCGTGGCTCAGCCGTGTTGCGGGATTCGGTCTCGCGGACCGCCGGGCTCTGGTGGGCGGTCTTCGATCTTCCCGACGGTGATCTCATCGAGCGGCGTGGGCGGCACGCGAATCCACTCGTGGTTCTGCTCGGCACCGCGGGCGCAGTACGCCGCTAGCTGGCTACGGAGAGCGAGGGTGTAACCATCAGCGTTCAACCGGTCCGCCTTGTGCTTGGCCATGCAGACGAACTCGACAAGCGCCGTCGAACCGATCCGCAGCGCAGCGTCCCGATCGCCCACTCCTACTGTTGTCGGCCATGCCGCTTGCGGTCGCATCCCCCGTACGGGTGAGGGAAGGGCTCGGCCTCGGTGGGGCGATTGTTTCGCTCGAGCTGCGTTGTACCAGTTGGCTGTCAGCATTCAGCTCCGGCCCCACAAACACCCGGCTCCGCTCGTGAGTCAAGCAAATGTCGGGAGCGGAGCGTGGCGCGAAGATCAGCGTCGTCGTGGCGGAGAACCACCCTTCGATCCGCGAGAACCTGCGCTACGTCCTAAACGCGGAGCGCGATATTGCCTGCGTCGGTGTCGCGAAGACCGGCAGGGAGGCGGTGACCGTGACAGTCCAGAAGCTGCCCGAAGTGCTCATCCTGGACGCTGACCTGCGCGACCTCGATGGCCTCGACATCGCGATTCGCATGCGACGTCTGGCGCCGGCCGTTCGAACGATCCTGTACAGCGCCGAGCCCACGATCCCGGAACTCGCAAGTCGGGCGCAATTAGCTGGCTTTGTGGTGAAAGGAGCTCCACTAGAAGAGCTCCTCGCCGCCGTCCGACGCGCGGCATTCGCTGCGAGGACGCAGCCGAATCCGAGTGACACGCATCCAAAGCCGCGGCCAACGCGTGCCGGACACTGATAAGACCGAGTAGATCGCCGGGTGGCAGGCACCGCTGTCCGTCGCTGGCTGAGGGAAGCGCTCGCTCTGTCCCCGGAGGCGTCACGGCGCCGTCCGACCTACGCTGGACGCCATCGAAAGCAAACGCAAAGGGGGCAGGTATGAACCTGAACAGCATCTTGATCGGCTCCGAGAATCCGCAGCGCCTCAAGGACTACTACACGAAGCTGTTTGGCGAACCCACGTGGGACGATGGCGGCTACTTCGGCTGGCAGCTCGGGAGCGGCGGCGTGACCGTCGGCCCGCACGACCAGGTGAAGGGCCAGAACCGCGAGCCCGGTCGGATCATCTGGAATATCGAGACACCCGACGTGCAGGGCGAGTTCAAGAAGCTCAAGGCGGCCGGCGCAACCGTGGTGAAAGAGCCGTATGACCCGGCCGAGGGGAACGCCGACGGGAGCGGAATGCTGATCTCAACGTTCTCCGATCCCGACAACAACTACTTCCAGCTGATGAGCCCAATGGACGCCGCGGCATACGAGGCGGCTGAGCGAATGGGAGCCGCGAAGAGATAGACGCGAAGAGACAGATCCCGAGCTCTGCGACCCGGCGACGCGAATGGGTACCTGGTCCCGGTCACGGTCGGTGACACGACGATCGCGTTGATGAAGATCGGCATCGATGCCAACGGACTGGGTCGCCTCGACGCGGTCCGCGGCTGGAGCAACGGTCCTTCGTTCCCGACAATGAGCGAGGCCGCTGCCATCGCGCGAGGAAGTGCCACCGGCGATGCCGTGATCAAGGCTGAGTTCGTCTGGACGACCATCCGCGGATCCGCGGGGGAGCTGCGACCGTTCTGGATGCTGACTCGCGCAAGTGGCGCTGCCTTCCTCCTGCTTGAGGATGGCGCGCTTGTATCAGCAACCGAGGCGGTCCTCTAGGCAGTGGTCCACGGCAGCATCCTTCGCTCACTCCTGCTGCTGGCGTCGCTGACGAGCTGCGCCTCAGCGGTGCCTGCACTGGTGACTCCTTCGGTGTCGCCGAGCGAAGCGCCTTCCGTGCTGCCGACGACGGCCGCCCGCACCGCGTCACCGAGCGCATCACGATCTCTGGCCGCGTACACGAACGCCACGCTGGGGTACGGCATCACGATGCCGGCGGGTTACCGCCCGTCGAGCTGCGAGTCGTGGGTCGACGCACGCACGGATCTCATCGGCGTCGACTTCTTCACGCCGCTCAGCGAGAGCGAGGAGCTCGACCTCAACGTCGGCGACATCCCGCCGGCAGCGCGCGCGGCCGACTTTCACCTCGCAGTGCAGCGGGAGAGCGGCGGCCGCTCCGTCGTGGAATGGGCGCGTGCGCAGCCGATGAATACTGGCGCCTCCGTTGTCGCGACGACGATCGGCGGGCGGGAGGCGGCGAAGATCACCTCGTCGGACAGGATGGGTGCCGTGTCCTTCGCGATTCGCGCGAACGATCGCATCTACCTCTTCGATACGGACATCCGGCGGGAGGGTGGCGACTCAGCGGGGTTCCTCGCGCCGATCGCAATGAGCTTCACGCCAGTCTCCCCAGGACCGCTACCGACGCCGTACCCGAAGCCACCGCGCGAGGCGGCGCAGGAGGTGGCCACCGCCCTGGCAAAGGCCTTTAGCGAGCACGACGCCGCCGGCGTATCTCTTCGCATGCGCGGGTGCACGTTGGGTATGTACGCAGTGGTCGAACCGCCGGAGCCGAACAACACGTGCTGCATCCTGAACCGAGCGATCTTCCCGTTCATCGAAGCTCTTCGGCCTGCACTTGCAGGTGGGACGGTGACCGTGGTCGTCGATCCGCTGATCCAATCTGTCGGTCAGGGCGGCGGTGAGCGCTTCTTCGCGGTCTCACGGTGGACCGACAACGGCAACACGCGGCAGATCGACCTGCTCTTCGACGAGCGAGGCGGCCGGTGGTCCTGGTCGGGAGCGATCCATCACTTCCAGCGCGCGGATGGTTCGGTCTGCTTCGGGCGCATGTGGGCTGGGAACTATCAGGGGCCGCCCTGCTAACAATTCGCGAGTCGCGAGGTGTGTCGCTGGGGCTCACTGGCGCCTAGTCGCGATGCCGTACTAGGCCGGCGCGCGCCGCACGCTGGTTGCTCCAGCCGACTGGACCCCTGCGTTGCGCGGCGTCTCAGGACGATGCTTCACGCGCTCGCGCGAGCGCCCGCTGCGTAGCAGTTGTCCGAACTGCATGTCAGATGCGGCGAGGGCGCGTTCGCGACCATCCGTCACACCGAACTCTTGTCTCCCTGATTCGCGTCGCTTGAGAGTGGCGTACCGAGTCTGCGTGACACGTGCGGTTCCACTGATCGCGCCGCGCCCCAACTCGGCTATTCGGACGGTCCTAAGTCACCGTCCAGCAGCGCCTCTGCGAAGAGCGCGTCCCCAGTCCGCACAAGCCGCACAACCGGTGGGAACCTCAGAGCGAGGACCGCGGACGGCAGCGTCTTTTGGATGAGGGCGACGAGTCCACCTGTCGCGCGCTGACCAGGACTCTTATCGATTAGCCACCAGAGCAGCACCGCCAGATGCAGCAGGTACAAAAGTCGGCCGAGCGGTGCCGCGAGTTCCGCACGAGGTGCGTCGGTTGCGTCGACCACGGCCTGACGGAACGCTCGCTCCACACGCACGCGCGAGAACGCAGTGTTCGGACTGAACAGCCCATGATCCGCATCTCCGATCAAGACCGGCACGAGCGCCGACAGGGTTCGTCGATGCGGCTTGAGCACCTCGAGACTACCTCGCAGAGCGAAAAGGAACCGATCGCGCCATTTGCCGCGCGGCATCGCAGTCGCAACTTCCGCGTACTGAGCGGAAAGGTCGTCGTATAGCGCCAGCACCACGGACTGCTTGCTGGGGAAATACCGGTAGAGAAGCGTTGAGCTCACGCCGGCCTCCGCCGCGACTTCCCTAAGTGTGGCGGCGGCATAACCCCGCTTGGCCATGAGTGCGATCGCAGTCTCGAACAGAGTCTGTCTGGTTTTGATCCCCTGAGGCGTGTGCCCCCGAGGCCGGCCCCTACTGCGGGGTCCTTCCGGCGCGTTGACTTTATCAGTGAACACGTTTACCAATATACAGCAGATGCCTCGGCATCGTGCCCGCGTTACGGGAGGTCGTATGAAGGTGGTGATTCCCGGCGGGTCGGGTCACGTCGGAACGCTGCTGGCCAACACGCTTCATCGCAGCGGCAACGACGTCGTTGTCCTCAGCAGAGCACCGCGCCTGGCACCGTGGCGGATAGTTTCGTGGGACGGCGTGACGGTCGGCGACTGGTCAGAGGAGATCGACGGTGCGGATGTCGTCATCAACCTCGCCGGCCGGAGCGTGAACTGCCGATACAACGCTACGAACCGACAGGACATTCTTGAATCGCGGACCCGATCCACGCGTGCGGTAGGCGCAGCGATCGCAGCGAGCGCCCGGCCGCCGCACACGTGGCTCCAGGCGAGCACCGCGACGATTTACTCGCACCGGTACGACGCGGCCAACGACGAGCTTAGCGGTGTCCTAGGCGGCGACGAACCGAACATACCGAAAACGTGGATGTTCAGCATCGAAGTCGCGCGAGCCTGGGAGGCCGCGTTCAACGAAGTTGAGCTGCCCTCGACGCGGAAGGTCGCTCTTCGTTCCGCGATCGTGATGAGCCCTGAAGACGGCGGCGCGTTCGCGACATTGATGACGCTGGCGCGCTTTGGGCTCGGCGGACAGGCGGGCCCAGGCGACCAATACATCTCGTGGACTCATCACTCCGACTTCACCAAGGCGGTGCTGTGGATCATCGATCACCAGCGACTGGCCGGAGTTGTCAACATCGCCGCTCCGAACCCGCTTCCGCAGAAGGACTTCATGCGGGAGTTGCGGCGCGCAGCAGGGATTCGGGTCGGACTCCCTGCCGCGGCGTGGATGCTCGAGGTCGGCGCGATGCTCATGCGCACCGAGACGGAGCTCATTCTCAAGAGCCGTCGGGTCGTGCCCACTCGGCTCCTCGAAAGCGGTTTGGCTTTTGACTTTCCGCGTTGGCCAGACGCAGTTGACGACTTAGTTCGACGCCGAGAGGTCCGCACGAGCGCAAGGCTCGTTTCTCCTGGACCGCGATGAGCGGCGCCGTTGACCGCCCAGCTGTGAGATCACGCAAGCATCGCTGGCTCGAGCGCATCCTCGCGTTCGGGGGCCTCGCGTACTGGCTGCTCTCTGCGTATCTGGGGCTGGCGTTCGCCGCCGCACTATTGACCACACTCACGCTCGCCTCAGTCATTCGGCTCTACGCGGAACTCGGCGTGGTACTCGCCGCCTTCGGCGCGCTCATAGCTCACCGTTGGTGGCCCTCGGCGGCGCGCTTGGCGCACTGGGCGATGTTGACCCTCGCAGTAGTGATGTTTGGAACGTGCGGGGAGCTCGTCGAGCTGCCGCCGCGCTACGAGGCGTTCGACCACCGTGGCGTGCACGTAGAGTTCGCCGACGACGGCGTGGCGCTGGAAGCGCCGATGATCCGCGACCTCATTGACCAGGTGTACGCGCGCTCCGGACTACCGCAGCCAGATGTGCCTGTGCGATTGCGCTTCATCAAGAACACCGGAGGCCGCTTGCTTCAGCTTGGCGACTGGCGCGACGCTGGCGCCGGCGGAGCGGATGTTGCGCTCACCACCGATCGCGGTCGAACGCGCGGAAGCAGCTTTCTCTTGGAGGGCTCGTTTCTGTTGACGGAGACGTTGGCGCAGCGCGCCCAACCCAACGCGCAGAACGGTGCCCGCGATGGTTTCGCTTACTGGACGATGCTGGGGATCACGCCACCGCCGCTTTGGGTTAGCGCGCAATTGGATGGGACGTTTCGACGCTCGTGCGCGGATGTTGCGTTCGCCTCGGTTACTCGGGCCCGGCCGTACCCCGAGTTGATAATCTGGTTGGGTGAGGAACAGAAGGCCCTTCGCCTCAACTCCTGGCCATTCGTTGATGCCGAGCGAGGTGGTGGCCTAACTGCGGCTCAAGCTCTGTTCGTACGCGCAAGCGATCTTGACGGAGGTAGCTGGCTCGCGACGTTAAGTCAGCACTGCGCTCTTGGGTCGTAGGTCGGCGAGCGTGTCGATATGCGAAGCCAGCCGCACGCGGCTTGCAAATGACAGATCGACAAACCGCGATGGTCACAACCACTTGGGCGCGCACGCCGAACCGTTGCGTGACCGCTCAGTAGGTCCATCGAGATCAATAGGAGTCGGCCGCGCTCGCGGCCACTTTGGCGGCGGGTCTCGTCGGCCTGGGCTACGACATCAACGCCTCGGCGGAATCCCAGGGCCTCGGGTGCCTTCACCCGATCGCTAAGGTCCAGCCCTATGCGGAGGGGACCTCTGAGTCCGTACACAATGGCGGCCGCCACGGGACAGGCGCGCAGCACGATGAACGAGACAGCCACGACGCCTGCCATCCCTAGATGCCGGTCGGATTGGTGCACGCTCACCCAGGTCGATCGGAGCGAATGAGCACTTCAGCAGCGATCCGCTCAAGGACCGTCACGTCAGCGGCGAACGGCTCACGTGGACGCGGCCAGTGAACTACGAGGTCCGTGAACCCTGCTTCCGCGTAGCGCCCAGCCACGTCCCGGAACTCCTCTACTGAGTCAAGCGGGCGTTCGCGGTGACCAACCAGGACCAGCCGCGCGATGCTCGCGGGATCGCGGTGTTCGCTCGCGCACGCCGCTTCGAACCGCTCGACGAGATCACGTCCGGCGCCGCGACTGTCCGAGGCGATCCAGGTCTCGCCGTAGCGGGCTGCGACCCGCAGCGCTCGGGGGCCGGTCGCCGCGATGGCGAAGGGCAGGCGTGGCAGCTGGCGACAGCCCGGGATCGCCCGCGCTTCGCTCGCGAGGTAGTACCTGCCCTCATACGAGGTCGCTGGCTCGGCCAGCAGTCGGTCCAGCATCGCCACGAACTCTTCAAATCGCTCCGTTCGTTCTCGCCGCGGCCAAGGCACCTTTCGCAGTGTCGTTGCATCGAACCCGTCGCCACCGGCACCCAGGCCGGCCGTGATGCGGCCGTCGCTGATGTCATCGAGCGTCATGAGCTCCTTCGCGAACGTCACCGGGTGTCGGAAGTTCGGCGACGCCACCATCGTTCCGAGCCGGATGCGCGAGGTCGCGCCGGCTGCGGCGACGAGGGTGGGCACCGAGCCGAACCAAGGGCCGTCGCGGAGGGACCGCCACGTCAGATGGTCGTACGTCCAGGCGTGGTCGAATCCCATGCGCTCCGCCAACTGCCACCGCTGGCACGCGACGCGCCAGGGCACATCAGGCAGGATGAGCGCACCGAAGCGCATGCGCGGACTCTAGGCGACATACGAAAACCGCATGAGCCACAACTATTGGGCGTCGACTCCGAACAGTTGCGTAGCCGCTCAGTAGGTTCCTTGAGATTGCCAGGAGATTCATCGCCGGGCACTCCGAGGGGAAGAGCAACGGTTCTGAAGACCCTCGCGCTCACGTTCAGAACATGCGAGAATCATTAGGAAATTCGCGCCGACGTAGCTCAGTTGGTAGAGCAGCGGTTTCGTAACTTCTTGTGCTCGACCACGCAAAAATCACGCGGAAAATCATCAGGATCGGCGCAACGACGGGCGGCAGGCACCGCATCCGTCACACCGAACCGTTGTGCTGGCACCCAGATAGCCCGACCCGGACTGCAGAGTCCCTTTCACTGCGAGGCATGGTCATCGATCCGCGGCGCGCGCGCCTCTCGCTAAGAGGCCGCCCAGTGTGCTGTCACACTTTCCGCCCCCCGTCGTCAGACATGTGAAAGTCCATGAGACTGAGATTGAGAGGTCCACATGAGCACCAGTTACATCGCGCCGTACGTGAACTTCCAAGGTCGGGCGCGCGAGGCCTTGGAGTTCTATCACGCGATCCTCGGCGGCAAACTGGCACTCTTCGCGGTCGACGCGAACGGCTTGAAGGTGGCCGGCCCCGGTGACCCGATCGGCTACGGGCGTCTGGAAGCCGAGAACGTCCGGCTCTTCGGCTCGGACGGCAACCCGTCGTATCCGGCAACGCCGGGGGACACCATCGCGATCCAACTCGCCGGACCGGACAAGGCTGGCATGACGAAGATCTTCGACGCGCTCGCGGACGGCGGGACCGTGAGTTTCCCGCTTACCGAAGCTTCGTGGGGGACGGCCGGATGGCTCAAGGACAAGTTCGGCATCACCTGGAACGTTGACATCACGAAGGCCTGAGGTGCGCGCGAGCGCGATGGACGAGGGCGACTGGCTCGCTGAGCGCTTCGAAGAACACCGGGCCCGCCTGCGAGCCGTCGCCTATCGCATGCTCGGTTCGCTCTCCGAGGCCGATGACGCGGTCCAGGACGCGTGGCTGCGCCTGGCGCGGGCCGACTCGGGCGCGATCGACGACATCGGCGCCTGGCTGACGACCGTCGTCGCGCGCGTGTGCCTCGACGCACTCCGGTCCAAGCGCAGGTCTCCCGAGGTGGTGCGGGTCCCCGACCCGGTCGTACATGTGGAGGGGTCGACGGATCCGGCCCAGGCTGCGCTGCTGGCTGACGCCGTCGGCCTGGCCCTGCTCGTCATGATGGAGACGCTCGCTCCCGAGGAGCGCGTCGCGCTCGTGCTGCACGACGTCTTCGGCGTGCGCTTCGACGAGATCGCGCCACTCATGGACCGGACGCCGGCGGCGACGCGCCAGCTCGTCAGCCGCGCTCGTCGCCGGGTGCGCGCGGCTCCGGTCCCCGACACAGAGCCCGCCGGCCAACGGAGAGTGGTCGACGCCTTTTTCAAGGCCGTCACGGATGGCGACATGGAGGCGCTGCTTGCCGTGCTCGATCCGGATGTCGTCGTGCGGGCCGACTTTGGAGCGTCTGCCCACGCGCGGATGCCGCGTGAGGTCCGCGGAGCGCGCGCTGTCGCCGCGACGTCGCTGTGGTTCGCGAGGTTCGCAGCATTCGGCCGCCGGGTTCTGGTCAACGGGGCGGTCGGAGTCATCGCGACCGAAACACAGTGGCGATCGGTCATGGGCTTCATCGTGCGACGCGGGAGGATCGCGGAGATCGATATCCTGGCGGACCCCGAGCGTCTGGAGGGCTTGGACCTCACCGGCGTGGACAGCCAACTCCGATCCCCAGCGAGCGGGTCGGATCCATCGTGACGGCAGCGGATGGTCACGGGTCCCTCTGGGTGCGCCGGGGCGGCGAGGCGCCGATCGTGCAGCGGGTTCGCCGGGTACACGTCGATCGCGACGGCGCAGCGGTACATGGGTGGCAGTGCACACGTCGCCTTACACCGAGCTAGTTGCCTTGGGCACGAAACCGTTGTGTCCCTATCCGGTGGACGTGCGAGAATCACTAGGAAATCCCCGCCGACGTAGCTCAGCCGGTAGAGCAGCGGTTTCGTAAACCGCCGGTCGGCAGTTCGAGTCTGCCCGTCGGCTCTGCAAAGTCAGGGCGTTCCTCGAGGAACGCGGCGCGCTGACCGCAGTTCTGACCGCAACCCGCGGCGGTCCCAAAGAGGCAGATGTCCGTGCTCCCGCGAATCGCGCATCTGTTCCGGCGCCGGCAGCGACGAGCCACCCGGCCCTTCGGCAGCGAGCCGGTGCTCGATGTGGGCTGCCCGCTCGGCGCGCATAGACGGCTCCTCGACGCGCATGCGCACATGAACGTGATGGCATTCTCGGGAACCGTCTCCCTACTGATCGCTACTTTCCGCCTCGGCCATCGAGCGCGGAAGTCGCGTCCGATGGAAGATCATGGCTCCCGCGGGTACCAGCCACGGGAGCACATCGATCCTGAAGCGGCCTTCGACGACGCCGGGGTTGCGTTCGGCTAGGACGCGAGCGCGTTCCGGATCGGCGTTCCAGATGCTGAGCCCTCGCAGCGTGCGCTCCTCAGGGCCAAGCAGCGGGCCGGCCGCCAGCAGTAGACCGGCATCGTGAGCGTCCGCGAGCTCTGCCATGTGGGCGTCCTGAAGTCTGCTCGCGGCGGCTTCGTCAAGTTTCGGTGCGTCCGGTTGCAGGATCAACAGTGACACAGTGAACCGATCGAACCTCATCGCGAGTCCTCCATCCGTTCCTCTTCCTAATCGATCATGGCGCGTTACTCCGGTTCGATGCGCTGTACGCCGACGGCCTTAAGGACTTCAGCACTCGGTGGCCACTCGTTACATAGCATGGCGTAAGGCGCGCGACCGCCGCCGTCGCGTGCCACGGATGCGCTCGGCGACGAGGCCGTCAGGTGGTTCATGACGAGTGCTGTGTTCGAGCCACTCTGCGACGGCGGCGGGTGCCACCACTCCCGGGCCGCTGAGTCGTGAGAGCATTGCTACGTTCGTCTCTCGGAGGTCAGGCGGGTGGCAACGCTGAATCGGCTCACGCCAGAAGAAACGCGCGTCATCGTAAACAAGGGAACGGAGCGCCCGTTTACCGGCGAGTACGACGATTTCTTCGTTGAGGGCGTCTACGTCTGCCGGCGTTGCGAAGCGCCACTCTACGTTTCGGATGCGAAGTTCCACTCTGGCTGCGGTTGGCCGTCGTTCGATCAGGAAATTGAAGGAGCCGTCCGGCGGGTGCCCGATCCTGATGGGAGTCGCGTCGAAATTGAGTGCGCCGCTTGCGCCGGCCATCTCGGCCACGTCTTTGTCGGTGAGCGGTTCACAGCCAAGAACACGCGGCACTGCGTGAACTCGATTTCCCTCAAGTTCGTCCCGAAGCGGTAGAACGCACCGAAGGTCCGGCGGTCGAGCGTTGCCGACCGATTGACGCGAACTTTGCCGCCAAGATCGCGGTGACGGGAATCGCCCGAGAAGACGGCGGACCGCGGTTAGCCTCGCCACGTACGAATCTCCGCTGATGCCTACGATGCTACCGATCACACGCGGGAGGGAACTCTGATGTACGGCACGGTTGCGCGGATGCGGATCAAGCCCGGGATGGAAGTCAAGCTCAAGGAGGACATGGCTCGGTACGAAGGACTGAAGATCCCAGGGTTTGTCAGCACGGTCGTGTACCGCATGGACAGCGACCCGAACGAGATCTATATGGCGGTGGTCTTCAAGGACAAGGCGAGCTACGTAGCGAACGCGCGAGACCCCAAGCAGGATGAGCGGTACAAGAAGATGCGCGCGTTTCTGGCCGTGGATCCGGAGTGGCACGACGGCGAGATCATCTCGTCCGAAATGGCGTAGCGACAGGCTCCCCTTACGAGGATCGTCACATTTCGCGAGGGAGGCTGAACCAGAAGCGGGTCAGCCCGTCGGCCGACTCCACGCCGACGCTACCACCGCCGAGCTCGACGAGCCGCTTCACGATAGCGAGCCCGATCCCCGCGCCGCCTCGCGCACGATCGCGCGACTTCTCCACGCGGTAGAAACGCTCGAAGACGCGCGGCAGGTCACCGGCGGGGATGCCCTCACCTGTGTTCGTGACCCCGACGAGCACCTCAGCCGCCCTGCTCTGAGCGCTTACAGCGACACGTCCGTCCTGGGGTGTGTAGCGCGCCGCGTTCTGCAGCAGGTTGGCGAGAACCTGCGCGAGGTGGTCCGGATTCGCGCGAGCATGGAGGTCGCGCGGCGCGTCGATCGCGACGACGATGCGGCGCAGCTCGAACGACGCCCGCGCGACGTGCACCGCGCTGGCGATCGCCTCGGCCATGTCGATATCGACGAGGACCGGCGGCCCGCTCGCGAGCTCGCCCTCGGCGAGGGCGTCGAGCGACCGCGACAATCGCACCAAGCGGTCGGCTTCCTCATGCAGGGACTCGAACATGGCGCGGTCGGGCGGCATGACCCCGTCGCGCAGCGCCTCGAGGTAACCCTGGAGGTTCGTCAACGGGGTGCGCAGCTCGTGCGCCGCGTTCGCGATGAACTCGCGCCGGAACCGCTCCTGTTCCTCTAGGCGCCCGGCCATCTGGTTGAAGGAGTCCGCCAACGAGCGGATC
>Ga0209470_1002084_pt1 | contig 14339 bp, 10 predicted proteins | sample GraSoiAngelo_125_FD_185882 | JGI IMG/M metagenome (GOLD analysis project Ga0209470, IMG submission 185882) | Grasslands soil microbial communities from the Angelo Coastal Reserve, California, USA - 14_0927_05_40cm (SPAdes) (version 2) | ecosystem: Environmental > Terrestrial > Soil > Grasslands ... | reverse complement strand
GATGCTCGCGCCCGAGGCGCGCGTCGCGCTCACCCTGCGTTTGCTCGCGAGTCTCACGACCGAGGAGATCGCACGGGCCTTCCTCGTACCGGTGTCGACGATCGCGCAGCGCATCGTCCGTGCGAAACGGACGCTCACCGAAGCGCGCGTCCCGTTCGAGGTGCCCGTTGGCGCCGAGCTCGACGCGCGCCTCGCGTCAGTGCTTCAGGTCATCTATCTCGTCTTCAACGAGGGCTACTCGGCGACCGCGGGCGACGACCTCATGCGCGCGGGACTCTGCGAGGACGCCCTTCGTTTGGGTCGGATCCTCGCCGGGCTCGCGCCGAAGGAGCCGGAGGTGCATGGCCTCGTCGCACTGATGGAGATCCAGGCTTCGCGAACCCGCGCGCGGATCGGACCGTCGGGCGAGATCGTCCTGCTGCTCGATCAGGACCGCACGCGCTGGGATCCGCTCCTCATCAGTCGTGGCCTCGCGGCGCTCGACCGCGCCGAGAAGCTCGGCGGCGCGCTCGGCCCGTACGCGTTGCAAGCCGCGATCGCGGCCTGTCACGCGCGTGCGCGAACGCCGACGGAGACGGACTGGGCGCGCATCGTCGCCCTCTACGACGCCCTCGCCCAGCTCACGCCCTCACCGGTGGTGGAGCTGAACCGCGCGGTCGCGGTGGGGATGGCCTTCGGACCCGCCGCGGGCCTCGAGCTTGTCGATGCGCTGAGCTCGGAGCCGACGCTGCGGACGTATCACTTCCTGCCGAGCGTGCGCGGCGACCTATTGGCAAAGCTCGGCCGCTCCGAGGAGGCGCGCGCGGAGTTCGAGCGCGCGGCATCACTCACCCAGAACGCGCGCGAGCGCGAGCTGCTGCTCGGCCGCGCCGCGGCGTGCTCACGGATGTAGCCACCGCTCGATCAGAATGATCGGTGCGATGCGCATTACGCGGTCCCGTGCGCGATTCCTCGTGGCCCTCGCGTCTGGGGTCGTGCTCCTGAGCGGCTGCGGAGTGACGACCGGCGCGCCCGCCGCGTTGAGCGCGCCACCCGCGACGCCGGCTCCTCCGGTCGTGTCGGCGACCGCGGCCCCGCCGGTGCCGGGACCGACGCTCCCGACAGCAACGCCGCGCGAAGACCCGCCCGCCGTCGCGTCGGATCCCGCGGCGATCGCCGCGCAGGTCGCTGTCGCCGAGCGCGCCGTGCGGGACCCCCGTCTGACCGGCACGACCCTCGCGTGGATGGGTCATCTCCAACAGCGGGCCTATCGGGCGGTCGCGGCGCGACCCGAGTGGCATGACGCGTTCCTCGCCGCGGTGCCAACCGACCTCCGCGCCGTCGCGACCGCGAACCTCGAGGCGACCGCCGATCTGCGCGCGACGGTCGTACCCGGTCCGGACCTGCCGAGTGCGTGGCGGATCGTCGCGCCCGCGCCGATGGACGACCTGGCCCGGTACTACCGCGAGGCGGAGGCCGACTTCGGCGTGCCGTGGTCGTACCTTGCGGCGATCCACCTCGTCGAGACGCGCATGGGTCGGATCCGCGGAACCTCTGTCGCTGGAGCGCAGGGTCCGATGCAGTTCATGCCGGGGACCTGGGCGGCGTACGGCGAGGGCGACGTGAACTCCGACCGCGACGCGATCCGCGCGGCCGCGCGCTATTTGAAGGCGAACGGCGCTCCCGCGAACATGCCCAACGCGCTGTTCCGCTACAACAACTCGCAGCGATACGTGCGGGCCGTGACCGCGTACGCCGAGGTGATGCGCGCGGAGCCCAACGCGTACCGCGGCTACTACAACTGGCAGGTGTATTACCTGACCACCAAGGGTGACATCCTGCTGCCGGTCGGATACGGCAGCTGAGGGAGGTCCGCAGGATGGCGTTCGAACGCAGCTTCGCCGGCACGGGCATCGGTGCCGAGCCGGGTCCGAATGCGAGCCCGGCGGACGTCAGCCAGGGCGACGCGGCGACGCCTGCGATGCGGCTCCAGATCCTGTCCACCGAACACTGGAGCCTCCTCGCGTCGCGCGCGCTCGCCTGGAACGAGTCGTTCAGCCGCGCCGGGATGTTCCTCACGACGTTGACGGGAGCGATCGTGGCGCTGGCGCTGGTCGCGCAGGCATCGGCGTTCGGCGAGGGGTTCACCCTCTTCGCACTGGTCATCCTGCCGGTGGTGCTCTTCATCGGCGTGGCAACGTATCTCCGCCTCGGATCGTCGAACTACCACGAGGCGATGTGCGTCGTCGGCATGAACCGCATCCGGGCCGCGTATCTGGAGCTCGCACCCGACCTCGAGCGTTACTTCGTGATGAGCGCGCACGACGATCGGCCGGGCATGGGCGTCACCATGGGCGTGCCGCCCGGCGGCGGCGCGATGTGGATCGCGCACTTGCTCGCTGGAACGCCGACCGTTGTCATCGTCCTGAACTCGGTGCTCGCAGGCGTCATCGCGGCTGTGGCGGTCCTCCGTGGCGGAGCTGCCGTATCGGTGACGCTCGGCGCCGGCGTCCTCGCCTTCGCCGTCGCGGTGGTGCTGCACGCTCTGTACGCGCGCCGCAACATCACGAAGACGAAGTTCGCTCCACTTTTTCCCACACCCGTCGCGAAGCCGTAGGCCATGTGCTGATTGACCGTCCGCACGTCGTCCGGTGCTAGGCTCGTCCGACGCCTAGTGGCAGGGGGAGGAACGTTCATGACGTACCGACGCTCGTCCATTCTTTTCGTCATCGCACTGCTCGTCGCCGCGGCGTGCAGCCAACCGCCGCCGAGTGGGAGCAGCCAAACGCCTCAGACGACCGGGGGGGCCGCGAGCACGCTGGTCTGGTATGCCGATACGAGCGACCTGATCTCGCTCGACCCGGCCGTCGCGTACGAATTCACCGGGGTCCTGCTTACCCACAACGCGTACGAGACCCTTGTGAAGTTCGAGGGCGCCGACCTCGCGACCATCAAGCCCGCCCTCGCCCAAAGCTGGGACATCAAGGACTCCACCTCACAGTGGGACATCACCTTCAAGCTGCGCTCGGGTGCGAAGTTCGCGAGTGGCAATGCGATCACTGCGGACGATGTCGTGTACTCGTTCCAGCGCGTCCTCAAGCTCAACAAGTCGCCCGCGTTCCTGTTCACCGACATCGCTCAGATCAAGGAATCGAGCATCAAGGCGAGTGACCCGTCGACCGTCGTCATCAGTCTCCCGAAGACGGCGAGCCCGCAGGGCTTCCTCGCCGTTCTGACGTTCACCATCGGGAGCGTCGTCGACTCGAAGGACGTCAAGGCCAAAGAGACCGGCGGCGACTCGGGATCCGGGTACCTGCTCGACCACTCGTCCGGCAGCGGGGCGTTCGTGATCGACCACTGGACCAAGAACTCGGAGGTCCAGCTGAAGGCCAATCCGAACTACACCGGCAGTCCGAAGCCGGCACTCGGCGGCGTGCTGGTGAAGCACGTGCCTGAGTCGACGAACCAGCAGTTCGCACTCGAGAAGGGCGATGCCGACATTGCGCGAAACCTCGGTGCGCAGCAGATCACAGCTCTGCAGGGCAAGCAGGGTGTCGTGACCACGACCGGGAACAGCCTGCAGCTCGTGTACGTCGGCATGAACGTGACCGTGAAGCCGCTCGACAACGTGAATGTGCGCGAGGCGCTCCGCACGGCGATCGACTACGACGGCATCGTGAAGGATCTCTTCAAGGGCGGCGCGAAGAAGGTGCAGGGCATCGTCCCGGCGGGTCTCGCCGGGTACAACGAATCAACACCCTTCCAGGCCGATGTCAACAAGGCCAAGTCGCTGCTGCAGCAGGCCGGACAGACCGCCATCACGCTCGAGCTCCTTGTGCCGACGGGCCCCGCGCCGGGCGGCGTGGCGTGGGCGGACCTGGCAGCCAAGCTCCAGTCGGACTGGAAGAACATCGGCGTCACGGTGAACATCAAGCAGACGACCCAGGCCGACCTGCTCGGTACGTATCGCGCGCAGAAGGGTCAGCTGGTCATGATCCTGTGGGGGCCGGACTTCCCAGACCCTGACGCGAACGTCGGTCCATTCACTGACTACGCCGCGAAGTCGATCGCCTTCCGCAACGGTTGGGACGACAAGACGATCGCGGCCAAGGGCCGCGATGCCGCCCTCATCACCGACGCGGCCAAGCGCTCCGCGGCATACAAGGAGATCACCGACTACGTGCTCCACAACGGGCCCTACGTCGTGCTCTACCAGCCGACCGAACCGTTCGGCCTGCGCTCGAATGTGAAGGGGTTTGTCTGGAGCCCGATGGACTGGACGGATTTCGCAGCGATAAGCAAGTAGGGCGCTAGCGCGCCGTGCGTTTTCTCGGCTTTCTCTTACGGCGCATCGTCGGGATCGCGGCCGTGATGATCGGTGTTTCGGTCATCACGTTCGCGATCTCGCACATCATCCCCGCGGATCCGGTGGCCGCCGCGCTCGGCGATCACGCGACCGATGCGCAGATCGCGCAATTCCGCGCCGAATACCACCTCGACCGACCGCTCCCCGAGCAGTACTTCATCTACGCGACCGGCATTCTTCACGGCGATCTCGGGAAGAGCATCCGCACGCGACGCTCCGTGGCTGACGACCTCGCGGACTCCTTCCCGGCGACCCTCGAGCTCTCGTTCGCGGCCCTCCTCATCTCGATCGTGCTGGGAGTCCCCGCGGGCGTGTGGTCGGCGGTCTCGCGCGGCCGGCTCCCGGACTACGTCGTGCGCGTGCTCTCGCTCGCGGGCGGCTCGCTGCCCGTCTTCTGGCTCGGGCTCATCGTGATCGGGCTCTTCTACTACCAGCTCGGGTGGTTCCCCGGTGGCGGCCGTCTCGACACGTTCGTCCCGCCGCCGCCGACACGCACCGGCCTCTACGTTCTCGACAGCATCTTTGCGGGAAACCTCGAAGCGCTGCGCAGCAGCCTCGTCCACCTCGTGCTCCCCGCGATCACGCTCGGATACTTCTCGACCGCGTTGGTCGCGCGGATGACCCGATCGAGCATGCTCGACGTGCTCGGTCAGGATTACATGCGGACCGCGCGGGCCAAGGGTCTGCGCGAGCCGGTGATCGTGCTCCGCCACGCGCTGCGCAACGCGCTGATCCCCACGATCACGATCATCGGCCTCACGTTCGGCAGCCTTCTCTCGGGCGCCGTGCTCACCGAAACGATCTTCAGCTGGCCGGGGCTCGGCCGATATGCGACCGCGTCGGCCGTGAGCCTCGATTTCCCCGCGGTGCTCGGCGTGACCCTGCTCGCGGCCGTCGTCTATCCGGTCGCGAACCTCGTCGTCGATGTCGCCTATTACTGGCTCGATCCGCGGATCCAGCATGGGTAAGCGCACACCGATCCTGCGCGAACCGCTCAACGTCGTCGCGCTCGCGCTGATCACCGCGTTCGCGGTGTGCGCCGTGCTCGCTCCACTCCTCGCGCCGTATGACCCGCTGGCGCAGACGCTCAGCTCGCGTCTCGAGCCACCCTCGGCGACGCACTGGCTCGGCACCGATTCGCTCGGGCGCGACATCGCCAGCCGCATCCTCTATGGCGCGCGCATCTCGCTCATCGTCGGCGTGGTCGTCGTCGCGCTCGCGGGCGTCTTCGGAACGTTCGTGGGGCTCATCGCGGGGTATGCCGGCGGGCTCGCGGACGAGGCGCTCATGCGCTTCACCGAAGTGTTTTTGGCGTTCCCGCCGCTGATCCTCGCGATGGCGATCGCGGGCGCGCTCGGGCCGAGCCTCACGAACGCGATCATCGCCATCGCCGCCGTCACATGGGCCGTCTACGCACGCCTCGCGCGCGGGCAGCTCCTCTCGCTGCGACGCCGCGAGTACGTCGAGGCGGCGCGGAGCATCGGGGCGTCGCCGGGGAGGATCCTCGGGCGCCATCTCCTGCCGAACGCGATCGCGCCGCTGCTCGTCCAGGCGAGCTTCGACATGGGCGCGGCGATCATCGCCGCTGCCGGACTCAGTTTCATCGGATTCGGCGCCCAGCCGCCGACACCGGAGTGGGGCGTGATGATCAGCGAGGGCCGGAACTTCATCAGCACGCAGCCGTGGCTGTCGCTATTTCCCGGGCTCGCGATCCTGTTCGCGGTCGGCGCCTTCAACGTCCTCGGTGACGGCCTGCGCGACGTCTTCGACCCGCGGCTCCGTCGGGCGGGCTGACCAGCTACATGCGATCTTCGTTATCGCGATGACGTAAGCCGCTGTCGCTCGCGGTGTAGGCTCCCGACTCTCTAATGCGGCTATGAATGGAGGAGGCCCGGGTGGGCGCGAAGGCGATCTGGCGTGAGGATCTCGTCACCAGCCTGCTCGCGACGCTGCTCGTCTTCGGACTCTTCCTCGATGGTTGGAACCACATCAACCTGCAGAACGGTGCGCTCGGCGGGTTCTTCACGATCTGGCATGCGCTGCTCTACGCCGGCTTCAATGGCACCGCGCTCTGGGTCATCACACGCAACCCGCACCTCTATGACCGCGGCGCGCACCCGGCTCCCTACTTCCACAAGTTCCTCGGGATCTCGCTTCGCTATCCACTCGCGGTCGGCGGTCTTGCGATCGCGACCGTCGCCATGTTCGGCGACATCGCCTGGCACACCGCGTTTGGCGAGGAGGCCGGCGTCGCTCGGGTCATCGCGCCGTTCCACCTCCTCCTGTTCGCCGGTGCCGCAGGTCTCGTCTCCGCGCCGCTGCGATCGGCGTGGTATGCGCCGCAGTTCTACCCGAAGACATTGTCGTTCCGCCGGATCCTGCCGCCGCTAGTGTCCCTGACGCTCGTCACCTGCGTAGCCGCGTTCATGTTCCAGTGGCTGAACGCGTTCCTCGACTGGACGCCGTCAGTGACGATCGGTCGGATCCCCGCGGAGTTCGCGAGCGACCCGCGGATCCGGGGAACGACGGAATTCGCGGGCGCGGCACGCATTCTCGTCACCAATCTCATCCTGCTCGCGCCGCTCTTCCTCGCGCTGCGCCGCTGGCGCCTACCGTTCGGGAGCGCGACGCTGCTGTTCGTCGTGGTGAGCTTCGCCATGAGCGCCCTTTCCACCTTCGACCTCGGCGCGACGGTCGTTGCCGGTCTGGTGGGCGGACTCGTCGCGGACGCGTTGATCGACGGGCTGCGACCCGACGATGAGCGCAGGCTCGGGTACCGCGTGGTCGCAACGGTCACGCCGCTCGCTCTCTGGTCGACCTACTTCCTGATCCTGATCTTCGTCTACCGGACCCCGTGGCCGTTCGACCTCTGGCTCGGAACGACCCTGCTTGCGGCGATCTCCGGTCTACTGTTGAGCTACATCGCGATCGCTCCAGCGCTTCCAGAGTCGGTCGCCGAAACGCGCGTTCCCGTTCGCGACGACGCCGGCGCCGTGCCGGCGGTTGCGACGTCGGGACAAGGAGCGATGGATCTTGGAGGAGGTGGCGACATGGCGACGCAAGAGCCTGTCCCAGAGAAGCGCATCAGTCGACGGGGATTCCTCACGGGGCTCGGCATCGGGCTCGGCGCCGCAGGAGCAGCCGGCGTCGCGACCGGCGTCAGTCTCGGACGCACCGAGCTGCGCCTGTCCGCCACGACCCCGGGCAACTTCAGTCGGATGTTCCCGAACCTGCCGCCCTTCTTCGAGGATCTCCGGCCCGGGGGCGCGACCGATCAGCTCCGCGACGCCGTGCGCGACATCGGCAAGCTCGGCGGGTTGCTCGATGCGAAGGACGCACTCGCTGCCGGTCCCGTCGCGCTCATCGCGAATGCGGCCGTGAATGGGAACGATCCGCCGACCAATCCCGACAACCCAACGCACACGGCGGGCGTGACCTTCTTCGGTCAGTTCATGGATCTCGACATCACCTTTGACAGTCGATCGACGCTCGGCGTGCCGACCGATCCGACGACGACGCCAAACGCCCGTGCCGCTGCCTTCGACCTCGATACGGTGTACGGACAAGGACCCTTCGTGACGCCATCGTTCTACGACATCGCGGATCCCGCGAAACTCAGGATCGAGAGCGGCGGCATCTTTGAGGACCTACCACGCAACCCGGATATGACCGCGATCATCCCCGATCCGCGCACCGACCAGAACCTGATGGTCTCGGGCCTGCACTGCGCGTTCATCCGCTTCCACAACAAGACCGTCGACTACGCGCGCACGGAGCTGGGACTCATCGACCCAGCCGCCATCTTCGCGGAGGCGAAGCGCCTCGTGCTTTGGCACTACCACTGGATGATCCTGAACGAGTTCCTGCCCCTCTTCATCGGCCCGGCGATGCTGAACGACATCCTCACCAACGGCCGACGTTTCTTCCGGCCCGATATGGGCCAGGCGACGATGCCGATCGAATTCCAGGCCGCGTGCTTCCGCGTCGGTCACACGATGGTGCGCCCGTCCTACCGCGCGAACCTCAAGGGAATGGACGGCAAGCCGTTCTTTGGGTTCATCTTCGATCCCGCGCTCGGTGACATCACGCCTGGGCCCGGTCTCGATCCGGCGGATCTGCGGAGTGGCTTCCGTGCGCCGCGACGGTTCATCGGCTGGCAGACGTTCTTCGACTTCAAAGATGGCGAGGTCAAACGCAACAAGCTCATCGACAACAAGATCTCGACGCCGCTGTTCACACTGCCGCTCGGCGCGATCGCGAGCCACAAGGCGCCGATCGCGCTCATGCAGCGCAATCTGCTGCGCCACATCACGTGGTCGATGCCGTCGGGGCAATCGATCGCGCGCGACATGGGCGTCGACCTCTTGAGCGCGGGCGACCTCGACGAGCTCAAGATGTACGACATGGATCTCGAGAAGAACACGCCCCTTTTCTATTACATGCTCAAGGAGTCGGCGCTCGTCCCAAGCTCAGACATCGGCAAGAACACCGGTGGTTTCCACCTCGGACCGGTCGGAGGCCGCATCGTGGGCGAGGTCGTCATCGGTCTCCTGCAGACCGATCCTGCTTCGTACGTCACGAAACAGCCCTCGTGGACGCCAACGCTGCAGAACCCGGGCGCGGGCTTCCGCATGGTCGACTTCCTCACCTTCGCGGGCGTGGACCCAGCGACGCGGCACGCGCAGAAACCGGCGTTCGCCTGACTTCCGTCTGCTGAGCAGACGGTGGAGACAAAGGCGACGTCGCGCGGCCGAATTCATTGGGTGCCACTAAAGTCGTGCTTGACCATGGGTCTGCCAAAGCGTAAGAGTTGCCTCCAGTGAGGGATGAGGCCGCGCGCTCGGGCGGTCGCGTGCCCACAGTTCTCATCGCCGACGACGACCGCGCCGTGCGGGCGCTCGCGCGCGTCACGCTCATGGCGCAGGGCTGGCGCGTGCTCGAAGCGACGAGCCCGGACGAAACGCTGGCCATCGCGCGCCGTGAACAACCGGAGATCGTCCTGCTTGACGTCATGTTCGAGGGGAGCGCGCGCGACGGGTTCGTCGTCTGTCGCGAACTTCGAAGCTCGGGAGGAACAAGGGATGTCCGCGTTGTCATGCTGACGGCGCGTGACGATCCCGAGAGCCGCGCGTTCGCGAGCGCCGTCGGTGCGACCGCGTACATCGTGAAGCCGTTCGGTCCGCTCGATCTTGTCCGGATGCTGCAGCTCGTTCTCGATCAGCCCACGTCCGATCCGGGTCTGGGCCTGTTCCTCGTCGACGCCGGTGTGATCCAACCGGCGCAGCTCGAGCGCGCGCTTGCCGAGCAGCGTCTCCGTCAGGGCGAACGCGTGCCGATCGGCGCGATCCTCACCGAGCTGGGTTTCGCTGATCGCGCCGATATCGACCGCGCGGTGGAGCGTCAGCGCCGCGCGCGCGACGTGCCTTCGCGCGCGGCTCCCGCGCAGAGACAGATCCGCCTTGTCATCGCCGACGACAACCCGATGGTGCGCGAAGGGCTTCGCAGCGCCATCGCGACGAGCGACGACCTCGTCACGGTCGGCGTCGCGCCGGATGGCACCGAGGCACTGCGCCTCGTCCGGGATCTCGACCCGGATGTCATCGTGCTCGATCACCGCATGCCCGGTCAGCTCGGACTCGATGTGGCCGCACGGTTGCGCGCCGACTCCAACACCGCGGTCGTCATGTTCACCCTCGATGAGGGCATCCGTGAGCAGGCGCTGGCAGCGGGTGTGGCCGCGTTCGTTCCGAAGGACACGCCGCTTGCGACCCTCGTCAGCGAGATCCGCCGCGTCGCACGTCCAGCGGCGTCGCCTCCTGCGTCGGAAGAAAGATCCGCGCGCATCGTCATGACCGCGCGTGATGTATCGCGCGTAGCGTTCGGCGCCCTGGCGCGGCGGCGGCGAGCGATCATGACGCTGGGCATCCTGCTCGTCCTCTACGCCGCGGTCTTCCTTGTCACCGAGCCGACGTTCGGCGCAGCGGCCGCGCTCGTCTCGATCGTCCCGGTGGCGATCGCCGGCTCGCTCTTCGGACCGGAGACCGGGGTCGTTGCCGCACTCCTCGCCGTCGTGACGAACCTCATCCTCTGGGCCGCGACGGACCACGCGATCGGCGAGCCGATCATCCGCGTTGGCGGCAACGGGCTCGGGGCGCTCGCGCTCGTGGGCATCGGCGGTGGCTTCGGGGCGATGCGACTGCTGCGGGGTCGATTCGACCCTCACGGACGACGGCTGGGTGCGGTCGCGGAGGTCGCACTCGCACTGGCCGCGGGGCCGACACCCGACGTGCTGCGGCTTCTCGCCGAGGGCGCGCTCGAGGTCGTGCCGGGCGATGCGGCGCTGCTGTACGCCGCCGTTCCCACCGGTGGTCTCGAGCTCGTCGCGGCGACCGGCGGCGCGCGAACGGAGGTGGGGCAGCGCGAGACGACCGGCGAGCTCGTGCGGGCTCAAACCCAGCGGCACGCATCCATCTCGTGGAACGTCGCGAGCGGTCCGATCGGACGCGCGGTGCCCGACGCGAAGGGCGCGGTCGTCGTACCGATCCCGGGACTTGCCGAAGCCGTCGCCGGGGTGCTCGTCGTCGCGACCGCGCGACGGCGCGGGTATGGCGAAGCGCACGTGCAGGTGCTCTCCAGCTACGCCACCTTCATCGGCGCCGCGCTGAACGCTCCGAGCGTCGGATCCGAGCGCGGCGCGCTCATCTCTCAGTCGGTGAGCAGCCGCTAGTCGTCGGTGTCCAGCGCGGGAATATCCTCAGTAGAGTGGCGACCGCACCTGCGCTTCCCGGCGGTTTCGAGCTCCCGCTAGAGCCGCGCCTCCCGCGGCTCGGCTCTGTCGACGCCGTCGCGCTCGAGGAGCGCGCCGACGTGCTCTCGAAGCGCTCGATCAAGCGCGAATCGAAGGTCTTCGCGCTCGACCTCGCGATCCGCATGATGGATCTCACGACGCTCGAGGGCGCCGACACGCCGGGAAAGGTCGCGGCGCTCAGCTCGAAGGGCATCCGGCCCGATCCCACCGACCCGGGCATCCCCTCGGTCGCCGCGATCTGCGTCTACCCCAACCTCGTTCCGTATGCACTCGAGCGCACCCGCGGGACCGATGTGAAGGTCGCGAGCGTCGCGACTGCGTTCCCGTCGGGCCAGTCGCCACTCGAGGTGAAGCTCGAGGAAACGCGTTGGGTCGTGGAGGCAGGCGCTCACGAAGTCGACATGGTCATTGATCGCGGGGCGTTCCTGTCCGGTCGCTATGCGCAGGTATATGACGAGATCGTGCGCGTCAAGGAGATCTGCGCCGGACGCGCGCACCTCAAGGTGATCATCGAGACCGGCGAGCTCGGCACCTACGACAACGTGCGGCGCGCGTCATTGCTCGCGATCGCCGGCGGCGCGGACTTCATCAAGACCTCGACCGGCAAGGCGGCGACGAACGCGACGCTGCCGGTCGCGCTCTGCATGCTCGAAGTGATCCGAGATGTTCACGAGGAGACCGGGCGCGTCGTGGGCATGAAGGTCGCCGGTGGCATCCGTCAGTCGAAGCAGGCGGTGCAGTTTCTCGTGCAGGTGCACGAGACGCTCGGTCTCGCGTGGCTCACGCCCGATCGATATCGCATCGGGGCGTCGACGCTGCTCAACGACGTGCTGATGCAGATTCGCAAGGAGCGCACCGGCCGCTACCAGAACCCGGACTACTTCACCATTGACTGAGCGCAAGCAGGACGTCGCGCGCCGCGCCGACAAGGCGCCGATGGCGACCGCGTGGGACTACGCGCCGGCGCCCGAGGCCCGCGACATCGTTCGCATCCAGGAGCGCTACGGCCTCTTCATCGGAGGGAAGTTCGTCGAGCCACTCTCGGGTGAGCGCTACACGACGATCGACCCCGCGCGCGAGGAGCCGCTGTCGGAGGTCGCGCAGGCGAACAAGGCCGACGTGAATCGCGCCGTGAAGGCGGCGCGCGGCGCGTTCGAAGGGGCGTGGTCGAAGCTGCGTCCGAGCGAGCGCGCGAAGTATCTCTTCCGGATCGCCCGGATCCTCCAGGAGCGCTCGCGCGAGTTCGCCGTCCTGGAGTCGCTCAACGGCGGCAAGCCGATCCGCGAATCGCGCGACGTCGATGTGCCCCTCGCCGCCGCGCACTTCTTCTACTACGCGGGCTGGGCGGACAAGCTGGAGTACGCGTTCCCGAACCGGAGGCCGCGGCCCATCGGCGTCGCGGGGCAGATCATCCCGTGGAACTTCCCGCTGCTCATGCTCGCGTGGAAGATCGCACCCGCGCTCGCCGCCGGGAACACCGTCGTGCTCAAGCCCGCGGAGACGACGCCGCTCACCGCGCTGCTGTTCTGCGACGTCATCCGGCAGGCGGAGCTGCCGCCAGGTGTGGTGAACATCGTGACCGGCGACGGCCGCACCGGTGCCGAGATCGTGGCGCACCCCGGGGTCGACAAGATCGCCTTCACCGGCTCGACCGAGGTGGGGAAGGCGATCCAGCGCACGCTCGCGGGCACGGGAAAGCGCCTCACGCTCGAGCTCGGCGGGAAGGCGGCGAACATCATCTTCGACGACGCGCCGCTCGACCAAGCGGTCGAAGGGATCATCAACGGCATCTACTTCAATCAGGGCCACGTCTGCTGCGCGGGATCGCGCCTCTTCGTGCAGGAGTCCATCTACGAGGCGACGCTCGCGAAGCTGAAGCGGCGCATGAAGACGCTCCGCGTCGGCGACCCGCTGGACAAGAACACCGACGTCGGTGCGATCAACTCGAAGCAGCAGCTCGAGAAGATCACGTCTCTCGTGCAATCTGGGATCGACGAGGGCGCCGAGCTCTACCAACCGCCGTGCACGCTGCCCGAGCGCGGCTACTGGTTCGTGCCGACGGTCTTCACCAACGTCGCGCAGTCCTACCGGATCGCGCAGGAAGAGATCTTCGGTCCGGTGCTCTCGGTGCTGACGTTCCGCACGCCTGACGAGGCGATCGAGAAGGCGAACAACACGCCGTACGGACTGTCGGCGGGCGTGTGGACGGAAAAGGGATCGCGCATCCTTGCGATGGCACAGCGTCTTCGCGCCGGCGTCGTCTGGGCGAACACCTATAACCGCTTCGATCCTGCTTCGCCCTTCGGTGGATACAAGGAGTCCGGGTTCGGGCGCGAGGGCGGTCGACACGGACTCGAGGCATACGTAGCGCTGGATGACACATGAAACGGCTGCCGGTGCAGAAGACATACAAGCTGTTCATCGGCGGTGCGTTCCCGCGCTCGGAGTCGGGTCGCACGCTCGTCGCGGAGGGCGCGAACATCGGGCGCGCGTCGCGGAAGGATCTGCGCGATGCGGTGCGTATCGCTCGGCAGGCGGGTGTGGGCTGGGCCAAGGCGACGGCGTACAACCGCGGCCAGGTCCTCTATCGCATCGCCGAGATGATGGAGACGCGGCGCACCGAGCTCGCGGCGGTCGCGTCGAGCGCGGGTGAGGTGGATCGCGCGATCGACCGCGTCGTCTGGTACGCCGGCTGGGCCGACAAGATCGCGCAGGTCGTCGGCACGGCAAATCCCGTCGCTGGCCCGTACTTCAACTTCACCGTGCCGGAGCCGACCGGTGTGGTGGGCATCCTCGCTCCGGAGCCCCCGCTGCTCGGGCTGGTGTCGCGCCTTTCGCCCGTGATCGTCGGCGGCAACACCGCCGTCGTCATCGCATCGGAAGCGCATCCGCTCGTCGCGATCGAGCTGGCCGAATGCCTCGCGACCGCCGACGTCCCGCCGGGCGTGGTGAACATCCTCACCGGCCTGCGCAAGGAGCTCGCTCCGTGGCTGGCCTCGCACATGGACGTGTCCGGGCTCGACCTCACCGGTGCGGACGGCGATGCCGCCGAGCTCGAGCGCCTCGGCGCGGAGAACGTGAAGCGAGTGGTCCGCGGGAAGGCCGATGGCCAGAGCCCCTACGACATCACCGCCTTCCTCGAGCTCAAGACCGTCTGGCACCCGATCGGTATGTGACGATCACCCC
>Ga0209470_1002075_pt1 | contig 14373 bp, 14 predicted proteins | sample GraSoiAngelo_125_FD_185882 | JGI IMG/M metagenome (GOLD analysis project Ga0209470, IMG submission 185882) | Grasslands soil microbial communities from the Angelo Coastal Reserve, California, USA - 14_0927_05_40cm (SPAdes) (version 2) | ecosystem: Environmental > Terrestrial > Soil > Grasslands ... | reverse complement strand
GTCCTCCACGCTGCGCGCGAGCGGGCCCACGTGATCGAGCGTCCAGGCGAGCGGCGTGACGCCGGCGCGTGTCACACGCCCGTAGGTCGGCTTGAACCCGGTCACGCCGCAGAAGCTCGCCGGGATGCGGATCGAGCCGCCCGTGTCGGTGCCGAGCGCGGCGGGCACGAGCCGCGCCGCCACCGCCGCGCCCGAGCCGCTGCTCGAGCCGCCCGGCACGCGGCTCACGGCCCACGGGTTCACCGGCGTGCCGAGCGCCCGGTTGACCCCCGTCGGCCCGAAGGCCAGCTCGTGGAGGTGCGTCGTCCCCACGATGACCGCGCCCGCGGTGCGCAGCCGTGCCACCGCCCCGGCGTCGGCAGCGGCGGGCGGGGCGCCGGCGAAGGCCGGGCTGCCGTTCGTGCGCGCGACTCCGCGCACGGCGAGGAGGTCCTTCACGCCGATCGGCACGCCGGCGAGCGGCCCCGCGTCGCCGCGGGCGAGCGCCCGATCGGCGGCGCGCGCCGCGGCGAGCGCGTCGTCGGCGGTGACGGTGACGAAGGCGTGCACGTGCGGGTCGCGCGCGCCGAGCGCCTCGAGGCATGCGCGGGCGACCTCGACCGCCGTCGCCTCGCGTCTGGCGAGCGCGGCACGCACCTCCACCACCGAGAGCTCGGCGAGTGGCGCGCCCATCAGCCGACGTCGTCGGGCAGGCGCCGCGCCGGCGAGAACGGTTCGAGGTCGCCCAGGTCGAGGGAGAGAAGGGCGTCGAGCGAGGTGATCATCGGCCCGGCCGCCGTGGCCACCACGTCGATCAGCTCGGGGGGAAGCTCGATCCCCGCCGCCGCCATCCGCTCGCGCAGCTCGCTCGCCTGCATCGCGCCCATAAAACGCTCAGGCGCGCGCGGTACGCAAGGGATCTCGCTATCGCCCGCCGGGCGAGGAGAGCTGGAACCCCCGTCCACCGTCGTGCCGGCCGGCGAACGTGTGCCCGCTCTCCAGCCGGCGCTGGCCAGGCAGCCCTGGATGGGGGAGCGCGACCGAGCCACCGGGGACGGCTGGCCGCACCGGCCGGGCGGTGCTGACGACCGGCCCGCCCGGCTGGCCGAGCGGGGGACGCGCCCCCGCGCCGAACGGTGCGCGCGGCGGGCTCCACACGGCGGGCGGGTCCCGCCGCACGATGCCCGGGCGCGCCGGTGCCTGCAGGGCCGGCCGGCGAACCTGGAACGCGGGCGCGCTCGCCCGTGCGGAGAGCCCAGGTTGCGGCGCGCCCCGCCGAGCCGGGGCTCCGCACGGGGCCGTGCCAGCTGCCGCGCTCCGACCCCGGCCGGCGCGACCGTCCCCGGCGGCCGGTGGTCCATGCGAGTCACGGGGTGGTGCGACACCCGCTCGACGTGGTGCCGGCCCGGGGGATGGTCGTTCCGCCAATCGCGGTGCTGCCAGCGGTGGATGACGTGGTCGGGGACGAGGTGGTGGTTGACCACCACGTGGGCCAGGTCGTGCGAGCAGAAGTCGCCCTCGTGCACGAAGACGAACTCGTTCAGGACGATCACCTCGGTCGCGAAGGGCGCGAGCGGCGCCCATCCGATGAAGCCGTCGCCCCAGAACCAGTCGACCCAGGCGGGTCCCCAGACGGTGCCCGGCACCCACGCCCAGCCGCCCGGCAGGAGCACCCAGCGCCCGTAGTGGAAGGTCCAGGCCCACGGCTCGGACGACACCCACGTCCAGCCGTACGGCGTCCATGCCCAGTACCCGTCGGTGTATGGGGCCCAGTCGACGCTCACCGCTGGTTGCCAGACCTGCCCGTTCTGGTCGTCGTCGACCCAGGTGCCGTAGGGGGCGAGCGCCTCTCCGTAGGTCGACGGATCGGGCGCCGTGTCGGCCGCGTACTGGCCGCCGGGGTCGTCCTCGTCCTGGTACCCTTCATCATCCTGGGCTCGTGCGGGACCTACGGGCCCGAGCGCGAGGACCAGGGCGAGGACGAGAGGGGCGGCGACTCGCACGCGGCCCGCAACACACGTCCCGCGAGGAAGTTGCGCTCTAGCGGAAGCCGACCTCGTCGACCACCTGGAGGCCGGCGAGCACCCCGTCGGGCAGGTCGGCGAGGAAGCGCGAGGGCTGGCCCAGCACCATGCCGGAGCTGCGGTCGTAGATGTCGATCGGGTAGCTGAGATACAGGTGCTCCTTGGCGCGCGTGACGGCGACGTAGAGGAGGCGGCGCTCCTCCTCGATCTCCTCCCCATCGTGCAGGTTCTGGTAGGAGGGGAAGCGACCGTCCACCAACCAGATCACGAACACCGTGTTCCACTCGAGCCCCTTGGCCGAGTGGATGGTGGAGAGCGTGAGGAGGCCCTCCTCGACGTCGGCCGCGAGCACGTCGCCCACGCTGTCCGTGGGCGGCTCGAGCGCCATGTCCGCGAGCAGCGAGGCCAGGCTCCGGTAGCGCCCGGCGATGGTGGCGAAGTGCTCGAGGTCCTTCTCGCGCTTGGGGAAGTCCTCGGGGTGGAGATGGCGGAGCATGGGCGCATAGAAGCCCACCACCTTGGCGACCTTCTCGCCCGGCGGCAGCGGGTCGGGGGCGATCTCGCCGAGGAGCGCGGCCAGGCGGCCGAGCTCCTTGGTGTACGCGCCGCGCCGGGGGTAGCCCGCCAGGCGCTCGGCCGCGCTCTCCACGTCGGCGGCGGGGGCGACGTGGGTGAAGATGTCGTCGGCGGTGCGCGGCCCGACGTGCTCGAGGAGCAGCAGCACGCGGTGCCACGACACCGCGTCGCGCGGGTTGGCGATGATTCGGAGGTGGGCGAGAACGTCCTTCACGTGCGCCGTCTCGATGAACTTGAAGCCGCCCCGCTTGACGAACGGGACGTCGGCGCGCTGGAGCTCGAGCTCCAGGTCGAAGGAATGGAAGCTCGAGCGGAAGAGGACGGCCATCTCGTCGAGCGGCACGCCCTCCTCGCGCAGCTCGAGGATGCGCTGGCAGACGAAGCGGGACTGCGCCTGCTCGTCGTTGCACTGGGCCAGCAGCGGCGGAGGGCCGTCGGCCCGCCGCGTGCGCAGGACCTTGGTGTGCTTCTCCGCGGCCTGGTCGATGATCGCGTTGGCGAGGTCGAGGATGGGCTGCGTCGAGCGGTAGTTCTCCTCGAGCTTGATGATGCGCGTGTCGGGAAAGGCCTTCGGGAAGTCCATGATGTTGCGGAAGGTGGCGCCGCGGAAGGAGTAGATGCTCTGGCTGTCGTCGCCGACGGCCATCACGTTCGGGTGCGTGGCGGCGAGGGTGCGGACGATCTCGGCCTGGAGCGGGTTCGTGTCCTGGTACTCGTCGACCATGATGAAGCGGTAGGTGCGCGAGAGCTGGGCCGCGACCTCCGGGTGGTCGCGCAGGAGGTCGCGCAGGAGGACGAGGAGGTCGTCGTAGTCGACCAGGTTCTTCTCCCGCTTGTAACGCCCGTACTCGAGGCCGAGTCGCTCCAGGTCCTCCAGGTGATCGGCCAGGTGCGCATAGCTCTCGGTGAGGACGTCGGCGACCGGCTTGGCGCGGTTGACGGCCATGCTCAGGATCTCGAGGATCGCGCTCTTGCGCGGGAAACGGCGGTCCTTGCGGTCGAGCCCCGCCCGGCTGCGCAGCAGGTTCACGACGTCCTCGGAGTCGCTGCGGTCGAGGATGGTGAAGTTGGGCTCGAGCCCCACGTGCCGCGCCGTGCGGCGGAGCACCACGTTGGCAAAGGAGTGGAACGTCCCGCCCCCCACGCGCTCGCAGCTCGCACCCACCAGCGCCGCCGCGCGCCGCAGCATCTCCTCGGCCGCCTTGCGCGTGAAGGTGAGGAGGAGGATCTGCCCCGGGCTGACGCCCGACTCGACCAGGCGCGCAACCCGGTAGACGAGCGTGCGGGTCTTGCCGCTGCCGGCGCCGGCGATCACCAGCACGGACCCCTCGAGCGCGGTGGCGGCCTCGTACTGCGCCCCGTTCAGCTCGCCCGCGTAGTCGATGCGGTAGCGGCGATCGGGCCGGGCGTCCGGCCGCGGGCGAAGCGTGTAGGTCTCCATCGGCGCGCGACGCGCCGACTGTACCGTGCGGCGTGGGGGGGCGGCAAGAAAGCGACCGCTCCGAGCGCAGCTCCCGAACCGGCGTGGGGTGCGGCCGGCTCGTCTCGCCGACGTATTTCGCCCCTACGCATTGACTGTGCCCCCGGTCACGCGTAGCCCGTGCTCGGGATGGTCATCGACCAGGCGCTCCTCGAGAAGGCCCGGCTCCGTCCGCAGGCGCTGCGCTTCGAGGAGGCGCTGCGTCTCTCCCGCCAGCTCGGCTTCGAGAAGGTGCGGCAGGTCCGCGGGCACCGCATCATGCGTCACGCGGCCGCCGTCGCCTTGAATCTCCAGGCGGGGCGCGACGGGCACGCCAAGGCCTACCAGGTACGCCGCATGCTCGAGGTGAGCCGTGCCTGAGCTGCCGCCCTACACGTACCGGACGTCGTGGTCGGAGCGCGACGGCGAGTGCGTGGCGACGTGCGCGGAGCTCCCCGGGCTCTCGGGGCTGGCACCCACCCCGGGCCGCGCAATCGAGGAGCTCAAGACGGCGATCGCGGCCTGGCTCGACTACCTGGCCTCGCGCGGACTCCCCGCGCCGCCCCCGGCTGGAGGCGCCCGGTGAAGCATGGCGCGTGAGACGCTCGACCTGCGGGGTGTGAAGTGCCCGCTCAGTTGGGCCCGGGCCAAGGTCCATCTGGAGACGCTCGCGCCCGGCCAGGAGATCGACGTCCTCCTCGACGACGCGCAGGGCGCGGCCGACATCCCGCGCGCCGCCGAGGCCGCCGGGCATCACGTGGTCGGGGTGGCCGACGAGGGCGGGCGCTGGCGGATCACGATCGAGGTGTAGGAGCCTGTCCGAGTAACGCTCCGGCTGCGGCGAACGAGCCGGGGGCTGCGAGCGGCGTGCTCGCGCCTCCCTCGTGCGGCGTAGCTTGCTACGCCTCCTCGGTCGGCGCTGCGCTTGCCGCTCTCGCTCCCCGGCTCGTTCGCCTCGCTTCCGTCGGTTACTCGGACAGGCTCCTAGGGCGCTCCGCGTGCACGTCGCGCGGCCGGCGGTCGGTGCGGAGCCCCAGGTACACCGGGTGGCGGACGAGCCCGTCGCTCGTCCACTCCGAGAAGCGCACCTCGCACACGAGCGCCGGTCGGACCCAGTGGTGCTCGGGCCCGCGCGGCGGGCAGCCGCGCGTGAACGGGCAGCGCTCGGTGACGAGCGGGCGGAGGCGGGCGGCGAGCTCGTCCAGGCCCGCGCGGTCGAGGCCCGAGCCGGCGCGGCCCGCGTAGACGAGATCGTCGCCGTCGTAGACTCCCAGGTGGACGGCGCCGAGAAGCGCGCGCGTGCCCTTCGGATCGGTGTAGCCGCCGATCACGAATTCCTGCCGCCGGACGCACTTGATCTTGCGCCATTCCATGCGGCGCCCGGCCAGGTAGCGCGCGTCGGCCCGCTTTGCGACGATGCCCTCCAGCCCCGCCTTGCAGGCGGCGGCGAGGAACTGCGCGCCGTCGCCTTCCACGTGGTCGGCGTAGCGCACCGCCCCGAGAGCGGAGACGACCTGGTGGAGGAGCGCCTTCCGGTCGGCGAGCGGGAGCCCGCGCACGTCGCGGCCGAAGAGGGCGAGGCAGTCGTAGAAGTACGCCGTCACCGGCACCGCGGCCGCGGCGGCCGCCACCCCGCGGACCAGGTGCATGCGGCGCTGGAGCCGCTCGAAGCTCGGGCGGCCCGCCGCGTCGAGTGCCACGACCTCGCCGTCGAGCGCGAAGTCCCCCCCCGCGAGCGGCGCGAGCGCGACGGCGATCTCGGGGTACCGCTCCGTCATGCGCGCGCCGCTGCGTGCCCAGAGCTCGACCCGCCCCTGCTCGCGCAGCGCGAGCAGGCGCACGCCGTCCCACTTGAGCTCGAAGAGCCAGCCGGGTCCGCGGGGCACCTCCTCGACCAGGGTGGGCAGCATGAGGGGGAGGCTCGCCGGCTGGAGGCGCACGCGCGGCAGCGTTGCAAGCCGTCGAGGCGTCCGCATCCGGCGCGGCATGGTAGCACGGTGCGGGTTTGACACAGGCGGGGGCCGTGCGCTTACCTGGCTTCCGGAAGGAGGCCGCATGCCCGCCCGCTCCATCGGCTCGGGGACGATCAGCTTCGGGCTCGTGTCGATCCCGATCCGCGTCTACGTGGCGACCCACTCCGAGCAGCTCTCGTTCAACATGCTGCACGCGCCCTGCCACACCCGCATCAAGCAGCAGCTCTACTGCCCGCACCACGACAAGGTGGTCGAGCGGAGCGAGATCGTGAAGGGCTACCAGTTCGAGAAGGACCGCTACGTCACCTTCACGGACGAGGAGATCCGGGCGCTCGAGGCCGAGGCCAACCGCGCCATCGACATCCACGAGTTCGTGCCGCTCGCCGGGGTGGATCCCATCTACTTCGAGGACGCGCACTACCTCGGCCCGGACAAGGGCGCCGAGAAGGCCTACCACCTGCTCGCGCAGGCGATGCGCGAGACCGACAAGGTCGCGCTCGCGCAGTACGTGCGCGGCGGGAAGGAGCATCTGGTCCTTCTGCGGCCCTACGACGGCGGGCTCGTCCTCCACACCATGCACTACGCCGACGAGGTGCGGAGCCTCGCCGAGGTCGACCTGGGCGGCGAGCCGAAGGTGCGCGCCGGCGAGCTCGAGATGGCGCGCAAGCTCGTCCAGCAGCTCTCCGCCAAGGCGTTCCGTCCCGAGCAGTACAAGGACCAGTACCGCGAGCGGGTCGAGGCGGTGGTGCAGAAGAAGGTGGCGGGCCAGGAGGTCACGGCGGCCGAGCCCGAGAAGCCGAAGGCGCAGGTGATCGATCTCATGGAAGCGCTCAAGGCCAGCCTTTCGCGCACCGCGGCGCGAGCCGAGCGAGTGGCCGAGCCCGAGGTGGCCGGGAAGCGACGCTCCGCCGCCCGCGTCCGCGCGCACGAGCGGCCGGGCGCCACGCGTCGCGCGCACAAGAAGTAAGTGGGCGCGCGGCCCGCGGCGGGCGCCCGCGCCCACTTCGATACGGCGCAGGCGGCACGCATCGCCGGCGTGCCGCCGCCGCGGCTCCGCCAGTGCGTGCGCGCCGGCATCCTGCACCCGGCGCGCGACGCGCGCGGGCGCCTCCGCTTCGACTTCGTCGACCTCGTCCTGCTGCGGACGATGCGGGGGCTGCTCGCCCGCAGGGTGCCGGTCGGGAAGCTCGGCCGCGTCCTCGCGTCGCTCCGCCGTCAGATCGGGAACCGGCCGCTCACCCGCCTCGCGGTCTACGCCGACGGCGAGCGCGTCGTCGTCTGGGACGGCGAGAGCCGCTGGCAGCCCGAGTCGGGCCAGTTCCTCTTCAACTTCGAGGCGGGCCAGGTGGTGCAGCGCGCGCGCAAGATCGCGCAGCTCCCGGCGCCGGAGCCGCGCACGAAGCTCCCGCGGCTCTCCGCCGACGAGTGGTGCGACCTCGGCGTCGAGCTGGAGGACGGCTCGCCGCTCGAGGCGCGCGCCGCCTACCACCACGCGCTCGACCTGAACCCCGCGCAGGTGACCGCGCGCATCAACCTCGGCCGGCTCCTGCACGCCGAGGGGAAGCTCGAGGGCGCGGAGTCGCACTACCGCGAGGCGCTCCGCCACGAGCCGGGGAACGCGCTCGCGTGGTACAACCTGGGTGTGCTGCTCGAGGACCACGGCCGCCCGGACCAGGCGCTGCCGTGCTACGAGCACGCCGTGCGCGCCGATCCCAGGCTCGCCGACGCGCACTACAACCTGGCCCTCCTCTACGAGCGCGGCGGGCGCAAGCAGGACGCCGTGCGCCACCTGGCGATCTTCCGCCGCCTCGCGCCGCAGCGCTGATGGCCGCCCGCGCGGCGCGCGTGCTGGCCGGCACCTCGGGCTTCAGCTACCCGGCCTGGCGCGGCAGCTTCTACCCCGACGAGCTCCCGGCGCGCGAGATGCTCCGCTTCTACGCGCGCGCGCTCGCCACCGTGGAGATCAACCACACCTTCCACCGCCTGCCGACCCCCGAGCTCCTGACCGGCTGGGCGCGCCAGACGCCGGCCGGCTTCCGCTTCGCGTTGAAGGCCCCGCAGCGCATCACCCACGTGCTCCGCCTGCGCGACGCCGGCGAGGTCACGGCGGCGTTCTGCCGCGCCGCCGCAGGGCTCGGCCCGAAGCTCGGCCCCCTCCTCTTCCAGCTCCCGCCCTACTTCCGCTTCGACGCCGCGCGCCTCGCCGAGTTCCTGGCGGGCCTGCCGCCCGGCCTCGAGCCCGCCTTCGAGTTCCGGCACGAGAGCTGGTTCAACGACGCGACCTACGACCTCCTCGGCAAGCATCGCGCCGCGCTCTGCATCGCCGAGGCCGACGACTTCGCGACCCCGCCGGTCCCCACCGCGCCCTTCGGCTACCTGCGGCTCCGGCGCGCGGACTACGGCGACGACGACCTCGACCGTTGGGCGGCTCGCGTCCGCGACATCGCGACCTGGAAGCGCGTCTACGTCTACTTCAAGCACGAGGAGTCGGGCCGGGGCCCCGCCCTGGCGCGCGCCTTCCTCGACCGGCTCCGTTAGTCAGCCGGCGGCGAAGAACGCCTCGCTCATCCACACGAGGAGCCCGAGCAGCACGACGCCCAGGACGAGGCTCCAGGTGATGAGCTTCACCTCGGCGGGGAGGAGCGGCTCGTCCGAGAGGTCCGGGCGCATCTCAGCTCACCCGCGGGGGCACCATGCCGTGGAAGAAGATCCACGACACGGCGAGGCCGATCCAGACGATGAACCCGAACAGGCACACGACGTAGACGAGCGCCAGGCGCGCGAGGCCCTCCTGGCGCAGCTTCGCGAAGTTCGAGGCCAGGCCGATGGTGAAGAACGTCATCACGAAGAAGAGCACGCGAAAGACGTTGGTCTCGGCGGTGGCGAGCCTGGCCGCGTCGAGCAGCCCGGGCCGCGCGACCACGAGCCCGAGCAGGGCCGCGAAGGTGACGAAGTAGCCGAGCACGAACTTCGGGAAGCGCTCCCAGATGTCGCGTGCCGAGACGGTCTGCCCCTCGTCCCTGCGGATGCCGTACGCCCACACCAGCGCGAGCACGAAGGCCCACACGCCGATGAACATGTCGATGAAGACCTTGACCGTGGTGGTCGTCATCAGCATCCAGCCTTCCTGCCAGGCGACGCCGCCCGCCGCGGCCCTGGCGCGCACGAGCGCCTCGGTGATGGCGCCGCTCGCCATCGCCGCGCCGTCGGTCTTGACGGCGAGCCCCATCCACGCCCCGGCGACGAGCGGCTGGTGCGCGAGGAAGGCCTGCGCGGCGAAGGGCAGGACCACCAGCTCCACCACCGCGAAGAGCACCACCAGCGACGAGACCATGACGGCCACCACCGGCCGGGCCCGGATCGCGGCGGCGGTCGCGATCGCCGCCGACACACCGCAGATCGAGACGCCGGAGGCGAGCGGCGCCGCCCACTCGCGCGTCAGGCGGAAGATGCGCCGCGCGATCAGGTACACGAGCGCCCAGTAGATGAGGTACGCCTCCACGATCGCCGCGAAGCCGCGGAAGAGGACGGCCGTCGCGAGCCCGCGCGCGCCTGCCGCCTGCACGCCGAGCGCGCCGCCGAGGATCACGATCGCGATCTTCACGTACCACTCGGGCCGCGTCGCCTCCGCGAGCCAGCCCGCCACACCGGGCAGGAAGTTGCCGATCGCGAGCCCCGCCGCGAGCGCGACGATGAAGCCCGCCTCGCCGGTCAGCGAGAGCGACCACCCGATGCCGAACCCCCCGCGCTTGTCCGGTGTGGCGGCGACGTAGGCGTTGTTGCCCGCGAGCCAGCAGAGCCAGCTCGCCCACAGGATCACGCTGAAGCCGGCGGCGAAGCGCTTCGCGTCGAGGCCGAGGCGCGCCGCGCCGGCCGTCATGACGGCGAGGAGGAAGAGATAGGTGAGGGCGAGGCTCGCGACACCGGGGAGCGCGGCGTACGCTTTCGAGACCGGTGCCAGCGCCTTCGCGGGGGAGAGCCACACCTGCGTCGTCACGCCCCAGCCGAGGAGGTCGGCGCCGGCCAGGGTGAAGAGCGAGAGCGCGAACACCAGGAGGCCGATCCAGAGGGCCCACCAGTCGTCGGTCGCCTTCACGATCGCATCCCCCGTCGGCGGCGCGTTGACGCGGGCGGGTTATAGGCACGGCGGCGCTCCGCGGTCGAGCCGCGCTGCGTCCGGCCGCGGGGCGCGCGCCTAGCGGATCAGCCCCTCGATCGGGCTCGAGGCCGTCGCGTACAGTTTCGCCGGAATCCGCCCCGCGAGGAACGCCTTGCGCCCCGCCTCCACCGCGAGCCGCATCGCCTCGGCCATCAGGAGCGGGTCCTTGGCGCCCGCGATCGCGGTGTTCATGAGCACCGCGTCGCAGCCGAGCTCCAGCGCCTCGGCCGCGTGCGAGGCCGTGCCCACGCCCGCGTCGACGATCACGGGCACGCGGCTCTGCTCGACGATGATGCGCAGGTTGAAGGGGTTGCGCACGCCGAGGCCCGAGCCGATGGGTGCGGCGAGCGGCATGACGGCGGCGCAGCCGAGCTCCTCGAGCCGCTTGCAGGCGACCGGGTCGTCGGTGATGTAGGGCAGGACCTGGAAACCCTCCTTCACCAGGACCTTCGCCGCCTCGATGGTGGCCGGGATGTCCGGGAAGAGCGTCTTCTCGTCGCCGATCACCTCGAGCTTGACGAGCGTGCCCACGCCCGCCTCGCGCGCGAGCCGGCAGGTGCGGATGGCCTCCTCGGCGGTGTAGCAGCCGGCGGTGTTGGGCAGGATCGTGAAGCGGTCGGGCGGCAGGAAGTCGAGCAGGTTCTCCTTGCCCGGGTCGGTGATGTTCACGCGCCGCACCGCGACGGTCACGATCTCGGCACCCGAGGCCTCGACCGCCTGCCGTGTCTCCGCGAAGGACCGGTACTTGCCGGTACCGACGATGAGGCGCGAGCGGTGCTCGCGGCCGGCGAGCACGAAGGGATCGTCCATCTATCCGCCTCCGACGAAGTGGATGATCTCGACCGCGTCCCCCTCGCGGAGCGCGGTGGCGCCGTACTCGGCGCGCGGCACCACGGCCCGGTTCACCTCGACCGCGACACGCCGCGGGCCGAGGCCCAGCGCGGCCACCAGGTCGGCCACCGTTACCCCGGCGTCGAGCGCCCGCGGCTCGCCATTGACCATCACTCGCACGACTCGTCGAGACGATAGCCCGCGAGCCGGAGCCTGACAACCGACGGCGCCGCCCGCGACGAACGTCGACTCCGCCTCGACAGCCGCGTCGGCCATTTGGTAATGATGGGCCTCCGGTTCGGTCCCTCTTCAATGCCTGACATCCATGGGAGGCCCACGGTCGCCGAGGTGAGTCTCTCGGCCCTCCGGCACAACTGCCGCCGGGCCCGGGAGCTCGTCGGCCCGGGCGTGGCGGTGCTCGCGGTGGTGAAGGCCGACGCCTACGGACACGGCGCCGTGCCGGCGGCGCGGGCCTTCCTCGACGCCGGCGCCTGGGGCCTCGGCGTTTCGGGCGTCGCCGAGGGCAGGGAGCTCCGGCGCGCGGGCCTGACGGCGCCCATCGTCGTGCTGGGCGGCGCGTTCGCCGGGGAGGAGCGGGACGTCGCGGCGGACGATCTCGAGGTGGCGCTCTGGGACCCGGAGCGGGCGCGGGCGCTGGCGGCCGCCGGCCGCCCGGTGCGCGTCCATCTGAAGGTCGACACGGGCATGACGCGGCTCGGCCTCGACGCGGCCCAGGTGCGCGCCTTCGGGGAGCTGGTGCGCGGCATGAAGGGCCTCGAGATCGCAGGGGTCTTCTCGCATTTCGCCTCGGCGGACGCCGTCGACACGGCCGCTGCGCGTGCGCAGGCGGCCCGCTTCGCGAGCGTGCTCGAGGCGCTCGCCGCGGCCGGTATCCGCCCGCCGCGCGTCCACCTCGCGAACAGCGCAGGGGTACTCTCGGCCCCCGGCGCCCACTTCACGATGGTGCGGCCCGGGATCATGCTCTACGGCTACGCGCCCGCGCCGCACCTGGCGGAGCGCGCGGCCGTGCGGCCGGCGATGCGGCTCCGCACCGCGATCGCGCACACCCGGCGCGTGCCGGCGGGCACGCCGGTCAGCTACGCCGGCACCTTCGTCACCGCGCGTCCGAGCACGATCGCCTCACTGCCCGTGGGCTACGCGGACGGCTACCATCGCCTCGCGTCCAACCGCGCCCAGGTCGTCGTGCGCGGGCGCCGCGCGCCGGTCGCGGGCCGCGTCTGCATGGATCACACCATGATCGACGTGACCGACGTGGACGGCGCGGACGTGGGCGAGCGCGTCGTCCTCTTCGGCGACGGGCTGGGCGCCGACGAGCTCGCCGGCTGGTGCGAGACGATCTCCTACGAGGTGCTGACGGCGGTCGGCAAGCGCGTGCCGCGTGTCCACGTGGAGGAGTGGGGTAATGCCTAGGGCGCTGGTGAGAGTCAGCGACAAGCGGGGCGTGGTCGAGTTCGCGCGCGGGCTCGCCGCGCTCGGCTTCGACATCCTGTCGACGGGCGGGACCGCGAAGCTCCTCGCCGACGCGGGCGTGCGCGTCCGGCAGGTGAGCGACTACACCGACTTCCCCGAGATGCTCGACGGGCGCGTGAAGACGCTGCACCCGAAGATCCACGGCGGCCTCCTCGGCCGGCGCGACCTCCCCGAGCACGTGCGCGCGATGCGCGAGCACGGCATCGAGACCATCGACTTGGTCGCCGTGAACCTCTACCCCTTCCGCGACACGATCGCCCGCCCGGGTACGACGCTCGCGGAGGCGATCGAGCAGATCGACATCGGCGGCCCCTCCCTGCTGCGCTCGGCGGCGAAGAACCACGCCGACGTGACCGTCATCGTCGATCCCGACGACTACGGGCCCGTGCTGGCCGAGCTCCGCGCGGGCGGCGTCGAGCCCGAGACGCGGCGGCGCCTCGCGGAGAAGGTGTTCTGCACGACCGCCTGCTACGACGGCGCGATCGCGGACTACCTGAGTCGGGGCGGCACCTTCCACTGGGGCGGCGCCAAGGCGCTCGACCTGCGCTACGGCGAGAACCCGCACCAGGTGGGGGCGCTCTACGGGGACTTCCTCCGGGTCGCCGAGCCGCTGCACGGGAAAGAGCTCTCCTACAATAATGTCGTCGACATCGACGCCGCCCTGGCCCTGGCCGAGGAGTTCCGACGGGGGCCCGAGGCGGCGGTCGCGATCGTGAAGCACAACACGCCCTGCGGCGTGGGCGCGGGGCGCGACCCGCTCGAAGCCTGGGAGCGCGCCTACGCGACCGACCCCGAGTCGCCCTTCGGCGGCATCGTGGTGTCGACGCGCCCGTGGACGCTCGCCCTCGCGCGCGCCGTCGACGAGATCTTCACCGAGGTGCTGATCGCGCCCGACTTCGAGCCCGACGCGCTCGAGCTCCTGCGCCGGAAGAAGGCGCGCCGGCTCGTGCGCTGGCATCCGGAGGCCGCGCCGGCGCGCGCGCCCGCCATCCGCGGCGTCACGGGCGGCCTCCTCGTGCAGGACGGGGATCGCGCCATCGAGGACCCGCGTGCGGCCAAAGTGGTCACCCGGCGCGCCCCCACGGCGGGGGAGCTCGCCGCGCTCGCCTTCGCGTGGCGCGTCGTCAAGCACGTCAAGTCGAACGCGATCGCGTTCACCACCGCGGACCGCACGCTCGCACTCGGCGGCGGACAGACCTCGCGCGTCGAGCCGGTGCGGAACGCGCGCGCGCGCGCCGAGCGCCTCGGCATTTCGCTGCGTGGCTCCGTCCTCGCGAGCGACGCCTTCTTCCCCTTCGCCGACGGCCTCGAGGAGGCGATCGCCGCCGGCGCGACCGCCGTCATCCAGCCGGGCGGCAGCACCCGCGACGAGGAGGTCATCCGCGCCGCCGACGCGCACGGCGTGGCCATGGTCTTCACCGGCGTGCGCCACTTCCGCCACTGATGCGCGTCCTCGTCGTCGGCGGGGGCGGGCGCGAGCACGCGCTCGTGTGGAAGCTCAAAAGGGGCAGCAGCCGGATCAGCGCGCTCTACTGCGCGCCCGGCAACGCCGGTATCGCCGAGGACGCGGAGTGCGTGCCGATCGCCGCCGACGACGTGAAGGGGCTCCTGCGCTTCGCGGAGGAGCGCCGGATCGACCTGACCGTCGTCGGCCCCGAGCTGCCGCTCACGCTCGGCCTCGTCGACCGCCTCACCGCCGCCGGACTCAGGGCCTTCGGCCCGACGGCCGCCGCCGCGCGCCTCGAGGGCTCGAAGGCGTTCACCAAGGAGCTGCTCCGCCACGAGCATGTGCCGACGGCGTTCTTCGGCGTGTTCGGCGATCCCGACGACGCGGCCCGCTATGTGAAGGAGGTGGGCGCGCCCGTCGTCGTCAAGGCCGAC
>Ga0209470_1002069_pt1 | contig 14400 bp, 10 predicted proteins | sample GraSoiAngelo_125_FD_185882 | JGI IMG/M metagenome (GOLD analysis project Ga0209470, IMG submission 185882) | Grasslands soil microbial communities from the Angelo Coastal Reserve, California, USA - 14_0927_05_40cm (SPAdes) (version 2) | ecosystem: Environmental > Terrestrial > Soil > Grasslands ... | reverse complement strand
TTCACCACGTCCCACCAGGCTTTGATGTAATCGGGACGACGGTTTTGATAGTTCAAATAATAAGCATGTTCCCAAACGTCGACGCCGAGAACCGGCGTGTTGCCATCCATCAGCGGGCTATCCTGATTTGGCGTCGAAATCACTTCGAGTTTGCCGCTCTTGTTTTTGATCAACCACGCCCAGCCGCTGCCGAAACGTCCGACGCCGGCAGCGGCAAATTTCTCCTTGAACTGATCGAAGCTGCCAAAGGTTGATTTAATATCATCGGCTAGCTTCCCTTTTGGCTCGCCCCCTTTCCCAGGGCCCATGATCTTCCAGAAGAAAGAGTGATTGGCGTGACCGCCACCATTATTACGGACGGCGGTGCGAATGGCCTCGGGCACGGCATTCAAATCGCGAATCAAATCTTCGACGGATTTCTTCGCCAGCTCAGGTTGATCCTTCAGCGCGTTGTTAACGTTGGTGATGTAAGCCTGATGATGCTTGGTGTGATGAATTTCCATCGTGCGCGCGTCGATGTGCGGCTCGAGCGCGTCGTATGCGTAGGGAAGTTTTGGTAATTCGTAAGCCATAATAAAGACTCTTCGGCGCGAACGGCGGCGCGTCAATTATGTCTGTCATCCCGAGCGTAGTCGAGGGATCCCGTGGAAGTTAGTTTAAAGCTTTCGCAACGGGATCCCTCGGCTGCGCTCGGGACGACGGTCGGTCAGTTGCAGCGGAAAAAGCTCGGCGGATGACCCAAGCCGCGGCGGTAATTCACGTAGGTGGCGAGCGCGAGGAGCGGGAAATTTTGCCGGTACATGTCGTATTTTAAGTAAAACACGCCGGGGAAACCGGTACCGGTGATTTGCGGTTCGTTCCACGACCCGTCTGCCTGCTGGGTCGAAAGAAGATAACGCAATCCGCGTTGCACGCTCAGCCGGTTAAGATCGCCACACGCGCAAATACCCATGATTGCCCAGGCCGTTTGCGAAGCAGTGCTTTCGCCTTTTCCTTTGGCCGAAGGATCTTCGTAGGTGGCACACGTTTCGCCCCAGCCACCGTCGTCGTTCTGACAACTTTCGAGCCAATCGCGTCCGCGCAGAATCCAGTCCTGTGTCATGTCCTGTCCAATGGCGCGCAGCCCGCGCAGGACCTGCCAGGTGCCATAAATATAATTCACGCCCCAGCGTCCATACCACGAGCCATCGTCTTCCTGGGTGGCGATCAAATACCGAATCGCGCTCTCTACGCTCGCATCGTGCTGGTTGAAGTTGATGTAACCGAAAAGTTCAAGTGTCCGCGCCGTCAGATCGCTGCAAGTCGGATCCAGAATCGCGTTGTGATCGGCGAAGGGCATATTTTCAAGCCAACCATCAATCACATCCTTATCGAAAGCGGCCCAGCCGCCATCGCGACATTGAAAGCTCAGTTGCCAGGCCAGAGCACGCTGGAACAAATCTTCGTAGCCGTTTTTATCCTTCGGATGAACCAGGCGGAGCGCCATCAGCACCATCGCAGTGTCGTCGGTATCCGGATAATAAACATTATTATATTCAAAGGCCCAACCGCTGGCTTCGGGATGAGGATTGTTCTTCGCCCAATCCCCCCGGATTCGAACTTCTTTGTTCGACAACCATGCAGCCGCTTTCTGCAAAGAAGGGTGCTCGGCAGGTAGGCCGCTTTCCGCCAAGGCGATGATATTAATGGCGGTGTCCCAAACCGGCGAAAGACAGGGCTGAATCCGAAAATCTTCCGGATCGTTGACGAACAATCCTTCGAAATCCTTTTGCGCCTTTGCCAAGGCCGGATGGCTGTTCGGATAACCGAGGGCGTGCAGGGCAATGAGCGCATTGAGCATTGCCGGGTAAACGGTGGCCAGGCCATCGCTGCCATCGCCGATGCGCTCCATCATCCAGCGCTCGGCTTCCTCGAGCGCGAGCCGGCGAAATGGTTTCCAGGGAATTCGATGCAGCATCTTGAGCGCGTCGTCTCCGCGGAGAAATAAATTGCGCCAGGTAAAGGTCCGTTCGTCGCGCGGCAGCCGGAAGTCTTTGTGCTCGGTCCCGAGCGGATACAACTCGTGCAGTTGTTTTTCGCCGGGCAACTCGCGCGTCGGCTTGAAATGATTGATGATGGCGAGCGGCACCAGCATGGCGCGGCTCCACGATGACATTTTGTAAATGTGAAACGGCGCCCAGGTTGGCAACAGAATCATTTCCACCGGTATCGTTGGCAGATATTTCCACGGAAACTGGCCCAGGAGCGCTAGATAAAGCTTGCTGAAGGTGTTTACGCGGGGGACGCCGCCGAGTCGCAAAATGTTGGCGCGCGCTTCGCGCATGAATGGCAGATCGGCTGAATAGCCGGCAAGTTTCAGAGCGAAGTAAGCTTTGACGGAAGCGTTAATTTCACTGGGCCCGCCAAAATAAATGTTCCAGCCGCCATCGGGCAATTGCCGCTGCAGGATATGTTGGGTGCAACGCTCCTGAAGATCGCGATCGACCTCGCCCAGCCAATGCAGATATAGCACGTAATCAGAGCACAGTGTGCTATCGACAAATAACTCGCCGCACCAGTGGCCGTCCGGCTTTTGCTGGCGCAACAAATTTTCCTGCGCCTGGAAAATGGCCGAAGCAATCTGAGAATCGTTAGCAGTGTAAGATATGCCGGTCTCGGGACGCGCGCTTGGTAAAGAAATCAGGTTGGGCGAATTCGTCGCCATAAGAGATCAGGAAACTTTTGCTTCGAGCGCAACGGGACGCTTGCCGGTCAGATGACCGTTGCCTGAGCTTACGCCGTTATAAGCTGCGATTTCGTTGCCTCGACCCGCACTTTTCGGTCTCGGCCCGAAATTGAACTTCAATGTTTTCCAAGTGTCACCGCGTTTGGCGTGGAGACCGAGGCTTGCCGTTGGTTCGTAGCCGCAATGGGTCATGCAATTCTCACAGCGCGGATCGCGCGCCACTCCATCCACCACCCCGTACTTGTCCCACTCCACTTTTTCCAGCAACTCTGCATAGGTCTTGTAATGGCCTTCCGTGCCGATGGTGTCGGTCATGAAATAGCATGGCGCTTTCCAACCCATCAGGTTGCGAGTCGGAATGGCCCAGGCCGAGCAAGTCAAATCGCGATGGCCGGCAAGAAACTCAAAATAGATCGGCGTGCCAAAAAAAGTGTAGCGGTTCATCCACTCTTCCATCCGGGCGAATTTCTCGACTGTCGCTTTGCGGGTGAGGAAGAAATTCTCGGGCTGCAAATTGAGCCGTTTCACCATGTCTTTTTTGGCTGCATCGTAATCGTAGCCAGGCGTGATAGTATGGCCGTCAACGCCGAGATCAGCGAGGAAGTCGAACATTTGCTCGACCTCGTCCATGTCGGTTTCCTTGTAGATGGTAGTATTAGTGGCGACCTGGTATCCCAGGCGTTTCGCCATTTTTATCGCGAGAATGCATTCCTTGAATACGCCTTCGCGTTCGACGATGAGATCGTGCGTCCGTTCGAGCCCGTCGAGGTGCACGTTCCAATACATCCAGCGCGACGGCGCGATGACCGGTTTGCCAGTCGCGGGCTTGGGGTTACGAATTGCCTCGGCATCTTTTGTTGAAACCAAGCCTTCCGAAATCAATCCATTCAGTTTGTTCTCCAAATTCTTCCGCAATCCGGTCCGAGCCGGACTGGCGTTGTTCGCATTCCGCAATTCTTCTGTGAGCAATTCGCGCATTTTTTTGCGCATGAACATGGCGTTGGTACAGACGTAAACGATCCGCCCCTGCCCCAATAAACCATTAATCAGCGCTTCGATGTGGGGATAAATTAGCGGCTCACCTCCACAGATTGAAACCATCGGCGCGTTACATTCCTGGGCCGCGCCGAGGCAATCCTCCAGCGGCATCATGTCTTTGAGCGAAGTCGAATATTCGCGAATCCGGCCACAGCCGGTGCAGGTCAGGTTACAAGTGTGCAGAGGCTCCAGCTGCAATACGGTGGCGAACTTCTTCGTGCCACGAATCTTATGGCCGACGATGTACGCAGCGATCTTGCTGGTTAACGCCAAAGGAAACCTCATTGAAAACGGACGGTAACGGCAGCGTTACCAGTGTCAACCGATAGACCGCGTGCTTTTTTGCCGAATCGGTTATATTGAAGTGGGGTTGAATGAGTACAAAAGGTTCAAACAAATCAAAGCTTAACTGACAGACTATGAAACAATTATTGTTGGCAGTATTTGCCGCCAGCCTTATCGGCTGCGCAGAACAACCTCCGGCACCGGTGCAGACAGCCAATTACCCGTATGATCGGTATGCAAGGACCGCCGAGGTGTGGGGCCACCCAAACCCGGTTTACCGGAGCTGGACTACGGAACAACTGCAGAAACGCCGTCTGGATCTGTACGGAATGGTCACGCTAACCCAGACCCGCAATGGTGTGCCTGCCTACATTTATCACGGACAACCGCTTCCGCAGCAGGATGAGATCAAGGCCATCGAGGCGGAGTTGAATCGGCGCTATCAGGCCGGTGACAAAACCGCGGAACTGATTCAATTCTGGCCCGACGTCCGGCGGCACATTGCCAGCGGCAGCCGTGTAGAATCTTTATAACGCAGCGTCGAACTTCGGGTGATACCGGAGCGATGCGAACCGACAACAGAGTCGGAGCTCAGAGCTTTGTCTGAGCCGCCGTCAGACCCCGTGCCAACCGCGCCGTATTAAGCTGACGGCGATCGCGGCCAGCAAAAGCGCAATGATTTTCGAAACACCGCGCAAACCTTGCGTTCCCATCCAGCGGCTGAAGCGATCAGCATTGCAGAGTGCGACGGCGACGAGGGCGAGGTTCACCAGCAATGACAGAAGTGTGAAAACAAGCCCGACGGTGTCGATCAGAATAAGGAGGGCCGTAAGCAACGCGGGCCCCGCAATTAACGGCATTCCCAGCGGGACGATCCCAAATTCATCGCCACCACCGCGATCGGGCGGTCCGAACGTCACGAGTTCACGCGCGGCTAGGATGAGGAGAATGAGACCGCCGGCAATTTGGAAATCGGCGACCGTGATTCCGAGCGCGGCAAAGATGATTTTGCCGAGAAAGATAAAACCGATGGCAACACACAGGCCGGTGAAAATTCCGAGAAAAGCCTGTTGTTTGCGATTCTCGGGTGACGCGCTCGTCCCGAGCCCGATAAAAAGTGCAACCAAGCCGATGGGGTCAATCGCGACAAAGATCGGAATGAAGGCGAGGAAAAATTTCTCGGCGAGATCGCGCATTTGGATTTAACGTCGCGCTTCTACACAATTCATTTAGCCGATACAACGTCTATGAATTTCCGTTATACCCTTTTATTGGTTCTCGGGCTCGCATTTGGCGCGCGGGCTGAGGATTTGAAATCGATCGATAGCTATCGCGATGCGGGCGCCAAGGCAAACACACAACTGACCATTCCCGATTGGCCGCAAACGCCCGAAGCGGTTGAAACATCAGCCAGGGAGGCAATCAAAAAGGGCAACGCGGTGTTGGATGCAATCGGCAAGCTCGATCGCAAAAAGGTGACATTTCAAAATACCGTCGTCGCCCTCGACGACCTCGCTTACGAAGTCAACAACGTCGAAAACAAAGCCACCATCATTAAGGAAGCGAATACCGATCCGAAGATGCGGGCGGCGGCGGAGAACGCGGTCAAAACACTGAACGATTGGTTTGTCGGGATTGATTATCGCGAGGACGTTTACAAATCGATCAAGGCTTTCGCCGACACCAATCCGCAACTTACTGGCGAGGACAAAAAATTGCTCGACGAAACGATGCGCGATTATCGCCGAGCCGGTCTCGCCTTACCGGCAGCGAAGCGGAAGGAGGTCGAGCAATTACGCAAGCAATTGGCCCGACTCGGCACCGATTTTAACAGCAACATCGCCAACGCCAAGCGCCCGGTCGTTTTCACCAAAGCCGAGCTTGAGGGAATGCCGGAGGATTTTTTCACCAAGCCCGGAATCAAAACTGGTAACGATGCCTACAGCGTGCTGGCCAACGTCACCTGGCAGTACAATACCGTGGAAGAAAACGCGAAGAGTGAAGCGACTCGGAAGAAACTTTACATCGCGCGCGAGACACTGGCGAAGGAGAAGAATGTGCCGTTGCTAAATCAGATGCTGACCTTGCGCAATGAAATCGCGCTCCGCCTCGGCTACAAATCGTGGGATGATTTCCAAACCGAACCGCGCATGGCGAAAACCGCCGCCGCGGCACAGAAATATATCGACGATCTGGTGGCGGGAATTGAACCGAAGTTTGCGGCGGAATTGAGTGAACTTCAGAAAATGAAACAGCTTGATGTCCAACCGCATGGTAACGGGGTTTTCACCGCGCCGCGGATCAACATTTGGGATTGGCGCTATTACCAAAACCAACTCAAGAAACAGAAATTCGCCGTCGATGCCCAGGCGCTGCGGAATTTCTTCCCGCTCCAGAAAGTGCTCGATGGAATGTTTGCCATCTACCAGCGGATTTTTGATCTGAAGTTCGAACAAGTCGCCGTCCCCTACAAATGGATCGACGATCTCCAACTCTGGGCCGTGAGCGACGCGGCCAGTGGTGAACCACTGGGCTTGTTCTACCTCGATATGTTTCCGCGCGACGGAAAGTTTAATCACTTTGCCGAATTCGAAATTATCGGCGGCAAGCTTTTGCCGGATGGAAAATATCAGCGACCAACAGTGACGCTGCTCTGCAACTTCCCACCTGCGACTGCGGACAAGCCATCATTGTTAAGCCATAACGAAGTGGAGACGCTATTCCACGAATTTGGTCACGTCCTGCATACCATCACGACGCACGCCAAATATGCGCGCTTCGCCGGCACACATGTTCCGACCGATTTCGTCGAGGCCCCCTCGCAAATGCTGCAAAACTGGGTCTGGGATAAGAACGTGCTCGATTCTTTCGCCGCGGATTACCGTGATCCTTCGAAGAAAATTCCGGCCGAGACCATCCAAAAAATGAAAGACGCCAAGCTTGCGACCGCAGGGGTGTTTTACCGGCGACAATTTGCCTTTGCTTCGCTAGACCTCGCGTTGCATGGACCGCACGCAGAGAACGCGCCGTATGATTGCGTCGCCATCTCCAATCCAATTCTGGAAAAAGTTTTCCTGCCGATTGATCCAAGCACTACCTTCGTTTCCTACTTCGGTCATCTCAACGGCTACGATGCTGGCTATTACGGGTACGCCTGGGCCGATGCCATCGCCGCAGACATGGCTACCGTTTTTGAAAGTGCGCCGGATGGGTACTTTGATCAGCAAGCCGGAGTTCGATTGCGCAACGAAATTTACGCCATGGGCGATTCGCGGGATGTCAACGATTCGATTGAGAAATTCCTGGGCCGCAAACAATCGGTGCAGCCATTCTTGAAGAAAATCGGGATTGGCGATGCGAGCGCCCCGGCTGCGCTGTCGCAGTAAGCCGTCATCCCGAGCGAGGTCGAAGGATCCCGTGGCGAAAGCTTTAAGGGAACGCACCGGGATCCCTCGATCCGGCAGCTGCCGGACTCGGTCTGACAAGCGTGCGTGATCGCTCGCGACTACCAACGAGCCCTCGAGTTGCACACGCGCGGCCCGCCGTTACAGAAAGATCAACTGGAGCTCACATGAAACTCTTCGTTTGCCTCATTACCTTGACTCTTTTCGCCACCGCTTTCGCTGATGATCCTGAAACGGAACGGCTCAAGCCTGCGCTGGATGCGATCACACCGGATGGATTGCTCGCCCATATCAAAATGCTGGCCTCGGATGAATTCGAAGGCCGCGCCCCGGGATCGAAAGGCGAAGAACTTTCGATCAAATACATCAGCGACCAATTCAAGCAGATCGGATTGAGCCCGGGAAATCCAGACGGCACTTACTTTCAGGAAGTTCCACTCGCCGGAATCAAAACGACGCCGAGCGCGTCCTTTGCCGTCGGCGGAAAGACAACGACCTTGAGTTATCCGGATGATTACGTCGCATCGTCGGCACGATTGCAAAACGAAATCAAAGTTGAGAACTCGGACATCGTGTTTGTCGGATACGGCATCGTCGCTCGTGAATACGGCTGGAACGATTACAAAGATGTCGATGTCCGCGGGAAAACGCTCCTGATGTTGATTAACGATCCTCCCATTCCCGATCCGAATGATTCGGCAAAGCTCGACGAGAAAATGTTTGGCGGCAGCGCCATGACCTATTACGGGCGCTGGACGTACAAGTACGAAATTGCGGCGCAGAAAGGCGCAGCCGCGGCCATCATTATTCATGAGACCGGCCCAGCGGCATATCCGTATTCGGTCGTGCGCACGAGTTGGTCGAAGGAAAATTTCGAACTCGACGCGCCGGACAAGAACGCAGGCGCAGTTTCGGTGCGGTCCTGGATTACGGTCGACGTCGCCAAGAAATTACTCGCCGATTCCGGACACGACTTTGACTCATTGAAGAAATCTGCGCTCAGCAAAGATTTCCGACCGGTCTCGCTCGGGGTGAAAGCGAGCTTCGATATCAAACAGCAAGTTCGCTCGGTTGAATCGCACAATGTTATCGGCAAGCTAGAAGGGGGCGATCGAAAGTTAACGAAGGAATACGTCATTTTTAGCGCGCATTGGGATCACCTGGGCAAACATCCTGAGCTACAAGGCGATCAGATTTTCAACGGAGCGGTGGATAACGCTTCCGGCGTCGCAGCGGTGATCTCGCTCGGACGCGCATTTACCAAAGTGAATCCGCCGCCGAAACGCACTTTGCTTTTTCTGGCGACCACGGCGGAGGAAGCGGGATTACTAGGTGCAAAATACTATGCCATGCATCCCCTTTACCCACTCGAGAAAACGCTGGCTGATATCAACATCGACAGCATGAACGTCTGGGGGAAAGCACGCGACATCGAGGATACCAGTTTCGGCATGTCCACCCTGGATGATGCACTGGCGCGAGTGGCACAAGTAGCAGAGGGACGCACCGCCATTCCCAATCCGCGTCCGGAGAAAGGCAACATTTATCGCGCGGATAATTTTGAATTTGCCAAAGCGGGTGTGCCGTCGCTCTACATCGGCGACAAGGAGCATCTACTCGCGCGTGCGCCCGACGCTCCACTGCGGGCCGATGAGTTCGATCTCCACGACTACCATCAGGTTTCCGATGAAGTGAAACCGGATTGGGATTTGTCCGGCGCGGTGCAGGACACGCAGCTTCTCTTCGTAGTCGGCGACGAAGTCGCGAACGGCGCCAAATTCCCGGAATGGAAACCCGGCAACGAGTTTAAACCGAAGCGCGATGCGATGATGAAGAAGCCGTAACACTAATAGCTGAATCTTATGGAGACTCGTCCGTTTCAATTTACCGGACGCATCCGCAGCTTTCGTTACGCGATAGCGGGCATAATCCGAATGGTTCGCTGCCAACACAATGCCTGGATTCATACGATTGCCACGGGCGTAGTGATCGCAGCCGGATTTTTCTTTCAGCTCTCGGGTTCGGAATGGTGCTGGATCGTGCTCGCAGCCTCGACGGTTTGGACCGCGGAAGCTTTGAATACAGCATTCGAATTCTTGGCCGACGCGACGTCGCCGAATTTTCATCCCGTTGTGCGCAACGCCAAGGATGTAGCTGCCGGGGCGGTGCTCATCACTGCCGTCGCGTCATCAGTGATTGGCGCGATTATCTTTTGGCCACATCTGAAGGGTGTGCTGAAGCAGTAACGCGATCGCCTCACGCTGAAATTTTTTGTCATTTCGAGCGAATGTATCAGTCCGGCTCGGGAGCGAGACATCTCTTGCTATTTTTTTGCAGACCAATAGTTAGAGCTTCCTCGACTCCGCTCGGAATGATAAAACGCAGGCAGAATCAAGATAGTCGCTGATCACCGGGGAGCGAGGCAACAACACATTCATGAACGCTTCCATCCCCATCCTTAGCGCAGTGATTGGAGCGGTCGTGCTACTGTTTGGGCGCAAACTTTTCTGGCTTTGCGTGGCGGCGATAGGGTTTGCCGCGGGCGTGACGCTCGCTTCGCACATCGTGAGTGAGCCATCCGCGTTGTTGCAACTAACCTTCGCGATCCTGCTCGGCTTCATCGGCGCATTACTGGCACTGTTTCTGCAAAAACTTGCAATCGGGCTGGCTGGTTTCCTCGCCGGCGGCCGCTTTGCCGTTGGTTTGGTGGCGACATTTCTGGCGCAATATGCATCACATTACTGGCTTACTTTTATTATCGGCGGCTTAATCGGTGCCATCTTGCTCCTGATGTTGTTCGACTGGGCTCTAATTTTTATTTCCTCACTGATCGGCGCACATCTGATCACGAGCGCGATCTCTTTGCCACCGACAGGCGAAGTGCTGTTATTTACGGCGCTCGTGCTTCTCGGCTTTCTCATTCAGGCAGCGTCGATGCGAAGGAAGGGCCGGGTGCCGGCTTAGCCCTCCTGCAACGCCGGCTGTGAGCTGCGACCTCATTAACGCCGGCCTTCAGGCCGGTGATTTTCCGCGTGAGATGAAAACGAGCCGTTTTAACGGCTTATGTAATTTGCGTTGGCAGGATGAGAAAATGTGCACCGGACTAAAGCCCGGTGTTAATGAGAAGAGCACTGGCCTGTCGCTGCCAGCCATGGCCAAACGCAGGCTTTCACCTGGGATGACGGCAGGCAAATCGCTGATTTTCCTTGAGTCAGCGGCACGCACGGGATGTCGTTAAGGCGCATGCGACGCGTTCCGCTCTATTTTATTCTCACTCTGTGCGCGCTCGTTTCATGTGAGCGCAAGCATCCCGCGGCCCGCGTAACTGAACCGTCTTCGTCGCCGGCATCTCCCACCCCGATCCAATCAATCGCCGCACCTTCGGCACAGCCTTCGCAAACGCCGACAAGCGATTTCGCGCAGATCGCGCAATCGATTCGCCCAGCCGTGATAATCGTATCCGTTTTCGACGAAACAGGACACCTAACTGCAAACGGCCACGGCTTCTTCGTTTCCGACGACGGAAAATTCATTGCCGATCGCAGTGTGATAGCGGGCGGTGTTAATGCAGTCGCGAAAGCGGCTGATGGCGCGATTTACAATGTGTCGGGCGCCCTTGCTCAAGCGGCGGCACAAAATCTTGTGCTTTTGAAAGCTGACGCGACGCGGACGTTACCATTTCTTGCGGCGAGTGCGAAGGCATTGCCGGATATCGGCGGCAACGTCGCAGTCGTTCTCAGTCAGGTTGAACGCGCAAACTCGGGGGTGCTCGAGGAAAAAATCAGCGGACGCTTTTCCGACGAAGCGGGTGAATGGTTTGACCTGGCGCCCGTTCTGCCGAAAACGAGCGCAGGTGCACCCGTCATCGATCAGCGAGGCGAGGTCATTGGTATTGTTACTTTTCGCGCCGGAAACAATTCGTGCGCGATGAGGCCGGCCGCTATCGCTGGCACTCTGCTGGCACAAGTTTCATCGAACATGATTGCGACCTGGGAAAACCTGACGACGTCGTCACATTTAACGACCCCAACGGCATCGCCAACGGCAAACCGAAGTCCAACACCGGCGAAGATTCCGGTTCGCGGGTCAAAACTGATTTACGCACCGGCGCCACGTTATCCCACAGAGGCAAGACAGTCCCGTGGAGCAGGACAAAGCTCGGGCAGTTTCCGCGTTTTGTTCGACACAAATGGGAATGCCGTTGCGGTCCAAACTATGCGCTCCACCGGCAATCCATCACTCGACCAAGCAGCCGTTGCTGCGCTTCATGAATGGCGTTCGGAACCAGGGCGAGAATGGAGTCTTGTGGTACCGATCACGTTTAAACCATAGAGCCGCGGGGAAGGCCCCGCGGAAATCCCAAAACCCAAATCCCAAGCTCCAAACAAACTGAGGAATACCCAAAAATACCCTCCGGTGGGTGATGCACTTGGAGGGAGACGCGCTGTCGTGTGCCGAATTTCTTCGGAGAGAGCCGCGCCTCGCCTGCAATTGTTACTCACGATGGAAGGTGGCGGCTAATCGCTGTCATCCCGAACGAAGTGAGGGACCTCGCCTAATCTGAAAGCGTCACACAAGTAAGGTATGTCTAACGAATGCCTTTATGTGAGGTCCTTCGTCGTCTTCGCGACTCAGGATGACAAACGCGGAGATGTTTGGGCAAATTCAGTGTCGAAAATGACGGACTCCGGTGAAAATCATCGCCATCTCGCGCTCATCGGCAGCCGCAATCACCTCTTCGTCGCGCATTGATCCGCCCGGTTGAATGGCGCAGGTGGCACCGGCATCGGCGGCGGCGATAAGACCATCCGCGAATGGGAAAAACGCGTCGCTAGCGATAGCGCTGCCTTTGAGAGAGAGCCCTGCTTCCTGCGCTTTCCAAATCGCAATCCGCGAAGAATCGACCCGCGACATCTGGCCCGCCCCGATAGCAAGAGTGCGGTCAGGCGCCGCGTAAACGATCGCATTTGATTTCACATGCTTCACCACCCGCCAGCCAAACCGCATCGCTTCGAGTTCACTTTGAGTCGGCTGACGTTTTGAAACCACGCGTTCTACTTCTTCGCCCCCGATATCTGCCTCCTGTACGAGCAAACCGCCGCAGACGGAACGAATGTCTTTTTTCGGCGAGACTTCCGCACATGGGGCAAGCAGCCGAATGAGGCGCAGGTTCTTCTTCTTCTGCAAAATCGTGCGCGCCTCTCCCGAGAATTCCGGTGCGATAATCACTTCGCTGAAAATTTCGCTGATGACTTTGGCCAGCGATTCGTCGATTTCGCGATTGCAAATGATGATACCGCCAAAGGGCGCCTGCTTGTCTGTGGCAAACGCTTTCTCCCACGCCTGGCGCAGATCGGGATCGCTCCCAACTCCACACGGGTTGGTATGTTTCAAAATTGCAACCGTCGCTTCCTCGAAGTCGCCGATCAAACTGGCGGCCGCGCTGATGTCGAGAATGTTGTTAAACGACAGGTCTTTGCCGTGCAGTTTTTCAAAGTGCCGATCAAAATCCCCGTAGAGCGCGGCTTTCTGATGCGGATTTTCGCCGTAACGCAAATGCGTCACCAGCGGCATCGTCAATGAAAAGGAGGCATCGGTTGTTTGCTCCTGGTTCAGGAATGTGCTGATGGCGCGATCGTAGGAAGAAGTTTTGATGAACGCTTTAATGGCGAGGCGCTCGCGCAACTTCAACGTCGTCTCGCCGTCGTTATCGCGCATGGTTTCGAGCACGAGATTGTAATCGGCCGGATCGACCACAACCGTGACGCTCTCATAATTTTTGGCCGCGCTTCGAATCATCGATGGCCCGCCGATATCGATATTTTCGATCGCCTCTGCCAACGTCACATCAGGTTTCGCAATGGTCTGCTCGAATGGATACAGGTTGACCACCACGAGATCGATCGGCTCGAAACCTTGTTCGCGCGCTTCCTTTTCGTGCTTTGGGTTGCTCCGTTTGTAGAGCAAGCCACCGTGCACTCGCGGATGCAAAGTTTTCACGCGCCCTTCCAGCACTTCCGGGGAGCCAGTGAAGCTGGATATCTCGCGCACCGGGACGCCTTTTTTGCGCAGTAATTCCGCAGTGCCGCCGGTCGAGATAATATCGACACCCTGTTTCTCGAGGGCGCGCGCGAATTCCGCGATCCCTTTCTTATCGGAAACGGAGATGAGCGCGCGGGTGATTTTCATTGAAGAGTCACCGAAATTTAACCGCGGATTACGCAGATAAAACGGATGATTTTAATCCAGCAGAGGATCGGCGGATTTGTAATTTTATCGGCGCTATCCGTGAGATCCGCGGTTTGGAATTCTGTCAGCGATCCAGAATCACATTCTTCGCCGCCGGATACAGCACGGGGCAGCACCCGATCGTTTCGCAGAACGCTTTACTGAAATGACTCAGACTGGAGTAGCCAACTTCGATTGCTGCTTCGGAGACATTAAATCGGCCGCTGCGTAAAAGCTCGGCGGCGCGTTCCATCCGAATGTTGCGGAGATATTGCGGAATGGTGAGACCGACTTCGCGCGAAAAAATCCGACTTAAGTAAAACGGACTGCAACCGACTTCCTGTCCGAGCATCTCCAATGTTGGCGGGTTGGCCAGATCGCGCGCCAGCAATTCCTTGGTCCGCTCCACTCGGTCGCGCGCCACTCTTTTTTGTCGCATGCAAAAAAATTCCGGATCCTTCGGTTCGAAAAGAAAATGCGCCATTAACTCGAGCGCTTTGCTTTGATACCAGAGAATCTGGGCGGCTTTCGCGACCGGCGGATCTGCCAGCGTCGCGACCACATTCCGTTGTTGGATCGACATGGGCCGCACCGGCGCGACTACGTTTTCATTTTTGTCGCCAAAAATCACACGCCGGATCTCCGGCTCGAGATCGGATTCGTTTTGCACGAGCTGCTTTTGCAAATGTTTTCGTGAAAATTCCAGGGTGACGAATTGAT
>Ga0209470_1002068_pt1 | contig 14400 bp, 11 predicted proteins | sample GraSoiAngelo_125_FD_185882 | JGI IMG/M metagenome (GOLD analysis project Ga0209470, IMG submission 185882) | Grasslands soil microbial communities from the Angelo Coastal Reserve, California, USA - 14_0927_05_40cm (SPAdes) (version 2) | ecosystem: Environmental > Terrestrial > Soil > Grasslands ... | reverse complement strand
GTTCGGCGACGAGTGCTGCCAGAGCCCGGGCTTCGTGCTGCCCGCGATCCTGATCGGCCCCGGGGTTCTCAACTTCTGCACGAAGACGAGCCAGTTCGACTGTGGCTTCGGCGTGATCAACACCTCGAACCCGCAGACGGGCGACAACGAGCTCACGAAGGAGGGCGACACGAGCGACCCGGGGCCGGACTGCCAGTACGGCACCGCCGATGACCCGGCTCTGAACTCGAAGGCGTGCAACTCGATCGGCACCGGGCAGGGCGCCGATACGCGGGGGCGGATCAAGGTCACGAAGGGGAACGGGGCGAACGACGCGAGCGGCATCCAGATCCGCATGTCGACCCCGGAGCTGGCGACCACCTGGAGCGACGGCCAGGGCTGTCCGTCGAATGCCACCTTCGATGATGGAGAGAGCCTGGTGAGCCAGCTCACGCTGGCCGCCGAGCCGACGACGGCGGGTATGACGGGAGCGTTCGTGGAGCTGAACGGCGACACCTGCAAGCGCGTGGGAGCCGGCTTCACCAACCTCCCCGGCACCCAGGACGGCCCGCACACCGTCGGGTCGCCGACCGTGATCCCGATGCCGTACGGCGGGGGCCCGTTCCGGAGCGTGGCGATGAACGAGGTCTTCTCGGGCGCCTCGCCGCTCTTCGACCTGGGCTTCGTGGCGATCACGCCGACCGGCGCACCCACGTTCCAGGGGGCGGCGCAAGCCTGCACGTGCTCCACGGCGCGGAAATGCCCGGAGTGCGACGCCGGGACCACGGGCTGCCCGTGAGGACGGGAGAGCCGACGACTGCGTGACCTCGGGGCGGGCGCCTTCCCGAGAGGGGAGGCGCCCGCAGCGGGAAGCTCTCCATCCAGCTGCCCGCCTTGCTTCCAGGCCCGGCGTTGCTATCCTACCCGGCCGTGGGGAGGGATGGGTGGTGGTGGAGTGCACCAGCCGCGGCATGTCTCACCCTGGCGGCAGCACGCGGCGATTCAGCGGAGCTGCGGCACGTCGAGGTGACGCCCGCACCCGGCGGAGCGACGGCGGTCCTCCTGCTCTCGGCGCCCGTTCACGCAACGATCCGCGACGTTGCCGCTCCGGACGGAACCCCGTCGCGGGTATACGTCGATTTTCCGCGCGGGACCCGGCTCGCTCGCGGAGTGCTCGGCGGGATGAGCGTGTCCGCGCCGGTCGGCCGCGCCCGCGTGGGCGTGGGCGAGCACCGCGGGGTCCGCGTCGTGCTCGACCTCGAGTCGCCGGCGACCTACCGCGTCCGCCGCGAGGGGCGGCGGCTTGCGCTCGCGTTCGCTCCCGTCGCCCAGACGCAGGCTTCCGCGGCACCGACCCCAGCCGCCCGCGCCCCCGCCTTCGCCGCCCGCCCCAAGATCGTCCTCGACCCCGGCCACGGCGGGCACGACCCCGGCGCGCAGGCCTATGCCGTCGAGAAGGACGTCACGCTCGCCATCGCGAAGCGCCTCGCGGTGCTGCTCGGCGAGAAGCTCGGCGCCGAGGTCGTGCTCACCCGCAGCGCCGACGCGACCCTCCCGCTCGCCGCCCGCACCGCGCGCGCGAACGCCGAGGGCGCGGATCTCTTCGTCTCCATCCACGCCAACGCGAGCCCGCGCCCGCGGCTCCACGGGGTCGAGACCTACTACCTCAACAACACCCACGACCGCGGCACCATTCGCCTCGCGGCGATGGAGAACGGACTAAGCCTCCCGACACCCGCGCGCGGCGGGGCCGACCTGCGCTACATCGTGAGCGATCTGGTGCAGGCGGCCAAGATGGAGGAGTCGATCGCCCTCGCCACCGCCGTGCAGCGCGGCCTCGTCGACCATCTCGGCGCGCGCTACCGCGGCGTCACCGACCTGGGCGTGAAGCGCGGCCCGTTCTACGTGCTGGTGGGGGCGTACATGCCGTGCGTCCTGGTGGAGGCGTCCTTCCTGACCCATCCCACCGAGGGGCGGCGGCTTGCCGCCCGCGCCTATCGCGACGCCGTGGCCGAGGGCATCTACACCGGCATCGCCCGCTTTCTCGCCGACGCGCGGCGCGCGCGGACCCTGTAGCGCCCGCGGCGCTGGAGCGCGGCGCGCCGTCGGGATATCGTCGTCCGGATCCGGAGGCGGAACCCGCACCGATTCGGGATTGGCCGTTGCGCCCCAGCCGCGTAGCAAGAGGCGTGGTCTCCAGGCGGACCACGCGACTCCTCGCCGCGGGCGTCCTCGCCGCCGCCGTGGCCCTCTGGCTCGGGCGCGCGCGGCGGGCGCCCGTTCCGGCAACGGACCTGTCCGCCGACGAGGAGGCGGCCTGGAGCCGGACGGTGGCAGCGCTGCAGCAGGTCGCGGAGGAGTATCCGGAGACGCTCGAGCTGAAGGATCCGGACGCATCGCGCCGGCGCCGCGCCCAGCTCGCCGGTTTTCTGGGCGAGACCTCGCGGCTCCTGGCGCGAACCTCTTCCGCCCCCGAGCTCCCGCGCCAGGTGGAGGCCCTGGGCAAGCGCGTTCTTGGCACCGACTACCGCGTCGGCACCGACAGCCGCGCGCTGATCGATCGCATCGTGGAGCGAGCCCAGCTGCGGCGCACGCCGCGGCTCAAGCCCGATCTGGCCAACGGCAGGCGCGTCTTGGCGGAAGCGTGCGCGCCGTGCCACGGGAGTGACGGCTCCGACGCGCCTCCAGCGATCACCGCGGCGCTGGACCCGCCTCCACCCAACATCCTCCATCCGCCGCACAACCTCACCCCGTACGAGATGTTCAACCGCGTCACCTACGGCGGCGTGGGGACGGCCATGCCGTCATTCGAGCAGGGCCTCACCGAAGCGGAGCGGTGGGACGTGGTCTTCTATCTCTTCGCCGAGCGCTGGTGGCCGTGCGAGAAGCCGCTGCCGCCCATCGGGGCGGACGAGCTCGCGCTGATGGGAGACTTCGAGCTGGGGAACAAGTTCGGATACGGCGCGGCGGCATGCCTGCGGCGCGACTTCCTTCCGCCTCGCTGAGCGGTCCTCGGTTCGAAGCGCTCGCCGGCGGCCGCGGAGGGACGGTGCCCTTCTGAGGCGTCCTTGATTCCCTCCCCCCGCGTCCCTCATAGCGCGGCGCTGGAGCCTCGCGCGCAAGCAGGCTATCGTCGCCCGCGATGATGCTCGCCCGGCCGCCCGCCTCGGTGCCGCTCGCCAGCGCCGGCTCGCTGCCCGAGGCGCTGGGGGACGTTGCGCAGGCAGGCCGCGTCGCCCGCGAGTACCTCGGGCGGATACACGCCGAGGTGCGGGCGCGACACGAGGCGGGGGCGGGCGGGCTCGAGCTGGTGGCCGTCTACACCGAGGCGGTCGATCGCCTGGTGCGCTTCCTCTTCGCGAACGCGAGCGCGCACTTCATGTCGCGCTTCGCGCGCCTCAACCCGCAGTGCGCGGTGGTCGCGCAGGGCGGCTACGGGCGGGGCGAGCTGAACCCCGGCTCCGACATCGACCTCCTCTTCCTCTACCCCTGGAAGGTGAACCCGTACGTCGAAACGGTCGCCGAGGTGATCCTCTACGCGCTCTGGGACGCGGGGCTCCAGGTTGGCAACGCGCTGCGCAACATCCGCGAGTGCGAGCGGCTCTCGGGGCGCGATCTCAAGGTCAAGACGGCGCTCCTCGACGCGCGCTACCTCGCGGGCGACGAGGCGCTCTACGCCGAGTTCGACCGCCGCATGCTGGAGGAGGTCTGGGGCCAGAACCCGACGCCCTTCTTCAAGGAGAAGCTCGCCGAGAACGCCGACCGCCACGCGCGCTCCGGCGACTCGGTCTACCTCCTCCAGCCGCAACTGAAGGACGGGCAGGGCGGCCTCCGCGACCTGCACACCGCCCTCTGGATGGCCAAGGTCCGCTTCAAGGTGCGGAGCTTCCGCGAGCTGGTGACGCTCGGGGTGATCGGCGAGGCCGCCGTCGCCGAGCTGGAGACGGCGCTCGACTTCCTCTGGCGCGTCCGCAACGCCCTCCACCTGGCCGCCAACGGCCACCAGGACCAGCTCACCTTCGAGCTCCAGGAGCGCATCGGGCCGACGCTCGGCTTCGCCGAGGGCCAGGCCGGCGTCGAGGCGTTCATGCGGGCCTACTACGCGCACGCGACCACCGTGGCGCGCTTCGGCGAGGCCGTCATCGCCCGCTGCCTCCAGCCGGCGGAGCCCTATCGCGGCACGCACCCGACGCCGCGCCTGATCCGGGACGGCATGCGCGTCCAGGGGCGCACGCTCTCGGTCGCCGGGCGCGAGATCTTCGCCGACGAGCCCGCCGCGCTCGTGCACGTGTTCGCCGAGGCGCAGCGCCACGGTGTCACGCTCTCGGCGGCGACGCGCGAGCTCATCCGCGACTGCCTGCCGCTGCTCGCCGCCGAGCGGGCCACGCCGGCGGTCGCGAACGCGTTCCTCGGCATCCTCCGCGCCAAGGGCCACGTCTACGAGACGCTCTTCGAGATGCACAAGCTCGGCGTGCTCCGGGAGGTCGTCCCGGAGTTCGGGCACATCGACTGCCTGATCGCGAGGGACCCGTTCCACATCTATACCGTCGATCACCACTCGCTGATCGGCGTGCGCGAGGTGGAGCGCCTGCGCGCCGGGGAGTTCGCGCGCACGCTCCCGCACCTGACGCAGGTGATGAACGAGCTGGCGCGCCCGGAGCTCCTCTTCCTCGGCATGATGTTCCACGACGTCGGCAAGGGCCACGGCCACGACCACGCGGGCCGCGGCGCGCGCATGATGCGGGACATCGCTATCCGCCTCGGGCTCAACGAGGACGAGAGCGCGGCGTGCGAGTTCCTGGTCCAGCACCACCTCCTCATGTCGCACCTGGCCCAGCGCCGCGACGTGGACGACGACCAGCTGATCGTCGACTTCTGCCGGACGGTCGGCAGCGTCGACAACCTCCAGCGGCTCTACGTCCTCACCTACGCCGACATGCGCGCCGTGGGGCCGGGCGTGTGGAACAACTGGCGCGACTCGCTGCTCGCCGAGCTCTACCTCCGCGCCCGCGAGTTCTTCGAGAAGGGGGCGGTCGAGCCGGAGGACCGCGCGGCGCGGGCGGCGCGGGTGCGGGCCCGCATCGAGGCGGGGGCGCCGGCGGCGGCGCGCGCCGAGGTCGAGGCGTTCGCCTCCAGCATGCCGGACAGCTACTTCCTCGGCACCCCCGAGGACATGATCCCCCAGCACGTGGACCTCCGCCGCCGCTTCACCGAGGCCGAGGCGGCGGGCGAGCGGCCCGCGCTGGCGACCCGGCTCACCCACTTCCCCGAGCGCGACTACAGCGAGTTCGCGGTCTGCACGCGCGATCGCCCGGGCCTCTTCGCCATGCTCTCCGGCGCGCTCGCCGCGCACGGCATGAACATCCTGGCCGCGCGCATCACCACCAGCCGCGACGACGTGGCGCTCGACGCCTTCCGCATCTCGCACGACGAGGGCGACGGCGCGCCCGACGCGGAGCGCTGGGAGCGCGTCGAGCGGAGCCTCCGGCGCGTGCTCGGGGGCGAGGTGAACGTCGAGGAGCTGGTCGAGCGCTCGGCGCGGCCCTCGATCCTCGCGCGGCGCCGGCGGCGGGTCCCGACCAGCGTCGAGATCCACAACGAGGTGTCGCGCGAGTACACGGTCCTCGACGTCTACACCGGCGATCGGGTCGGGCTCCTGTTCACCATCACCAACACGCTCTACCACCTCTGGCTCGAGATCCACCTCGCCAAGATCACCACCATGGTCGACCAGGTGCTCGACGTCTTCTACGTGACCGACCACGAGGGGCGGAAGATCGAGGACCCGGCGCGCCTCGAGACCATCCGCCACGAGCTCGTGCGGGCGCTCGAGAGCGAGGCGGCGCCAGCGGCCGCGCAGGCGGCGGGCGCGTGAGCCTCGATCAGACGATCGACGCCTACCTGGACCACGTCGCGACGGAGCGGGGGCTCGCCCGCAAGACCGTCGAGGCCTATGCGCGGGACCTCGCGGCCTTCACGCGCTTCCTCGTCGCGCGCGGCGTGCGGAGCCCGGCCCGCATCGGCGCGCCCGAGGTCCGCGCTCATCTGGCGGCGCTCACGGAGCACGGCCTCTCCGCCCGGAGCCAGGCGCGGGCGCTGGCCGCGGTGCGCGGCTTTACGCGCTTCCTCGCGCTACGCGGCGTGCTGGCGGACGACGTCCTCCGCCGCGTGCGCATCCGCCGCCCGCCCGCGCGCCTCCCGCGCGCGCTCGGCACGGGCGAGGTCGGCTCGCTCCTCGCCGGGCCGGCCGCGTCCCGGTGCCGCGGGCTCCGCGACCGGGCGTTGCTCGAGCTGCTCTACGCCTGCGGCCTCCGCGTCTCGGAGACGGTCGCGCTGCGCGGGGCGCAGGTGAACCTGCCGGCGGGCTTCGTGACCGTGCTCGGCAAGGGCGGGAAGGAGCGCGTCGTGCCGCTCGGACGGCACGCGCGCGCGGCGCTCGAGGCGTACGTCGAGCAGGAGCGGCCGCGGCTGCTGCGCGGGCGCCCGAGCCCCTTCGTCTTCCTCGGCCCCGGCGGGCGGCCGCTCACGCGCCAGGCGGTGTGGAAGCTCGTCCGCCGCCGTGCGCTCGCCGCCGGGCTCGCCCACCGCGTCTCGCCGCACACGCTGCGGCACACGTTCGCGACGCATCTCCTCACCGGGGGGGCCGACCTCCGCATCGTGCAGACGCTGCTCGGGCACGCCGACATCGGGACGACGCAGATCTACACGCACGTGGCGCCCAGCCGGCTGCGCGAGGTGCACCGGCGCCACCACCCGCGGGCGTGACCTGCCCCCGGCCGGCCCGCGCGTCGAGCGGGCGACGGGTTCTGTGCCAGCTGCATGTGTACGACGGACCCTGGCCGGGTATCACCACTTAGTCTAGAAGACGAGCCGCGCTCCAGCGAAGCCCGAGGAGGTTTTCGATGCTGAAGCTCGTCTTCCCCCTCCGTCGCCTGCCCACCCTCTCGCGCGGGGAGTTCCAGAGGTACTGGTACGAGATCCACGGCCCGCTCGTCCGCCGGCACGCGAAGACGCTCCGCATCCGGCGCTACGTGCAGCTGCACACCGTGGACGACCCGCTCAACGCCGTCCTGCGCGAGAGCCGCGGCGCGGAGGAGCCCTACGACGGCGTGGCGGAGCTCTGGTGGGACAGCCGCCAGGACCTGGAGGCGGCGCTCGCCGCCCCCGAGGCCCAGGCGGCCGCCCACGAGCTGCTCGAGGACGAGAAGCGCTTCATCGATCTCGCGCGCTCGGCGCTCTGGCTCGGGACCGAGCGGCCGATCATCCCCTCCTGACACGGCGGAGGAGCGCGCGAGCACTGGACGGGCCCCCCGAGCGCGAGAGCGCTCGAGCCGGCCGACGGGTCTGGGGCGCGCGGCGGGAGCCGCACGGGCGTTTGGACGCAGCGCGCGAGCACTGGACGGGCCCCCAGCGGGAGGCCGAGCGCGAGAGCGCTCGAGCCGGCCGACGGGGTCTGGGGCGCGCGGCGGGAGCCGCGCGGGCGTTTGGACGCAGCGCGCGTAGCGCGCGAGCACTGGACGGGCCCCCAGCTACTTTTGTTGCGCCCCCCCCGGCCGGCCGGTAGACTCCCGCGATGGTGCCGGGGGTGCAGGTGGTGGCCGAGCTGGTGATCGTCGCCGTGCCGATCCTGGCCGCCATCGTCTTTCACGAAGTGGCCCACGGCGCCGTTGCCTACACCTTCGGCGACCCGACGGCGGCGCGCGCCGGCCGACTCACCTTGAACCCGCTTCCGCACATCGACCCGTTCGGAACGGTCATCCTGCCCGGCCTGCTGTACCTGTTCACCCACGGGGCCCTCCTCTTCGGCTACGCGCGGCCCGTCCCGGTGGACTTCGGACGGCTCCGCCACCCGGGCCGGGACACGGTCCTCGTGGCCCTGGCCGGGCCCGTGACGAATCTGGTCCTGGCGACGGCAAGTGCCTTCGTCCTGCGCATGCTGCCGCCACCGCAGGCGGCGACGGCGGCGGCGAGTTTCCTGCGCGACGTGGCCTTTGCGTCGCTCACGGTGAACTGCGTGCTCGCGGTTTTCAACCTGATCCCCGTGCCGCCGCTCGACGGCGGGCGGGTGCTGACCGCATTCCTGCCGACCGGCGCGGCACGTGCCCTCGCGCAGGTGGAAGGCGTCGGCCTGTTGGTCGTCCTGCTGGTCGTGATGAACAGCAACGTGATCGGACGGCTCGTCCGTCCGCTGATGGCGTTCCTGCTGTGCATGATGGGCTAGGAGGCTGTCCGGGTAACCATGGCGGCTGCGGCGAACGATCCGGGGGCGCGCGGCGCGAGCCGCGCGGCCAGATGGCTGCTCGCTCCTCCCTCCTGCGGCGACCAACTCCCGGCGCGCGTCCCGCGCGCCGCACCTCGTCGGTCGTCGCTGCGCTTGCCGCTCTCGCTCCCCGGCTCGTTCGCCTCGCTCACCATGGTTACCCGGACAGACTCCTGATGGCGCGGATCATCGTGAGCGGCGCGCGCCCCACCGGACGCCAGCACCTCGGGAACTACCACGGGGCGTTGAAGAACTGGCTCCGCCTCCAGGACGAGCACCGCTGCTTCTTCTTCGTGGCCGACTGGCACGCGCTGACGACCGACTGGGCGGCGCCCGAGGCGCTCGAGGAGAACACCGTCGAGATGGTCCTCGACTGGCTGGCCGTCGGTCTCGACCCCGGGCGCGCGACGCTCTTCCAGCAGTCGGCGGTGAAGGAGCACGCCGAGCTCTACCTGCTCCTCGGCATGCTGACTCCCGTGCCGTGGCTCGAGCGTAACCCCACCTACAAGGAGCAGCGCGAGCAGCTCCAGGACCGTGACCTCTCCACCTACGGGTTCCTCGGCTACCCGGTGCTGCAGGCGGCCGACGTCCTCATGTACAAGGCGTGGGGGGTGCCGGTCGGCAACGACCAGGCGCCGCACATCGAGCTCGCGCGCGAGATCGCGCGCCGCTTCAATGCGACCTACGGCGACACCTTCCCGGAGCCGCAGACGCTGCTCACCGATGCGCCCCGGATCGCCGGCACCGACGGCCGCAAGATGAGCAAGAGCTACGGCAACGCGGTCTATCTGACCGACCCGGCGAAGGAGGTGGAGGGGAAGCTCGCCCGCATGATCACCGACCCGCGCCGCGCGCGCCGCACCGACCCCGGCGACCCGAACGACTGCCCGGCCTTCCAGTCCTTCCATCGCCACTACTGCACGCCCGAGGAGCTGCGCTACCAGGAGGAGGGCTGCCGCACCGCCGGCATCGGCTGCCTCGAGTGCAAGCAGATCATGATCAAGCACGTGCAGGCGGAGCTGGAGCCGATCCGCGCCCGGCGGGCGCGGCTCAAGCCTGCCGACGCGCGCGCCGCGCTCGAGGCCGGCAACGCGAGCGCGCGCGCCGTGGCGGCCGAGACCATGGCGCAGGTGCGCAAGGCGGTCGGCCTGTGAACGCCCCCTGCACCGTGCGGCTCCCCATCTTCGAGGGCCCGCTCGACCTGCTCCTCCACCTCATCAAGAAGAACGAGGTGCAGATCACCGACATCCCCATCGCCAGCATCACGGACCAGTACCTGGCGATGCTCGAGGAGCTGCCCGAGCTGAATCTCGACGGCGCGGGCGAGTACCTCGTCATGGCGGCGACCCTCATGTACATCAAGAGCCGCATGCTGCTGCCCTCGCCGGGCGAGGACCCGGAGGTCGAGGAGGACCCGCGCGCCGAGCTGGTGCAGCAGCTGGTCGAGTATCAGCGCTTCCGCGAGGTCGCCGTCGCGCTGGGCGAGCGGAACGTGCTCTCTCGCGACGTGTTCGCGGGCCCGGGCGAGCCGATGGTACCCGGCGCCGACCACGAGACGCCGGTGCGCGATGCGAGCCTGGCCGACCTGCTCGACGCGCTGCGCGACGTCCTCGAGCGCATCCGCCCGCCGCGCGCGCACGACATCCAGCGCGAGGGCCTCTCGATCCGCGCGTGCGTGGCGCGCATCCTGGCCGGGTTCGTGCTCGGCCCGCGACGCGACTTCGCGAGCCTGTTCGGCCCCGACGCCGACCGCGCCGAGGTGATCGTCATCTTCCTGGCGCTCCTCGAGCTGATCCGGCTCCGCGTCGTGCGCGCCCGGCAGGCGGAGCGCTTCGGAGCGATCACGCTCGAGCTGGCGGTGGGGACGGTCGAGGAGGCGACGGAGCGCGTGCGCGACCTGGGGCAGACCGAGCAGTGGAGGGGAGGGGAGGGGCAAGATGGAGACAGCGGAGCTCGTGATCGGTAGCAAGGACGAAAACGGCAACGGCAACGGGGCCCATGCGGCGCCGGACGGAGGCGGCGCCGTGACGCCCGCCGACGACCTCGGCCGGCTGCCCGCGCTGGTCGAGAGCCTGCTCTTCGCCGCGGGTCGGTCGGTGCCGCTTTCCCAGCTGATCGAGGCGCTCGACGGGCCGAGCCGCGCCGAGGTCCTCGGCGCGCTCGAGCACCTGGCCCGGACCTACGAGCGCGAGGGGCGTGGGCTCCGGATCGTGCAGGTGGCGGGCGGCTGGCAGCTCCGCACGCCGGCAGAGCACGGCCCGTGGGTGCGCCGGCTGCTCCGCGAGCGGCCGCCGCGGCTCTCGCGCCCGACGCTCGAGACGCTCGCCATCGTCGCCTACCGCCAGCCGTGCACGCGTCTCGAGATCGAGGCGGTGCGCGGCGTGGACGCCGAGGCGGTGCTGACCACGCTCATCGAGCGGCGGCTGGTGCGCATCGTCGGGCGCAAAGAGGCCCCGGGGCGCCCGCTCCTCTACGCCACCACGCGCGAGTTCCTGGAGGTCTTCGGCCTGCCCGACCTGAACGCGCTGCCGCCGCTGCGTGACCTGGGCGACGGCGCCGCGCTGCTGGCGGCGACGGAGGTCAAGGTGGCCCCCGAGGGGGTGGAGGTGACGCTCGAGTCGCCGCCCCCTTCGGGCGTGTAGCCGCTGCCGGAGCGCCTGCAGAAGATCTTGAGCGCCGCGGGCGTGGCCTCGCGGCGCCATGCGGAGGCGCTCATCCTGGCCGGCCGGGTCACGGTGAACGGCGTCGTGGTGCGCACGCTCGGCACGCGCGCCGATCCCGAGCACGATCGGATCGCGCTCGACGGCGAGCACATCCCGGCCGCGGGCGCGCGGCGCACCGTCGTCACCGTCGTCCTGCACAAGCCGCGTGGCGTGGTGAGCACGCTCGAGGACCCCGAGGGGCGGCCGACGGTGGCGGCGCTGGTCGCGGGCGCGGGGCGGCTCTTTCCGGTCGGCCGGCTCGACCTCAACTCGACCGGGCTGCTCCTCCTCACCAACGACGGCGCGCTGGCCGCGGGCCTCCTCCACCCCCGGCGCGCCGTCCCGCGCGTCTACCGGGTGAAGGTGGATGGCACGCCGTCGGAGGAGGCCATCACGCGTCTGCGCCGCGGCGTGCGCCTGGAGGACGGCAAGAGCGCGCCCGCGCGTGTGCGCGTGCTCGGGCGGCTGCCCACCAAGACCTGGCTCGAGCTGACGGTGGTCGAGGGGCGCACGCACCTCGTCCGGCGCCTGTGCGAGGCGGTCGGGCATCGGGTCGACAAGCTGGCGCGCGTGCGGCTCGGGCCAGTCGCGCTCGGCACGCTGCCGCCGGGCGCCTGGCGGGACGTGACCCCGCGCGAGCTCGCCGCGCTCCGCGCCGCGGCGGGTCTCAGGCCCGGCCGAGGTGGCGGAGCCCCGGCACCGCCACCCCGAGGGCGCGACACGCGGCCCAGAAGGCCGCGACCGCGACCGGGATCACCCCCGCCAGGCGAAGCGCGTGGTGGAGCGTCCGCCCCGCCGGGAGGGCGCCCGCCAGCGCCCGGTCCACGCCCCAGGCGACCGCGACCATGACCGCGGTCGCGAGCGCGATACGGGCGGTGGCCGCCGCCTGCCCGAAGCCCCCGACGCGGCGGCGGAGCACGACGAAGAGAAGGCCGAAGTTGCCGAGCGCGACCGCGGACGTGGCGAGGGCGAGCCCCAGGTGCCCGAAGCCGAGCCGCCGCACGAAGAGCCAGTTGAGGGCGTAGTTGGTCGCCATCGAGAGCACGCTCACCAGCATCGGCGTGCGGGCGTCGTCGAGCGCGTAGAAGGCCGGCGCCAGCACCTTGATGCCGGCGTAGCCCGCGAGGCCGAGCGCGTAGCCCGCCAGCGCCTCGGCCGCCGCGGCCGTGTCCCGCGGCGCAAAGCGGCCGTGCTCGTAGACCAGGCCGATCACGGGGACCCCCAGGAGCGCGAGCCCGGCGGCGGCGGGCAGGCAGAAGAGCGCGACCAGCTCGAGCGCCTGCCCGACCGTGGTGCGGAAGGCCCGCGTGTCGCCGCGCGCGCCGTGGCGCGAGACGAGCGGCAGCGTCACCGTCCCGATCGCGACTCCGAAGAGGCCGATCGGGAGCTGCATGAAGCGGAAGGCGACGTTCAGCCAGGAGACGGGGCCGTTGCCGAGGTAGGAGGCGAAGTTGTTGTTGACGAACACGTTCACCTGCACGGCCGCGGCGCCGAGGGTGGCAGGCGCCATGAGCCGCAGCACCTGGCGGAGGCCCGGGTCGCGGCCGGCGAGGAGCGGCCGGTAACGGAAGCCGACCCGCCAGAGCGACGGCACCTGCGCGAGGAGCTGGAGGAGTCCGCCGGCGAGCGTGCCGATCGCCATGCCCGTCATGGCGCGCGTCACGAGGCTCGGGTCGGGGGCGGGGCCGCGCCCGAGCACGCCCGAGAGATACCCGGGGGCGAGCCACGCTGCGCACCCGAGCCCGCCCACGATCGAGCCCAGGTTGAAGAAGGCGGAAGCCGCCGCCGGCACGCCGAAGATGTGGCGGGTGTTGAGGATACCCATCGCCACCGCCGCGAGCGCGACGAGGAGGAGGAAGGGGAACATGATGCGCGTCAGTGTGACCGTGAGCTCGACCTTGCCCGGGATGTCGGCGAAGCCGGGCGCGATGGCCGTGACCAGGGCGGGCGCGAACCAGATGCCGGCGAGCGTGATGGCACCCACCACGATCGCGAGCGCGTTGACGACCAGGTTGGCGAGCCGCCAGGCGGCAGCCTCGCCCTCGTGCTCGAGGCGCCAGGTGAAGGTGGTGACGAAGGCCGCGGAGAGCGCGCCCTCGGCGAACAAGTCGCGGAGCAGGTTCGGGATGCGGAAGGCGGTGATGAAGGCGTCGAGCTCGCGTCCGGCGCCGAAGAAGACGGCAAACACCTGCTCGCGCACGAGGCCGAGGACGCGGCTCACGAGCACGGCCGCGCTCACCACCCCCGCGCGCCGCGCGAGCTGCGCGCGCCCGCCCGTCTCGACGGGCACCGCCGCCACGCTCTCCTCCGCTCCCATCGCGCCCCCGGGCTCGATACGCGAAGGCCCGTGCGGCCGCAAGCCTAGCCCGACGCCTGCACCAGGCGCGTGCCCGCCGCGGCGATCGGCAGCGTCACGCGGAAGGTGCTCCCGGCACCGGGCGCGCTCTCGACCTCGATCCGCCCGCCATGAGCCGCGACCACCGCGTGGCTCACCGCGAGCCCGAGCCCCGTCCCGCCGCCTACGTCCTTGGTGGTGAAGAACGGGTCGAAGACGCGGCCGAGGACATCGGGCGGGATGCCGGCCCCGTCGTCGCGGATCGCGACGCTCACCGTGTCGCCGTCGGCGCGCGTCGTGAGCCAGATGTTGCCCGTGCCGGGGATCGCGTCGCACGCGTTGGCGAGCAGGTTCATGAACACCTGGTTCAGCTGGCCCGGGTCGCACTCGACGAGGGGGAGCGACCCGTAGTCACGGTGGACGGCGACGCGCTCGCGCCAGCGCGGCTCCAGGAGGCGGAGCGTCACCTCGAGCCCCTCGTGCAGATCGACCGCCTTGCGCGTCGCCTCGCCGAGCCGGGAGAAGCTGCGCAGGTCCTTCACGATCGCCGCCGTGCGCGCCGCACCGCGCGCCATGATGCCGGCCAGCTCCTCGGCCTCGCGGAGCGCCCCCCGCGTGTGCGCGGGGGCGCCGGCCGCCGCCTGCTGGAGGCGCCGGGTGAGGGGCGCGACGCTGGTCGAGATGAAGCTCACGGGGTTGTTGATCTCGTGTGCCACGCCGGCGACCAGGCGGCCGAGCGAGGCCATCTTCTCGGAGTGGACGAGCCGGGTCTCGGCGCTCTTGAGCTCGCCGTAGGCCTGGCCCAGCTCGCGGTTCGCCTCCTCGAGCTGCGCCGTGCGCTCGCGCACGCGGTCCTCCAGACGGGCGTTCAGCAGGGCCAGCGCCTCGTACGTGCGCGCGTTCTCGAGCGCGATCGCCGCCTGTTGGGCGAGGGCGCGCAGGAACTCGGCGTCGCCGGCCGTGTAGAAGAGCCCCGTGCGCTTGGCGCCCGCGGTGAGGATGCCCACCAGCTCGCCGCGCAGGCGAAGCGGCAGGGCGACCTGCGCGCCGAGCGTGGTGAGCGCCGCGCGCACCGCCTCGTGCGTCGCTGCGTCGGGGTAGAGCTCGGCGGGGTCGTAGACCGT
>Ga0209470_1002066_pt1 | contig 14413 bp, 13 predicted proteins | sample GraSoiAngelo_125_FD_185882 | JGI IMG/M metagenome (GOLD analysis project Ga0209470, IMG submission 185882) | Grasslands soil microbial communities from the Angelo Coastal Reserve, California, USA - 14_0927_05_40cm (SPAdes) (version 2) | ecosystem: Environmental > Terrestrial > Soil > Grasslands ... | reverse complement strand
CATGACGCGGGCAGGCCCCCCGGCAACGCGTACCGGCCGACGACCGACCAACCCAGCTGCAGCAGCGCGCTGGCGGGCCACAGGAACGGCGTCAAGAGCGCGGGCGCGAGCCAGAGAATCAGAAACAGCGGGAGCATGCCGAGCTGGTAGAACTGGCGGTACTTCAGCCCCCAGCCCGGCGGCAGGAGGTGGTAGAACACATGGCTGCCGTCGAGCGGCGGGATCGGGATCAGGTTGAAGAACGCGAGCACCAGGTTGAGGCGCATCCCGTAGAACATCATCCGCTGCAGGATCTCGAGACTGGCCGTGAGCGACGGTACGCGCTCGGCCGCGAGCCCCACCACGGCGAACAGCCCCGCGAACACCAGGAACAAGATCAGATTGACGACGATACCCGCGAGCGACACGATCACGTCGCCCCGCACGAACTTGCGGTAATTTCTGGGGTTCACCGGCACCGGCTTGGCGGCACCGAACAGAAACCCGGCATGGGACAACCACAGCACGATCGGCAGCAGCACGGTCATGACGGGATCGATGTGCTTGAGCGGATTCAGCGTCAGGCGCCCGAGCATGTAGGCGGTGTCGTCACCTTGCCGATAGGCAGCTTCGGCGTGAGCGTATTCGTGGGCCACCATCGAGAACAAAAGCACCGGGGCCCAGATGAGGATGTCGAACGAAATAGCTCGGGCTCGGGGGTCGGTGACCGCCTAAGATAACGATCCGGCGGTGGCCCGGTCAACGGCGTAGCGCCTTGACCGACCTGCACTTACCCTCTATCTTCCGCGCCTCACGAGGAGGCCTCGAGTGCCGAGAATCAAGTCTGCGAAGAAGGCGATGCGCCAGGGGCGCGCCCGCCAAATACGTAACCGTGCTCAGAGCTCCGCGCTCCGCACCGCCCTCAAGCGCGTGCGCGCCGCCACGACGGCCGAGCAGGCGGGTGCGGCGTATCGGGTGGCCGCGCGGCTGCTCGATCGCGCCGCCCGAAAGAATCTGATCCATCACAACAATGCCGCCCGGCACAAATCTCGACTGGCGGCGGTTGTCCGAAAATTCGCGAAATAAATAACGACGTCTAGCAAAGGCGTCGCGCAAAGACGTCCCGCATGAGCGTACGGTGTTGCGAGACGGTTTTACTTGACGTCTTCGCGTGACGTTCTTGCGTGACGTTTTTTTGGTGTCAGACCGCGTCGAGCTGAACGCCACACTGCCCGCAATACCACTCCGTCGGCAGGTTCATCGTGCCGCACGCCTTGCACCGCAGCGTCCGCTCGACTTCTTCATCGCCCGCCGCTGACGCGTCGGGGACGATCGGCGCGGGGACGGGGTTGGCCGCCCGCTGCGACGGTGGCGCGGCGGTTCGGGGCGGATCGGACGGGATGTTGGGCTGGAACTGAGCGCCGCTGGCACGCCGAGCCGACGGAGCTGCCCCGGTGTCGTCCTCGGTGACGGACTTGATGAACTCCAGCTCGTCCACCTGGGCTGGCTTCGTCGGCGGCTCTGGAGGCATGAGCGGGAGGTCTTGGGGTGTGATAGTCTGAGCCGCGGGGCGCACGGGCGGTGCCAAGGAGGGCGGAGCGGTCGGCCTCGGAGCCGGCCGGTTGCGGACCAGCGCGTCCAGCTCCTCGAGCTTCTGGATGTCCGCTTCGACGGCCTGCAGGTCCTCGCGTACCGACACCAGCTCCGCCAGGACGTCCTGATGCACCTGTTCCCATTGCGATTCGTCGTACTCGCCTACTGAATGGCGCAGCTCGGTCTCGGTCAGCTTCTCGGCGGCGAGCGCCTCCTTTTTCTGCAGCTCGCCGCGCATATACCGCTTTTCCTGGATCGCCTGCCGGGCGCTCTCGGCGTGGGCCTTGAGCTCCTCCATCACCGCCACGAGCCGGGCCTCGTAGTCCTCGCGCACGCGCGCCCGCACGTTCCCCGGGGTCGCGTCCGCCGAGCTGTTCAGGCGCGCGATCCAGGCTTCGTACTGGCGCCGCTCCTCCAACAGCCGTTGGATGATGGCTGTGCTCTTAGACATGCCCTTCGACATCTCGCTCCCGTCGGAGGCGCGCTGCCGCCTCAGGGCTGAGTTCGTTCACGCACCCGAGCGTGCGCGCGACCCAGATGATGCGCGCGCCGTGCTCGAGACTCTCCATGCGGATCCACGCCGCGTCGAGCGTGGCGCCGACCGTCACCGCCCCGTGGTTCGCCAGCAGCCAAGCCACGTGCCCTGCCAGATGCGGCTCGAGCCGGTCCCCCAACTCCGGCGTCCCAGGCGTCCCATAGGGGACGAGGGGCACATCCCCGCACTGGAGGATAAGCTCAGGCAGGACCAATATATGCAAGTCTTGGCCCGCGACCGCCAAACCGGTCGCCACGGGGGGGTGCGCATGCACTACCGCCCCGACGTCCGGCCGGCGCGTCAGGATCCGCAGATGTAAGTCCAATTCACTCGTAGGGTTATGGCGCCCACGCCGCTTGCGGCCTCGTAGGTCCACTTCGACCATATCCGCAGGCCCCACCAGCGCCTTGATCACTCCGGTCGGCGTCACGAGCACGCGGTCGGGCCCCAGCCGGACCGCCAGGTTGCCGTCCTGTCCGGCTATGAGTCCCCGCTCCGCGAGCTGCCGACAACACAATGCCATGCGGTCGGCCACCGCGCGCCGCGTCACGAGCCGGCGGGAGCCTCCGCCTGATGGACGACCTTGCCGCCGACGATTGTGAGCGCAGCGCGGCCGGTGAGCGTCCGGCCCGCGAACGGCGTGTTGCGGCTTTTCGAGAAGAACCCTGCGGGATGCACGGTCCAGCGCGCGGCGACGTCCAGCACGACGACGTCGGCGGCCGCCTCGGGTTTCAGCGTTCCGCCCGGGAGCCGAAATGCGACGGCGGGTGCGGTGCTCATGCGAAGGATCAGCTCGGGGAGCGTCAGCATTCCTCCCGCTACGAGCTCCGTATGAGCCACTGCGAACGCGGTCTCCAGCCCGACGATCCCGAATGGCGCGTCGTCGAAGGCGGCCTCCTTGGCGTCGTAGGCATGCGGGGCATGGTCGGAAGCGATGCAGTCGATCACGCCCTCCTTGAGCGCCTGGCGCAGCGCCGCGATATCCGCCGCTTCGCGCAGCGGCGGGTTCATTTTGGCGTGCGTATCGTAGCGCTCGCAGTCGCGCTCGGTGAGCGTGAGGTGGTGCGGTGTGACCTCGGCGGTGACGCGGACCCCCTGCTCTTTGGCGCTGCGAATGAGCGCGACCGAGCCACGCGTGGACACGTGGCACAGATGCACGTGCCCGCCGGTGAGGCCGGCCAGCAGCACGTCGCGTCCCACCATGATCTCTTCGGCCGCCGCCGGGATGCCTTTGAGACCCAGCCGGGCGGCGACCAGTCCCTCGTGCATCACGCCGCCCGCGGCGAGCGTCGGCTCCTCGCAGTGGTCGGCGACCGGGATCTCGAAGGTGCGCGCGTACTCGAGCGCGGTGCGCATGAGGTGGCTCGAGACGACGGGCTTGCCATCGTCCGAGACGGCCACGGCGCCGGCCCCGACCATCTCCCCGAACTCGGAGAGCCGCTCGCCCTTCTGGCCGACGGAGATGGCCCCGATCGGGTATACGCGCGTGAGCCCGGCACGGACCGACTGGCGCACGATGAAGCCGACGGCTGCCTGATTGTCGGTGACGGGATCCGTGTTCGGCATGGCGCACACGCTGGTGAACCCGCCCGCCGCGGCGGCGCGGGCGCCGCTCGCAATCGTTTCGACGTCCTCGTTGCCGGGCTCGCGCAGGTGGACGTGCACGTCCACCAGCCCAGGAGCGACAACCTTGTTCCGCACGTCCCGAACCTCGGCGCCGTCGGGCGTCCCGAGACCGGGGCCAACCGCGGCGATTTTCCCGTCCTGAATGAGGACGTCCGCGACCTGGTCGAAGCCCCGGCTCGGGTCGATCACGCGGCCGCCCTTCAGGAGCAGCGACCGCATCACTCCGGGCCTCCGGACCGTTTCGCCGCGTCGGCCAGCTCAGGACGCCCGCCGGCCAGCAGGTACAGCACGGCCATCCGGACGGCGACGCCGTTCGTCACCTGATCGAGGATCACGCTGTGCGGCCCGTCGGCGACGCGTGAATCGATCTCGACGCCGCGATTCATGGGCCCCGGGTGCATGATGGTCATGGGGCGTGCCGCCTTTTCGAGCCGCTCGGCGGTGACGCCGAAGACGCGGTAGTACTCCCGCACGCTCGGGATGAATCCCATCTCCATGCGCTCGAGCTGAAGCCGCAGCACGTTCAGCACGTCGGCCCACTCGATCGCCTCCTCGATGCGGCGGAAGCGGCACACGCCGAGCTCCTCGATGCCGCGCGGCAGGAGCGTGTCGGGGCCGCACACGCCGACTTCGGCGCCGAGCTTCAGGAGGCCCCAGATGTTCGAGCGGGCGACGCGCGAGTGCAGGACGTCGCCCACGAGACACACCTTGATGCCCTCGATTCTCCCGTGTTTGTCGCGGATGGTCAGGAGATCGAGCAGGCCCTGCGTGGGATGCTCGTGCTTGCCGTCGCCGGCGTTGATGACGTTGGAACGAATCCGGTTGCCCAGGAACTCGGCGGCCCCGGAGGAGGGATGGCGGATGACCACCATGTCGATCCGCATCGCCTCGAGGTTCCGGGCGGTGTCGACCAGGGTCTCCCCCTTCTGCACCGAGCTGCCGCTCGCCGCCACGTTGACGGTATCGGCGGAGAGACGTTTTTCCGCGAATTCGAACGAGATACGCGTACGCGTAGACGCTTCGAAGAACAGATTGACGATGGTCTTGCCGCGGAGCGCCGGGACTTTCTTGATGGGCCGCTCGGAGACTTCCTTGAAGGGCTCGGCGGTATCGAGGATGAGCCGGATCTGGTCTGCCGAGAGGTCTTCGAGCCCGACCAGGTCCTTGCCGAGGGGGAGCGCCGTCATGTCGGCGCTCCCTGACGCACCAGGGCCACCTCGTCGCGTCCGTCCAGCTCCTCGACCAGCACGTCGACCCGCTCCCCGCTGTTCACCTTGACCTGCTTGCCGACGATGTCCGGGTGGATCGGCAGCTCACGCCCGCCGCGATCCACCAGCACGCAGAGTGAGATGCGCTTGGGACGGCCGAAGTCGGCGAGCTCGTCGAGCGCGGCGCGCACGGTCCGGCCGGTGTAGAGCACGTCGTCCACGATCACGACGTGCTTGCCGGCCAGCTCCCCGGGAATGCGGGTCACGCCAATGACGGGTTTGGGGCCCACGGTTTCGAGGTCGTCGCGGTAGAGGGTGATGTCGAGGGCGCCGCGGGGCACGACCGCGCCCTCGTCCTGCTCGATCGACTTGGCGATCCGTTCGGCGAGCTCGACGCCGCGCCGCTGGATGCCGATGAGCACGAGATCGTCGGTGCCATGGGAGAGTTCGAGCACTTCTACCGCCATACGCTGCAACGCCCGCGACATGGCGCGGGCGTCCAGGATAATCGTGCGGTCGGGCCGGCTCATCTCAGGTTTGGAAGGTAACCCGCCAGCCAACGGGGTCAACGGGAAGCCCCGCCGGTCTCTGGTCCGGCGGAGGCGTTTGCGCTAAATCCTAGCACGTCTTCTCCCACAGGACTCCGTACCGTGACGTCTCGCCGCCGCTTCCTCGGTTCGCTGGTCTCGGCCTCCGCCGCCCTGCCCACGGTGCCCGCGCTCACCAACGACGCCCTCGCGCACGTCGTCCGCACGGTGGGCGCCGTGGCCGGCCGGCCCCCGGCCGCTATCGCAGAGGACGAGGACTTCTGGCGCGAGATCCAGAACGGGTTCACGCTGGACCGCACCCTCATCAACCTGAACAACGGCGGGGTCTCCCCCTCGCCGCGCATCGTGCAGGAAGCGATGCAACGCTACCTCGCCATCTCCAACACGGCGCCGGCCCTGACGATGTGGCAGTGGCTGGAGCCGGAGATCGAGAGCGTGCGGCGGCGGGTCGCAGCCGACTTCGGCTGCGACCCCGAGGAGCTGGCGATCACACGCAACGCATCCGAGGCGCTGGAAATCGTCCAGCTCGGGATGACCCTGCAACGCGGCGACGAGGTGCTGACCACGACGCAGGACTACCCGCGCATGATCACCACCTGGAGGCAGCGCGAGCGGCGCGACGGCGTCGTGCTGAAGCAGATCCGCTTCCCCGTGCCGCCGCCGTCCCAGGACGACCTGGCGCGGCGCTTCGCGGAGGCGATTACGCCGCGCACCAAGGTGATCCACGTTTGCCACATCACCAACCTGACGGGCCAGATCTTCCCGATCCGGAAGATCATGCAAATCGCGCGGGACCGGGGCATCGAGACGATCGTCGACGGCGCGCACGCCTACGCCCACTTCCCGTTCACCCGCGACGAGCTGGACTGCGACTACTACGGCACCAGCCTGCACAAGTGGCTGCTGGCGCCGCACGGCACGGGCTTCTTGTACGTGCGCAAGCAAAAAATCGCGGGCATCTGGCCGATGATGGCGGCGCCGCCGGAGATGAACGACGACATTCGCAAGTTCGAAGAGATCGGTACCCACCCGGCGGCGAACCACAACGCCATCGCCGAGGCGCTCACGTTCCACCAGGGGATCGGGGCGGAGCGCAAGGCGGCGCGGCTGCGCTACCTGCGGGACCGCTGGGCGAAGCGGCTGGAGCAGGTATCGGGGGTGAAGATCCTGACGCCGTATGACCCGAAGCAGTCGTGCGGCCTAGGGTCGTTCACGCCGGGGAGCCTCGACGTGGGCAAGCTCACCGAGTACCTGTGGGACAAGCACCAGATCATCGTGACCCCTATCGTGCATCCCGAGTTCAACTGCATCCGGGTGACGCCGAACGTCTACACGCTGACGGCGGAGGTGGACCGGTTTGCGGATGTGGTGGAGCAAGCGGTGCGCCGGGGGATTCCCGTGTGAGCGGTACCGTGCGTCGTTGTGAATGACGCCGTCTTGACGCGCCTGCGCACAAGCACAATGTTCCAGTAGCCTAGTTCGAGGCAACGCGGCACACGCCGAGCTCCCCAAACGGGAAACTCGGCGCGTTGCTTTTTGGAGGACCAGCGTGTGTTTCTCAACTATCGCGGACGAGTTCCACACGCCCTTTCCCGTGCTGCTCGACCAGAGAGGCAAGGTGCGCAAGAGTTACGCGCTGCGCGGCGTCCCGACCTCCGTGTTCATCGACGCTCAAGGAATCGTGCGTCTGGTGAATCCCGGCCCGATCACGGGCGAGACCATCCAGCGAGGGCTCGGGGAGATACTGCCGGCGCGGTAGCGCCACAGGGGCCAAGGAGGACTCCATGCAACTTCGATGCAAGCCGGTTCAACATCTCAGCGTGGTCCTGATGATCGGGGTGGGTGTGCTGTTCGTGCCGCGGCCGTCTTTCGCTCAGGGCTGAGTCCCGATCCGATTCACAACCCCCAGTTTGGGGGGACACGGCGAATCTCAATCGGCCGATCTGCGAGCCGGCGATTGGCAGGTGGCCGTCGACTATCGGTTTCTGCACGCCGACCGGTTCTTCGTAGGCAGCCAGCAAACGACGCCACCCAAACAATTCTTCGGCCAGCCCCTCATCATCAACGTTCATACTGCCAACCTCAATGTTACATACGCCGCGAGCGATCGCTTCAGCGTGCGGCTGACGGTGCCCGTCTCGTACGGCAGCCAGTCACGGTTCTACGCGGACACGGCCCGCCACGTGGCGCGCGCCGGCGGGATCGGGGACATGGGCCTGGTCGGGACCGCGTGGCTGTTGAACCCGCGAACGCACACGAAGGGCAACCTCGCCGTTGGGGCAGGGGTCAAGATTCCCACGGGAGACCACAAGTTCGCTGCCGCCTATTTCGACTCCACCGGGAACTCGGTCCAGTTTCCCGTGGATCAGGCCATCGAACTCGGGGACGGCGGCTGGGGCGTCATCCTGCAAGGGCAAGCCTTTCGGCAAGTGACCGCGCGAGCGTTCGCTTATTTCACGGGCTCTTACCTCGTGAGTCCACGCAAGCAGACCGACGTCGTGCGAGCGCCGACATTGCCGGGCTCCGCGGTGCACGTGTCGGTGTCCGATGTGTATACGGGACGCCTCGGCTTGAGCTACGGCCTGCTGCCCGAGCAGGGCTTGTCGGTCAGCGTCGGTGGACGCGTTGACGGAATCCCTTATCACGACCTGATCGGTAGGAGCGACGGCTTCCGGCGGCCTGGCTACATCGTCTTCCTCGATCCGGCTGTCGCGTTCGAGCGGGGCGCCAGCACGTTTACCGTGGGCACCCCGATTCGAATGTTCGCGCGCCTGGCAAGCGCAAATCTGCTCAAAGGGCCCGGCGGCTCGATCGGCTCCGGTGATCTCGCCGGCGTCCTGATGTTCGTGGGTTATGCGCGGCGGTTCTGATCAGACCTGCCCGGCACCCGGCGGTCCAGAGACCGCCGCCGAGTGCCCGGTCCGTGTCGGCCGCGGCTATCCTTTCCTGTGAGTCTTGTCCGTCGTGTGAACCTTTCGCCGCCGCTCCTTCTCCCCCCCCGCATCCTCTGCCGCGTCCGGCCCGCGAAGCCGCGCACGTGTCGTCACATACAGGTCGTTCCCCCCGACACCGCCAGGCCGGTTCGAGTGGAAGTAGAGTGTCGTACCATCGAACGACAGCGCGGGGCCCCCATCGAACGCGGTGGTGTTCACCACAGCTCCCAGGTTCACCGGCGTGGACCAGGGATCGAGAGTCGAGGCGCGCGTCGACACCCACAGGTCCTCGTTGCCCACGCCGCCGGGGCGCCCAGAAGAGAGGAAGATCTCGAGGCCGTCGCGCCGAATCGCCGTCCGGGTGTCGCGGAACGGGCTGCTGAGCTCCTGAACCAAGACGGGCGGGCCGAACGCCCCTTCGTCTCCGATCCGCGCGCTCGCGTAGATGTCGAAGCCCTGGTCGCTGCCCGGCGGATTATTCTGCACGGTAAAGTATAGGGTCGTGATGCCTGTCGTCTCGTCCTCGAAGATGGTGGGACCAGCGTTGACGTACGGCGTATTCACGACGCAGCCAAGATCCTCCGGGGGTCCCCATCCGAAATCATCACGTGTGTCACGACGCCGGGAGACGTAGAGGTCTGCTAGGCCACATCCGCCCAGGCGGAAGCTGTGGAAGTACAGCCGAAGCCCATCCCGTGAGAACGCGGGAGCGACGTCGTTGGAGCTCGAGTTGACCGTCGGCCCGAGGTTCTGCGGCGGCCCCCAGGGATCGTCGAGACTCGCGCGGTGCGAAACCCAGATGTCGAGCCCGCCGAAGTTGCCCAGGCGACCGGACGTGATGTAGAGGCTGAGGCCGTCCTTGGAAATCGCCGGGCGGTTGTCGTCGAGTGGTGAATTGACGAGCGACCCGAGGTTGATCGGCGTTGACCAGGGCCCCCACTCGGGTCCGTCCGCCATGACGTCGGCGGCGACGCTTCTGTGAGTGTTGGGGCCTGCCGGCTGCATATCGAGACGACACGCCTGGAAGAGGGTGCCGCAGGACAACAAGGCGAAGAATCTCGTGCTGGGCTTCATTGTGCGACTCCTCGTGGCTGTTCGTTGAAGCGATGCGTTTGGGGGCGTCGGCCTAAGGCCGCCAGGCAGGGGAATACGAGGACGTCGAGTTGTCCGTAATCCTGCCAAGGCCCGAGCCGTCAGCGTTCAGGACGTATATGGCGTTCACGGAGGCGTAACGGGGATCGCCGGGCCAGCCATCGCAGAATTCGCCGGCGCCGAAACCGCAAAATGTGCCAGCGAAAGCGATCTTCGTTCCGTCGGGCGACCAAACCGGGTGATCGCTGTCCACCGTCTCCGTATTGAGCTCCCGCAGGCCGGTGCCGTCAGTGTTAACCATCATGACGTAGCCGTAGCTGCTGAAGACGATCCTGGCGCCGTCGGGCGACCAATTGGGCGGAGACCCAAATTCAGAGACGGCCGGCTGGGTGTAGACAGTGCGCAGGTTGGTACCGTCTGCGTCCACGATGCTGACCCAGGAGGTGTCGCAACATCCGTGACGTCTGGCGAGCGTGAACGCGAGCCTTGCCCCATCGGGCGACCAGGCAGTCGCAACCGACGTCCAGAGACTGTCACCGGCCACCTTGGTTTGTTGGGTGCCGTCAGCGTTCATGACGTAGAGCGCAACGTAGCCGTCGCGATTGCTGGTGAAGGCGATCCTCCTACCGTCAGGCGACCAGGCGGCCGCGAAGTCGGCCGCGGGATTGTTCGTGAGGCGAGAAAGGCCCGAACCATCTGCGTGCATCACGTAGACTTCAGCGTTGCCGTCGCGGTCGCTCGTGAACGCAAACATACCGTGGGGCGACCAAGCGGGGTCGCGATCGTCAGCCAAGCCGTCCGAGACGCGGGTGGGGCTCGAACCGTCGCCGTGCATTACATAGATCTGTTGCTTGCCATCGAGCGGCCGCATGAAGGCGAACTGGCCTGTCAATGCCGGTGTTGTGCACGTGATCGCGAAAGAGACGTCGGCTGTGCCGCCGGCCACTACTTCGACTGAGCGGGGGTTCGCACTGCTCACCGCGCAGTTGAAGGCAGTGCCGCCGAGGGTCACTGTGTGGCTGCCGGAGTTCAGCCCCGGCACGACCAGCGCATAGTTCACACCCACCACCGCGCCCGCCCCGCCATCGACGCTGACGCGGTAGCCGTCCGGATCGAGGTCGACGCCGGTGGTGGTCGTCGAGATGCGGATGGTTCCGGTGCCTGCACTCGTGGCTATGCAACCCACACTGAATGCGACCACGACCGTGTCGCCGGCGATCACCTCGACGGCGCGTGTGTTGACGCCGTTCAGCGTGCAGTTTGTGGCAAGGCCGTAGAGCGTCACGCTGTGCCCGCCGGCGTTTAGACCGGCCAAGCTCAAGTTCCCGTTCACGGGGGCGGGCTGTCCCGCGCCGCTATCCACGCTGACCGTGTAGCCGTTCGTAGGGATGTCGGCGCCGCTTGTCGAGACGCTCACCTGCAACACACCTGTAGCTCGTCCTGCAACCCCAACCGGCGTCGAGTCGCCGCACCCGGCTGCCGCCAACACCAACCCGCACGCGATGATGACGCGCGCGCACCGGCCGGCAGTAGTCACGCTTTTCATACCTCCTCCTTGCAGCCGCATTGCTGCACTCTTGGCCAGAGCCTACGTTTCTCTTGCCAGCCAGTATGAGGCGAAGGCGTCAGGCCACCGTCATGGGCGCGTCACGCCCGCCGTGACGGGGCCCAGCCTCGTGGGGGCGTCCATGATCCGATTCCGAATGCTGGGCGGAGTGAGCCTGACCGCGGCCGACGGGCACGAGGTCCGAAGCCTCCTCGCACAACCCCGGCGCCTCGCGCTGCTTGCCTACCTTGCTGCAGCCACCCCTCGTGACTTTCAGCGGCGCGACAGCCTCGTCGCGCTCTTCTGGCCGGAGCTCGACCAGAAACACGCTCGCGCGGCGCTCCGCGAAGCACTGCACGTGCTGCGCGGTGCAGTAGGCCAGGGCATTGTGACACGGCGTGGCGATGAGGAGATCGGCCTCGACTCCGACCTCTTCTGGAACGACGTCGCGGCCTTTGATCGAGCGGTCGCCGCGGCGGACTGGGGCGAGGCGCTCGAGCTCTATCGGGGCGACCTGCTAGAAGGGTTCTTCATCTCGGAGGCGCCCGAGTTCGAACGCTGGCTGGAGACAGAGCGCGCCCGACTCAAAGACGCGGCCAGTCGCAGCGCGCACGCGCTCATCGAGCGCAGTGAGGCAAGTGGTGACTTCGCGGCTGCCGCGAGCTGGGCTCGACGCGCTGCGGGGCTCACGCCCTTCGATGAGAAGCTGGTGCGCCGCTGGATCTCACTCCTCGACCGGCTGGGCGATCGTGCCAAGGCCGTGCAGGTGTACGACGAATTCGCTTCACGACTTGCTCAGGAATACGAGATGCAGCCCGCCGCGGAAACGGAGGCGCTGGTGGCCGCCGTCCGCGCGCGTGAGCCCGCTGCGCCGCTGCGTGCGCCAGCCGCCTCACCTTCGCCTGCCCCACCTTCGCCCTCCCCACCCACGCGCTCCAGTCCCCCGACTCGGGGCCGGCCGAGCGTGTGGTGGTCCGCACCCCTTGTCGCGGGCGTGGCGGCCATCCTGTTGCTGGCGAATCCCGGCGACTGGGAAGGGCGGGCGCGGCCGGGAGCGCGAATCGCCCGGATTCGCTCGCTCGCCGTACGACCGCTCGCGGACCTGTCGCGCGACACGCTCCACTCCTGGTTCGCCGACGGCATGACCGAAGCCTTGGTTACCGACCTCGGCCGCATCAGCGCATTGCGAGTGACCTCGCTTGGCGCGGTGCAGCCGTTCAAGGACTCCGCATCGTTCCAAAACATGGTCCGTGAGCTTCACGTCGATGCGGTCGTCGAAGGCGGAGTGCAGCGATCGGGTGACCGTGTACGGGTGGACGTGCGCCTGATCGATGCAGCATCCGGCTACCAACTCTGGGCGGATCGGTTCGAGGAGGACGACCGCAACCGCTTCCTGCTCGAGGACCGAGTCAGGCGCGGCATCGTGGCGGCCCTAAAGGTGCCGGTGACGGCCTCGGAGAGGCGCAGCTTGGATACCCCTCCCACCAGCGCCCCAGAGGCGTACGACCTGTACCTGCGCGGCAGGCTGGGAGCCAGAAAAGTCACACCGGCGCACTTAACGAGTGCAATCGCGTTGCTCGAAAAGGCGGTTGCCTTGGATCCCGGGTTCGCCGCCGCGTATGCAGAGCTGGCGCACGCGTACGCTCAACGGGTGTTCGCCCTGACCCCGGATGACACGGCGAGCTGGGAGCGGGCGCTCGTAGCCGGGGAGAAAGCGCTGCGGCTCCGTCCCGATCTCGCGGAAGCGCACTACGCGCGGGCGTACCTCCTGTGGGGCCCGGCCTACCGATTCGCTCACGTCCTGGCGATTCAAGAGTACCGCCGTGCGCTGGCGCTGAACCCGAGCCTGGAGGACGCGCACCACCAGCTGGGGGTGGTTTACAACCACATCGGATTCCAGGACGACGCGATCGCCGAATTCCAGCAGGCCCTGGCCCTGGACCCCACCGACCTGCTCGCTGAGGAGCGTATCGGGGTCGCCCTCGTCCATCAGGGGAAATACCAGGACGCCCTGCGCGTCCTTCGACAAATCCCACCTGACAAGAACCCCGCCCTTTGGCACTATCACGTCGCCTGGGCGCTGCTGCATCTCGGCCAGGACAGCCAAGCGTCAGTGCTGATCGAGCGCTACTTGCGCGAGCACCCCGAGGATCGTGGGGGCCTGCTCACCAGCGCCCGCGCGTTCCTGCGTGCGGAGCGCGGCGACGTGCGCGGCTCCACGGCGGACATTCGCAAGGCTGAAGCGATCGGTGCCGGATACATCCATTTCCATCATTCCGCCTCCCGAATCGCCTCGGCCTATGCCGTGCTCGGTCGACCGGGCCTGGCGGTGCAATGGCTGCGTCGGGCCGCGGACGACGGGCTTCCCTGCTACCCGTGTTTCGCGATGGACCCCGACCTGGATCGCATCCGCAACGACCCTGGCTTCGTCGCCTTCATGAAGGAGCTGAAGGCACAATGGGAGCTGTACCGCGCGGCGCTGCGCGAACCCCCGGCGAGAGCGCCGTGAGTGTCGCTGCTTCAACTCACTCCTCGTCCCTCTGCGCGATGTCCTCACGCCCGTCTCGCGCCGTCATCAGATAGCGCCACGCGTCTTCGAGAATCGGCGTGCCGTCCGGGTTGAGCGGCGTGTTCGTATCGTTGGAGACGCTGCCACGTGCGTTGTTGCCGACGAACCCTCCCCGAGGCGGCACGTCGGTGAGGAGCATGTGCGTGAGGTCGTAGGGCGGCTCGCTCGTTTCCGGAGCGACGGCGGGCCCGAACGCGGCCATACCCAGGGAGTCCCAGCTGGCGCGAATGGGCCGGAAGAACGAGTCGCGATCATGCGCGAGTCCGTAGTAGCGGTCCGACGGCGTCATGTGGCTCGCAACCCAGGGAACCGACTGCGTACCGATGCTGTCCGTGACCGCGGCGAACAGCACCACCCGCGCCACCACACGCAGCTTCGCGATGATCGCCGCGAACCCCCCGCCGCCCGAATGCCCACTGATGGCGATCTGCGACCACTTCGGCTTGTCGTGTGCGAGGAAGCGGGACCAGCCTTCGTCGGGATATTGAGCGGTCAGGTACTCGAGCAGCTTGGTGAGGCGGTTGTCGATGCTGTTCGCAGCATTCACGTCCACGATGGGACTGCGATCGATGCCGTCCACGACTTCGAGGCGCGCGTTCTCATAGCACGCGGCGGGGTCAGAATCTGTCGGGCACGCCTGCGCGATTCCCCCGCTGTTCACGTACATCAGGCCGATGACATGGTATCCCAACCGTGCCGCCTCTTGTTGCACGAGCTGGAACTGTGCCGGCCGTTGCGGCGTGGCCGATCCGACCACGGTGCCCGGCAGGAAGACGAAGAGCTT
>Ga0209470_1002053_pt1 | contig 14460 bp, 13 predicted proteins | sample GraSoiAngelo_125_FD_185882 | JGI IMG/M metagenome (GOLD analysis project Ga0209470, IMG submission 185882) | Grasslands soil microbial communities from the Angelo Coastal Reserve, California, USA - 14_0927_05_40cm (SPAdes) (version 2) | ecosystem: Environmental > Terrestrial > Soil > Grasslands ... | reverse complement strand
CCTGTGGATCAACTGATCAGTCTTGCAACACAGAAAAGGCTCGGCAGTCCTGCGGTGCTCGAACAACAAGTACGGCGGATGCTGGCCGATCCTCGCTCCAAAGCTCTCGTCGAAAACTTCGCCGATCAACTCCTGTACTTGCGCAATCTGCCGGTGACGTCGCCGGACGGAAAGTTTTATCCCAATTGGGACGACGAGCTGCGGAAGGACTTTCGCACTGAGACGGAAATGCTTTTCGAAAGCATCATGCGGGAGGACCGAAGTGTTGTGGATCTGTTGACGGCCAACTATACGTTTCTGAACGAGCGGCTCGCGAAACACTATGGCATTCCCGGTGTTTACGGTTCGCAGTTCCGGCGCGTGGCGCTCGGACCGGAACTCGATTACCGCCGCGGATTGTTGGGCCAGGGAAGTTTCCTCTCGATTACATGGGTGCAGAATTTCAGGACCTCTCCGGTTAAGCGGGGAGTCTGGGTGCTTGAAAACATTCTGGGTACAGCCGCCCCGGAGCCCCCGCCCAACGTCCCGCCACTCGAAGACGCGACAGCCGGGTCGACCAAGATCCTCACGCTTCGCGAGCAAATGACGCTTCACCGAAAAAATGAGCCGTGCGCCAGTTGTCACAAATTGATGGATAACATCGGATTTCCGCTGGAAAATTTCGATGCCGACGGCACGTGGCGCACAAAGCAGGGAGGCGACGGTGGGACTATTATCGATCCGTCCGCTGAGCTGTGGGATGGAACTAAAGTGAACGGAGTGGTTGAGCTGAGACAAGCCCTGCTTCGCTACTCGCCCGCTTTCGTTCGGAACGTGACGGAAAAGATGATGACCTACGCAATGGGACGAGGCGTTGAATACTTCGACATGCCCGTGGTCCGGTCTATCGTGCGTGAGGCCGACAAGAACAGCGACAAATTTTCTTCGATTGTGCTGGGTATCGTGAAGAGCGCTCCTTTCCAGATGAGAGTCAAGATGGAAGAGAACGCCGGAAATAATAACTAGGTGTGGGACTAATACACTGTAGGGACACTGTAGGGGCGGTCTATGACCGCCCGTATTTTGTTGATTCTGCGAAGAACGGGCGCCCCTACAGCTAGAGGAGATCACGCAATGTTCATAACCAAAAAACACATCCCTCGCCGAACCTTCCTTCGCGGCGTCGGCGCGACCGTTGCTTTGCCTTTCCTGGAAGCCATGTTGCCGGCACAAACACCGTTACGCGAGACCGCAGCGAGCCCCGAGAAAATCCGCCGCTTTGTGGGCATCTGGCACCCGCACGGCGCCGCCCCAGGCTACTGGAGTCCGCTGCAGGAAGGCAAAGACTTCCAGTTCTCGTTCATCACGAAACCGCTGGAACCCCTTCGCGATTACGTTGTTCTGATCACGGGGCTGGATGCCACTGCCGCCGCTCCCACGTTGGAAGAACCTGCCGGCGATCATGCGCGCGGCGCATGCATCTTCTCCGGCGCGCGGCCGCGGCGAAACGCGGTGAGCCCGTATCTCGGTGTTACGATTGATCAGCTCATCGCCCAAAAATGGGGACAGGAGACGATCCTGTCGTCGCTTCAACTCGGAGTTGAAGACACGGGTAACTTCGGCAGTTGTAATTTTGGTTATAGCTGCGCTTACTCGAACTGCGTCTCGTGGCCGACGCCCACACAACCGCTCCCCACAGAGGTAAACCCGCGCGTTGCCTTCGAGCGTCTGTTCGGCGACGGAAGCAGCTCCGAAGAACGTGCGCTTGGAAGAAGACAGAATGCGAGCATCCTCGACTCAGTCACCCACGACCTTGCCGTTTTGAAGAAGGGTCTCGGCGCGGGCGATAAAGCGCGTCTCGATACCTATACGGAAAATATTCGAGAACTGGAACGCCGGATCAAAATCGCAATGGCGAATTCCGCGAAGGAGCCGAGCGCCGACGTTCCATTTGGACTGCCGGAAAGCAAGCACGTGCATTACGGTCTGATGTACGACCTGATGGCGTTGGCCTTCGAAGGCGACATTACGCGCTCCATCACGTTGATGTTGGGCCGCGATCTGACGGGACAAAACTTCCCCGAATCCGGCTTCAATGGCGGCTGGCATGGGTCGTCTCATCACGGTGACAAGCCGGAAAACGTCGCGAATTACGCGAAGATCAATCGCTACCACCTGCAGAATCTCGCGAAATTCGCCGAGAAACTCAGCAAGATTCAAGAAGGCGACGGCACTGTTTTGGATCACGTGCTCATCTATAAGGGCACGAACATGGGCAATTCGCATCGCCACGCGCACGAGAAAGTACCCGTCGAACTGATTGGTAAAGTCGATGGCACTTTCAAAGGGAATCGCCACATCGTCTTCCCAGACAATGTGCAGCGGTGTTCGAACATGCTATTGAGCATTCTCGATCTCTATGGAATCCACCGGCAGAGTCTGGGCGACAGCAGCGGCCGCGTTCCGGGATTGGCGTAGCTATCTATGAAGTGGTCTCCAGTTCTTGTCCTCATTGCGGCACTCTCCACTGCAGTACCGCTGCCGGTGGCCGGCCAAATCGGAAGAGGGGCCACTCGCCCGAAGGTTGAACGACCGGACGGCCCCGTCTGGAATGTGATACGGAAGAATTGCACGCAATGCCATGGTATCGACGACTACGCGTTTTACGCTTTGGATCGGGCTGGATGGCAATCGCTCATAGAGACGAAGCACAAGTCGCCGTTGGCTGAAGGCACTCCTGTGCTTTCCGATGACGATCGGAACCTGCTTCTCGATTGGCTGGTCATAAAGTTCGGACCGAAGTCGACACCTTTTCCCAGAACGTATGTGCCGCCCGAGATCACTGAGTTTCTTTCCGATGCCGAGGCATTGCTTGTGCTGAACCGGTCGTGCGTTTCCTGTCACGGCATCGACCGGGTGATGAAGTCCCGGTTCAGCCTGGATGAATGGCGCGTCATCGCCGTGCAGATGAAAGCACGCGGCGCCAACATCAGCGATGTAGACCTGGAACGTCTGGTTGAGTGGCTCGGCCGGGTAAAGGGAACCAACGCGAATCAGTGAAAAAAATGAAAACGATCACACGTGTTATCGCCAGCTTTTGGACTTTCGCACTGCTGCTATCCGGGCAAGGCATCGCTGCGCCGGCTAGTGATATAGCGGATGCGGTGATGAATAGAAACAAGGACGCCGTGTGGTCTTTGCTGCAGAAGAAGGTTAATGTCAATGCCCCGCAGCTCGACGGCACCACGGCGCTACATTGGGCGGTGCGCGCAGATGATCTGGAAATTGCAGACCTGTTGATTCGAGCCGGGGCCAATGTGGCTGCTGTGAACCGTGAAGGCGTCATACCAATGCAGTTGGCCGCCCTTAACGGAAGCGCCGCCATGATCGAGAAGCTGATCAAGGCTGGAGCCGATCCGAATGCGCCGCTGTCCAAGTTCGGCGACACCGCGCTCATGCTTGCTGCGCGGACCGGTAAAACCGAGGCCATCGGTGTGCTCCTCGATAATCGAGCGCAGGTGAATGCCATCGAGACCTGGGGCGGCACGACCGCGTTGATGTGGGCGGTTTCCGAACGCCATCTCGACGCAGTCAAGCTGCTCATCGCTCGGGGCGCCGACGTGAATGCCCGTTCTTATTTTGTTCCCGATGCTCACGGCCGTGGTTTTGAAGGTGCATCGCCTGAGCCGCCCAAGCCGAATCAAACGCCCCAGGAGTTGGCCGGCGGATGGCTCACACCGTTGATGTTCGCGGCGCGTGAAGGCGATCTCGAAATCGCGCGGACCTTAGTCGCGGCTGGAGCAGACCTGAACGCTGTCGCCGGTGACGGCAAGGACGTCTTAGGTCTGTCCATCTTCAACGGGCAATATGAACTCGCGTCGTTCCTCATCGACAATAACGTGGATGTGAACCACGCCGATGCCCAAAGGTTCACACCGCTGTTCTGGGCAGTTGATCGGCGCAACATGGAGCTGGGAACAAACGGATTCCCGTGGACCGTTACGACGGATCCTCTTCCGCTCATTAAAAAACTTCTCGACGCCGGCGCAAATCCGAACGCGATCGTCAACAATACGCCACGCGGGCGCAATCGGAATGCGTCGCCGCGGATTGTCTTTGCAACTGCATTACATCGCGCCGCGTTCGCCGGCGATCTCGAACTTGCGAAACTTCTGCTGGCCCACGGCGCCGATCCGCACGCTGCATCAAGCGATCGTGAATCCATGCTGGAGGCGGCCACAGGGCTTGCACTCATTCCCGGTTACCAGGTTAGCCGTCCCGAATCCGAGAGACTCGAACTCTGCAAACTTCTCGTGCAGCTTGGTGAAGATGTGAACTGGGCAGACGCATACGGTATTACGCCACTGATGGCTGCGGCGAACCTGGGATTTACCAAGATAGTGCAATATCTCGTCGACGCCGGCGCGGACCTGGGCGCCTATGATCTGGGCAAAAGGCTGGACGGCGCATTCATGGCGAGCGTTGAACCGCTGATGCCTGTGGATTACGCCATCGGCGTGGGAACGTTCCTGCCGAACAATTCTGTGGAGTACCACCAGGAAACGGCGGAGCTGATGCTCCGGTTAATGAAGGAGAAGGGGATCAAACATACCACCTCCGAATGCACTTTGAGAGGCTTCACCTGCTCCATCGCGAACGTCGACCCGAAGACCGCCACTCCAGCGGAGATCGTGAAAATTCGCCGTCTGGCCACGGGTAATCAACTGAATGCCGTAACCGGCGGTCTCGAAGTCAAAGACAAAGAACAGGACAAAGAAAAGAAGTAGCTGCAGATGGGCGTCGTTCGTTTATTTCTACTTATCTCTGTTTTCGCGCAGAAGCCGGTGGCGGAAACGGACCCTTTCACTCTGACAGCCAAATCGGCGAATGTTGCCCAACCGGGTTCTCCAGTGAAGATCGTTGTTTTTCGCTGGTCGAGTGAGGAGGAGCGCAATCGCATTGTTCTGCCATTGGACCCCGCAGCACAGGCAGCGGCTCAAGCCGCAGCGTCTGCCGAAGGGCGGGGCCGTGGAGGACGAGGAACCCGCGGCCAAGCAGGTGGTCTGGATCCGGACGACCCGGCGCTGGCTGAGGTTATCGCGCGAGGACGCGGAGCGCGCGGCCGTGGCGATGCCTCGGCGAAGCCTCCCGATCCGATTGCCGAGTTTACGGCTGCTCTCGCGAAGGCGTCGACCGTTGGATACATCTGGACTGACGAAGTTGTTGGGTACTCCATCAAGTACGCTCGTCGCATTCCCTTACCTAATGGAGGTGAACGCATCGTCCTTGCGACCGATCGCCGTCTGGGTGCCGGCACACCGGGATGGAAACCCGCGGCCGGCATTCCAACCGATTTCGAGTTCACCGTCATCGAAATCCATATGGACTCCAAGGGATTGGGAGAGGCCAAGGCGTCGCTCACCACTAAGGTCGTTCTCGACAACGAAATCAAGACGCTCGCTCTCGATGGTTATGCCGCCGCGCCTGCGATATTCCAGAATGTCAAACATTGATTGCTTGTAGTTTTTTTGAAGGAAGGGATGGTATGGAGACGATTCGAACGAGAAAACTTGCGTGTGCGTTGCTGATTGCTTTTTTGGTAAGCGCCACGGCATGGGCACAGGGAACCGCTCAATTGAGCGGAACCGTTAAAGATCCAAGCGGGGCTGTTTTGCCTGGTGTTGAAGTCAGCGTCACGCAAACAGCAACCGGGGCCAAACGTACTACCGTCACCGACGAAACCGGCAACTACGTCCTGCCGAACCTGCCCATCGGACCCTACATGCTGGAAGCCAGCCTCCCCGGATTCAGAACGTACGTTCAGAGTGGAATCGTGCTGCAGGTCGGGGCGAATCCGCAAATCAATGTCGTGTTGCAGATCGGCCAGGTCGCCGAACAGGTGGAAGTGCAGGCGGACGCCGCGCTGGTAGAAACGCGGAGTACCGGCATCGGCCAGATGATTGACAACCAACGCGTATTGGAATTGCCCCTTAATGGACGTCAGGCGACCGAGCTCATCTTTCTTGCAGGCGTCGCCACGCAGACCACCGACGGTTCTCTGAATTCGGGAGTCCGGAATTATCCGACAACCGTCATCTCGGTGGCCGGCGGTGCAAACGGGGGTCTCAACTATTTCCTGGACGGTGGTACCCACAATGATCCGGAAAATAACCTGAACCTTCCGCTGCCTTTCCCGGACGCGCTTCAGGAATTCAAAGTGGAGACCAGTGGAGTTCCAGCTCAATACGGCCACCATTCAGCCGCCACTGTGAATGCCGTCACAAAATCGGGAACGAATTCGATTCACGGAGATGCGTTTGAGTTCCTCCGCAACGGGGCGATGAATGCCAGAAACGCCTACGCGCTTGCCAACGACGGTCTGAAACGGAACCAATTTGGAGGCGTGATTGGAGGACCGATCATAAAGAACAAACTGTTCTTCTTTGGTGGCGAGCAGACGACAACGATTCGGGCAGTGCCGACCGTAAACAAGCAATTCGTTCCCACGGCGCAAATGCTTGCCGGAGATTTCACAACCTTCGCCTCGGCGCAGTGCCAGAACACCAAGGACGGCAAGGACGTCATACTGGCGGCTCCATTTGGGACAAGTGGGTATGCGCCCAACACCATTGATCCGAAATTTTTTGCACCGCAAGCGTTGTCGCTCGCGGCTCGCCTGCCCAAGGCTGAGAATGCTTGCGGTTTGACGCAGTTTGGCGGCGTCAGCAACACGAACGAGTACCTGACGACCGGCAAAATCGACTATCAGAAAACTGATAAACACACGATGTTCTTCCGCTACATGGGAGCCGCCCGCACGGCGTCATATGATTATGACGGACAGAACATCCTGACGAGTTCTACAGGCCAAACCAGCCAGAAGACGCACAGCCTGGTTTTCGGCGACACATATGTATTCGGCGCCGGTGTAGTGAACTCTCTCCATTTAACGGGAGTCCGGACAGTCAATGATCGTATCCATCCCGAAGTCATCGACTACAACGACATCGGTGTGAAGAACATCTGGGTGCCGTTCAAAGGCCATATGAGACTGGACGTGGGTACGGGCGTCGTCAATGGTGTCAATCCGAATGGCTTCACGATCAGCGGCGTCAATGTGCAGCCGGGCTATTACAACTCTGTTGAAGGGGCCGTTTCAGACGACCTGAACATGATCAAGGGATCCCATCAGTGGGCATTTGGTGGTACCTGGAGCCACGCAAACTTCAACGGACAGTCCAACATTAATGCTGTTCCCTATTTTCAATTCACTGGGCAGGTAAAGACTGGATTGGCGCTCGCCGATTTCTTGACCGGATATCCTTCGAGTTTCCGAGCCGGCACCAAGAGCGAGCTTTATCCGCGGCAGACCTATTTTGCGCTATATGCGCAGGACACGTGGAAAGCCACACAGCATTTCACTTTGAATTATGGGATTCGGTACGAACCTTTCATAGCCCCATACGACGGTCACGGTCGATTCAATTTCTTCTCCTACGAACTTTACAACGCCGGCTTTGTCAGTAAGACCTATCCAAAGGCGCCGGCAGGTTTGCTGATGCCCGGCGACGCCGGTACCCCGCCGAACGGAAAGTATATGTTTGATCGCTGGTTCCATTTCGCTCCTAGGGTAGGGCTGGCATGGGATCCGAGCGGCGATGGGATGATGGTGCTTCGTGCGGCGTATGGGCTGTTTAATGAATTGCCGCCGGCATGGACGTTCTACGGTAATGGTGCAGGCGTCCCGTGGAATAGCATCACGGCGATCACGAATCCGAGTTTTGCCGATCCATGGAATCTGCCTTCAGGGTCTTTCCCCAATGGCTATCCGGGTGGGAATCCTCTTCCCTCGGTTTTCACATCGAGTTCTTCTTTTCCGCTTAGCGGGGACTACGACAATATCCGGATGCATGCCAAATCGACGTATGTCCAACAGTGGAACCTGAGCCTTCAACGCCAGGTCGGCGCGAACTGGCTGCTTGCCGCGAATTATCTCGGAAATGAGGACGTCCATCTTTGGGGACCACAATACCAGCTGAACAATGCGATCTTCACGCCGACGGCCACGATAGGCAACCTGCCCCAACGGCGGGTCCTGACTCTGGCGAATCCGGCCATGGGGCGGTATTACAACGGCATAGGGGAGACCGAGGACGGCGGAACCGGCAGCTACAACGCTTTGCTCATTTCAGTTCAACGCCGGCGCGCGAAAGGCTTGACGATCTCCGGAAATTACACATGGTCGCATTGCATCAGTGACGGCGTTGTGTCCCAGCCGGGGGCGACCGGAATCACTCCAGGCCTGAGAAGGTTTCTTCGCGGCAATTGCGGCACAACCGGCTCGACAGGCGCGAGTGTCTCTGGAGGCGACCGGCGGCACGTTCTCAGTGTTTCTGCCGTGGCCGAGAGCCCGAGATTTTCCAATAACACGCTGCGGCTTTTGGGCAGCGGCTGGCAACTTTCCGGAATCCTCCAACTGCAATCGGGTACCTCTTTCACCGTGAATTCCGGCACGGATGTCACACTCACGGGAACCACCGATAACCAGCGCGCACTGCAGATTCTGGCCGACCCCTACATGCCCAACAAAAACCGCGACCAATGGTTGAACCCAGCCGCGTTCGTGCGCCCGGCCAACGGCCAATACGGAAACGCGGCCAACAGCATACGCGGACCTGGGATCTTCCAACTCGTTACGGGGCTAACCCGAAAGTTCGCGCTCCGTGAAGGCCAGTCTGTCGAATTCAGGGCTGAGGCTTTCAACCTGACGAATCACGTGAATCCGAACAACCCGAGCCTGCTTCTAAATGGCCAGACTTTCGGGAAAATCACGAGCGCCGGGGTTCCGAGCGCCAGCGGGCCCGGGGATCCGCGCATCATGCAGCTCGCGCTGAAATATGTTTTTTAGGTCCGCGATGAGGTTGTTCTAATTCGCCGCTTGCCGCGTACCATCCCGCTATCCTGAGGCGTATAGTAGGTGGCTGCGGGAGGTATACAAGCCGATGAAGATCTTCACAACCGTGATCCTTTTGACTGTCTTGGTGACGCCGCTCGAGGCGCAGTGGCTGGAACGTCGCACGCCCGGCATCCCGCGCACCGCTGATGGCAAACCGAATCTCACCGCCCCATCGCCGCGCACCGCCGATGGGAAACCCGATCTGGCGGGTCTGTGGCAAATGATCAGCCCCGATGGCGCCGTCGGCAATGTCGGGCTGCGCAAACCCGGGGACCTTAAGCCCACCGACATTCAGCCTTGGGCGCAAGTCTTGGTTGAGCAGCGTGCTGAAAACTTCGGCATCGATAACCCGCATTACAAATGTCTGCCCGACGGTCCGAACTACAGCACCGGGCAAGGTTTGAAGAGAATCCTTGAGACTCCCGCGATGATCCTCATCCTGCAAGAAGATCTCACGTACCGCCAGATCCACATGGACGGCCGCGCCTTGGAGACGGACCCCAACCCGACCTGGATGGGATATTCGGTAGGCCACTGGGAAGGAGACACGCTGGTGGTGGAGAGCAACGGATACAACGATCGGACGTGGCTCCTTGGCGGCTATCCACATACAGAAGCGTTGCGCATGACCGAGCGCATCCGGCGCACCGATTTCGGCCACCTGGAAATAGCCGTGACGTTCGATGATCCCAAGGCTTACAACAAGCCCTGGACATTCCGGCTCAGCGCGCGGTTGGCTGCCGACACGGAAATGATGGAATCCGTCTGCAATGAACGTCCCGACAACGGGCAACAGCACTGGGTCGGCCGGGTCTCGGACGCTCAGAAATCCGCGGTGAAGGTGGCTCCCGAAGTGCTTGCGAAATATGTCGGCGTCTACAAGGGGATTTACGGTCGAAACCTCCGCACGGTCGACGTCACTCTCTCTGGCGGTGCGCTGTTCATCTCCGTGAATGGAGGGCCGAAACAGCCTATCGTTCCGCAATCGGAGACCAAGTTTTCCGGTACCGGACTATCGTACCAGTTCATCCGGAACGACCAGGGCATCGCGACCGCCGTGCTCGAGGGTCATATATCTGGTGACTGGAAGTTCGAACGCCAGAACTGACACTCGAACCTCCACGCGCCGTAGTTCCGGTAGTCAATGCATGTTCACGCGGATGAGAAATTCGCCGAGAGCATCATATGGGTTCTTCCGCTTTGATCAGCGCTAGATCGAATGGCTGCCCCGTGTGTTCCTCGACTACCTGGATACCTATCCGGATCATCTCCAGCACCATTTTTGCGACGATTGGGTCCCGCCGGCCCTTTAGTTCAGCCTGGATGTGGGCGGCCGACGCGGCAAGTCCGGCAATTTTGATGAGCAGGTCATTCATTTCGCCTCCCCAAATGTTCGAATCGCGATGGTGAGATCCTCGAGATGCTTTGAGAGATCGTCGAAGTAAATGTCGGACGGCACATTCGTTGTGATGGCGCCGCGGTACGTGAGCCAGGATTGGCGTGCCAGATTATAGGAATGAATCAGCACATTGAGTGACTCTTTCGCGCCGATGGGAAGCCGGTTCGCTTCATATGCCGTCCGAGCCTGATCGATCGTCGCTTCGGCAATCAGCAAAGTATCGTAAGCAGCGGAATCGACCGGATTGAGAGCTCCTGGATGAATCTTGTAGTGCGCGCTGCAGGCCGAGGTCGAGAGCAGCAGTGGAATCAGTAATGCGATCGCGATTGTTTTCAGTCCCGGAATCTTGTTACCGCGCGAAGCGCCGGCGCGAAAGCGCGCAGCCTCAGAAAACGCCGTCGTGATGTTGCCGGCAACGCTGTGCAGAAATCGATAGAACCACAGGTATGCCGGACTTCCATTACCGTCCGGCTCAGGCATCGCGGAAACCGCCGCAGAGAAAATCCAAGACAACACGACGGCTGTCCACAATTGATGTTGGATCAGAACTTCAAACATGGATTCCACCTCATCTCGTATAAAGTCCGCGGAACAGGTAGGCATAACCGGCGGCGAGGATGGCCCACCCGCCTTTGAGCCAGGCCTGACATTGTTCAAGCATCGAAACGCGGTCGGGTAGCCTGCGGATTTCCGTCATTTCACCGTCTATCCGGCATACCCTGGTGTGAGTGTCGATTAACATTTCAACGAGGTTCACGTTGTCCTCCCGTTTGAAAATGGCGCCGCAACAGTGACCTCTGTGCGGCGCCTTCGAGTTTGGTCTAGGTGACCATACGGTTGACGGCATCACTAAAGTCGGTTGAACCCAATGGGCCTAACGCCTGGACCTGAAATGTATAGACGGTTCCGGGCGTCAGGCCATCGAGTATCACAGGCTTCGTGCTGGTGATGATTTGCTCCGTCCACGAAGCAGGCGGTCCCCCGCCGCTGGAAAGGGCGCCGTAGCGCAGCGTATAACTCCGCGCTTTCGGGACCGCACGGATCTTGATCTTCAGTTGACCGGTGACGGCTCCCTGTACGACGGACGCGATTGCCGGCTGCTCCAGCGGTTGCGGCGGCGCTTTGGCAGACGACGCCGGCTGGAAACCCGAGAGCATGAATGTCGCTAGATTATCGTTGCAGTTGGCTTCCACATAGTGGGCGAGTTGGATGTACATTCCGATCGCGGCCTCACGCAGGCTGTTTTTCTGCGCAGCGGCGGTTTTGCTTCCGTCGAGCGCTGCCGGGATGGCGGCTTCATAGGCTTCAATAGCAGCCTTATAAGCCGCCAATTCGACCGGTGGCCTGGGGAAGATCGTGGCGTTTTCGGACAAGCCTTTCAAAGAGCCGTGGAGAAGAGGCTTCAGATCTCCATCCGGCATCTTGAACAATGCCAAACGCGCACGGATCCTCTTGACTTTGGTTGACATAGCTCCTCCTTTTCCATTCACGCATTTACGCGCGAATGAATTTAGAGACACTTCCAGCCGCGGGAATAAACGGGGTCGATGGACTACTCGACTAGAGAAGGGCGGCTGGTTCTTCCTTCAGCTCGAAGCTGAAGTCCTTCTCCCGCTCTTAAGATTTGTCGTTGAACAAACCGGATCGTTCAGGGCACAGACCGTCCAATTGATCATTCGGCCCGGTCACTAATTCTTTTCCTTCGAGTTTGGCCCGGCGCAGCGCCCGTTCGCCGTCTTCGGTCAGCTTGATGCGATATTGCGGCTCTTCATACGGCCGTGGCGGGTCGGACTGGACCTTCATCAGCCCTCGCTCGGCGAGCCGGCCCAGCGTCACATAAACATGGCCGACCATCTCGCGTTGCGTCCAGTTGTCGACCAATTCAGTGATGCTTGCCAGGCTGGCTCGCTCACCGAGTGTAGAAGCGGCGGTCAGAACCTGAAACTCGCGTTGGTCCACGGGCAGAGCGCTCCAGCCGTCGCCTTCCAAAGACCAGAGAGAGGTGTCGTGCTGGTCCAACTCGGCCTCGAGCCGCTTCCAAACCTCGTCGCAGTCGGCTTCCATCTCATGTTGTGGAGGGGTCGGCCAACAGAGGTTTACGATTTCTTTGATGCTCTTTTTGTTGCGTCTCACGATTTTTCTCCTCAATCCATATCAGTCTTTTCAGCTCGGCTCGCGCCTGGAATATGTCCGCCACCACTGTCCCGATGGGTTTCCCGCGTATCTCCGCGATTTCACGGCAGGTGTACCCTTCTTTGTAGCGAAGGTTCAGGATCTCGACGGTTTTCGGATCCATCCTCGCCATCGCCGCGCGCATACGCCCTATATCCTCCTCGCGGTCCCAGTCGATCGCCGGCGCAGCGATGTTCAGTGAACCGAGCTCTTGATCCGTCAGCCGCTGGGATTCTCGGGATCGCATGATATCCCTGGCGGCGTTGACCGCCGCCTTGTGCAGATACCCTCGCGGGTTCTTGAGGAAGTCCTTGGGGGGCCAGCCGCGGATGAGCTTCGCGAAGATCTTTTGGAGAACGTCTCTTGCATCCTCGCGGTTTCCTGTCACGCCGTACGCGGCCTTGTGAATCTCCTGGCGATACTTTAGGAACACCTTGCCGATCCCCTCTCTGAATGCTTCCGCTTTTTTGCTTCGCTTCGTTGCTGCCATATTGTCCCCTTACTGATATAAACGGTTGAAACCGGAAAAGTATTGCAACTTTTTTTCGGGGGTTCTAAGTGCCTGACGCGCTGGGATTTCGCCAAGCATCACTTCGACGAAGTTCCTGAATTTTTTCATCCAAAACAGCCGCTGTCTGGCGGTTGAGCTTCTTGAGCTGAATCCACGTCACCAGAAGCCCGACCCAGGCGGCGCCGTTCGCCGCCATTTGAAGGCCGTTGATTCCAGCGGCGCCCGGATGACCGAAGTACAGCTCTCCAAGACCGATCATCAGCGGCAGCGGCACCAGCGCAAAGAACATCATCTCCAGCAATCCTTGCGCGCTAAAACTGCGGAACCAATCCGCGCCGGTTAGCAGGTAATACCTCTTCCGCCTGAGGTCGTCCAGGCAGGGATCCTTATTTAATGTCACGATGATGCGCTGGTGACGGCTGATCCCCTCTAACGGATTGAGTTGAAAACGCCAGCTCAAACTGAAGGTGTGTGCTGTAAGAAAATTCGTCACGAACTCCTGCAGCGGCCATATCGCCGGTACCGCCTGCACATTGGTCGTGATGATCACGAGAGCGCCGGCCACCCAGACCCCATTGAGGAAAAAGGCACGGTTTCCTAAACGGAGCAGATCCTTGTAGGGATGCTTGGGATCGGGGGCCCTCGCTAACAGATACCGGCACAAGCCCATCGGCACGGCCAGCTTGAAAGCACGCTGCATGATTGCGGGGTTAGCGATCATCAGCGCCGGAGACATCAGTCCCAACGCGACGTTGAACAGAATGATGAGCGCCGGTGTCATAAACGCCGTGATCGCTTCGCAGTCGGGCCGCTCGTCCTTGCGGATATAGCCTTCGCGGATAATCAGAATCGTGAGAACCAGTCCCAGATTGAGAACGAGGGGTAAGGACATGATGTCGAGGAAAGGAATAAAGAGAATGGCGACTTGTGCAATCGCCATATTCCAATAGAACGCCTCGCGCGCTCGACCCAACGCAGGTACGGCTATGGTGGACGGAATCGCAAGCAGGGCTTGCGCGCTCGAGCCGTGTTTCTCCAAAAAAATCCTGATGGCCGACTTTGCGGGTATAGGGCCGGGAGGCATGCAAGCCCGAACGATTCTCACGATCCACTTGGGTTGTCTTCCAGCATCAGTTCCCATGGCAGTCTCCTTCACATGCACGCACACGTCGAGCGTGCATGCCGATCGAGCGCCCACCGGCACCATCCAATGGTGGGCGATCCAGTGGCTGTATATGTGGGTGAAAAAATCCTCTCAAACATAAGACAAACGAGAGGGGTCGGAAAATACAAAAAAAGTTACAATTCGCGCATTCTTTTCGGCCTAACGCGGTGGGCGGACGCACCCAGGCCGGATTTTAGTCGCACGCGTGGAATTCGCTTTTCCAGATCTGGAAATGCCAAAACCGAACGTGGAAACGGCATTTGCCGATCTGCAAATGC
>Ga0209470_1002050_pt1 | contig 14465 bp, 12 predicted proteins | sample GraSoiAngelo_125_FD_185882 | JGI IMG/M metagenome (GOLD analysis project Ga0209470, IMG submission 185882) | Grasslands soil microbial communities from the Angelo Coastal Reserve, California, USA - 14_0927_05_40cm (SPAdes) (version 2) | ecosystem: Environmental > Terrestrial > Soil > Grasslands ... | reverse complement strand
CTCCGCGTTCAGGAACCGGGAGTCGCGGACCATGCCGCCGGTGTCGAAGGGCACCTTGAGCCCGAGGGGCAACTTGTACTCCCGCGTCGGGAAGTCTCCGGATCGACGGCCGAGGACCTTCCAGAAGTAATCGCGACGAAGGTCCCCGGTCCGCTTCTCGTTCGTGCCGGTCCGCGTGAGGACCCCGGCGTACGCGGTCGTCGCATCGACTTCGAACACGTAGAACGGAAGATAGACGCACTCGAGCGAGGTGATCCGCGAGGCCTTCCGGAGGTCGTCCGGCTTCATCACCCCGCCCTCCATCCAACCCTGAATCGCCCGCAGGGCGCCATCGCGGTCCATCCGGGCCGCGAGCATCGAGTGCGTCAGGACGAACGGCTTGTCCCCGCGGATCCTCGAGGCCGTGCCGCAGTACGGACACGTCACGATGACCTCGCCCGTCGTCAGGTTCAGCGGTCCGCCGCACTTCGGGCAGTTGATCGACTCGACGAGCTCGGGCATGCCGACGTAACGCTCATGGGGAGGTCGAATATAGAGGCTTCGTGGGAAGTCTCAGCGCCCTCCGACGCGGCAGCCTATTGACCGTCTTCCTCCTGTTCGCCCTGCTGTCCCTTCTGCTGCTCGTCATCCTCGCGATCGCGGACTACGCGCTGCAGACGAACGCGTTCCCCGGTGCGCTGGCGATCGTCGTCGGCTTGGCGGTCCTGTTCATTTTCTTCCAGTGGCTGATCTCTCCCTTCATCGTCCGATGGGCGATTCGTGGCCGCCGTCCGATCACGGCCGAGACAAATCCGTGGGTGTATCGGACCGTCGAGGAAACCGCCCGCCAGGCGGGCGTGCCGACGCCCAAGATCTGGGTGAGCGGGGATGATTCGCCGAATGCGTTCGTCTTCGGCCGCACGATCCCCTCGGCGGAGCTCGTCATCACGCAGGGCCTCTTGGAGCGACTGAACCAGGACGAAATCCGCGCGGTCCTCGCGCACGAGATCGGGCACTTGCGGCACCGCGATGTGATCATCATGACGTTGATGTCCGCGGTTCCCTTAATCGCATACGTCATCGCGCGCCTCGGCTTCGAGGCCCTTCGTGGGAACGTGCGCGTCCGGGACAAAGGCGCCGCCAGCGCGTTCTTCATCATCATCGCGTCCGCGGTCGTATCGTACGCCGTCTATCTCGTGGCCCAACTGCTCGTCCTGTACCTCTCGAGAACCCGCGAGTATTACGCAGACGCATACAGCGGTGCCGCGACCCGAGACCCGCATCTGCTCGCGTCCGCGCTGACCAAGATCTCCTACGGACTGTCGCTCGCTCGGCCCGACGCGGAGCCATCGGGCCTCCGGGCGTTCATGATCGGCGACCCGGTCAAGGCCGAGGAAGACTATCAAGAACTCCAGGAACGGATGAATAAGTACGACCTAGACCACGACGGCCAGATCGATGCGTACGAATTGCAGAAGGCCGTCGAACAAGAACGAAAGAGCCACTGGCGCCGCGCAAACGAGCTGTTCGGGACCCATCCGCCGACGTACAAGCGAATCCTCGTGCTCGAGGAGATGGAAGAAGAAATCAAGAAGGGCGGGCTCCCGCAAAACATCTACAAGTTTGTGTGAGCAGCCCTTGGTGAGGCGGCCCTCACCGGGACCGATGAAGTAATATTAATTCGGACTCGTTTCCCCCATGTGGAGGAGCGACAGGGTCGCGTCGATGTGACCCGGAGGGAACCCCGACTGTTCCTTCCCGTAAGGGAAGTGGAACGGCTGAAACGAGTTCTTGCCGAATCCGCCAGGCTCACAAATCTGGACTGGACGCGAATCGAGACGTTCCGGGGCCCCCGTGGAGCCAAGTTACACTGGACTTCGCTCGGGGACGCCGGTTGGGAAAAATTGCTGCAGGACACTCGGCATTTGATGGGTGGAGTGCTCCTCCGGCTGGGCCTCCATTGTTATGCGCTCAAATTGGGCGAGGATCGCCTCCTCATCTGGCGGCAGATTCGAATTGCGCCGCCGGGAGACGTCGTTCGGATGAGTTTCTTCGATACGACGTCCCTACAGCCCATTGGCCGCAGTTCCAAACGGCGGTCCGGAGATCCGGTCATTTACGAATCCGGCTTACTGGCCGAGGTGGATCTCCCTACAAACCTGGAGGGACTCCAGCCCCGTGCATTCCCTCCCGTAATGGCCGGAATCCCAGACCAGCATGTGCTCGTTCATGCGATTGAAGGATGGAATCCACGACTGCCCAAGAGGGATTGGAATGCCCGACGCAAGACTATCATTTATGCCGTGAGACCCTCTCGGTCAGAAGTAGAAGCGTTCCCCCTCGAGTGGGCGAGGTCGGTCGAGGGGCGATTCCATTGGATCGCTCAAGTTGCACGCGACTCAGCGACCGGCAAGATTGTCGGGGACGGAGCGGGCGTCAGGCTCTTCATCCTCGATAATCGCGCGAACTTTCTCGGGTGGGTCTGGAAGACGAAGGCGTAGCCCGAGATCAGGTCCCTTCGATTGCAATTCGTCTCACAACGATTGCAGGTCCCGTCACGGAGTGTACTTGCGCTGGGCGCGCCGGACCGCGTCTTTCTCCGCGTCCCTCGCCATGACGAAGATCGCCCCGAGGACGATCATCACGAGGATCGACAGGAGGATCAGATACATCAGTTTCGCGAAGTCGCTCGAATTGCCTGCAAAGATCGATCCGTAGAAGCTGCCCGCGCCGACGACGAAGAAGCCGCCCGCCAGGGGCCGCGCGATCATCCGGTCGTGCGTGGCGGCGAACATCATGTAGAACCCGAGGGCGAAGATCATGGACGCCAGTCCGGTCCACCAGAGCTGCTCGTCGAGCCGGAGTCGGGCGACGAGCAGGATGTATGCGAAGATCGCCACGAGGACGATCGTCCCGATGGCACCCATCGCGAGGAGGACCGTCGTCGACAGCTTGGGCACGGTGGGCCCGCTCGCAGGCGGGGCCGGGGGTTGCTCCATCGGATCAGCCCTGCTTCACCGGCTTGCCGCACTCCGGGCAGAACTTCATGCCGCCGGGGACCTCGTGGCCGTCCGGGCACTTGAGCGTCTGAGCCGCGCCGCACTCCGGACAGAATTTCTGTCCGGGCCCGACCATCTTGCCGCACTTGATGCACGGCTTGCTGCCCGCCGCGATCGTCGTGTCGGCTCCGCAGTTCCCGCAGAACTTCGTCGTCAAGGCGTTCATCGTGCCGCATTTCGGACACGGCCGCTGCTGGGGCTGCTGCTGCGCGATCATGCCGGGCACCTGCGAGGCCATCCCGTATCCGAGGCCGATGCCGGCGCCGAGGCCGATGCCCGTGCCCGCGCCGCCCGACGGGTTCGCCGCAGCGGCCTTCATCGAGTCGGCGAGGGCGAACTGCTGGTACGCGGCCGCGTTCGTGCGGCCGAGCACCTTCGCCGACGCCATCTTCTCGAGCGCGTCCTTGATCGCGTCCGGGAGTGGGATGTTCAATCCGCTGATCTGGAGGATCTCGATCCCGAGCGTCGCAAAGTGCGGCTTCGAATTCGCGAGCGTGCCCTGTTCGATGTCGTTCAGGCTCGCCGCGAAGTCGACGACCTTCAGCCCGTTGGCCTTCATCTTCCCCAGGGTCACGTTGAGCTGCTTGACGATCTCGTCCTTGATGCGGTCCTCGACCTCCGCCGAGGTGGCGGCGCCGAACGTCCCGACGAACTGGTTGATGAACGTCTCCGGGTCCTTCAGGCGGTACCGGAAGTCCCCGAACGCGCGGAGCTGCACCATGTCGAAGTCCGGGTCCTGGAACAGGAACGCGTCCTGCGTGCCGAACTTCCCGTCGAAGATCCGCTTCTGGAGGTAGTAGACCTCGGCCTGCTGGACGACGCCGGAGAGGGCCTGGATGAGTTTCCCCAGGACGGCGACGTTCTGGGACGTGAGGGCGTACCGGTCCGGGCGGTCCAGGTATGCGAGGACCTTCCCGTCGCGGTAGAAGACCGCGATCTCGTCCTCCCGGACGACGATGTTGTCGTTCATCCGGATGTTCCGGGGAACCTTCCACATGATATTCTGTCGCTTGAACTGGTCGTCCCAGGCGACCGTCATCGCGCCGATGAGGCCTTCCTTCCGGCCCGCCGTCTGGTCCGTCCGCTTCGCGCCGCCGAAGAAGAATGAAATCGGGATCATCGTCTTCACCTCACCTGGATGCCGGTCACGGCCATCATCCGGTTCTTCCACGCGGTCTCGAACCCCGCGATCGCCTCCCGGCACGCCTTCAGGGAGGCGTCGAAGCTCTTCGGGTCGCCGGCATCCCGGATCATCGGGACGACCGCGGCGGCCTTGTCGAGCGAGTCGAGCATCGCGTAGTCGTATTCGTACAACTTGTCGAGTTCCGTCTCTTTGATCTGGATCGTCGCGCTGATGCCGGAGTAGCCGCCTTCCGCGTGGCGCACCTTGGCCTCGAGGCCCTCGACCGTGAAGATGATGTTGCCGATGCCCTGGAGGCCTTGGATCTTTCCGTCCATCGCCAGGCCGTCCCGGATGTTCTCGAGCTCCCCGCGGACGCCCTTCAGCTGGTTCGCCAGCTGGATCCGGAGCAGGTTGTCCGCCGCGCGGATGTCCTCTCGGCGGCGGTAGCCGGAGTACCCGGGGATCATCAGCTGGATCTTCTTGAGCAGTCCTCGGTCTTGTTCGACACGGTCGCGGATATCGGGCATGTTCGGTTTCTCCGAGCGTTCGCCTTATGTTTTGCCTGGATATGTATTTACGGGTATGGATGGAAGTCCGGGGGCGTTCCGCGTTCACCACAGGGAGAACGAGGGCCGCTCGCCTTCGATCACGCTACCGGACGACCCGTCGATGACGATGAACATCGGCTTTCCCTTGTGCGCGTACTCCATGAACCACACGGGGGCATGGAGCAACTCGCCATCGTACGTCGTCGGGTAGACCTGGATCGACTCGAGGTTGTCGACGCGCGTCTTCGCCTGCTTCTCCGCGAACTTGTGGGAGAGCGCCGCGGCCTCCTGGGACTTCGCTTCCGCCTCGGTGACGTCGCCGCTCTGCACATCGACGCCGCCGGTCTGGCGCTTGTCGAAGTTCATCTTGCTCTGCAATTGGAACTGGAACCCATCGTCCGGCTGATACTTCGTGTATCCCCGCACCGCGACGATCGGGATGTTGTACTGCATCTGGATCCGGTCCCGTACGCGGACGACCTGCTGCGTGTTGACCGGCTGATTCCGGTTCTGACTGCCTGCGGCGGCGGCCGCCATCGTCAACGCGAACAACGCGGCGCCCGCGGCCTTCTTCGCGCCCGTGTCACCGTGCATCATCATGCCGGTGCCGGCGCCCGCGCCGACGTTCTTCGTCCCCTGGAAGTCCGCAACGACGGACGTCGGGACGATCCAATACGGCACGTAGCGCAACGTGACTTGGCCGAGGTCCGAGCGCTCGGCGACCTTCCGTCGCAAGACGCCCTTGTTCAGCCACTTCCCGCCCGCCTCGAGGGCGGCCTCGTTCGAGAGTTTGTTTTCCAACATGTAGTGCTTCTGGATGACCTCAGCCGCACCACCGCTCCCCATCGTCGTCACGGCGCCGCAATACTCGCACACGACGAGGGCGAGTCCGGATCCGGGAGAGAGAGGCCCGCCGCATGAGCTGCACTTCATCGACTGCGGCATCGACGGAGGACGGGCTTGCTGGACGGGGGCGTTCGGGTTGTACGGCTGGCCCATCGGCGTTCCGGCGGGGACACCGGGGGCCTGACCGGGATAGCCGGGAGCCGGGGGCACACCGGGCGCCACTTGCGCCGGGGCAACGACGCCTTGCTTGGCGCCGCAAAGGTTACAGAAGACCGAGCCATCCGCGATACGTCCACCGCACTGGTTACAGAACAGGGGGAGACCTCCTATTCGAAGGACGAGGCATCCTTGCCTTACTTAAGAATTTCCATCTGAGTTTTCGGGCCGGTAAACTCCGGCGCATCGATGCGAACCGGACCGCAAACCTATTCCGCCGGAGCCCGTGTTCGCCATCGAGATCCCGAGGCCGCTCCATTGGCCGGATTCGCGACCCGCAAGCTGACGGCATTCTTCAACCTCGGGCCGGGGGACGTCCGGAATCTTTCCTTCCTGTACTTCGCAACGTTCATCATGCGGGCCGCCGCGTTCGCCGGCGTCGCGGTGATGCAGGATGTGATGCGCTCGCTCGACCCCCTGTGGCGGGGGGTCCTCTTCGCGGTCTACCCGCTCGCCGAAATCGCGACGGTCGGGTACCTCGGCGCGTTGTGCGACCGCATCGGACGCAAGCGGATCCTCGTCTTCGCGCACCTCGTGACGGCCGCCGCGGTCTTCCTGTTCATCCTGAGCATCGGCGTCGATCCGGGCGTGCAGCCGTATCTCGTCGCGGTCTTCTTCGCGATGTTCGGGATCGGCGCGGCGGCGAAGGTCGCCTCGACCCTCGCGATGATCAACGACCATTCGAACCGCGCGAACCGGGCGCAGCTCATGGCGTTCTTCGACCTCGTCACCTTCGGCGGCCTCGTCGCGGGCTTCGGGGCGGCGTTCCTGGCCCTCCACGCGTTCGGTGTCGCCGACGCGGTTGTCCTCGCGGTGGGTGGACTCGGCGTCACGGTGAGCGTCATCATGGTCCAGTTCCTCGTCCAGGAAACCCCCTTCACTCCGGACCTGCAGCGGGGGACGATCGACCTCCTGCGCACCGTGCTGCGGAACAAGGACATTCAGCGGCTTCTCCCGGTCTACATCCCGGTCGTCGCGCTCTATGGATACGTCCTCACGTTCACGGACAATTTGCTCGGGGCCGGAAACGCGGGGTCCGCGACGACCAATCAACTCCTCATCGTCGTCGCGTCGCTCGGCATTCCGCTTGGCCTCTCGCTCGCGGTGAGCGGCCGGCTGTCCGACCGCGCACGACTGCGACGGCCGTTCATGGCCCTGGGGCTCGCGTGCTTCGGCGGGCTCGCGATTCTCCTCGCGCTCGCGACGCGCCCCAGCAGTCCGGACTTGGAACAACTGGTCTCTCGATGGCCCTTGATCGTCGTCCTCGCCGCCGGCGCCGGGACGTTCCCGCCCGCCGCCCTCGCCTACCTGGGGGACATCGTCGAGCACGCTGTGACCGGCACCACGTTCGGCATCTACTCGATCATCTTCGGATCGGGGCTCATCGTCGGGCCGGTGTTGGGCGGCGCCCTCACGCAAGCGCTCGGTCCGATCGCCTTCGCCGTGATCGCCCTCGGCCTCATCGGAATCTCCGGCGCGGGGGTGCTGTTCATCCGCGAGCCGCAGCACACACCGAGGAGTTCGCTCGCTTCGGAGAGCCCGACCCCGCCGGAAACGCGCTGACGACATCCGTCGCGCGTTCCTGATTCTGACGACGCCGGATTGAAGTACCCGCGGCCTCGTCGGACGACGCGTGCCTTCGAGCACATCGAGCCTCCTGGATCTCGACCCGATCGCGTACTTTGCGATGGGCGGTTTCGCCCTCTTCTTCGGCCTCTTCTTCCTCGTCCTGCTCTACGACATCCCGCTCTTCCTGTACGTCTGCGGTCCCATCACGGTCATCCCGGGCGTCATCGCGATCGCCGTCGGCCTGCGGCAATGGCGTCGCGAGCGGTCCGTCGTCGAGTTCGCGAGCTGGCTGAGGTCGCAGCGACGAATCCCGATGGACGTCATGGCCCAGCGACTCGGGAAGACGCGCTTCGAGACGGAGAAGCTCCTCGGCAAGGCGCTCGGCGAAGGCCTCGTAAAAGGCGCGATCGACCGCACGACCGACGAGTTCGTGTCCGAGGACGCCGCAACGCAGGAGCACTTTGTCGGCACGTGCCCGAACTGCGGGGGCAACGTGGACCGGTGGTATTTCCGCGAGGAACGCGTCACGTGTCCGTATTGCGAGCGGGCGCTCGTCCTCCCGGTGGACGCGTGATTTCCGCGGGGGCGCGACCCTTAAATAGCACATGACTTTTAGAGCGCAACCTACCGGGGTCGCTCGTTGGCACGTGGTCTCTTCGCGGCGCGCAAACTGAAAGGCGAACGCCAGACCCGGCGGTGGTCGGACCGGTATTACAAGAGGCGCATGCTGCACCTCAAAGAGAAGTCGGACCCGCTCGAAGGCTCGCCGCAGGCGAAGGGCATCGTCCTCGAGAAGGTCGCGATCGAGGCGAAGCAGCCGAACTCCGCGCTGCGCAAGTGCGTGAAGGTCCAGCTCATCAAGAACGGCCGGCAGGTGACGGCCTTCGCCGTGGGCGACGGAGCGATCAACTTCATCGATGAGCACGACGAGGTCCTCGTCGAAGGGATCGGCGGCCGCATGGGCCGTTCGTACGGCGACATCCCGGGCGTGCGGTACAAGGTCATCCAGGTGAACGGCGTCAGCCTCGACGAACTCGTCCGGGGCCGCAAGGAGAAGCCGGTGAGGTAGGCCCGTGGAACCTGAGACGCCGCCTCCGCCGCCACCCCTCGAACCGCCGGCAACGGAGCCTCCGCCGCCGACTGAGGTCCCGGGCGAGGCGGTCCCGGCCGAAGAGGCCCCTCCCGTGGAAAAGCCGAAGCGGGAACCGAAGAAGCCGAAGAAACGGCCAAGCTATGAAATGAAGCTGTTCGAGAAGTACGAGCTGAACGACGTCGTCGTCCACGACGCCGGCCTCGCGAAATACATGAACCTCTCGCCGATCGTGATCCCGCACACGGGCGGGCGATGGGCGAACAAACCGTTCGGCAAGGCGAAGGCGAACCTCGTCGAGCGACTGATCAACAACATGATGCGCACGGAGAACTACACCGGGAAGAAGTCGAAGTCGTATCGGGTCGTGCGGAGCGCCTTTGAGATCATCGAGAAGCGCACGCAGAAGAATCCGGTGCAGGTCCTCGTGGACGCCCTGGAGAAGGCGGCGCCTCGCGAGGAAGTCACCCGCCTTCGGTTCGGCGGGATCTCGGTCCCGCGGGCCGTGGACGTCGCACCGTCTCGTCGTCTCGACCTCGCTTTGCGGAGCATTTGTCAGGGGACCGTCAGCGCGACGTTCAAGAACCGCAAGCCCGTCGAGGAGTGTCTCGCGGACGAAATCCTGATGGCGGCGAAGGGCGACATGCAGAGCTCCGCGATCGCGAAGAAAGAGGAGTTGGAGCGAGTCGCATCGTCCGCGCGATGATTCGCTGCCCTCTTCACCGAAGGTTTAATTAGCTTCGGTCTTGTGCGAGTTCGAACTCAGATATTCCTCCATAGGTGTCACGTCGATGGGACGCAAAGAAGAGAACATCAAGAAGGCCCAGGCCCTACTTCACCTGAAGGACCGCATCCGCAACATCGGCACCGCGGCACACATCGATCATGGAAAATGTTTAAGTGGTGATGCTCGGACCTGGGTGAACGGTCAGTGGATTCGTGCCGATGAATTGTGGTCTCGCTTCGCACATCGTCCACCGGTCCCGAATGCGATTGGGGCCGATGTCCGAGACGTTTTGTCGGACTCGTTGTGGACGCGTTCGCTCGATGTGAAGACCGGAACGTCGGCGTTTGCACAAATCACCCACGTTTGGCGCCTCCGGTCGACGGAGCCCCTTATCGAAGTCGAGGCCAGGGATGGACGGCGGATTCGCACGACCGCTGAACATCCTTTCGTCGTCGCCTCTGGTGTTGGTTTGGACTACAAGGAGGCCCGCGAACTAAGGGAAGGGGACGCGCTCGCCGTGCCCAGAAGACTCCCATCGCATGCGGAGCGCGAAGAAGATTGGGCCGGGCTCGAGCGGGAAATCCTAAATCGGCTCGCAAGGGATCCTCATATCCTGCTCGAACTCCGAGTGAAAGCTCCGGGAGGGGCGGAAAGCGCAGGGCCAATCGAGTGTCGGAAATTGCTCCGCGCCGCGAGGGCGGCCGGAATTCCCATCGCTGCCATCTATCCCATGATTGACCGTGCTAGTTTGCGTCGCACTGGCCGCGGGAAACCCGCCCGAGCGATCCGTTTGCCCGACCGACGGGAGTTCGAGAATTTCTTTTGGCTCCTGGGACTACTTTACGGGGACGGAGATGGCCAGGTGCGAATCCACATGAACGACAAGGAAATGCTTGAACGCGCGCGCCGCGTGATGAATCGGTTCACGGGACGTGCTTCAATCAGCCACCACTCACGTGTCCCGTATCTGAACCCGGGTTCGTCGACCTTCGTACGGCTGCTCCAAGTTGTTTTCGGTTATCCTCCGAGACGGAAGGCATGGAGCATCAGATTGCCACCAATCCTCCACACTGCGCCCTTGCCGATAGCTGCCGCGTTCATCCAAGGCTATTTCGACGCCGACGGCACGGTTGAGAAGGCCCGATCTGCGGTCTCGGCGACGAGCGTCTCCGAGGAATTTCTCGACGAATTGCAGCTGCTTTTCCTCCGATTCGGCATTCGGTCGATTCTGCTCCGGAAGAAGGGCAAGAATACACTGTACGTTTCAGGAAAGAAGAATCTTGGTCGAATGCCACAATTCAGTGACCCGGAGAAAGCGGCTCTTCAAAAGGCATTGGAAGGAAAATCGGGGACATCCTACGTCGTGGACCTTCTCCCCGTCGATTGGTCGAAACTGGCACCGAACGACTGGAAGAGTCGTTTCTATGCGACCGCCGACCAGCGTCCTTCGGCGCGGTCGCTGCTGACGATGGCCGACGTGAACCTCGCGGCAGTCGAGCTATTCCTCAACGACGACTTGGCATTCGTCGAGGTCAAGTCCGTGCGGTCCTCGAGCGCGGAATGGGTTTACGACTTCTCGGTTCCCGGACCGCAGAACTTTGTGGCCGAGGGTCTCTTCGTCCACAATACGACCCTGTCCGACTCCCTCATCGCCGGCGCCGGGATGATCTCGGAAGAGCTCGCGGGCCAACAGCTTTTCATGGACTACGACGAGCAGGAGCAGGCGCGCGGCATCACGATCAACGCCGCAATCGCCTCGATGGTCCACGACTTCGAGGGCGGCCAATATCTGATCAACCTCATCGACACCCCGGGCCACGTGGATTTCGGCGGCGACGTCACGCGGGCGATGCGCGCGATCGACGGCGTGATCATACTCGACGACTCCGTCGAAGGCATCATGCCACAGACGGAAACGGTCATCCGCCAGGCGCTGAAGGAACGCGTGAGGCCCGTCCTGTTCATCAACAAGGTCGACCGCCTCGTCAACGAGCTCAAAATCACCCCGGATCAAATGCAACTCCGCTTCCAGAAAATCATCACCGAGGTGAACGCGCGCATCCGGAAGTGGCTCCCACCAGAACTCGGTGAGAAGTGGATGGTCAATGTGGAGGCGGGCAGCGTCGCGTTCGGGAGCGCGTACCACAAGTGGGCCGTCAGCGCCCCCTTCACGAAGCGGACGGGCATCGGGTTCAAGGACATCTACAAACACTGCCAAGAGGGGACGATGAAAGAGCTCGCGAAGAAGGCGCCTCTCCACAACGTCGTGCTGAACATGGTCATCCGCCACCTGCCGAACCCACTCGAAGCGCAGAAAATCCGGATCCCGATCATCTGGAAAGGAGACCCGCAGTCGCCCGTGGGCAAAGCGATGATGACGGTCGACGAAAACGGTCCCATTGGGTACATGGTCACGAAAATCATCGTCGATCCCCAGGCGGGCGAAGTGGCCGCCGGTCGCCTCTACTCGGGCAAGATCCGCCGCGGCCAGGAGCTGTGGGTCAGCGGGATGCCGAAACCCCAGAGGGCCCAGACGGTCGCCATGATTGTGGGCCCGGACCGGATCCCCGTCGACGAAATCGATGCCGGCAACGTCGTCGCCGTCGTCGGGTTGAAGGATGCCGTCGCCGGCTCGACGGTCAGCGACGACAAGGAGATGCAACCGTTCGAGAAAATCGTCCACTATTCGGACCCCGTCGTGACCATCGCCGTCGAAGCGAAGTCGACGTCGGACCTCCCAAAGCTCGTCGAGGCGCTCCGCCTCCTCGCGAAAGCGGACCCCAGCATCCAAGTCGAGATCAATCAGGAGACGGGAGAGCATCTCATCTCCGGGATGGGCGAACTCCACCTCGAGATCACGATCTACCGGGTGCAGAACGACTACAAGATCCCGGTGACGACGAGTCCGCCGATCGTCGTGTACCGCGAGGGCGTCGCCGGCGAAGGCGGTCCCTTCGAAGGCAAGTCCCCCAACAAGCACAACCGCTTCTACATGGAGGTCGAGCCCCTCGAGGCGAAGATCGTCCAGGCGATTCGCGCGGGCGAGATCGCATCGGGCCAGCGAATCAAGGACTCGAAGGCGCTCGCGAAGAAGCTCGAAGAGCTCGGCATGGACCGCAACGAGGCGAAGAACGTCGTCTGGATCCAAGACACGAACATGCTAATCGATGCAACGAAGGGGATTCAATATCTCCACGAGACGATGGAGCTAATCAAGGAAGCGTACATGGAAGCGATGGGCAAAGGGCCGCTCGCCGGGGAGAAGAGCATGGCCGTGAAGGTCCGACTCGTCGACGCGAAGCTCCATGAGGACTCCGTGCACCGCGGGCCGGCGCAGGTCATCCCGGCAGCGCGCTCCTCGATCTACGGCGCAATGGTCCAGGGCGGAAGGATCCTGCTCGAGCCGATCCAGAAGGTGTTCATCAACGTGCCGCAGGACTACATGGGCTCCGCAATCGGAGACATCCAGAGCCGCCGTGGCGTGATCGAGGACATCAACCAGGAAGGCGAGATCACGATCATCCACGCGAAGGCGCCGGTCGCGGAGATGTTCGGGTTCGCGTCCGCGATCCGCTCGGCGACCCAAGGCCGCGCCCTGTGGTCGACGGAGAACAGCGGCTTCGAGGCGGTGCCCGGCAACCTGCAGTCAGAGGTCGTGCGCGCGATTCGAACGCGGAAGGGCCTCCCGCCGGAGCCGTACGACGAAGCGTACTACGCGGCCTGATGGCGCAGTCATAAGAGCCCGTCGGGCGTGTGTGCTCCGGGGCGAACCATGACGACGGACCGACGATTCTCTCGTTTCAGCAAGTCTGCGGCCACCGCGGCATTCAGCGTCACGGAGATCCCGGACGACGGCGTGTGCCTCTCCGCATTCCTCATCGTGACCGAGGCCCGCGATTCCAAGAAGGTCCTCATGGGCCACATGAATCCAAAGGCCGCGTGGGACCACATCGGTGCCCTCGATCCATCGCGCGTCGAGGCGCACTCGCACGGCTGGATGCTCCCGTCCTCCCATCTCATCTTCCGCGAATCGCCCGACGATGCCGCCCGACGCATTTCCCGGGAGCAACTCGAGCTGCCCGACCTCGCGCTCTCCGGTCCCACCGTCGTCTCGGAGGTCTACACGCCGAGGCGGTTCCCGGGTACGGCGCACCACTGGGATATCGAATTCTTATTCCGCGGACATCTCGGCGCCGCGGACGTCCCTCATCCTACCGCCTGGAAGGAGTTGGCGTTTGTCGACCTGCGCCGCACGAGCAAGTCGGAGATCGCGCGGTCCCACGAAGATATCATCGAGTCCTCCGGGCTCCGATTTGGCGAGGCCTGAGGCTCTCCATCTGAGTTCGTCCGTTCCTATGGAGAAAATCAACGGCGCGCGAGTCAGGAAAGCATAAATACGACAGGATGATAGGGTGCGACCCACAGGGTAGAAACCATGCCCGCCAAGCCACACCTCAACCTCGTGTTCATCGGCCACGTCGACCACGGGAAGTCGACGACCGTCGGCCGGATCCTCTACGACACCGGGAACATCGACCCGCACGAACTCGAGAATCTCAAGAAACTCGCCGAGCAGATGGGCAAGGCCACGTTCGAGTTCGCGTTCGTCATGGACCAGGTCAAGGAGGAGCGCGAGCGCGGCCTGACGATCGACGTCGCGCACAAGCGCTTTGACACGGACAAGTACTACTTCACGATCATCGACGCCCCGGGCCACCGGGACTTCGTCAAGAACATGATCACGGGCACGTCCCAGGCGGACGCCGCGGTCCTCGTCGTCGGCGGGGCGGAGGGCGTCCAGACGCAGACGAAGGAGCACATCTTCCTCGCCCGCACGCTCGGCGTGGAGCAGCTGATCGTCGCGATCAACAAGATGGACGCGACGAAGCCGCCGTTTGCCGAGGCGAGGTTCAACGAGCTGAAGGCGGAGCTCACCGGACTCTTGAAGGGCGTCGGCTACAAGGTCGACAAGGTCCCGTTCATCCCGATCAGCTCGTACAAGGGCGAGAACATCACGAAGGCGTCGTCCAAGATGGCGTGGTACAAGGGCCCGGCCCTCGTCGAGGCGCTGAACTCCTTGACCGTCCCGCCGAAGCCGACGAACCTCCCGCTGCGCCTCCCGGTGCAGGACGTCTACTCGATCACGGGCGCGGGGACCGTGCCCGTCGGCCGCGTCGAGACCGGGCTCCTGAAGGTCGGGATGAAGATCCACTTCATGCCCGCGGACAAGGTCGGCGAGGTCAAGTCGATCGAGATGCACCACGAGCAGATCCCGCAGGCGGAGCCCGGGGACAACGTCGGCTTCAAC
>Ga0209470_1002047_pt1 | contig 14479 bp, 18 predicted proteins | sample GraSoiAngelo_125_FD_185882 | JGI IMG/M metagenome (GOLD analysis project Ga0209470, IMG submission 185882) | Grasslands soil microbial communities from the Angelo Coastal Reserve, California, USA - 14_0927_05_40cm (SPAdes) (version 2) | ecosystem: Environmental > Terrestrial > Soil > Grasslands ... | reverse complement strand
GAGAGCCACGCGACCGAGCGGAGCAAGATCAATGCCGCCGGAGACGCGCGCCTGCTCGTCTGCCGACGTCGCGCGCGCCTGTCCGGTGGGCAGCTCGTTGCCGCCCCGAGCGGCAACCTGTACGCGCCCCCTACGCCCGCAACCCCCAGCGGACGGGCATGCGCTTGATCCCCCCGACGAAGCTCGAGTGCATCCGGTCGACCGGCCCGGCGAGCTCCACCCGGTCGAGCCGCGCCACCAGGCGCTTGAAGATCTCCTGCAGCTCGAGCCGGGCGAGGTTCGCGCCGAGGCAGAAGTGGACGCCGATGCCGAAGCCGTAGTGCTCGTTCGGGGTGCGGTCGACGCGGAAGGTGAACGGGTCGGGGAAGACGTCCTCGTCGCGGTTGGCCGACGGGTAGAAGATGCAGCACGCCTCGCCCTTGCGCACCCTCGTGCCCCGCACCTCCACGTCCTCGACGGCGGTGCGGCAGAACTGGACGACCGGGCTCACCCAGCGGACGACCTCCTCGACCGCCGTCGGCACCAGGGTCGGGTCGCGGCGGAGCTTCTCGAGCTCGCCCAAATTCTCGATCAGTGCGAGCAGGCCCCCGGAGGTGGCGTTGCGCGTCGTCTCGTTGCCGGCGACGATGAGCAGCACGTAGTACGAGAGCAGCTCCCACTCGGGGATGGGCTTGCCGTCCACCTCCGCGTTGACGAGGGCGGTGATGAAATCGTCGCGGGGCTCACGCCGCCGAGCGCTGGAGAGCCGCCGGAAGTACTCGAGGAACTCCTGCTGCGCCCGCTCGGCCGTCTCGGCGAGCGTCGCCCCCTGCTGGTACTCGGGGTCGGCGGCGCCGAGGAGCGTGTTGGAGAGGTGGAACACGTGCTGCCAGTCCTCGCGCGGGATGCCGAGCATCTCGGCGATCACCGCGAGGGGGATGATGGCGGCGACCGTCTCGACGAAGTCCACCTGGGCGCGATCGGCCACGCGCGCGAGCGTCTCGTCGACGATCCCGCCGACCGCCGCCCGCTTGCGCTCGAGCGCCTTCGGCGTGAACTGCTGGCTCAGCAGGTTGCGGTAGCGGCCGTGCTCGGGTGGGTCCATGTTGAGCAGGTGGCGGAACGGCGGGGCGTCGCTGGGCGCCTGCTCCTCGGGGAAGACCCCGAGCCGGGGCGCGATGACGAACCGCCGGTGGTCGCGCAGGATGGCGCCGCAGTCCTCGTAGCGGGTGATCGCCCAGAAGGGCAGCATGCCCGGGGGCTCGAACCAGGCGACGGGCGCATGGCGGCGGAGCCACGCCCAGGAGGCGTGCGGGTAGCCGTAGCGGCCGTAGTAGAGCGGGTCGATGATCTCCCAGCCGACGACGGCACCCATGTCCAGGGCATTGCACGGCGCTCGCTCGCCGCGCAACACCGGGTCACCCCTGTAGTGTGAACCGGCGCACCCTGGTAGGGTCGCCGGCGATGAACGTATCGGCCAAGGCGCCGGTCGCAGCGGTGGTGGGCGTCGGCGCCGGGCTGGGCGCTGCCCTCGCCCGCCGATTCGCGCAGGGGTACCGTGTCGCGCTCGTGGCGAGGAGCGCCGACTTCACCCGGACGCTCGCCGCCGAGATCAGATCCGCGGGCGGCATCGCGCTTCCCGTAGAGAGTGACGCGACCATCCCCGCCCAGGTGTCGGCGGCGTACGAGCAGATCCGAGGCGAGCTCGGCGCCCCGGAAGCGCTGCTCTACAACGGCGGCCGGCGCCCCTTCGGCACGCTCCTGGAGACCACTCCCGAGGTCTTCGAGGAGACCTGGCGCGTGCATGCCTTCGGCGCGTTCCTCTGGGCGCGTCAGGTCATGCCCGAGATGCTGGCACGCCACCGGGGAGCGATCCTGATCACCGGCGCGACCGCCGGCGTGAGGCCCTGGCCCAACTCGGCGGCGTTCGGGCCCGCCAAGTTCGCGGTGCGCGGGCTGGCGCAGGTCCTGTCGCGGGACCTTCATCCCCAGGGGATCCACGTGGCGTACGTCAACGTGGACGGCGCCATCGACATGCCGCTGATCAGACAGTTCCTGCCGCAGCTCAAGGACGAGGATCTCTTGAAGCCCTCGGCCATCGCGGACGCCTTCTGGTTCCTGGCCCATCAGGACCCGAGTGCCTGGAGCCACGAGCTCGACGTGCGGCCGTTCAAGGAGAAGTTCTAGGATGGGTCGAGCGCTCGCGCCGCTCGTCGACCGGTTCGGCCGGGTCGCCGACGATCTCCGCGTCTCGGTCACCGACCGCTGCAACTTCCGCTGCACCTACTGCATGCCGGCGGAAGGGCTCGCGTGGCTCCCGCGGTCGGATGTCCTCGCCTACGAGGAGATCGCGCGGCTGGTGGGCGTCTTCCTGGACCTCGGGGTGCGCACCGTGCGGCTCACCGGGGGCGAGCCGCTCCTGCGGCGCGGGGTCGAGACCCTGGTCGCCATGCTCGCCGCGCGGGGCGTGCCGGACCTCTCCATGACGACGAACGGGTTTCTCCTCGCGGAGAAGGCCGAGGCGCTCGCCGCCGCCGGCCTCCGGCGGATCAACGTCAGCGTCGACTCGCTCCTCCGGCACCGGTTCGCGGAGATGACCCGGCGCGACGCGCTGGAGCGCGTGCTGGAGGGGTTGCGCGCCGCCGAGCGCGCCGGGCTCGCGCCGATCAAGCTCAACTGCGTCGTGGTGCGCGGCACCAACGAGGACGAGGTCGTCGACTTCGCGCGCTTCGCGCGGGCGACCGGCTACCAGGTCCGCTTCATCGAGTTCATGCCGCTCGACGCCGAGGACGGCTGGCGCCGCGACCGGGTCGTCCCGTCCGAGGAGGTGCTCGAGGCGATCGATCGGGTCCACCCCCTGGTCCCCGTCGACCACGGCCCCGAGCCCGCGCGCGTCTTCCGCTTTTCCGATGGCGCGCCGGGGGGCGTCGGGGTGATCGCGAGCGTCAGCGAGCCATTCTGCGGCGACTGCAACCGGATCCGCATCACCGCGGACGGACAGTTCCGCACCTGCCTGTTCGCGCTCGAGGAGACCGACCTGCGCCGGCTCGTGCGCGCGGGCGCGACGGACGACGAGATCGCGCGGGCGGTGCGCGACGCCGTGGCGGGAAAGTGGGCGGGGCACCGGATCAACGAGGCCGACTTCGTCCGTCCGGCGCGCAGCATGTCGATGATCGGCGGCTGACCGGCCGCCGCACACACGAGAGGTGTGTGCGGCGTGCCGGCGCGGCGGGCGCGCTAGGGGAGCGTCGTCGTGGTGGTCGTCGTGGTCGTCGTGCTCGTCGTGGTCGAGGTGGTGCAGGAATCGCACACGCTGCCCGCACCCATGCTGGTGCCGCCGCTCGCCATGCACGCCGCCTCGTCCCTGGCGATGCGCCCATGGGCCTCCGTGCAGTCGGCGTTGCTGTCACAGGCCATCTCGGGGTCATTCGAGCAGGTGCCGGCCACGGTGCCGTCGCCGGGGGCCGGATCGCTGCAGGTGCCGGTCTCGGTCGTGCAACAGAGCACGGCCGTCTCCTTCCCGCACGTCGCGCGCGCGGCACAGCGCGCGAGCGTCCGGCGCGTATCCGCGGTCAGGCAACCGGCCTTGCGCAGCGCATTGCGCAGATGGACCACGCAGCTCACGTACTGCCCGTGGTTCCGCCAGGGTGTGACGGAGCCGTCGGGAAGCATCTTGCCCGCGCACGGACAGTGCTCCGACAGGGCCGAGGGGACGTCGGTCGGGCAGGTCATGGGCTCTGGCTTCCCCTTTGCCGTGGCAACGCCCGGCAGGAGCAGCAGCGCAGAGAGAGCGACGATTCGCGTAGAATGGCGCATGGCGACCTCCTTTGGTGGTCGCTCCCGATGCCAGGTCCATGCCATCCCCGCCGGCTCTCGAAATGCCGCCCATCCTTCTCGCGAGCCCGTCACAAAAGGTCGGGGGCGGCAGACTACTGACGTGGGGCGACGAATTCTACTTGCCTCGCGCCAATGCTCCCGCGTATAGCTCACCCCATGTGGAGGCCTGCCGCCGTCCTCCTCACGGTGCTCGCCATCCTGACCGCCGCCGCGGGCGCCGATGCCGCGCGCGTCCGCCTCCCGAGGCCGAAGCGCGGCTTCCAGATGCGGATGGGGAAGTTCACGATACCCGCCGCCAGCGAGCGCGAGGTCTGCGAGTTCCGCACGCTTCCGAACCGCAAGCCGATCGACGTGCAGGAGTTCGAGTTCGAGATGACGCCCGGCAGCCATCACTTCGCGCTCTGGGCGTACCTGGGTCAGGACCGCAATCCGGCCGACTTCCCGGACGCGATCGTCGACGCGCCGGGCTGCATCGGCGTGGGGCCGAGCGACACCTTCGACCGCGCGCTGCTCGGCGGCGCGCCGTCGCCGCACGAGGTGACGCGCTTCCCGCCCGGCATCGCGCTCCGCCTGGCGCCGCACCAGCGGGTGATCTTGAACTCGCACTACATCAACGGCTCCTCCACCGACCCGCTCACTCCACAGGTCGTGTTCAACGTCAGCCGAGCCCGGCCGCGCACCGTCCGCCATCATGCCGAGCAGCTGACGCTCGGCGACTACGACATCTACATCCCGCCGCTCGGCACGGCCTCCCGCACCGCGGAGTGGATCGCGCCGTTCGCCATGAACGTGATCCAGCTCTCGTCGCACGAGCACAAGCGCGGCACGCGGGTCACGATCCACCTCCTCTCCGGCGGGCAGGACGCCGGGCAGATCTTCGAGAACGACGACTGGAACCACCCCTACGAGTACTGGCCCGCGGCGCCCATCCGCGTCGAGCCGGGCGACGGCTTCCGCTTCACGTGCGAGTGGAAGAACGACGACGACCACCCGGTCCGCTTCGGGGTCACGACCAACGACGAGATGTGCTTCATGGTCGGCTACTACTACCGCGACGACGAGTCGGTCCCGCCCCCGCGGGTGCCGAACTGCCTGCTGCAGACGAGCGGGCTTCTCTGCTTTGCAACGACCGTGCCCTGAGCCGTCCCCGGGCCGAGACCGCCTCAGGTGCCCGCGCCTGGCGGCGGCACGAGCACCGTCGCCGACGTCCCGCTCCGGCGCGTGAGGCTGCGGGTCACGCGCTCGGCCACGGCGGCCGCGCCACCTCGGCGCACCAGCGCCACGATCGCGCCCCCGAAGCCGCCGCCGGTCAAGCGTGCGCCGAGCGTCTCCGGCTGCGCGCGGGCGACCTCGACCAGCTGATCGACCTCGGGCGTCGAGACCTCGTAGTCGTCGCGCAGCGAGGCGTGGGAGGCGTCCAGCAGGGCGCCCAGGCGGACGAGGTCGCCCGCCTCCAGCGCGGCGACCGCCGCCAGCACGCGCTCGTTCTCGCCCACCACGTGGCGGACGCGGCGCGCGAGCGGGTCGGGGAGCGCGGCGAGCTGCGGCAGGTCCGCGGCGGCGAGGTCGCGGAGCGCCCGCACGCCGAGGAGCCCGCAGGCGCGCTCGCACTCGGCCCGGCGGGCGTTGTAGCCGCCGGCGCGATTGCGGTGCGCGACCCCGGAGTCGATGACCACCAGCTCCGCCCCCGCGGGCAAGGCGACGCTCCGGTGCTCCAGGCTCCGGGTGTCGATCAGGAGCGCCCTCCCCCCGACCCCGAGGCTCGCCGCCATCTGGTCCATCACCCCGACCCGCGCGCCGACGAACTCGTTCTCTGCCCGCTGGCCGAGGAGCGCCAGCTCGACGTCGTCGAGCGGGAGGCGAAAGGCCGCGCGCAGCGCGCGCAGCACCGCGACCTCGAGCGCGGCGCTCGAGGCGAGGCCCGCCCCGATCGGCACGCTGGACGCGAGGCGGAGGTCGAAGCCGAGGATCAGCGCGCCGTCGGCCCGCAGCGCCCACGTGAGCCCCTGCACGTAGTCGAGCCAGCCGCGGCCGGGCGTCTCCGCGCCGAGCGCGTACTGCTCCACCTCGCCGGTCAGGCTCGCGCTCGCCGCGCGCACCTGCTCGTCGGCGCGCGGCGCGAGCTCGGCCACCGTGCGCTGCGGGATCGGCATCGGGAGCACGAAGCCCTGGTTGTAGTCCGTGTGCTCGCCGATCAGGTTGACCCGCCCCGGCGCGTCGGCCGTGACGGGCGGGGACCGGCCGAAGAGCGCCGCGAAGCTCACGCCACGTCGGCCGGGTTCCAGTACTCGCGCCAGCGCCGGATGCGGCCGCCCTGCACCTCGGCGACGCTCATCCCCCACCACTCGACGCGCCGCCCGCCGTCGCGCCGCTCGACCGCGATGCGCCACTCGGCGAGCACCACGTCACCCACGACCGCGATGTGCGTGAAGTCGAAGGCGAGCGGGCGCGAGAGGACGAAGGCCTGGCGCACCAGTCGGGCGAAGGCCGCACGGCCGCGGAGCGGCTCGACGTGCAGCGGCGACTGGTAGGTCATGTCCTCGGCCCAGAGCGCAAGGTAGGCGTCCAGGTCTCCGCGCAGCCACGCGTCGCGGCGCTCCTCGAAGAGCAGGGTCACCTCCTCGCGGGTCGTCATACGGCTCCGCTAGCACGCCGAGCGCGCGGCTCGCCAGGGCGGGGGTCGCTGTGCTTTGAGTTCCCCGAGCGCGATGCCCCGGGCCACCACCGACCACCACCCCGCGACCCGCCGCGGCCCGCGCCGCCCGCCGCGCACCCCGGCGCGCTGGCCCGCCGGCCGGATGATCCCGCACGACCGGGACGAGGTGCTCGTCGCGCTCGGCGACCGCCGCGTGAAGCTCACCAATCTCCGCAAGCTCTTCTGGCCCGCCCTCGGCATCACCAAGGGCGACCTCATCCGCTACTACGTCGACCTCGCCCCCGTCCTCCTCCCCCACCTCCGCGACCGCGCCATGGTGATGCGGCGCTACCCGGACGGCGCCGGCGGCAAGTCGTTCTTCATGAAGCGCGCCCCGACGCCCCGGCCCGAGTGGCTCGCCACCTGCGCGATCGAGCACGCCTCGGGCAACGTGATCGACTTCCCGATGATCCAGGACCTGGCCGCGCTCCTCTGGGTCGTGAACCTGGGCTGCATCGACTTAAACCAGTGGTACGCGCGCTGCGATGACGTCGATCGACCCGACTACCTGCACTTCGACCTCGACCCCACCGAGGGAGCCACCTTCGCCCAGGTCCTGGAGACGGCGCGCATCCTCCACACGACGCTCGACCACCTCGGCATGCCGAGCTACCCGAAGACGACCGGCTCGCGCGGCGTGCACGTCTACGTCCCGATCGTGCGCGGCCCGACGCAGAAGGAGGTGTGGACGGTCGCCCGGACGATCTCGGTCGAGCTGGCGCGGCATCACCCGCAGCTCATCACCGCGGAGTACAGCATGGCGCGCCGCCCGCGCAGCCGGGTGCTGGTCGACTACAACCAGAACGCGTGGGGCCGGACGCTCGCCTCGGTCTACTCGGTGCGCCCGACGCCGCGCGCCGCCGTCTCGACACCGGTCACCTGGGCGGAGGTCGAGCGCGGCCTCGCGATCGACGACTTCCGCCTCGACAACGTGCCGGCGCGCGTCAAGCGGCGCGGGGACCTGTGGGCGCCGCTACTCGCGGCCAAGGGGCGGGTCGATCTGCGGCGGTTCGGTTGAGCGCGCGCCCCCACTGTCGCTGGACATGTTCCGGTCCGAGGGATTGAATGAGGTCTCGATCGAGACTACGCGGGCGCGGTGAAGACCCACCTCGAGAAAGCCGATGCCTCGCACCCAACCCGCCATCGGTTTCGCCTGCGGCGGCCGGCATCGGCAGCTGACTTCGAGCTGCGCGTGCGCGACTGGCGCGTGTTCTACCGCGTGGAAGGGCGCGAGGTCCGCGTCGTCCTGATCGGCCGGAAGCGAGGGAACGTGCTGCGCGTCGACGGGCAGAGGTTCACGCTGTGAGGATCGAGGGGATTCGCGCCGTGAAAGCGCACCTGAACCGCATCGTCGGCCGGCTGCCGGCGGAAGGGTCGGTCGTGATCACGCGCAACGGCCGCCCGTGTGCGGTGCTCATGCCGGTGAGCGAAGACACCGATCTGGAAGCGGTCGCGCTCGCCACCAGCAAGCGGTTCTGGGCGATGTACGATCGCGCCGGCGCACGTGGTGACCGCGAGGGGTGGACGCCGCTCGACGCCGTCGGGAAGAGACGGCGAGTTTCCCAGCGCTCCCGCGACCGACGCTGAGCGTGTCGCAGGTGAGACAACTGCGCGCGTGTCTGGGAACAACCCTCGGCGCGGCCAACCGCCGCCGCAGCCTGCCGCCCGCCGCCGATGGCAAGAGGCTCGGGTGGGCACTCAAACGCCTCGGCGCCGCCATCGTCTTCGGCGTCATCGCAGCACCTCAACCGGTGTCTGCGATGTGCTTCCCCTACCCGCTCCCCGGGTATCTCCAGGAGCTCGAGGTCGCGTCATGCACGCCTGTGGACGAGGATGCAGCGCTGCAGAAGCTAAAGGCGCAGGGAGAGTTCCCGTACCCGGGCACACGCGAGACGTACGTGGGCAAGCTTCTCACCGCCCCCGCCACACCGGCGGCCGCTTCTCCTTGAACGCCTTGATGCCCTCCTTCGCGTCCTCGCTCATGAAGACGCTCGCCGAGTAGCTCATCTCGTTGGCGAGCGCCTCCTTGAGCGGCAGGAAGGTGCTCTCCTTGGCCGAGCGCTTGCACGCGCGCACGGCGAGCGGGCCGTTCAGGCAGATCGTCTCCGCGAGCTTCCGCGCTTCGGCCAGCACCCGGTCGCGCGGCACGACGCGGTTCACGAGCCCCATCTCGTGGGCGCGCGCGGCGCTGATGCGTTCGGCGAGCAGTACCACCTCCATGGCGTGGCACCAGGTGAGCTGGCGGACGCTCTGCACGGTCGAGCCGCCGCCGGGGAAGAGGCCGCGGCGCGGCTCGGCGAGCTGGAACCACGCCGTGTCGGCGCACACGCGGAGATCGGTGTTCCACATCATCTCGAGGCCGCCCGCCGCGCAGATGCCGTTGATCGCCGCGATCACCGGCTTGTAGAGCGTGAACTCGCTGCCGTCGGGCAGCGTGGCCCCGTCGCGCAGGACGGCGACCAGCGAGTGCGCCATGGTGTACCGCGAGCCCTCCTGCGGGCGCTTCGACTCGCCCGCGCTCAGCTTGTCGGCACGCTCGGTGACGATCGGGATGAAGCTCTTCAAGTCCGCGCCCACGCAGTAGACGTCGCCGACGCCGGTCAGGATGGCGACGTAGGCCTCGTCGTCGTCGCGGAAGCGGACCCAGGCGTCGGCGAGCTGGCCGAAGTGCTCGAGGTCGAGCGAGTTCCGCTGCTCGGGGCGGTCGATGGTGATGGTGACGATGTGCCCGTCCTTCTCGTAGTGGATCGCCATGGCGCCGCGTTTACACCGGAGGGCGCGGGCGGCGCCAGAGTCGCGCCTCCGCACCTCGGATGCTAGGTTGCCGTCCGTGGCGAGGATTCGCGTCATCTTCGAGAACGGCGACCCCGAGCGGGTGATCGAGTTCGACCCGGCGCGGGCGCCCTTCCAGCACGACGGGAAGCCGGGGTCGATCCTCGACGTGCTGCTCGGGCACGGCATCCACCTCGAGCACGCCTGCGGCGGGAACTGCGCCTGCACGACCTGCCACGTGATCGTGAAGGGCGGCGGCAACACGCTCTCCGCCTCCGACGACAGCGAGGAGGACCTGCTCGACAAGGCGCCGGGACTCACCCCCACCTCGCGCCTCGGCTGCCAGGCGATGGTCGAGGATCCCGACGCCGAGATCGTGGTCGTCATCCCGCGCTACACCATCAACCAGATCGTGTCCGAGCATGGCGGTTGAGTACGAGGCGCGGGTCGCGCGCATCGTCGAGCACGCGCCCGACACGCGCTCGCTCTTCCTGCGCGGGCCGCGCCTCGCGTTCCGGCCGGGGCAGTTCATCTCGTGCCTCCTGCCGGTGGGCGGCGAGACGCTCATCCGGCCGTACTCGATCGCCTCCAGCCCCGAGGAGGACGACCTGGAGATCTGTCTGAACCTCGTGCCCGGCGGCCTCGCCTCACCCCATCTCCTGCGGCTGCCAGTGGGCGCGGCGGTCCGCTTCACCGGGCCGTGGGGGACGTTCGTCCTCGACCGAGCGCCGGAGGCGGAGGCGGTCTTCATCGCCGACGGGACCGGGGTCGCGCCCATCCGCCCGATGCTGCGCCGCGCGCTCGCAACCGCGACACGGCATCCGCTGCGTCTGCTCTACGGGGCCGCGGACCCGGAGCGGCTGCTCTACCGCGCCGAGCTGGAGGCCCTGGCACGGCAGCACGCGGGCTTCCGCTTCGAGCACCTGCCGAGCGCGCGGCTCCGCGACGAGGTCGCGCGCCGCTGGGTCGACGGCGACGCCGATCGCTGCCGGCGCTTCTTCATCTGCGGCGTCGGCGAGATCGTGCCGGCGCTCCGCGACCTGCTCCGCCGCGCGGGCTACGAGCGGCGCGCGGTGCAGTACGAGAAGTGGTAGGGTCGGGGAACAGATCGTCCACCGGCATCGACCAGCCCGGCACGGCGGGCTCAGCCTCGGCAACGTCACCCCGCCGGTAGACCGTCGGGCGCTCCCGCGCGCGATACACACGCACCACGTCCGCGCCGAGGAGGTCGACGTCCCACACGACGAGCGTGCCGGCCGCGAAGTAGTCGTCCCGCTTGCGGGCGAGCCTGCGCTCGGCTGCCGGCCCGTAGTCGCTCTCGCTCCGCACCTCCACCGCGAAGCGCGGTGCGCCCTCGAGAAATCCCATACGGAGCTCACCCACGTAGAACGCGGCGTCGGGCGAGAACGAACGGCGATGCGGCAGGGTCACCGTGAAGGCCACGTTGTCGGGGATCGCGTGCCCCACCCCGGTCCGGCGCGAATACGCGTGCAGACTGGCGACGATCTCGCGCCCCGCATAGCCCGGCAGCCCCCCCGTCGGCGACGTGCGCACGATCCGGCCGTTCACGAGCTCGGCCTTGCCGGGCACGCGAGCCAGATCCTCGAGCGTCGCCTCTCGCGTACGCATGCGGGCGCGGTCTCTTCTGCTGCTACACCCCACACCATCGGCCGGCAAGGCTGCGCGGGCGGAGCGAGCGAGTCGATCGCTGCGAGCGCACCACGCACGGGCGACAGCGTCCATCGGTTCGCCCGGACACGGGCTCACCGCATACCGGCTTGATCCCGCGCCGCGCCCCATGCCATGGAAGCGCGCATGTCTGCCGTGATACCGCGCCTCGGCGCGAGCCTTCCGCTCCCGCCCGACCTCGAGATGTGCCGGCGCGTCGCCGAGCATGCCGAGATCCTCGGCTACGAGAGCCTGTGGATCGCGGACACTGGCGCGGGACCCGACGCCTTCGTGGTCGCCGCGCTGGCGGCCGGTGTCACGCGCCGCGTCCGCCTCGGCACGGCGGTCGTCCCCATCTACACCCGCGCGCTCTCCGTGCACGCCGCTGCCGCCGGCTCGGTCGCGCAGCTCGCCCCGGGCCGCTTCGTCCTCGGCCTCGGTATCTCGAGCGAGACCATCGTCGATGCCTGGGGCGGCGTGCCCTTCCGCAGGCCGTTCGCGCGCATGCGCGAGACCGTCAGCGTGCTGCGCCAGATGCTGGCCGGCGAGCGCGTCACCTTCGACGGCAAGACGGTGCGCACCAGGAACTTCCGCCTGGTCTCGCCGCCGCCCCGGCCGGTGCCGATCTACGTCGCGGCGCTCATGCCGCCCATGCTCGAGCTGGCGGGCGAGATCGCCGACGGCGTCATCCTGAACTTCATGCCGGCCGAGGCCGTGCCCCGCATGCTGGCCCACGTGCGCACGGGCGCCGCGCGCGCCGGCCGCGACGCCGCCGAGCTCGAGGTGGTCGCCCGCTTCCAGACGGTGGTGACCGACGACGTGCCCGCGGCGCGGGCGGCGATCCGCCAGATGATGGGGCCCTACTTCGCGACCTCGGTCTACAACCGCTTCGTGGCCTGGTGCGGCTTCGCGGAGGAGGCGCGCGCGATCGACGCCGCCTGGCGCGCCCGGGATCGGGCGCGCAACGTGGCCGCGGTCACCGACGACATGGTGGATCGCCTCGCCATCATCGGCACGCCCGAGCATTGCCGCGAGCGGCTCGCCGCCTTCGTCGAGGCGGGCGTCACCACGCCCATGATCCAGCCCTTCCTCTTCGACGAGGCGGCGATCTGGCGGACGTTCGAGGCCCTCGCGCCCGTAGGCAGCGCGTAGGCTAGGGCTAGCGGCGGAAGTTCCGCCGGTAGACGACGTAGCTGGCGCACACCTCGGCGCCGAGCTTCGCGGCCGTCCGGCGCGACGGCCAGTTGTCGTCGAGGACGATCGTGTAGCTCAGATAGGTGGCGCCGCGCCGCACCAGCTCCAAGTACGCGTGGCCCGCCATCGCCATGTTGACGCCGCGGCCGCGCGCCGCCTCGCGTACGCCGATGCCGAGGAAGTTGAGCTTCTCCGCCGCCGCGAGGGCATGGCCGGGCGCGAGCGCCGCGATGCCGCTGATCTCGGGCATCACCCAGAGCACGCCGACGGGCCGCGTGCCCTCGTACGCGATGAGCGACAGGTCGAGCATGCCCACCGGGCCCTGTAGTTCGGCGAGGAGGGCGATCTCGCCCTCCGAGAAGGGCGTGAAGCCCCAGTGCGTCTTGAAGGTGTCGCTCCACAGCTCGGTGAACTCCGCCACGCGCCGGCTCGCGGGCACGTCCCGCAGCGGCACGAGCGTGTAGCCGGCGCGGCGTGCGGCCTCGAGCGCGCTCTCCCAGCGCGCCACCAGCTGGGGGCGGACACGGATCTTGTAGTCGACCAGCCCCTTCTCGGTCTCGAAGCCCGCATCCTTCAAGAGCGCGTGATAGTACGCCGGGTTGTGGCGCACGAAGGGCGGCGGGAGCACGTCGTAGGCATCGATCACGAACGGGAACTCGAGCACGCCGAAGCCGGCGCGCGCCGCCTCGGTCCCCTGGTGCTCGAGCCACTCGCAGGCCGCGTCGAGGAGGAGCCGCGTCGCCTCGCGCGTCCCGGGCAGCGCCTCGAACATCACGAGGTGACCGAGGCGCTCGCGCCAGTGGCGGTTGTAGCGGCTGTCGACCACGGCCGCCGTGCGCGCCACGATCTCGTCCCCCTCGCGCGCCACGAACGGCCGCACCCGGCGGCCCTCCACGAACGGGCTCCCGCCCGCGAGGATGGGGAGCTCGAGCGGCACGAATGCGCTCCAGCGCGCCGGGCGGGAGGCGTACACGCGATCGTGGAAGAGGACGAACTCGGTGAGCGCGTCGGTGCCCTCGGGCGTCTCGATGCGGATGGCCACGGCGTCCTCCTCGCTCGTCCCTTGGCAGCCTCGGCCGGCTTTGTCGAGAGCGCGGGCCGGGCGGGCGCGCACCCTTGCGCGGCGCGCGCCGAGTCTGCTCTAGTCCCCCGGCCATGATTCTCCTCTACGAGCATCCGCTCTCGCCCTACGCGCAGAAGGTCAAGATCGCGCTCGCCGAGAAGGGCGTCGCCGTCGAGTGCCGGCTGCCCGACTTCATGAGCGGGCGGGACGACGCCTTCGCGGCCGCCAACCCGCGCCTCGAGGTGCCCGCGCTGGTGGACGGCGACACCCGGGTCTTCGACTCGACCATCATCCTCGAGTACATCGAGGACCGCTGGCCGACGCCGCCGCTCCTCCCCGCCGCCCCCGCCGAGCGCGCGCGCGTGCGCATGCTCGAGGAGCTGTGCGACACCTACGTCGAGCCGATCAGCTGGGCCGCGATGGAGATCCGCGTCTTCAAGCGCGCCAGCAGTGCGCTCGCCGAGCGACTCCTCGCCCGCGGCGCCGAGCAGGCGGCGGGCGTGCAGCGCTACCTCGAGCGGCAGCTCGGCGATCGGGCCTGGTTCAACGGCGGGGCCTTCGGGTGGGGCGACCTGTCGGTCGCCCCCTATGTCCAGGGCCTCGCCAACACCGGCAACCCGCCCGGGGCGGGCACGCGCCTCGCCGCCTGGCTCGAGCGGGTGTGCGCCCGGCCGAGCGTCGCCGCCACCTTCGCGGCCGCGGCCGAGAGTATGCAGGGCTTCGAGATGCTCCCGCAGCTCGTCGAGTCCGGGCTCTTCAAGCGCGAGTACCGCGACCACCGCCTCGAGTGGATGATCCGTAGCGGGGGGGTCGACGTCGTGCTCGACGGCATGCGCAAGGGCAACATCCGCTTCGGCGCCGAGCTCGCCTGAGGTTGTGAATGAATCCCCGGACCGAGCCGGGCGGCCGAGGCGCCCGCCGCGCAAGGCGCGACGACGAGTCATAGCCGGAGGCTATGGCGAGGAGGAGTAACGCCGCGCGGCGGGATGCATCGGCCGTCCGGCGACGGGAGGGGATTCGTTCACAGCCTCTGAGGCGGCAGTTGTCGCGCCGTGCCTGTTTTCAGGGGTAGCGCGACGCGCCGCAAGCTGCTACGTTCGTGCGAAATCGTTTTCCCAAGGAGGCGGCCATTTCGTCCACGGTTTTCATCGGCAATCTGTCCTTCGAGACAACTGAAGAGGAGCTGCGTGCTGTGCTCCTCGACGTCGACCCTGCCGTGCGCGTGCGCCTCGGCACGGACCGGGTCACCGGCAAGCCGCGCGGCTTCGCGT
>Ga0209470_1002044_pt1 | contig 14485 bp, 18 predicted proteins | sample GraSoiAngelo_125_FD_185882 | JGI IMG/M metagenome (GOLD analysis project Ga0209470, IMG submission 185882) | Grasslands soil microbial communities from the Angelo Coastal Reserve, California, USA - 14_0927_05_40cm (SPAdes) (version 2) | ecosystem: Environmental > Terrestrial > Soil > Grasslands ... | reverse complement strand
TTTTTTGACCTCTGAAATTCTTCTTTTTGAAACCGTTGAATTTCAACTTTCAACGTTTCTTTTATCTTATAGGGCGTTGAACGTTGAAAATGGGGGGTCAAGGGGGTCTAACTTCACTCACAGCTAGCGTTTCAACGTTTCAACGGTCGTAGGGCGTTTTTGCCCTCAAAATGGGGCACCGTTGAAAGATCAAAAGGGCGTGCAGGGGAAGGGTTGGGTTTTGGGCAGATCGCCCGTCCTGGAGGCAGCTTGGCGAATCGGGCGGGAGGGGACAAAATTTGGCACGAGGACGACAATTTGCGGCAGGGGCTTGTGGTTTTATGGTGTATCGAAAAAGAGACACGTGAAGGAAATCAAGAGGTTCGGTGGGTGGAGCTTGTGGTGGGAGTGTGGATCAACGGTTTTCAACGTTGATCAACGCGTTGAAAATCATAATGACATCCACCCTTCACCGATCTTGTTCCAATATTTCCCTTTATTATACGCCTTGTTAAGTTCTGTGCTGATGAGTTTTGGATCGTCACCTAAATCGGAAGCGATCTCTTGGAGGGTTCTGGGTAAGTGGTCTCCTAGCAGATGAAGAATTCTCTTGGCGCGTGATAGCTTCTTTGACAGGACTGGCGAATCGGCCGGGTTGAATGAGGAGAATATACACAGGTCATCTTGAAATTGAATACTGAGACCTAGTGGCGCATGGCGCCTAGAGAGGTTATCTTTTTGGTTGGTAAGTCCGAGTCTCAATGGGCCTTCTTCTTCATCACGGTCTACGTTCACCTCCCAAACCAGGGAAGCCAGATTGTAAAAGAAGACACTCCCGTAAATCGTCTTTTCTTCGGATGCCTTGTGTGTGTGTCCAATGACAAGTGCTGGGCACCCAATCGTATCAATGGCCTCGAATAAACGCGTGGCCGCTTCAGGGGCGTTCAGATCACCACCAGCCGCCATACCCAAAGAATCAATGATTAAGACATCGGCTTCTCTGAATGCAATTGTATCTTCAATGTCCTCTAGGCATTCAGCAAGCGGTCTCGTGAGGCGTTGATAGCATATTTTCTTGCCCGATGGGGCGAGATCGGGGTGCCCTCTGATTAGCGCCCCAATTCTAGAATCAAACGTCGAAAAGGTGCGCTCCCAATCTAGGTATAATGGCCTAAATCCACCACCAGCAGCTATGCCAGCGACGCATCCTCCTTGGGCAAGCAAGAGAGCGGCGAGCACACCAACTGTTGATTTACCAGAATCACCAGGCCCATACAGAACAGTCGTGTGCCCCGCATAGAGTATGGGATTAAGAATCCATGTACCGGCTTCGAGAGGCGTTTCACCAGAACTAATTTGGGAGGGCTCGCTTGTTCGCCAGGCACCAAGAGTCTGGTCACATAATTGATGGGCAATTTCAACCCAATCCGGTCCCTCCCACAGCGCATTCATGTCTCGAATGAACTCACGCCTTCCTGAAATTGAAGTGAGCGAGACGCGGTAACTAGTAAAGCGTTTCCAAATTTCTCCATGCCGACGCTCAATGACACATTCTGCTGACACGCCGCCGCGTTCTTGGTGCAAACGGCTCGCCGTGATCCGAACGCCCACCGCTTCCCATGTCCAGATGAAGGGCCTCATTCTTGCACCAACGTCGTCTTCTTTCTTGGCGTCGGCTTTGCGGGCGGCGACGGACTGTTTTTTATGGGAATGCTTTTAGTGAGCAGGGGATGCGGGAACGGAGCTAAGTGGCAGCCAGCCAGTATCCATTCGACGACAGGGACCACTTCGGTCTGCCATTCATCCGGCGTCGGCGTGTGGAATTCAGGAAAGCACCCTGGATTGGCAATGGTGGGAATGAGCGGACGGGTGATGAACTCGCGCATGGCTCGGCTCCTTTGGTAAGGACTGCGAGTGCTGGTTTGCCAGCCGGGGGAAACAAGATAGCGAGCGCCATCTTGTCGAAGCCGCGTGCTTCCCGACTCGCAGCCGCGTGCGAGCCTAGCAAATTACAAAAACGCTGTCAAGGATTTCGGTAGTGGGTCAGTTTGATTCGTCATTCTTGATTTAGAGATACCATCTCTCATCTGACTGTGGCATACTACGGTATGCCTAAGCGCACAAGCAAGCCAGATGTAAATGTAACCGCCTTTGAGATCGTCCAGGCGGCTACGAATCCACCACAAACTGCTCCCACACCTGTCCAGATCAACCAAGCTGCTGCCGCGCTCGGCAGACTCGGCGGCCTGAAAGGGGGTCCTGCCAGGGCCAAGAAACTGTCCCCAAAGAAGCGGAGCCAGATCGCCAAGAAAGCGGCCAAAGCCCGCTGGTCCTGAGAACCCCACCTAAGCAATTTTCACGCCACAACATGTAGTATGATTTTGTTTGCTTTTCCCTGTGGAAAAGAGTATAAAGCGCAGTATCTAGCGTTGCGTTTTTAGACCCACAACCTGTATGGGGTTGACTTGTGGTGTTTTTAGCGCAATGCTAGAGGGGATTGAAGGAAAGGGGCCTCAATGGTCACCTGACATGAAACCGCCCGACTTGGCCAGCGCCAACTGGCTCGGTCGGGCGGATCAGTTTTCAGGGAGGATCGGTAACTCGCAAGAACCATCCTACCCGTAACTGATTCAATAGTCAAGACAAAACGTCAGAAGTATCACCGGATACGTTTATGCGGCATGCATATTTTCTAAGTTGTTGGAATTATTTGAGAAATAACAGCGGGCCGTTCGCTTTGAGATTCATAATCTAAAGTCGCAGGATGAGAATTCAAACTGACCCACTACCAATTTAAGACAGGTCTTGACAAGCGTGCCGAATCGTGCTCTCAGGCGAGGTTGACAACGTTCCGTGAGCGTGGCAGAAGAAACGTTTGTGAGTGAGGACACCTCTTCGCATCACTGTCCGCGCTGTCGCGGCTTCGTCGTCCGCGACACGATGATCGAGCATCCCGCGCATGTGGAGTGTGCGGTGCGTCGGTGTGTGAATTGCGGGTATGTCGTCTTTTCGACGATCACCCACAGCCCGTATCCGCTGCGCGAGGAGAGGCGTTAAGGCGCGGGCTCCGATGGGGCAGCGGGCTCCGATGGCGGAGCGTTGGCAATCACGTCGCGGATCGAGCCGTCGAGTTCCGCAATGCGCTGTACGAGGCGTTTGCGCTCCGCATGTAACGGCGGCAGCGTGGTGAGTTGCGCCACCAAAATCTCTCGTTGCTGAAACAGGTCCTCAAGCTCCATGACTACAACGCTCCGATCTTCGACACCAGCGAGCCGAGTTCCCGCTTCGCCGCCTCGTGTTGCTGGACCACTTGCGCGTGTTGCTGGCGGGCGGCTTCAATCTGTTGGTTGATGCGATCCAGCGCACGCTGGCGATCCCGGAGCACTTCCGCTGTCGCCTCTTGATGCTCCGCGATCTCCTGCTGATGCGCGAGCTTCACGGCATTTAGCGCCTCCGATAAGCGGGCGTGATCCTCCCGCAGGGTCCGTATGTCGTCCTGGAGCGCGATCTGTATGTGCCGATGCGATTCGCCATCGTGCTTCAGAGCCGCAAGCATCTGCGTGCGTTCGTGCTCCACTTGCTGCGAGACGTGTTCGAGTTCGCGGTTCAGATGCTCCGCAATCGTGTCCAGGGCGTGTTTCTTCTTCTCGTACTCGGCATCTAACTCAAGGACAGCGGCTCGGTATTTCTCGATGAAGGTTGGCCCTTCATGCACCAAGGCCAGAAAGCCCTTGAGCACGACATCGAGTTCCGTACTGCCGTGTTCCGTGGTGCCCATCAGCATCCTCCTATTCTAGAGGCCATGGCCCATAATGTAAAGCAGGTGTTGGTCCGACACCGGAGGCGGGGTCGGCGCAAAGGTTCTCACGACATGCTCATAGCGCGCCGACCCACGCCGCAGCCTTGGGCGGCGCATCGCGGCGACGCGGATGGGATAGATCGGTGGCTTGCGTGTGGCATGGCGTCCCACCGGCCTGCCCAGGCGGACCCGTCCTGGAGTGCGCTTGTGGCTGGGGGCCAACAGAACACGGGGAGCCCGAATCGGGGGAGGTGCCGTGAGACGACCAAAGACCCGGAGGAACTTGGGTTTGATCGTAACCGCGACGCGGCGAACCCGACGCAGTACGACAGTGAGCGTCCGCACATGGCGAGCCACCACGACGACAGGACGAACGACGGGCTTGACAAACTGACTGTGCGTGGGCGGACGGCGCCTGATGCGGACCGCCGCGACCAGCAGCGGATGGATGGGTGGCGGCGCAGTGGCGTGCCGTCCGACCGGCTTGAAAAATTGCACCCGTGTCGGCGGGCGTCGCCGAATCCGCGTGAGGACGACTTGTAGGGCGCGCACATGGCGAGCGACCACCGCATGAACGACAGGACGGATGACCCGAACCAGGGTCCGGAGTGGACGCCGAACGCGAACAAGGAGGACACGGAGGCGCCTGATCGGAGGGTTGACCGTGCTGTAGCGCCGGACCTTCTTGCGAAGGAGGACCCGGCCAGGGGTGGGCTTGCGCCCTGGGACCAGGAGAATGTGCGGAGGCGGCGGGAAGAGAAGAGGCCGAACGGCGGGCTTGAGGACGCGCACCCGCCCGCGTGGGCGTTTGATCCGAGCCAGCAGGACCCGGAGAGCGCGCACGGGCGGCTTGCGGGTGCTGCGGCCAAAGACTGCCGTGAACTTGGAGTGAATCCGGGGCTGGGCGCGACGGCGGACCAGCAGGACGCGCAGAGGCTTGACACCGCGCGGAGGGGCCGGCGGCGGCGGAGCCACTGGGCGAATGAAGCGGCTCCGTACCGGAGGGCGGCGGCGAATGCGAAGATCGGCGACGACCAGGGGGCGGATCGGAGGCTTACGAGTCGTATAGCCAAAGACGTGCGTGAGCAGGATATGCGTCTTGCGCCGTGGGCGGGCCAGTTGAGGAGCACGTGCTTGGAGCATGACCCGTGGAGGCTGGACGCGAGGCGGCGTGGTGACGTGGCGCCCCGTGGGCCGAACAATCCGAACCAGCGAGCGAGGCGCTGGACGATGGACGATGCGAACGAGTCTGACGAGCAGGGGACGGATCGGCGCGTTACGGGTCGGATGCCCAAAGCGGCGCAGGAAAAGCGTGTGTGTCCGGGTGCGCGGACGCTGCTCGCGGGCGGCGCGAACTTGGCGCAGGACGACAATGGCCCGGATCGGCGGGTTCGCCGTCGTGTGGCGTCCAACGGGATGCCCCAGGAAGCTATGAACAGGCCGACGAGTAGTGCCCGCTCTGCCCACATGCTAGACCACAATCAGCCGAGGGGTGTAGGGTCCGGCCACCGGCGTCGGTCCGCCGCCGCCGCCGCCAGAGGATGTCCGCAGTTCTACGGCCGCCGCCGCCCAGATCGCATTCAGCGTGCTCGTGACTTGATTGGTCAGTGAGCCGGGAGAGGCCACCGTGTTGTCGTTCCCCGCGCCGCCGATGGTGGACGCGGACCCCGCCGCCGTCTGCCCCCGGAGCGTGCCGATGCTCGCCGTGAAGGACGGCACGGAGCCCCCGCCGTTCTGCGAGAATCCCGCCACGGCGAAGTTGTTGTTGTCCTGCGTCGTGAGGGTCACGCTGGGCGTCGTGCTGCTGCCGGAGTTCGTGGCCGTAGTCCCGATGGCGACCACGCCGCTAAATTCCGAGGTCGTATCGACCAACCCGTCCAATGAGCCGCCCGTCCAACTGATCGTGATCGACGTGTTCGTATGATCGAGATGCGCCGTCCACACCTCCGTGCGACACGTCGTCCCGTTGCTGACACCGGCCTGAAACGTGTACGTGTTGCTGCTGGGGGAGGCGTTGTCCGTGATCCCCGTGATCGTGCGCGTCGTATCGTTGAAATTCAGGGCCACCACCACATCGTTCCCTGCCACCGTCGTCGCGGTGAGCACGGTCGTGACGGGCGAGGCTTGGAGCGTGTGCCCGTTCGCCGTAAAGCTCGCCGAGACAAACGCAATCGCCATGAGCCACCCCCCGAGGCGTGCTACGCCACGCACGAGTTCCGCCAGCCATAAAGATCGGCATAGCCCGCCGGCGAGGACGTGTTGTAGTCGCTGTCCCAGATCGCCACCTGGCCCCCCCACGCGATGCAGACCTTCGGCTGATAGCCGTAATTCACCCCAATGGAGCGGGAGCGATGATGCAGCAGTCGATACGTCACGAGGGTCAGCACGTTCGAGAACAGAATCTCCTGTCGATAGGCGGACCAGCCGGTGGCGGGATCGTAGTCGAACACGTCCAAGGCCGTCTCCACGCTGAAGATCGCATAGTCTCGGTAGGCCCCCTTGGAGACGCAGCTCACGTGCCCCGTGGAGTCGTCGAACGACGTGATGGGCATGATCCGGGTCGCGGAGGCAAGCTGCTGGGTGTCGGTTTTCCCGCTGTTGTCTGTCGTAATGTCCCAGCGGTACAGGCCGAGCGGCGTCAGATCGTCATTCGGCGCGATGAAATACTCATGCCCGTCCGAGGCGCTCAACAGATCGCCGTGATCGTTGCTCCCGCCGAGGCCGCAAAACTGCACGGGGGTCGTACTGATGGACTTCGTGCCGTGGTTGATCGCATAGCTGCGGCGCTCCTTGTTTGGATAGGCGCTTGCGCCCACCAAGTCCACGACATAATTCCCGCTCGGCGTGATCCCGGTCCAGCCGCCCCCCCCCAGCGGGGTGATCGGGTTGCTATAGAGTTCGTCCGTCGTCTTCTTCCAGACGTACACCAGCGTGTTGGTCGCGTCATGGATGAGCCAGTATGTGCCCGTGTTGTCGATGAAATCGACCGACACGCCCAAATTGCCCAGCGTAAAGGCAAAGGTTTTGAGCGGCGTATCGGTGAACCCGCCGCCGCCCGTCAACGTCACCTTCCTCATGGTCGCTGTGCTAGGATAGTAATAGACGTTGGGATCGACGGGGTCGAAGCTCACCGCCCCGGAGGTCGCCGTTCCGGTGGGCATCCCGCCATAGAGCACGGCTCCTGTGCGCGAGTCGATGAGAGTGACGAGCCCACCGCCCGTCGGCGACCAGGTCATGCACATCGTCCCGTCGGCGTTGTGATAGCCGTTCCGGGAATAGATTTGGTCGTTGTTAGCCGCCACGCCGATGGCGGTCAGCCGCAGGACCGTGGCCCCAAAGATGGGGTCCGTATAAGTGCCCCCGACGCTGGGAAAGCCCGCCGCGCCGGGCTTAAACGTGCCATAGGCGTAGGTGCCCGCCGAGGGGGGCAGCTGCGAGGCCGTGTCTGTGAGCCCAGGCGGCGTACAACTTGTCGGCGTGGCGCCCCCGTGGGAGCGTCTGAGGAGGCCCCGCTGGTACATTAGCGTGTCCCTCGGTTCAGGGCTTGGAGTTCCACCGTCAGGCGATGGGGCGGGGGCGGGGGTCCCGCCGCGACCGGCGCTTCACCGGGGCGGGCCAGTTGCGCCTCCCACGCCGCCACTTGGCGCTGGCTGAGGCGCGTGAGGCTCTTATCCCAGAGCGTGCGCTGCCGGAAGATGATCCAGCAGGGGTGCGGTAACTGCGCCGTCGTGGAGGCGGTCCCCAGCAGGAGGCCCGCGACGCCGCCGAGCAGGAGTAGGTCGAGGCTCATTCTTCCATCTCAATCGTATAGTCCACCGTCTGACCCGTATTCGCAAAATTCAGGAGATTCAAATTGCCGTTCGCCCCGCCATTGGCCTCCAGCATGATCGTGCTCGCTCGCCGCAGGGCGTACCACGCGGTCTCCTCCCCGTTGACGCCTGAGCCGATCTTGATGTGGTCCTTGCGCGTGCCCGACCCCACGCCGGGCTGCCGCCACACCGCAGTCACGGCGGCGGGCGCGCCAGAATCACGGGGCTGGGGCGTGATCGTGCTGAGAAACGTATTATCCGGCACGCTCCAGTTCACGAGGCGCCCATGCCAGAAGCCCGCTGTCGCCGCGAAGGTCGAGGCCACAAGACTCCACACGCAACACGTGTTATCTGGCGCAGTCAGCAAGAGCGCGAGGTTATTTTCTGTGTTCCCCGTCGCCACGGTGTCCGTGACCGAGTAGAAGAAGCCCATCGCGGCTTACTCCAGAAACTCAATCGTATAGTCCAAGTTCGACGCCGCTGTGGTGGCAAGCTGGAGGATGTCCAGATTGCCGTTGGCGCCGCCGTTGGGCTCTAAGGTGATCGCATGGTCCGGCGAAAACGCGACCCACGCCCCTTGCCCGCCCACCTGCGAGCCGCCAATCGACATATGCTGCTTGCGCGTGCCGGAGCCGATGGTCGAGCCCGTGAGAAACGTCGTCGAGGACGCCGGCGCCCCTGTATCCCGAGGCACCGGGGTCTGCCCCGTCCCCGCCGTCCCCGCCGTGCCCCAGTTCACGAGGCGCACCTTAAAGCCCCCCGCCGTGGCAGAGAGATAGGAGGCATAAATCCCATAGATCAGACAAGCGGACTGATTGCTGACCGTGAGAAAGCGTCCGATCACGCCCTCCGTCGTCGTCGTCGCGCGATCCTTATCCCCCGTCGCATAGAAGAACGGCATGCTTTACCTCACCAGATGCTCAGGAATTTCCACGCTGCCCGGCACCGCCCCCCAACGGTCCACGCACGCCTGGCACAGGTAGAAAATCTGGGCGGTCCACACCGTCACACCCCCGCCGTCCGCCCCGCAGTTCACGCAGTACACGCGGTTGAGCCATTGCCGATCCGGCCCGACCACCTGCTTGCGCGTGCGTAGCATGGGACTTAAGCGCGCATCAGGCTCGTCGTAGCAGTGCAGCAGGTCGTCCATCACTCCTCTAGGTCAATGCGGAAGACGGCAGGCCCGGACACCGTGACGACGAGATGATCGTTCGGCTGGAGACGGGCGATACTGCCCCCGTGGCCGCTGTTCAAGAGCGGCCCTCCGGCATTGGCCCACCAGGAATGCGTGTTGCCCGCCCCCGCATAGACCGCATCCTGCAACACGCCGTTCAGGCTCACCTCACAGCGGACCACCGTGGGCGCCGTGACGCAGGCGTAGGGCACCTGCACGGGCTTCGCCAAGGCACCATGCGTGTAGTCGAAGATCGTCCCGCCAAGCGCCGTGACGACCTCGAACACGTTGCCCTTGCCCACACTGACGGCGCTTGCGGCCATTTAGGCCCTCGCCTTCGGCTTGCGGTACTCCCGCTGCTCCACCCGCTTGATCCAGTTGCAGTTTGCGCACAGCAGTTGCAGGGTCTGCCGAGCCTCATCTGGATGCTCCATGATGAACGTGTAGCGAGTCCGTAAATCCCACTTGGGCCGGCACCCCCGCCGCCAATCGTTCAAGACATGGCCATCTCCGTTGATATGGTCCAATTGCAAGGCCCGATGGTCGCCGAACCCACACTGCATGCAGTGGCTCCCGAAGAACTCAATGATCGCCTCCCGCATTTTGTCGTTGTAGCGCTTCATCTCCGCCGTCCGCTTCTCCGGGTGCAGAAATGTGTACTTCTTGTTGGCGGCGCGACTGATCCGACCCGCACGTTCGCGGTCAGTAGCGCGCCATTGCCTCATATACGCCGCATGGGCTGTACGCTCAGGCGTATCGCTTGAACCAGGAACGCCCTTTGCCATACATACCTACGTATTTATACTACTCCTCGAACTCGATATTCACGTCCGCGTTGATCGCGGCCCCGGACCCTCGGTTCGCCCGGATCGCAAAGCCCTTCGCCGTGGCCGCCGCGCCTTGAATTTGCGGCTCCCGCCCCAGGGGATACTGAATCACGAGCCCGCTGGAGGGCGGCACGTCGTAGGCTTTGAGCACCGTGACCGTGCCCTCCGTCGCCGGGAGCTTCTTCGCCGTCGCGGAGACGGCGACTTGGCCGTCCCGCACGGAGACGGGCGTGACCGCCGTGCCCGCCGCCGAGGTCGCCGTCACCTCCACGAACTCCACGAGCACGGGCACGTCCGTGGCCGAGACGCCCGTGAACGAGACGGACGCCTCCGTGATAGTCGCCGTCCGGTTGGCGACGGGGTTGACTTCCAGCAGCGTGCCGATCACGGCGGGCACGGCTACTGGCGTGGTTCCTGTGGTCGCGACATACAAGCCCATTGCTTAGCCCTCCTTGTTGGGGTTAGACCTTGACGTTTGCCGCTTCAGCCTTGAACCCAGACATACGCGCTCTTTCGTGATATTGTGGATGTATGAGGGAGTGACGGAGGCAGAGTTACCCTCCGTAGATGATGTTCACTTGGATGCCTGCGCCGACCGCTCCAGTGGAGGTTGTCGTGCCCGCGATGGACAGCCCATTGAGCCCTCCCATGAGCCAGCCATCAGGGATCGGGAATGAGATACCGCCGCTCGCGGGAAGGCCAATCGACATATCTGGCACCGTCGTGCCGAGCACTACATTCGCGGCGATATTCTCAAACATTTGGAGGAAGGCGACGGCAGCCGTTGTATTCAAGAGCGCGACGGCTTGGATGCGGATGGGACCGGACGTACTCACGTTGACGACGGTGCCAGCAACGGGGGCACCCGCATTGCAAAATTGATTATCCGCGCCGAATCGTCCAGTCGCCATCAGGCTGCACCTTCAACTTTTTCTATTCCAATTAACTTGTGCGTCACTGGATCGCGCTTCATCCTTAGTGCGCCACGTTTCAATTGAACTCTCATAGGAAGTCCTACGAGATTTCTCCATTGACGATCATGGGCAATGACTTGACTCATTGATAGATGCCGAAGACCTGTTTCTAGTGCGGTTCGCATGATGGCGCGCTGCCATACATCCATCCTCTTTGCAAGGCTATTGACCTGATCTAATACGGACGATGGAAGCCATACGACTGTCGGTTTCCATCCAGAGGCGAACAGTTTCGCGCGAAAAGCTTTCATGTCTCTACGTGAACGAGCGCGCTTGGTAAGCTTGCTTGCTGGTTGCACGGGCGCTATGATACATTTCTCCCGCGATGAAGGCAAGCCCCAGTCTTCCAACCGAAGCCGAGTTTTGGACTTTCGTTAAAGAGGTTCCTGTAGTGTCCCGTGATAAGGGGCTTGGCCCTATCGAGCCGTGGGGCACGCAACGCGCCCTGATCCACGCCATTTTCGACGGCCTCAAACGCGATATGCGCCAAGTCTTAGTGCTGAAGGCGGGCCAGATCGGTGCCACGCTCATCATGCAACTGTTCTCGCTATTCTGGATGCAACGCTCGCCGGGCCTCCAGGGTGTTTGTGTCGCCGACAGCGATGAAGTGCGGGAATTTCTGCGCGACAATATGACGCTGATGGCCGATCCTCCTGACGACGAGGAGAAGGGTCCGTCCACCGTGTTTCGGCGCAACGACCGTAACCGCATGAGCTTTCACAACGGCTCGCGGCTGATGTTTCAAACCGCAGGCCCGCGCTCAGGGCGTCGCGTCGGCGTCGGGCGCGGGGTCGCGTTTATTCACGCGACGGAAGTTGGCCTGTGGACCCATCCCGCCTCCTTGACCTATCTTCGCACGCGCTTTTCCGATCAGCACCCGTATCGGCTCGCTGTCTATGAAAGCACCGCCAGAGGCCATAACTGGTGGTTTGATGCGTGGCAAGAAGCCAGCGATGCCGTGGACATTCAGCGCATCTTTCTCAGTTGGTGGCTGCGGGAAGATTATCGCCTCGATCCACGTTCCCCGGAGTATGCGCGCTATTGGGATGGGCGCTTAACGGACGAAGAAAAACGTTGGCAGGTCGCGCTCACGCGGCGCTATCACCGCGAGTTGACGCCGATGCAATGGGCCTGGCGCAGATGGTACGTGCAAGAGAAGGCGGCAGGCGACGCCCAACTTGCGAATCAAGAGATGCCGACGCTCCCCGAAGATAGTTTTGAAGCCACGGGCCAGAGCTTCCTGGGCTACGATTTGATCTCTCGTTGTCGGCAGACTTTGAAGGCCGCGCCGAAAGTCAAAGGCTATCGCTACGAGTTCGGCCAGCGATTAGAAGACAGCAAAGTGGTGCCGACGAAAGCGGGCCTCGCGCATCTGCTGGTGTGGGAGGAACCGAAGCCAGCAGAAGCCTATGTGATCGCTGCCGTGCCGTCGTATGCGGGCACGCCGACCTGCTCAACCGGCGTCGTGAGCGTGTGGCGAGCGAGTCTGGACACGCTGGAGCAGGTCGCCGAATTTGCGGACACGAATTGCGGCTTGCAAACATTCTGCTGGGTGTGCGTGCATCTGTTGAGTGTCTATAAAGTGCAGCGTCGCGCCTTCATCCTGGAAGTCGCGGGCGCCGGCATGGGGGTGTTGCAAGAATTGAAACGCCTGCAAGCGACGGGTTGGGGGACGCGCCTCGGACCTGCGGTGCGGAAATTGGTCGGGCCGATCTCCTCGTATATCTGGACGCGGCCCGATTCCCTCGCAGGCGGTGTCGCCTTGCAATGGAAATCGACGGGCGAGTTACAAGGGTGGTTGTTGCGTCGATTGAAAGATCAATTAGGATCGGGCACGGTGATTCTGCGCTCGGCTGAATGCGTTGCGGAATGCGAGAGAATGCGCCAACTCGACGATCACTTTGAAAGCGAAGGGCGCACGATTGAAGAACATCGCCTCATGGCGGCGGCATTGGCGGTCGAATCGTGGGCGTCGCAGGTGCGTCCGCTGTTTCGCAAAGTGCATGGGGATGCTCACACGGGCGCGAAGACCGTCATGGAGCGCATGATGACCGGGTTCTTTTCTCACCTGGGCGCCAAGCCAGCAGCAACAGGATGAAGCACTATGCCACCTAGATCAAATTTTGAATGCAGCAAATGTGGAAAGATCGAGGACTTACCTATTGACGTGCAAGCATGTCCGTATTGCCGAAGGCGCCGTGGCTTCGTCAGATTATTCGATGCGGTCAATGTCATGTCGGGCAAATCACGTAAGCTAAGTAAAGTCCTTGATAAGCAGTTAGCGCCCATGTACGAGAAACACGCCGACACCAAAGCGAGTGCGGCGGCGTTTGACAAATTATCAAGTCAGGCCATGGAGCAGGCATACGAGAAAGCGACGCCCGCTGAACGCGCCAAGATGCAGCCGATGACAGGCCATGTGCTCCCCGCCGCCTCGGTCTTAGGTGGAATGCCACCCGCTGCTCGTCAAGACAGTCGCGAAGTCCTGATGCCAGCGGTGACGAATCGCAAGGTGAAACCTCAATGGCACTCTTAACCGAATCCGTCAGCGACGACGAGAAGACGCGGCTTGCTGAATTGATCCGCCGTGCGGAAGTTTCGCGAGACCTTCGGCGCACCCGCGCTCTCACGCTTCGACAATGGTACGACATGGGCAGTGAGAGCGGTTCCAGAGCCCGTTATAACAAGCTTTTTTCGCATCTCAATCGGGTTGCGGCGTTTCTCTTTGCGCCAGGCACCGTGCGCTTCGGCGTGCATCTGCCGCCAAGCGTGCGTGACGTGTGGCTCTCCGCCGCGTCCGTGGCGCGAGATGAATTTCGGCAGGTGTGGGAGGATACCGACGCCGATGGCGTGATCCTGCTGGCGCTGGAATGGAGCCTCGTCTACGGGGCGCAGGTGATGAAATTGCAAGCCGATCCGGCGACCGGCTTTCGTTTAGGGCTGATTCAACCATGGGATTTCGGCGTCACCCGCGAGGACGTGAGTGCCTTGGAGGAGCAGGATGTATGCGCCCATTGGTATATGCTCTCGGTGCCGCAGGTCGAACGCTGGGTCCAAGGCGAGAAACGGGAGGATGATTTCATCTCGCTGGCGCGAGAGCACGCAATCCCGAAGCGATCAGGCGCGACGACGAATCGACTCGTCCTGAGCAGCGTGACGGGCACCTTTCCGAGCGGGCAGATCACGGGCGGCTTTCCGGGCGAGCCAGTCGGCGATCAGCAACTCGATGCGCTGGTGGAGGAGCCCACCGTCGAATTCGTCGATGTCTGGGAGCGGCGTCTGTTTCGCCGCAAGGAGCGCGGCCAATCTGGAAAAGGGGAACTGTTTGAAGATTGGCTCGTGACGACGATCTTAGCGGACGCGAACGAGCCCATCGCGCAACGGCGCAATCCTGATCTCCCCTGGACGCGCATCAGTCTCACGACGGAAATGCCCGCCGAATTCCCGTTCACCGTGCTGACGCCGCGCCCGTTGCCGTCGTATTTTTGGGGTCGCTCCGAACTCGATCATCTCACACGCTTGCAGGACTGGTTAGTAGATCACCTGACTAGTCTCAAGTCGGTCATTGACCGTCAGTTAGACCCGCCGAAATTCTTTGCAGGTGTGCCAGACTTCGAGGAGGCTGGACGGGTATTATCCACTACGGGCGGCGCGTATGGGACGGCGGAACCGAACTCGTCGATGACGCCGATTATTCCGCAGTTGACGCCGGAAGCGATGGGGCTCTTACAGCAAATCAACGACATGTTTGCCGACATCTCCGGCGTGCCCGGCTCCATTGCCGAGCCCGCGAATATGCCGGGCGGCATTCGGGCGACCGGGCATTTTTCGATGGCGGCAGGGATCGGCGCGGGGCGCTTGCGACAAATGGCGCTGGTCGTCGAAGCGGCGCTCGGCACGATTGCGACGAAAGCGTTTCATCT
>Ga0209470_1002041_pt1 | contig 14487 bp, 11 predicted proteins | sample GraSoiAngelo_125_FD_185882 | JGI IMG/M metagenome (GOLD analysis project Ga0209470, IMG submission 185882) | Grasslands soil microbial communities from the Angelo Coastal Reserve, California, USA - 14_0927_05_40cm (SPAdes) (version 2) | ecosystem: Environmental > Terrestrial > Soil > Grasslands ... | reverse complement strand
CACGCACGTCACGGTGACCGCAGCCGCGTCCGGATGCACCAACAGCCCGGTCTACGAGTTCTGGCTGCGGCCCGCGACATCGCCTGCCTGGCAGCTTGTGCAGGCGTACGGCGCGAGCGCGACCTACGACTGGAACAGTGCGGGCGCGCTGTCCGGCACCGTGTACGTCGGTGTCCACGCTCGCGATTCGGCCAGCGTGGCGGCATACAACGTGGTGGCGAGCGCCGCCGTGACCGTGGTTCGGCCGTCGTGCGCGTCAGTGACCGTGTCCGCGACTCCGACCTCCGTCGCGCACAGCTCCAGCGGCGGCGCGCACGTCACCGTCACCGCGAACGCCACCGGGTGCACCTCAAGCGCCCTCTACGAGTTCTGGATCCGGCCTGCGTCCTCCGGCACGTGGCAGCTGGTGCAGGCGTATGGAACGAGCAATACGTATGACTGGAACAGCACCGGGGCTGCGCCGGGCACCGTGTACATCGGCGTCCACGTGCGCGACGCCAACAGCACAGCGGGCTACGACGCCGTGGCGAGCACCCCGGTGACTGTGACCTGAGGGGCCAGGACCCCTTTGTTATCCTCAACGAACTTGACGTCTTTGAGGACGACCATCTCGGCCGTCGTGCCGGCTTACAACAGCGAGCTCTCGTTGCCTGAGCTGGTCCGCAGGCTGCAGCCAGTCCTCGAATCGAACTCGACGGGTTACGAGCTGATCATCGTCGACGACGGCAGTAGCGACGGAACATGGCGCGTCCTCGAGGAGCTCGCGCGCGCCAACCCGTGGGTCCGCGGGGTCCACATGATGCGCAACTACGGTCAGCACAACGCCGTGCTGTGCGGCATCCGGCTGGCGAGGAACGAGCTCATCGTGACGCTCGACGACGACCTGCAGCACCCTCCGGAAGAGATCCCGAAGCTCCTCGCGATGATGACGCCGGAGATCGACGTCGTGTATGGCTCACCCGAAGGGGAGACGCACGGCCTGTGGCGCGATCTGGCCAGCCAGGTGACGAAGATTGCCCTCCAGTCGGCGATGGGCGCCCCCATCGCGCGCAAGGCAGGGCCGTTTCGCCTGATCCGGACGCGCGTCCGCGACGCGTTTGCTGCGTACAACGGCCCTTACGTGTCGGTCGACGTGCTCTTGACGTGGGGCTCTACGCGTTTCGCCGCCGTCACCGTCAAGCACGCGCAGCGAACCCTGGGCAAGTCGAACTACACGTTCCGCAAGCTGGTTGTGCACGCCCTGAACATGATCACCGGATTCAGCACGCTGCCGTTGCAGATCGCGAGCGTGATCGGCTTCGTCTTTACGGTCGTCGGTACGGTTGCCTTGTTCTACGTCCTTGCGAAGTTCCTGATCCAGGGCGGCGGCGTTCCTGGATTCTCCTTCCTCGCGTCGATGATCGCCATCTTCTCGGGCGCAACCCTGTTTTCCTTGGGCATCATCGGTGAGTACATCGCTCGCATCCACGCACGCACGATGCAGCATCCAACCTACTCCGTGGGTGAGATGACGTCAGTCGCGACCACCGGTGATGAGAACGGCGCGACGCAGCAGGTTCGCGCGTCTCAGCGCCAGCGGACTGATGGCTGAGCGAAGCCTCGCCGCTTTCGCCGGCAAGACGGTTCTCGTCACCGGCGGGCTCGGGTTCATGGGCTTCAATCTGGTGCAGCGCCTGCTGCACGCCGACGTCACCCTCCGTGTGCTGGGGCGCTCTTGGCCCCCCATCCTCGGGAATCTCGAGTCTGTCCTGGACGGGGCAACGTTCTTCCACGGCGACATTCGCGACGAAGCCCTGGTCGACGACGCGGTGGCCGGCTGCGACCTCATCTATCACCTGGCCGGGAAGTCGGGGCCGGCGGCGAGCAACTCGTCTCCGCTGGAAGACCTGGATGTGAATGCGCGCGGCATATTGACGTTGCTCGACGCCTGCCGGCGCCTGAGCCCGAAGGTCAAGGTGGTGTTTCCCAGCTCGAGGCTCGTCTATGGCGCCAACGCCAGTCAGCCGACGCCGGAGACCGCACCCACCGCTCCGCTTTCTATCTACGGCGTGCACAAGTGGGCGTCGGAACAGTACCTGCTGCTGTACGAGCGGCTCTACGGCATCCGCACGACCATCCTCCGGATTACGAATCCGTACGGACCTTTCCAGCGCCCGGAGCAGAAAAGCTACGGAGTCGTCAACTGGTTCATCCACCAGGCGATGCACAACCGGGCCTTGACGGTCTATGGCCAGGGCACGCAGCTGCGCGACTACATCCACGTCGACGATGTCGTTGACGCGCTGCTCATCGCCGGCGCCGCGAAAGAGGCGGACGCTGGAATCTTCAATGTCGGTAGCGGCCGCGGCGTGTCTTTCGTGCAGATGGCGGAGGTGATCGTCCGGGCCGCCGGCCGCGGCACGATCAAACACATCCCTTGGCCTGCAGAGCAGGCGGTGGTCGAGACGGGCGACTTCTTCGCCGATACGTCGCGCATCGAAAAGACCCTGGGCTGGAAGGCGGGCGTCCCGTTTGAGCTGGGAATTCAGGATGTGGTCGCGAAGTACAGACGGATGGAGAGCTCAGGCGCATTGGTTCGTCGGCCGTCGGCGAATCCTGCTGCAGATCCTCGATCGGTACCTGGGACACAACGGTTCACGTCCTCGCCGGATTCTCGACGTGGGATGCGGGACGGGGACGATGCTGACTCACCTTTCTTCCTTCGGCGCGGCACAGGGTGTCGACATCGACGAGGAGGCGATCGGCTACTGCCGTGAACGCGGCCTCGAAGACGTACGCGTGGGCGAGGCTGAGCATCTCCCGTTCGACGATGGGTCCTTCGACCTGGTCACCGCGCTTGACGTGGTCGAGCACCTCGACAACGACGTCGGGGCGCTGCGTGAGGCCTGGCGCGTCCTACGCCCGGGTGGTCACGTCCTGGTCACGGTGCCAGCTCACCGCTTTCTCTGGGGCGACCAGGACGAGGTCAACATGCACAAACGGCGGTATGTGGCGCGCGACCTGCGAGCGGCCCTCGGCGCGGCCGGCTTCGAGATCGTGCGGCTCACCTACATGAACGCGTTGCTGTTCCCGCCGATCGCCGCGGCGAGGATGCTTCGACGGCTCGAGCACCGTGTCCGACCCAGGCTCGCGGCGCAGTCTGACTTCCGGTATCCAGCTCCCGGGCCCGTCAACGTTGCGCTGAGCGCCGTGTTCGGCGCCGAGGGCGCCATTATCAAGCGCATCGACATACCTTTCGGCGTATCCCTGCTGGCGCTGGGCCGCAAGCCCGCGCGGGCCGCTACCTGACCGCAGGCAGCCACTCCGCGCGTCTCTTCTCGTAGGCGCTGATGTCTGCATCGTGCCGCTCGACGAGCGCGATCTCGTCCAGACCCTGGAGCAGCATCTCGCGCGCGAACAAGTCGATGACGAACGGGTACTCGAACCCCTCTCCCCGCACGACCTGACGCTCCAGGTCGGCGGTGACCTCGACGGACGGGTCCTCGTTGACCAGGTCGATCAGGTGGCGCACCTGCGAGTCGGGGAGCGTCACCGCCAGCAGCCCCGTCTTGTAGCAGTTGGCGCGAAAGATGTCGGCAAACGACGGCGCGATGATGGCCTGGAAGCCGAAGTCGCGCAGCGCCCAGGGCGCGTGCTCACGCGACGAGCCGCAGCCGAAGTTCGCGCCGGCCACGAGCACTGTCGCGCCCGCGTACTCCGGGCGATCCAGCACGAAACCGCCCCGCGCGCGCCAGTCATAGAAAAGGTAAGGGCCGTAGCCCGTGCGCTCGACGCGCTTCAGGAACTGCTTGGGGATGATCTGGTCGGTGTCGACGTCGGCGAGGTCCAGCGGCGCCATCCTGCCCGTGACGAGCCGTACCGGTGCGGGCATCTAGATCAGCTCCCGGACGTCGACCAGGTGGCCGGTTAGGGCCGCCGCGGCGGCCATCGGCGGCGACATCAGGTGCGTCCGCCCGCCGGAACCCTGGCGGCCCTCGAAGTTGCGGTTCGACGTCGACGCGCAGCGTTCGCCGGGGGCCAGGATGTCGGGGTTCATGCCCAGGCACATCGAGCAGCCGGCGTTGCGCCACTCGAAGCCGGCGGCCTTGAAGACCATGTCGAGCCCTTCCTTCTCGGCGGCGAGCTTCACGGAGGTCGAGCCGGGCACGACCATCGCCCTGACCTTGGGGTGGACGTGGCGGCCCTGGATCACCGATGCGGCCGCGCGCAGGTCTTCCAGGCGCGCGTTCGTGCACGAGCCGATGAACACACGGTCGATGGCGATGTCGGCCAGAGCGACCCCCGGCCGCAGGTCCATGTAGCGGAGCGCACGCTCGTCGGTCTCCGAGTGGGGATTGGGCACGCGCCCGGTGACCGGCACCACCTGCGCCGGCGTCGTGCCCCAGGTGACGTGCGGCTCGAGCGTCGAGGCGTCGACCTCGATCACCCCGTCGAACGCCGCGCCGTCGTCGGTGCGCAGCGTCCGCCAGTGGTCCAGCGCCTTTTCCCAGGCGGCGCCCTTCGGCGCGTGAGGCCGCCCCTCCACGTAGGCGAAGGTGGTGTCGTCGGGGGCGACCATCCCCGCCTTGGCGCCCCACTCGATGGACATGTTGCAGACCGTCATCCGGCCCTCCATGGACAGGCCGCGGACCGTCGGTCCGCCGTACTCGACCAGGTGGCCCTGGCCGGCGGAGGTGCCCATGCGGCCGATCAGGCCGAGGACGATGTCCTTGGCCGTCACACCCAGCGGCAGCTGGCCCGTCACGTTCACCGCCAGGTCGCCCTGCCTCTTCTGGGGCAGGCACTGGGTGGCCAGAACCAGCTCCACCTCAGAGGTGCCGATCCCGAACGCAAGCGCCCCGAACGCGCCGTGGGTGGAGGTGTGGGAGTCGCCGCAGACGATCAGCATCCCGGGCTGCGTCAGGCCTAGCTCGGGGCCGATGACGTGGACGATGCCCTGGCGCCGGCTGCCCATCTGGTGGAGCGGGATGCCCTCGGCCCGGCAGTTCTCGGCCAGAACCTCCATCTGCTTCCGCGAGAGCTCGTCCGCCGACCGGAGGCCGCCCCGGGTGGGGACGTTGTGGTCGGTCGTCGCCACGGTCAGGTCGGGCCGGCGGACGTGCCGGCCGGCCATGCGCAGGCCCTCGAAGGCCTGGGGCGAGGTCACCTCGTGGACCAGGTGGAGGTCGACGAACAGCAGGTCCGGCTCGCCCTGTGCAGAACGAATGACGTGCGCCTCCCAGAGCTTCTGGGCCAGAGTGCGGGGCATGGCGGACGACAACTCTACGTACGCCCCGGCCCGGAATTTTGTGCCTTGCCCACAACCCAACCGGCCGCTCGCTCGTTAACATGCTCATCCACATGTCCCAGCCTCGCGTGCTCGGCCTCGTACTTGTTGGCCTTCTGGGCCTTATTGGCATTCGCACGGGGGCACGCGCGACCTAGTCAGAACCGCCGGATAGATCGCAAAAGCCCCCGACCGAGAGGCGGGGGCTTCCTCATTTCATGGACAAAAGGAGCCCGCCAGACAAGTGACCGGAGCCGACATGATCCTCGAGGCGCTGGAGCGCGAAGGAGTCGAGTACATCTTCGGCTACCCCGGCGGCGCGAACCTGCCGCTCTACCAGCACCTGCCCGAGCACCCGAAGCTCAAGCACATCCTGGTCCGGCACGAGCAAGGGGCGGCGCACATGGCGGATGGGTACGCCCGCGCGAGCGGCCGGCCCGGCGTGGTGTTCGCCACCTCCGGGCCCGGCGCCCTGAACCTGGTCACCGGGCTGTGCACCGCCTACATGGACTCGGTGCCCATGGTCGCCATCACCGGCCAGGTGCCCAGCACGGTGGTCGGTCGCGACGCCTTCCAGGAGTCGGACGTGATCGGGGCCACGAGCTCGGTGACCAAGCACAGCTACCTGGTGACCCGTATCGACCAGCTGCCGCGGGTGATCCACGAGGCGTTCCACATCGCCACCACGGGCCGGCCGGGTCCGGTGCTGGTCGACATCTGCCGCGACGTGCAGCAGGCGGACGCCGAGCGCGTCACGCCCGAGCGGCTCGCGATCCCGGGCTACAGGCTGAACGGTCACGTCGACCTCGAGGGGGCTCGCCAGGCGGCGGAGGCGCTCGCCGGCGCCGAACGCCCGGTGATCCTGGCCGGCCACGGCGTGATCCTCAGCCACGCCGAGCACCAGCTCCAGGAGCTCGCCGAGGCCGCGGCGGCGCCGACCGGCACGACGCTCCTCGGGATCGGCGCGTTCCCGGTCAAGCACCCGCTCTCTCTGCACATGACCGGCTTCATGGGCACGGGCTGGAACCTGAAGGCGGTGCAGAACGCTGACGTTTTGATGATGGTCGGCATGCGCGTCGACGACCGCGTGACCGCCAAGCTCGCGGGCTTCGCGCCGAAGGTCAAGACCTTCATCCACGTCGACATCGACGGCTCGGAGATGGGCAAGAACGTGCGCCCGCAGATCGAGCTCGTCGCCGACGCCAAGCAGGCAATGGCTGCGATGCTGCCGCACATCGGCGAGCTGAACCCCGGTCGCGCCGCCTGGCTGACCCAGATCGACGCCTGGCGCGAGGAGCACCCGCTTCGCTTCAAGCGCTCGAACGGACGGCTGCAGCCGCAGGACGTGCTCATCGACATGTACCGCCGGGCCAGAAGCGAGGCGATCGTGGTCGCCGACGTCGGCCAGAACCAGATCTGGGCGGCGCTCTGGTGGAACTACGACCGCCCCGGGCTTTTCATCAACTCCGGCGGCGCCGGCACGATGGGCTACGCCCTGCCGGCCGCGCTTGGGGCAAAGTTCGCGCGCCCCGATGTGCCGGTCTGGTGCGTGGCGGGCGAGGGCGGGTTCGTGATGACGGCGCAGGAGCTCTCGGTCGCGGTCGAGCACCAGCTCGACGTCAAGATCGTGCTCCTCAACAACTTCTCGCTCGGCATGGTCCGCCAGTTCCAGGACGACTTCTACGGCGGGGTTCGCTCGCAGGTCGAGCTAACCCACATGCCCGACTTCGTGAAGCTGTCGGAGGCGTACGGCATGCCCGCGACGCGCGTCGAGAGGTTTGAGGACATCGCGCCGGCGTTCGACGCCGCGGAGCGGACCAAGGGCCCTTTCCTGATCGACTTCCGGATCGACCCGGAGGCCAACGTGTACCCGATCGTCCCAATCGGCAAGACGCTCAATGAGTTCTGGGAGGCGCCTGAATCATGAGCGGCCAGATCCGCATCCTGTCGGTCGAGGTCGAGGACGCTCCCAACACGCTGACCAAGATCTCCGGCGCGATCCGCCGCCGCGGCTTTCACGTCCGCGGCATCTCGGTCGGACCGAGCCGCGAGCCCGGCCGCTTCCGGCTCACCCTGCAGGTCGACCACGGCCACGCCGAGGCCGACCAGGTCCGCAAGCAGCTGGAGCGGCTGGTCGAGGTCCTGGAGGTCACGGACCTGACGGGCGACGAGGTGCACAGTCGCGAGCTCGTCGTCGCCAAGGTGTCAGCGTCCGAGCTGGAGGCGCTTCTGCGCCGCGGCGCCAAGGTGATCTCCACCGCCGCCGACGGCACGACCGTCGAGTTTTCCGGGGAGCGCGACGAGGTCGGGGCCTTTGTCGACGAGCTGGCCCTGCATGGAATCGTCGACGTGGCCCGCTCCGGCCCCGTCGTGATGAGGAGAACGCAATGAAGATCCACTACGAGGCCGACTGCCCGCCGGAGCTGGGCGAGCCGGTCGCCGTGATCGGGTACGGCAGCCAGGGCCGCGCCCACGCGCTCAACCTGCGCGACTCGGGCGAAGACGTTCGCGTCGGCCTGTACCCGGGCAGCAAGTCGATCGAGCGCGTGGAGGCCGACGGCCTGCGCGCGGTGCCGGTGCCGGAGGCTGTCTCCGAGGCCTCCGTGGTCATGGTGCTGACGCCCGACGCCGGCCAGGGCAAGCTCTTCCGAGAGTCGATCGAGGCGCACCTGCAGCCGCGATCGATGCTGATGTTCGCCCACGGCTTCGCCATCCATTTCGCCCAGATCAAGCCCAACCAGGACGTGGACGTGGCGATGATCGCGCCCAAGGGCCCGGGTCACCTGGTGCGCAGCACCTACGTCAACGGCCAGGGCGTGCCGGCCTTGATCGCGGTCTACCAGGACGCCACCGGCAAGGCGTGGCAGCGCGCGCTCGCCTACGCCCGCTCGCTCGGCGCCGGTCGGGCGGGCGTCCTCGAGACGACCTTCAAGGAGGAGACGGAGACCGACCTCTTCGGCGAGCAGGCTGTGCTGTGCGGGGGCGTCGCCAACCTGGTCAAGACGGGTTTCGAGACGCTGGTCGAGGCGGGCTATCAGCCCGAGCTCGCCTACTTCGAGGTCCTGCACGAGCTGAAGCTCATCGTCGACCTCATGTACCGCGGCGGCCTGGGCTTCATGCGCTACTCGGTCTCGGACACGGCGGAGTTCGGCGACTACGTCTCCGGCCCGCGCGTGATCGACGACCACGTGCGCCAGTCGATGCGCAGCGTCCTGGCCGAGATCCAGGACGGCAGCTTCGCCGAGCGGTGGCTCGACGAGAACTCGAACGGCCGGGAGCAGTTCATGGCCATGCGACGCAAGGACGCGGATCACCAGATCGAGCAGATCGGGCGCGAGCTGCGCTCGATGATGACGTGGTTGGAGCCAGTGGAGAAATGAGAGACACGAACCCGGATCGCGTATTCATCTTCGACACGACGCTGCGCGACGGCGAGCAGTCGCCAGGCTTTCACCTCGACGCCAACTCCAAGCTCCGCATCGCCCGCCAGCTCGAGAGGCTCGGCGTGGATGTCATCGAGGCGGGCTTCCCGATCTCCTCTCCGGGCGACTTCGAAGCCTGCCGCCGCATCGCGCGCGAGATCCGCGGCGCCACCGTGACGGCGCTGGCGCGCGCCGTGCGTGAGGACATTGATGCGGTGTGGGGCGCGATCAAGGACGCCGAGGACCCTCAGATCCACATCGTGCTCTCGGTCTCCGACGTCCACATTCAGCGCAAGCTCGGCATGACGCGTGAGCAGGTGCTCAAGCGTGGCGCCGAGATGGTCGAGTACGCGCGCTTCCTCTGCGACAAGGTCGAGTACTCGCCTGAGGACGCGGGGCGGGCCGACCCCGACTACCTGATCGAGACCGTGGAGACGATGATCGCCGCCGGCGCCACCGTCATCAACATCCCCGACACCACCGGCTACTGCCTGCCGCACGAGTTCGGCGGGCTGGTGCGCCGCGTCATCACCGAGGCGCGGGGCAGCGACAGCGCGCTCTTCTCCGTCCACTGCCACAACGACCTGGGCCTAGCGGTCGCCAACACGCTGGCGGCGATCGAGGCGGGTGCGCGCCGCGTCGAGTGCACGATCAACGGCATCGGCGAGCGCGCCGGCAACACCTCCCTCGAAGAGGTCGTGATGCTGCTCAAGGTCCGGCAGGCGAAGCTGGGCCTCGAGTGCGGAGTGGAGACCACCGAGATCACGCGCGCGTCGCGCCTCGTCTCCGAGCTGACCGGGACGCCTGTGCAGCCGAACAAGGCAGTCGTCGGCGCGAACGCGTTCGCGCATGCCTCGGGCATCCATCAGGACGGCGTGCTGAAGGACCGCCTGAACTACGAGATCATGAAGCCCGAGGACGTCGGCCTCGCCGACTCCAGGATCGTCCTCACCGCGCGGTCCGGGAGACACGCGTTCCACCACCGGCTGAGCCGCCTCGGCATCACGCTCGCCGAGGGCAAGGACGACGCCGCCTGGCAGCGCTTCCTCCAGCTCGCGGACACGAAGAAAGAGGTCACCGACGAGGACCTGCGCAAGATCGCCGCGATGGCGGAGACCAACGGGCATGAGGGCAACGGCCACCCGCCGGTCACCGACCAGCTACACGACCACAACCACGTCGCGGACGCGATGCGGCACCTCATCTTCGGGTGAAGGTTGCGTATCAGGGAGAGCCCGGCGCCTACTCCGACGAGGCGGTCTCGGCGGTCTTTCCGGACGCACAGGCCGTCGGCTTCGCCACGTTCCGGCTGACGTTCGACGCCCTCGCGATGGGCGCGGTCGACGCGGCCGTGCTGCCGGTGGAGAACTCGAGCGCGGGCGTGGTCCAGGAGGTGTCCGACTTGCTGTGGGAGAAGCCGGGGCTGCGCGTCGTGCGCGAGCACGTGCAGCCGGTGCGCCACTGCCTGCTCGGCTGGCCGGGACCGGTGGAGCGCGCGCTGTCCCACCCGCAAGCTCTGGCCCAGTGCGACCGCTACCTGCACGCTCGACAGATCCGGCCCGTCGCGTTTCACGACACCGCCGGCGCCGCCCGCGCGGTCGCGGAGCAGCGCCAGCCCGGCACGGCGGCGATCGCGAGCAAGGCCGCGGCCGCGCGCTACTCCCTGTACGTCCTCGCCGAGTCGATCCAGGACGACTCCGAGAACCGCACCCGGTTCGTCGTGGTCGAGAAGGGAGAGCCGATCCGCCCGCGCAACGCGGCTTCGGGGTGGAAGGGATCGATCGCCTTCGTCACTGCACACCGGCCGGGAAGCCTCGCCCACGCGCTCGACTGCTTCGCCCGGCGGGGGGTGAACCTGACGCGCCTCGACAGCCGGCCCATGATGGGGCGGCCGTTCGAGTACCGCTTTTACGTCGACTTCACGATCAACGGCGATGGCTCGTCGCCCGCCGCCGCCGAGGCCGCGCTCAGCGACCTGGAAGAGGCGAGCGCGGAGATCAAGCTCTTCGGCACCTACCCGGCGGCATGAAAAAGCCCCCTCTCTGGAAGGGGTGTCTCAGAGAGGGGGCAGCGTAGGTTACGAAGCAGGCCGCGGCGGGAAGCACGTAACCGCGACCTGCACAGGAAGCTTAACTTAACAGCGTTAAGCATAAGCGTGCTTAAGCGAACAGGCGACCTGGGAACTTGAAACGCGCGTTACAAAAACCAGTGACCACAAACCTTCCGGGTTTCGTATAAAGTGACGAGCCGTGGCCAGCGGGCGCTCTGACGCACCAGTTGCGGCAGACGCGCTCGGTAAGCGCCGGCGCCTTCCCGGCGTAAACCTCCGACCTGGAGCGGTCAAGCAGGCGCGGGCGGAAGCCGGCCTTAGCCTCGCCCAGCTCGGCAAGGGCCACGTCACCGCGCCGGCGATCTACCTCATCGAGACCGGCCGCACGCGTCCCTCGCTGCCGACGCTCGAGCACATCGCCCGCCGCACTGGCAAGCCCCTGGAGTTCTTCCTCGCCGAGCCGGGCGGAGCCGCGGACGACAACACGGTGAGGCTGTTCGAGCTCGAGGCGATGGTCGCCGACGGCCGCAACGCAGAGGCGATCGCATTCGGCCAGGCGCTGCTGGACGGGGGCTCCTCGGCCTTCCGGCTGGGGCGCATCCGCTTCCTGCTCGCGCAGGCCTACCTCGGCTCCTCGGAGCCTGAACGCGCGGCAAGCCTGCTGGAAGAGGCGCGCGCGCACTTCGAGGCCGTGAACGACGGCGTGATGCTCGCCGAGTGCATGGGCGCCCTGGCGTCGCTCGCCGCCGCGACGCAGTCCCGGGACGCGGTCACCCTCGCGGAGAAGGCGCTCGGCGTCTGCCGCAAGCTGAAGCCGGTGCCACCGCCGCTCGAGGCGCGACTGCTGGGCGTGCTCGCCAACGCCCTGGTGGGCGAGCGGGACTGGAACCGAGCCGTGTCGACATACGAAGCCGCGATCAACGCCGGTTCGGTCGGCTTTGACCTTCGCGGCGCGGCGCGCCTCTATGGCGAGCTCGGGATGGCCTACCGCAGGGCGGGCGAGGCCGAGGCCGCGACAAGGTACCTGACGCGCTCGATCGCACTGCTCGAGGTGCTTCGGGACCGGGCTTCGCTCGCCCGCTCCGAAAGCAACCTCGCGCTCGTCCTCATGGAGAGGAAGGACTACGCGGCGGCGCGCGTCCACCTGGAGCGGTCACTCCAGCTGGCGGAAGAGCCGGACCTCGAGTCGGGCCGCGGGAGGGTGCTGCTCGGCCAGGCCGAGCTGGCGACGCACGAGGGCGAAGTCGACCGGGCGCACGAGCTCGCGAGCGAGGCCCTCGAGCTCGCCGCCGAGATGGAGGATCGGGCCACCATGGCCGAGGCGCACGTGTGGCTCGGCCAGATCGCCGACAAGCGCGGCGATCACGCCGCGGCCGACCGCGAGTTCGAGGATGCTATTCGCGGTTTCGAGGCCCTGGGCAAGCGCGAGCGCCTGCTGCACAGCCACGGGGCCTACGCCGAGATCCTGGAGCGCCGCGGCGAGCTCGCTCGGGCGTACGCGCACATGAAGGAGGCCCTCCAGGCGAGCCACCCGGGCCTGCTGCGAGAGGCGGCGTCAGGGGAGCGCGTCAGCTCGGCCTGAGGGTCCTGAACCTCTGATAACGTAGATTTCGGCCGCTTGGCGGTCGACTATGGCGAAAGCGCTTCGCAGCTCAAAATTCACCCTCTCCGCCGAAGCCGTGATCGCCGATTACCGGCTGGCCTACAGCAGCCGCCGCGCAAGCGTCATCGGCCGGGCCGAGGTGCTGCGCGGCAACGCCACCTTCGGCATCTTCGGCGACGGCAAGGAGATCGCCAACATCGCCATGGCCAAAGCGTTCCGCCCTGGCGACTGGCGCGCCGGCTACTACCGCGACCAGACGTTCATGTGGGCGACGCGGATGTCGAACGTCCGCGAGTTCTTCGCCCAGCTCTACGGCAACGCCGACCCCGAGGCGGAGCCTGCGTCGGGCGGGCGGCAGATGGGCAACCACTTCGCGACCCGCTTTCTAGACGACAGCGGCGCGTTCCTGCGCAGCGTCGACATGCCGAACTCGAGCGCGGACGTGTCCAACGTGGCCGGCTGGATGCCGAGGCTGGTCGGCCTGGCCTACGCCTCCAAGCTATACCGGGAGAACCCCCAGCTCAAGGCCGCCGCGGACGGCTTTTCGGTGAACGGCGACGAGGTCGCGTTCGGCACGATCGGCGATGCCGCGACGTCAGAAGGACTCTTCTGGGAGGCGATGAACGCCGCCGGCGTGATGCAGATCCCGATGGCGATGTCGGTGTGGGACGACGGCTACGGGATCTCGGTGCCGATCTCCGCGGAGACGACGAAGGCATCCATCTCGGACGTCCTGCGAGGCCTGAGCCCCGACGACAGGCCCGGCGTCGACATCTATGTCGCTCGCGGTTGGGATTACGCCGCGCTGGTGGAGACGTACGCGACGGCGATCGACAAGGTTCGGCGCGAGCACAAGCCGGCGTTGATCCACGTCACGGAGCTGACGCAGCCGCAGGGACACTCGACCAGCGGCAGCCACGAGCGCTACAAGTCGAAGGAGCGGCTGCGCTTCGAGAACGAGTACGACTGTGTGGCGCGGATGCGCGACTGGATCATCGAGTCGGGCGTGGCGAGCGAGTCGCAGCTCGAGGGGTGGGAGGCGGCGGACAAGGAGGCGGTCGAGGCCGCGCGCGACCTGGCGTGGGAGGCGTTCCAGGCGCCGATCCGGGTCGAGCGCGACAAGGCGGTGGCGATCCTCCGCCGGATCGACATGCCCGAGGTGGCCGAGATCACGAACTCGCTCGACGAGGCGCACAAGGTGACGCGTTCGCTGGTGATGTCCAGCGCGTCGCGCGCCCTGCACCGGCTGCGCGGGCTCGAGTCCCCCGCGCGCACAGAGCTCGCGAAGTTCGTGGCCGCATACCGGCGCGAGAACGACGACAGGTACAACTCGTTCCTGTACAGCAGCTCCGCCGAGTCGCCGCTGCACGTGCCGGTGGCGCCGCCGGTGTACTCCGAGAAGTCACCGACGGTCGACGGCCGCCAGGTGCTGGTGCGCAACTTCGACGCCAACTTCGCGCGCGACCCGCGGATCTTCGTCATCGGCGAGGATGTGGGCAGGCTGGGTGACGTCAACCTCGTGTTCGAGGGCCTGCAGGCGAAGCACGGAGAGCTGCGCCTGACCGACACGGGCATCCGCGAGGCGACGATCCTCGGCCAGGCGATCGGCTCCGCGATGCGCGGGCTGCGGCCGATCTGCGACATCCAGTACCTCGACTACTTCTACTACGCGTTGGAGACCGCCACCGACGATCTGGCGACGCTGCACTGGCGCACGGTGGGCGGGCAGAAGGCGCCGGTCGTGATCCGGACCAAGGGCCACCGCCTGGTCGGGATCTGGCACTCGGGATCGCCGATGTCGGTGCTGCTGAACGCGCTGCAGGGCATCTACGTCTGCGTGCCCCGGAACATGACCCAGGCCGCGGGCTTCTACAACACGCTGTTCCGCGGCGACAACCCGGGGCTGGTGGTCGAGGTGCTTAACGGATATCGGCTCAAGGAGCGCGTGCCCGACAACGTGGGCGAGTTCACGGTTCCTCTGGGAGTGCCGGAGGTCTTGCGTGAGGGCACGGACGCGACGCTGGTCACGTACGGGGCGTGCTGCGCGATCGCGCTGGATGCGGCGCTTGCGCTGGACGAGCTCGGCGTCTCGTGCGAGGTGATCGACGTCCAGACGCTGAACCCGTTCGACACAGGTCAGATGCTG
>Ga0209470_1002037_pt1 | contig 14496 bp, 7 predicted proteins | sample GraSoiAngelo_125_FD_185882 | JGI IMG/M metagenome (GOLD analysis project Ga0209470, IMG submission 185882) | Grasslands soil microbial communities from the Angelo Coastal Reserve, California, USA - 14_0927_05_40cm (SPAdes) (version 2) | ecosystem: Environmental > Terrestrial > Soil > Grasslands ... | reverse complement strand
TGGCCATTCCTGATTAGGGAAAGCCAAACCCCAATGAGGAACAGGCTGTTCCTCATTGGGGAAAGCGCACTCCAAATCAGGAATTGGCTATTCCTGATCACGGAAGGGCAAACCCCAATGAGGAACAGGCTGTTTCTCACTGGGGAAAGCGCACTCCAAATCAGGAATCAGCCTTTCCTGATCACGGAAGGGCAAACCCCAATGAGGAACGGGCTGTTCCTCATTGGGGAAAGCGCACTCCAAATCAGGAATCAGCCTTTCCCGATTAGGGAACGCCAAACTCAAATGAAGAAGGGGCTGTTCCTGATCGACGACCAGCAGAAGAACGGGCGTTAAACCGGACGCCCCTTGGCCAAGCATGTAAAGTATTTCGTCGCATCTAGGGCGTAAAGCCGATCGTCCTTACCCCGAATTTCACCCAGCAATACCCGCTCCACCGGATACCCAGACGCTCTTTGCCGCTTTATAAGCCATCCAATAGGAAAGCAAACCAATCCCGGATATCGAATATGTTTTTTAACCGGATTCTTGCCCGCTTCACGTTCGTTGTGATGACTTGCTCGTCACTCGGGTTGGCGCAGCGATCGGAATCGGCTTCAGCGTTCGCCGTTGGTGGACAGATCGTCCTATCTGTTCACGGCCGTCTGAAGGAGCCGTTGCTCGTTCTGCTGGATCATTCCGGCTCTAAGAAGGATCAACGGACATTCACGGATTTACACGGGAATTTCGAATTCCACAACGTCCCTCAAGGCTCCTACAACATTCGCCTTCGCTTGGAAGGCTTCGAAAACGTGAATTATCCGGTCGACGTTCCAGGGACACCATACGTATTCATCTTTCTGAACGGAAGCGCGGTGTCCGCCCGCCGCCGGCACGCTGTGGGCGGGAACCAGATTGTGGATATCCGGCAATTGACGGCCAATATTCCGAAACAAGCCCTCAAGGAATATGAAAGGGCTGTGCGAGAAATTAAGGACCACAACACACAACGCGCCATCGAGCGGCTGGAAAAGTCTATCAAGCTCGCCCCCGACTTCTACAACGCGCATCTAGGTCTCGGGCAGGAATACAGAAAAACCGACCGGCTGGACGCTGCCGAACACGAACTTACTCGCGCATTCGAATTGAATCCCCGCGAAGGCACGCCGCTAATTCAACTCGGCGAAATATATCTGGAGCAGAACAATTTTGAACGAGCAGCCGAAGTCCTCTCACAGGCGGTTCGAGTCGAGCCAGGATCGGCTATTGCGTATTACGCCTTAGGGCGCGCACGGTACAGACTTTCCGAATACGCAGAGGCAGAGCTGGCTTTCACGCGCGCAGCTTTGCTGGATAAGGACTTTGAAGGGCCGGAATTGATGCTTCTCCACGTGTACGTTCGTCAGGGAAAACTCAGTACGGCTCTCAGCCGCATTGATGCACTTCTACAGAAGAATCCAAATCCGTCGCTGGAAAAGTTCAGATCGGAAATTGTGGCCGCCTTGGCGAAGTCAAAACAAGGCGCAGGAAAACAGAAATGAGCGGTAATCACGGAATGTTTATTTCAACCGCGGGGGTAAAAGGAGGAGACGTGCTGCAAGCAAAAAGAAGTGCGATTTGTGGGAGCGTGTTTGCTGTGGTGTTGTTGTCGGCAATTCTGGTCTACGGCCAAACCACAGGGGGAACTATTTTGGGTACGGTGTCGGATGAAAGCGGAGCGCGCCTCCCGGGCGTGACCGTCACGATCACGCACGTGGAGACTGGAATTGTCCGCACTGTGACCACGGACGAGACCGGCCGGTATCGAGCGCCGGCTTTGGGTTTGGGTAACTACGAGGTGAAGGCGGAACTGACCGGATTCCGGACCGCTGTGCGCTCGGGGATTCAACTCACGGTGGCCGCCGAGGTAGTCGTGAACCTCAGCCTCAGCGTCGGGACCGTCAGCGAGCAAGTGCAAGTCACCGTCGAGACACCTTTGGTGGAAATCACCAGCGCCACGCTCTCGGGGCTGGTGGACGATAAAAAGATCCGCGATTTGCCGCTCAACGGGCGCAGCTTCGATACGCTGGCCTTTATGCAGCCGGGCGTGACTCCATATTTCCGCGGCCGTCACGATACCGATCAGGGGGAAGGCACCAAGATGAGCGTGAGCGGCAGCCGCGTGGACTCCAACAGCTTTCTTCTGGACGGGACCAATATCAACGATCAGTCCAACAACACGCCGGGCAGCGCCTCGGGCAACCTGCTCGGCGTCGAGATGTTGCGGGAGTTTCGCGTGCTGACCACGGCCTACAGCGCGGAGTATGGGCGCTACTCCGGCGGGATCATCACCGCCGTCAGCAAATCGGGCGGCAACGAATTCCACGGCAATCTCTATGAGTTCCATCGCAATGACAATCTCGATGCGAGAAACTTTTTTGACAAGAAGAGCAAACCGGACGGTCCCCGGCTTCCCGAATTCAAGCGCAACCAGTTTGGGGGAACCATCGGAGGACCGATTGTCCGCGACCGGACGTTCTTCTTCGGCGGCTACGAAGGGCTCCGCCAACGAAAGGGACTATCACGGCTCGCCGTCGTTCCTAACGCCGATGCCCACCGAGGGATTCTGCCCTGCCCTCGGACGAGTCCGGCGGGAGGCTTCACCGGTTTCCAGGCTCCTTGCAACAATGCGGGCACATCAATATACACAGTGAACGTCAATCCATCTGTCCGGCCGTTCCTGGACCTCTATCCGTTGCCCAATGGCGGTGACTATGGAGACGGTACCGCTCAACTCTTTAGCAATCCCAAGCAGCCGGTCGACGAACACTACACGACAGGTCGAGTGGACCACAACTTTTCGAATTCCGATTCCTTCTTTGTGCGATACACCTTCTCTCAGGCCGTTCTGACCAATCCGACCCAGTATCCAACGCTTACTGTGGACGCCCTCACGAAGTCCCAGTACGTCACGCTGGGGGAAACGAGGATTTTCTCGCCCCGAGTTCTCAACACAGCCCGCCTCGGATTTAACCGCTCCTATAGCAACCAATTCGGCCGGCCCCTGTTTGACGTGCAGCCCGAGTTGTTCTTTGTCCCGGGTCAGCAACTGGGTCTGATGACTTTTCGCGGGATCGGGGTAACCGAGTATGGCGCAGGCCAAGGCTATCCCCGGCGCTTTGGACATAATGTCTGGCAAGTGACCGACGACCTGACGGTGTCGCGCGGGAGCCATTCGCTAAAAATGGGGGTGCTCTTTGAGCGAACCCAGAGCAACGCCACCCTCTCCCGCGTCTACGGCGGGCAGTATTTCTTCGACACCTTGGACGATTTCCTCACTGCACGACCTGCGGAGTTTAATTCGGACATCCCCGGGAGCGATAATGTTCGGGGCTGGCGTCAGAGCTTGTTGGGATTCTATTTCCAGGATGACTTCCAGGCTCGCTCCAATCTCACCTTGAACCTGGGGCTTCGCTACGAGTTCACGACCGTCCCGACGGAGGCCAATGGCAAGATCGCCAACTTCCGGAATCCTCTGACGGATAAAGCGCCGACTCTCGGACAGCCGTGGTACCAAGGTTCCTACAAAGATTTCGGACCGCGTGTCGGCTTTTCCTGGGACCCGAGGTCCAATGGCCGGACGGCGATTCGGGGCGGATTCGGGATGTACTTTGATCACCTCGTGGCGCAACCCCTCAACCGCGCTCTCAGCCGCATCCCTCCCTACAGTGTGACCGCCCGGGTTCTTGGGGCCGGGGCTTCCTTTCCCCGATTGGACTCGAGCCTGTTGGCAGCTCCGCCTCTGACCCAGATCGTCAGTTATGGGCTGCAGTACGAAATGAAAGACCCCACCAAGATCGGCTATACCCTCAGCATCCAGCAGCAGATCGCGTCAGACACCGCGATTACCGTGGCGTATGCCGGGGCCCATTCCTATCACCAGTTGAACGGTAACAACGGGAATGACGCTTTGCCTACGGAAATCCGGAATGGGCGCAAATACTTCGCTCCCAACTCGCCGCTCCGCAACCCCAACATCGGGCAGCTTCAGTTTTGGGTGACTCCCGAGGGCGCTTCCCAGTATCACTCCCTGCAACTCGGTCTCAACCGGCGCTTCCGCGGCGGATTCCAGTTGCAAGGCTCTTACACGTATGGCAAGAGCACCAACAACGCGGACGGCGTGTTCGGCAGGTATCTCGATCAAGGCATCACCGTGCCACAAGACCCGGACGATTGGAGAACCGACTGGGGACTGTCCGGCATTGATATCCGTAACTACTTCTCCCTGAACTACACCTACGATCTTCCGTTCGCGCGCAATATGCCCGGAGCCGCCGGAAAACTGCTTTCAGGCTGGCAGCTCAACGGTATCCTCACTCTGGCCGACGGCACGCCGGTTGCTATCAACAGCGGGTTTAATCGTTCGCGCAACGGAGCTAGCGGGGGGCAAATAGGGGATCGCCCGGACCTGCTTCCAGGATTCAGCAAGAATCCGGTGAAAGGCGTCTCGAAAGGCTGTCCGGGTGTAGCCGCCGGCAACAAACTGGGGACTCCCGACCTCTACTTCGATCCTTGCGCGTTTGGTCTGCCGGATGCCGGATTTTATGGCAACCTGGGGCGCAACACTGTTATCGGCCCCGGCCTGGCGAACTTCGATTTTTCGCTCGTGAAAAACATCTCGTTCAAGGAAACGAAGAGCGTCCAATTTCGGGCCGAGGCTTTCAACCTGTTCAACCGTGCGAATTTTAACCGGCCTGGAGCTCTTCAGGAGGGTGTCCGGCTCTTTAACGCTTCGGCCGCGCGGGTCGCTTCTTCCGCCACGATTCGAAGCACCCTCACCGAGGCGCGCCAGATCCAGTTCGGCCTGAAGTTTACCTTCTGATACCTCTCACCCTCTCCCAGAGGGAGAGGGTGGATCTACCGCAATTTCCATTCATTCACACCCTATAGACCGCCGCTATCGTACGGCATAAAGCTGATCGTCCTTGCCCCGAATTTCAGCCAAGAATCCTTCCTACACCGGATAGACAGGCAGCCTTTGCCCCTTTATAAAACCACGCAATAGAAAAGCGAAACAATCCGGGAAAAGGAGGATTCATGACAACAGGGACGGGGATTCGTCTGCACGTGTTTGGACGATTCGTAACCGCGATTTTTGCATTGATCGCATTGGGCACCTGCCTGAGCGTTGCTCAGACTTCCACGGCAACCATTTTAGGTACGGTGAAAGACACTTCAGGGGCGCTCGTGCCGGGAGTGAGTATCACGGTCAAGCATACCGAGAGTGGCCTGATGCGCACCGTCGTGAGCGGCGAGCGCGGCGCCTACACTGTGCCGTTGCTTCCGGTGGGCGCATATGAGATCACCACAACGATGCCGGGCTTCAAGCAGTTGGTCCGGAGTGGCATTAATGTTGTGGTGGAACAGGAAGCGGTGGTGGATCTGACGCTCGAAGTCGGAGCCCCGGCCGAGCAAATAACGGTCAGCGAGGAAGCGCCGCTGGTGAACACGACGACGAGTTCCACTTCAGGAGTGATCACCGAGCAGCAGGTGAAGGAATTGCCGCTGAACGGCCGCAGCTTCGATAATCTGATCACGCTCAACGTCGGCGTTTCCAATGCCACTTCGAATACTCTCGACAGCGGTGCCTGGAACATGTTCTCGGTGGCGGGGAAGCGACCGGAAACCAACCGGTATACCATCAACGGAGTCGACTGGGTTGGCGGGAACGCGACCGGTCAATTCATTACGCCAAACGGAGCGAGCCGGCAATTGCTGGGGGTGGAAGCGGTGCGGGAATTCAACGTTCTCACGGACACCTACAGCGCCGAGTATGGGAAACGGGCCGGAGGACAAATCACCGTTGTGACCTCCTCGGGGACCAACCAGGTCCACGGGAGCGCGTTCGAGTATCTGCGCAACAGCGCGTTGGACGCGCGCAACTTCTTCGATGACACCATTGCCACTCCTCCCTTCAAACGCAACCAATTTGGAGGCGCTCTGGGAGGCCCGATCAAGAAGGACAGGATGTTCCTGTTCGGGACCTATGAGGGGTTCCAGCATCGGTTATCGCGTTCGAGCGCCTCGATTGTGCCGGGCACCTTCGCTCGCCAAGGTCTTTTGTGGCCGGGGAATTCTTTGGGTTTGCCGGCGGGTTCGCCGGTTCCCGGTCTGAAGCCGGAGATGCTCAAGTATGCCAAGTACTTCTGGCCGGTTCCCAGTACTCCCGACCGTCCCGACGGAAGCTCTATCTCCTACTCGAATCCGCCAGAAACGCTCGGGGAACATTTTGGCTTGGCCCGTTTTGATCACATCATCTCCAGCATGGATTCGTTTTCGGCAAGCCTCACGGTTGACAATGGCTCCAGGATCAACCCGTGGGGAGGAGGCGGCGGGGGCGACCCGAATTTCAACAGTGTCGGCGAACTGCACGCCCAAACACTGAGCTTGAAAGAAACGCATGTTTTTTCCCCCAATCTGGTGAATATCGCCACCCTGGGGTACGCGGGGACGTATGGAACCAGTGTCAACGCTCCCGCAATACCGATGCCCGCAGACATCGCGTTTCTCGAGGGAGGTAATCCCGGCACCGTTGTGATTGGAGGCGGGATCGGCGCGGCGGCCCCGTCCGCGGTCGCGGGCGTGCCGGGCAATAACCCCTATCGAGGCATCCGGCATTACTTCACCTACTCCGATGACCTGCGCGTCATCAAAGGCAAGCATTCCTGGAGCATGGGGGGTTGGTTTCAGAAGTCCCAACAAAGCCAGTCTGGAGTGGCATTGTCATCAGCGGGAAACGTTGCCTATCCGACCATCCTGGCATTTCTCCGGGATCAGCCGAACAACGCTATCGTGACGCGAAATCCGAGCACCCTGGGCTTCCGCACCACGGAAGGCGCCTGGTATGTCCAGGATGACATGAAGCTGCGGTCGAATTTCACCCTGCGCCTGGGATTGCGGCACGAGATGACCAACGGCTGGAGCGAGGTGGCGGGCCGGTGTTCGAACTACAGATACGACCCCGGCTTTGTGATCCAGACCAATCCGATCATCGGGAAGTCCTGCATCGATCAGAACCACGCCAAACTGTTGTTGCAGCCGCGGGTGGGTCTGGCCTGGGACCCGACGGGTACGGGAACCTGGTCGGTGCGGGCCGCCTTTGGAATCCACAACGATCTGATGGATAACCTCGGCGTCCGGGTCCAGCCCAATCCGCCGTACTCTGCACGCGAGTCGCTCCCGTACCAGAACGGGTTCCTTCCCCTCCTTCCGCTCAAGAAGAATGTCGTACTGCCGCCTACGTGCGGCCCAGGGATATCCGCACCGTGCTCGATCTATCAGCCCACGGGTTTCGATCCGAACATGTTTACGCCCACCGTCCAGATATGGGACCTGACGGTGGAACGCCAGCTTGCCAGAGATCTGGTACTTTCAGTCGGCTACGTCGGCAGCCAGTCCTACCACACCAATCTCACGATGAACAGCAATACGGCTCCGCCCGAGGTGTGCCAGAACCCACAGGGATGCCGAAGCGGCGGTGTGCTCCCACTCAGTCAACTCCCAGGCGGTCAAGCGCCGATTGTTCCCCAGGGGACCACCTACATGCCGTCGAGGCCTCCGGTCGTGGTCAACGGCGTTACTCTCACCCAGCGCCCGAACCCGTACGTGTCCTACACTCAACCATGGTTTGGCTGGGGTACCGCCAGCTATCACGCACTGAATGTGTCCGTGACCAAGCGCGCCACGCGCGGCCTCACTTTCAAAGGGAATTACAGCTGGGGCAAGGTGCTGGATTTGAATTCAGCGATCCTGGCGCCTTCAGGCGAAAATGAGCCGCCGACCCTGTTCAGTCCCCACAATCGCCACCTGAACAAAGGCCTCGCCGCCTACAGCATCCAACACCAGTTCAACACAAACTTCAGCTATCAGCTGCCGTTCGGAAGCGGGCAGCGCTTTGGCAGCGGCGCCACCGGTTGGGCGAACCATTTGATTGGGGGCTGGCAATGGAATGGGATCTTCAACGCGCAGAGCGGGTTTCCCTTCACGCCTCTGATCGGCTTCAGTAATCCCAATACCGGCACCGGCGACGGAGTACTCAGCGACGTAACCAACCTCAATCCGGACTTTAAGGGGAAGGTGATTTTGGGGAGAGTGGACCAATGGTTCGATCCCCATGCCTTCACGCTGCCGACTGCCGGCACATTCGGGAACGCGGGACGGAGTTCGTTCCGCGGCCCGGGCCTGGTCAACGTCGACACGTCCTTGTTTAAGAGGATCCCCATCCGGGAAGGCATGACGTTGCAGTTCCGCGCGGAAGCGTTCAATGTGTTCAATCACGCGAATTTCGCGTTCCCGAATCAAGTGGTGTTCCAGGGCAACCCCGCGAACTACAGCTATAGCGAGTCGGCCGGCGAGATTACCAATACGGCCACAACCTCGCGGCAAATCCAGTTCGCGCTGAAGCTGCTGTTCTGAGTACGGAGTTTTGAGTTCTGAGTTTTGGGTTGTGAGTAAATCCAGCCCGACTCAGAACTCAAAATTCAGAACTCAAAACTCACAACGGCGCGTCAAGCAATCCCTCAGCATGCACAAGGTGTGGGGCATCGTTCGGTGCAAAACGGTGCACAGTGCTGTAAAATTCCATCATGGCTATATCGAACAACGTATCACGACAGAGCGTGGCGTTGCCCGCGCGTCTCGCAAAGCGAGTGAAAGCTATTGCAAAATCTCGCAAAGTCAGCGCAAACCGTGTGATTGTGGAACTGATCGAGGAAGGACTTAACGCTAAGCTCAGGGAGAAAGAGCACTTTTTCGATGTGGCCGAGCGATTAGCGACATCGAAGAATCCGGACGAACAGCGCCGCTTAAAGGAAGAATTGGCACGGTTGACTTTCGGTGAATAATGCCGAAGATTCAGTGGTCAAATCTTCCTGCGGCTTTGAGGGACCATCTCTTCGATCGCGTACGAGAGCGCAGGATCACCGCAGACGACCTTTATCAACTCAAGGCTTGGCGGGAATCGGAGCCCGAAGCTCCCGATGGCCCCTGGTACAAGGATTTCGGATCCTTTAAAATTTGCGGTGAAAGCCCATTTCCCAAAACATTCCTTCTTCGCGATCAAGCCGCACAGGGCCAGAAGCTGTGATTTCGTAGCGTCTACGGCATCAAGCTGATCGTCCTTACCCGGAATTTCAGCTACGAATACCCCTTGTGCCGGATATACAGCCACCCTTTGCCGCTTTATAAACCCACACAAGAGGAGAGCGAAAACAATCCCGGATATCGAAGTGCTGTTTTATAAATCGGTAGATTGGCCAGGAAGAGCCAGAACGAAGGCGTCTAACGCCGGTCATATTTTTTTCGGATTCCAAGTTCGATTCGAAAGGAAGCGCTGACCAATTGTCCCGTCATCCCGAAGCGTCGACGATTCAAATTACGATGCAGAGCAAGACGCGAATCATTCTCGCAGACGATCACGACGTCGTGCGAAAAGGCCTGACGTTCTTGCTCGCACGAATCAAGCACACAGAGGTGGTTGGAGAAGCGACGGACGGCCATCAAGCTGTTGAACTTGCCGAAAAGCTCGCCCCCTCACTTGTCATCATGGACGTCGCCATGCCTGTTCTCAACGGCATCGATGCTGCCGCGCAGATTTTGAAGCGACGTCCGGAAACCTCTGTCATCCTGCTCAGCATGCACGCGGATGAAGACTATGTGATCAGGGGACTGAATGCCGGAGTAAAAGGGTACATCCTTAAAGAATCTGTCGAACGCGATTTGCCCCTTGCCTTGGAAGCGGTCAGCAAGCAGCGCCATTTTTTTAGTTCGGCGATTGGCGAAGTACTCCTGGCAGACTACATGCGGCAGCTTAAGCATAAGCATGTCCAGGACTCTTATGACCTGCTTACGGAGCGAGAAAAGGAAGTGTTGCAGCTAATTGCCGAGGGCAAGACGAACAAAGATGTTGCCGGCCTGTTGAACCTGAGCCCTCAGACGATTGAAAGCCATCGCGCCAATCTCATGCAAAAACTTGGTCTGCACAGCACGGCGGACATCATCCTCTATGCAGTAAGAAAAAGGATTATTTCGTAACGCCTACGGTATTAAGCTGACGTTCTTCCCGCGAATTTCAGCAAGGAATACCTTTCACACTGGATTTACAGGCACTCTTTTCCACTTTATAAAACCACGCGATAGAAACGTGAACGAATCCGGGAACCGGTGCTCGTTAGATGGATCGGCGGAGGGGGTGGCGCTTCCGCTCCTGCGCCACCGCCCCCAGCACCGGAGGTCCTCGTTCTATGGATGTGCGGAGCAGGGGCGCTGCTTAGTGTGTGCTCGATAGCGAGAGGCTTTAATCGAAGCGCGGGGAACGTGCTGATTAAGCGAATCATTTTTGAACGCATACAACATCGTAGCGGACGCCCTTTCTGAGACTGCTGTTGGCGCGACGCGTTTTATAAAGCTGCGGATCGGCCAGAAAGAGCGGAACCCAGGCCTAGACGCCTTGTGCTTGTACGGTTGTTTCAGCAAGCCGCCATAAGCACGAGACGCTTGGACACCTGTCACATTTTTTGGATTCGTAAGTTCGATTCGACGTGAGCGGCTGCGAACGCAAGCCTGATAGGGCGCAGCCCTCAAGAAAAGGAGCGCAACATGGTTAGGGGAGTGGATATCAGTCTACGTTCGTTTGCAAGATTCGCGACAGCGATTGTTCTATTGATCGCATTGCCAACCTGCATGGTTTTTGCCCAGACTTCCGCGGCGACCATCTTGGGTGTGGTGAAGGACACCACGGGAGCGTTGATACCGGGAGTCAGTATCACCGTCAAGCATACCGAGACCGGTCAGACACGAACCGTAATCAGCAGTGAGACCGGCGACTACAATGTGCCGTTGCTTCCGGTGGGCGAATATGAGCTCGCCACAGCAATGCCGAGCTTCAAGCAAGAAGTACGCCGCGGCATCAATCTCGTGGTCGGTCAGCAAGCGGTCATCGACCTGACGCTGGAAGTCGGAGCCCCGGAAGAGAAAGTCGTCGTAACGGAGGAAGCGCCGCTGGTGAACACCACGCTGAGCTCGACCTCAGGGTTGATCACCGAGCAGCAGGTCAAAGAGCTGCCGCTGAATGGACGAAGCTTCGATCAACTGTTGGCTCTCAATGTCGGCGTTGTCAATAACACTTCGAATATGGGAGGCGGCGCTTATCCCGGTTTTTCGGTGGCGGGCCATCGGACGGAAGCCAACCGGTTTCTGATCAACGGCGTCGACTGGGTCGGGGGGAACGCAGCCTCCGTGTTCATCACACCCGGCGGGGCCAGCGGTCAGTTGCTCGGGGTAGAAGCGGTGCGGGAATACAACGTCCTCGAGCACACCTATGGCGCGGAATATGGGAAACGGTCCGGAGGGCAGGTCAGCATTGTGACCTCGTCGGGAACGAACGACTGGCATGGCAACCTCTTCGAGTATCACCGTAACAGCGCTCTGGATACCCGAGACTTCTTCCAGACCCAAAAGGGTCCGTTTAAACGGCATCAATTCGGAGGGAGCATCGGAGGTCCTCTGAAGAAGGACAAGCTCTTCGTGTTTGGAAACTACGAAGGGTTCCAGGAGCGGCTAGGGCAGAGCACTCGCTCGATTTATCCGGATGTGCAATCTCGCCAAGGTCTTCTGCCTTGCCACCTTGCCTATCCTACGAATGTGGCCGGCGCCTGTCCGGACCGAGCTGCTTACGTCCCCGTTCCCAATCTGAAGCCGGGCATGCTGCCGTTTGCCAACGCGTTCTGGCCGGTGCCCAACGGTCTGGAGGTGCTCCAAGGCGGCTTACCCACCGGAACGGCCTACAATTACAACAGCGGGGTGCAGAAGACTGGTGAAAATTTTGTGATGACCCGCATGGATTACGTCATCTCCGCCAAAGACTCTCTCTTCGGAAACTACACATTTAGCGATGGAGAAAGGGATGCGCCGCAGGCGGACACGTATTACACCATGTACGTTCCACTACGCACCCAAACGTTCGGCTTGCAGGAAACGCATGTCTTCTCCCCCACTGTCGTCAATTCCGCGACCTTGGGGTGGACTCGTCCGAATGCAGCCTCGGTCACCGCCCCCAACGGTACTAGGGGACCGGTCGCGGCGAGCCAGTTGTTTCTTGCCGGAGGTAATCCCGGCTCGATTACGATCGGAGGCGGCGCGACCACGGCCGTCCCCTCTTCCGTTACGGGGGCGCCCGGCAACAACCCCCTTCGGGACATCCGGGAATACTACAGCCTGGCTGATGACCTGCGCTTCACCAAAGGCAAGCACTCCTTTAGCGCAGGTGTTTGGGTCGAGCGGATACACGAAAACCATGTGGGGTCACCTGTGTTTTCGGCAGGAGGCGTCAGCTATGCGACGATCCTGACATTTCTCCAGGATGTCCCGAACCAGTTTACCGTGGTCCGGAATCCAGCTCCGGTTGGATACCGGTCCACCGAAGGAGCCTGGTATTTCCAGGATGAGATGAAGCTGCGGTCGAATCTCACCCTGCGCCTGGGCTTGCGGCATGAGATGACCGACGGGTGGAACGAGGTGGCGGACCGCTGTACGAACTACGCGTATGACAAAAACTTTGTGATTTCGACGGAGCCGCTCCCGGGACATTCGTGCCTGATGGAGAATCACGCGAAGTTGTTGTTGCAGCCCCGCGTCGGCTTGGCCTGGGATCCGACCGGCAGGGGAACCTGGGCGGTGCGGGCCGGCTTTGGGATCCACAACGATCTCCAGGATAACCTCGGGAACCGGGCCTATAACAACCCCCCGTTTAGTGCCCGCGAGCAGCCACCGGTGACGAACGGGTTGCTTTCTCGCATTCCGTTTCAGAAGAATGCCCCGCTTCCACCCACGTGCGGCACCCCTGGGGCACCTCCACTACCAGCCTGCGGGATCAATAGCCCCGGCGGTTTCGATCCCGTCCTGCGCACACCCACCAGCCAGCAATGGAGCTTGACGATTGAACGCGGGCTGGCGAGTAACCTCATGCTTTCCGTGGGCTATGTGGGCAGCGAATCCTACCACACTCCGTTCATCATGAATGCCAATACGGCCTACCCGATCGTATGCCAGGAAGCGCAGGGCTGCATCAGCGGCGGCACGACCCAGGGCGGCGACCCTGTTCCCGTCCGTCAAAGGGTCATGGTGCCGAAAGGCACGTTGTACCACCCGCCGGCGACGCGCCCGAACCCCAACGTGGGTAACGGCTCTCAATGGTGGAATCAAGGTACCAGCAACTACCACGGGCTGGATGTCTCGCTGACGAAGCGCATCAGCCGCGGGTTCGCTTTTAAAGCGAATTATACCTGGAGCAAAGCGATCGATTTGAATTCCGCTTACTTCTCTCCTTCCGCTGGTAATGAGCCAGGATTTCTCCCCAGTCCCTATTATCGGAGGGAGCTGAGCCGTGGGGTCTCATCCTTCAGCGTCCCCCACCAGTTCAACGCGTACACCAGCTATCTGTTACCGTTTGGGAACGGGCAGCGCTTCGGAAGCGGCGCCACTGGGGTCGTGGACAAGCTGATCGGCGGCTGGCAGTGGAATGGGAGCGTCCGGGTTGCGGGCGGATTCCCCTTCACGCCGCTGGCTGGCTCCAATATTTCGGGTACCGGCGACAACAGTAATTCCGACGTACCGAACTGGAATCCGGACTTCAAGGGGAAGGTGATTTTGGGAAGACCCGATCAGTGGTTCGATCCGAGAGCCTTCGCGCTGCCGCTGCAAGGGACCTTCGGGAACGTGGGGCGCAGTCCGTTGCGCGGCCCGGGCCTGTTCATGGTCGATTCCTCGCTGTTAAAGAGGGTGAGAATCAGTGAGGGATTGAACTTGCAGTTCCGCGCCGAGGTGTTCAATGTTTTGAATCACCCGAATTTCAGGTACCCGAATGAAGTTGTTTTCCAGGGCACCGACTACAGCCCCTCGGGCGGAGTCATTCAAGCGACCGCCACGACCTCGCGGCAAATCCAGTTCGCGCTGAAGCTCCTGTTCTAAGATGAAGCGATCTGAGACGCACCCCGAATTCTGAAGTGCAAGAATTCGGTGTGCGTCTCCACATCTCCTACGGCATAAAGCTGAGCGTCCTTCCCCCGAATCCCCGCCAGGAATACTTTGCGGCACTTCTGTGCGTCCGTTAGCGAAGCAGGCTTCGGTTCTTCGTAAGCTCGCCGCTGACTGAGGACGACAAAAATACACTTCAGCGTCGCATTAAAATAGCCCACGGTGGAACAAAGCTGGGACGAATCTGGCCATGCTGCGTCAGTTCGGCCCGCCTCTTGCCGTCCTAGGGATCCGAGGTCGTAATGACCCACCCCTTTGGCGTGCAGTTTGGGGCATAAAAGCCGATCGTCAACCCCGAATTTCAGCAAGAAATACCCCGCACACCGGATATACAGGCACTCGTTGCCGCTTTATAAAGCCACGCAATAGGAAAGCGAAGCAATCCCGGATATCGAAGCATGTGGTTTAACCCGACTCTTGTCCGCTTCACGTACATTCTCATGACTT
>Ga0209470_1002034_pt1 | contig 14509 bp, 9 predicted proteins | sample GraSoiAngelo_125_FD_185882 | JGI IMG/M metagenome (GOLD analysis project Ga0209470, IMG submission 185882) | Grasslands soil microbial communities from the Angelo Coastal Reserve, California, USA - 14_0927_05_40cm (SPAdes) (version 2) | ecosystem: Environmental > Terrestrial > Soil > Grasslands ... | reverse complement strand
AGGATCTCGCGCGGCTTGGCGCCCTGGCCGGGGCCAATGATGCGGTCTTGCTCCATCATGTCGATGAAGCGCGCGGCCTTCGGATAGCCGAGGCCCATGCGGCGCTGGAGGAACGAGATGGACCCCGCGCGCTGGCCGATCACGAGCCGCACACAGTCCCAGTAGAGATCGTCGCGCTCGGCGCCGTCACCGCCCGCTCCGCCCGCGTTGTCGTCGGTCGGCAGCTGGACTTCCTCGTACACGGCGCGGCCCTGCTTGCGCAGGAACTCGCAGATGGCCTTGACCTCCTCGTCGGAGACCCAGGCGCCGTGCACGCGCGTCAGCTTGTTGGCCCCCGGCGGCACGAAGATCATGTCGCCGCGGCCGAGGAGCTGCTCGGCGCCGTTGGCGTCGAGCACGGTGCGCGAGTCCACCTTCGAGGCCATCTGGAACGCGATGCGCGTCGGGAAGTTGGCCTTGATGAGGCCGGTGACGACGTCGACCGATGGACGCTGCGTGGCGACGATCAGGTGGATGCCGACCGCGCGGGCGATCTGGGCGAGCCGGACCAGCGCCGTCTGGACGTCACCGGCCGAGACCAGCATGAGGTCAGCCAGCTCGTCGATGACGACCAGCCAGTAGGGCAGCCGCTCGCTGGCCTCGACGGCCTTGTTGAAGCCCTCGATGTTGCGCACCTGCTTGTTCTGCAGCAGCTTGTAGCGCTCATCCATCTTGCCGACGATCCAGCGGAGGCGGGCCGCCGCTTCCTTGGCGTCGGTGACGACGGGCGCCAGCAGATGGGGAATCCCCTCGTAGATGGACAGCTCGAGGCGCTTGGGATCGATCAGCAGGAACCGCACCTCGGCCGGCGTCATCCGGTAGAGGATCGAGCAGATCATCACGTTGAGGCCGACCGACTTGCCGGTGCCGGTGGCGCCGGCGACGAGCAGGTGCGGCATCGCCGTCAGATCCGACACGACGGGCCCACCGGTGACGTCCTTGCCGAGGGCCAGCGGCAGCTTCTTCTTCGGGTCGACGAAGTCGGCCGAGGCGAAGATCTCCCGCAGGTACACCATGCCCGCCTCGGCGTTCGGCACCTCGATGGCCACGGTGCCCCGACCGGGGATCGGCCCGACGATGCGCACGGCCGCGGCCTTCAGTCCGAGCGCGAGATCGTCGGCGAGATTGACGACCCGGCTGATCTTCACACCGGCGGCCGGCTCGAACTCGTACGACGTGATGATCGGCCCCGGGCTCACCTGCACGATCCGGCCCTCGACCTCGAAGTCGAGGAGCTTCTTGCGCAGGGTCTCGGCGTTGTCCTGCAGCTCCGCGTTGGTGAACGTGTGGTCGGGGCCGTCCGGCGCGTGAAGCAGCCCGGTGGCCGGCAGCTGGAACGACTCGGCGCCGCCCTTGCCGAAGTCGAACGTCTCCTGCCACGCGAGGCTCGCCGTCGCCCGCTTGCGAGGCTCGACGACGACGGGCGGCGGTGGCGTCTCCACGACGTCGTCGGCGACGTCGCTCGTCATCGCGGCCGGAATCTCGGTGAGCGGTTCGCCGGCGGCGGCGGTCGCCCGGCCGGCGTGGGCTGGCTTCGACCTGCGCCAGCGCTTGAGGCGCACGTTCACCATGCGCGAGACGGCGCTGTACGACACCTGCGTGATGAAGAGGACGCCGATCGGCACGCCGGCGACCAGCACGAGCCAGGTACCGAATTCTCCGAGCGAGGCCTGGAGCCCGGCCGTCACGCCCCAGCCCACGGCGCCACCGGCGCCGGCGTGAGCGGCCTCCGGCCCGAAGTACGACGACGTCTCGGTCAAGAGACCGGTCGCGCTCAGCACGATGATGCCGAGGCCGACGAACGGCGCCCAGCCGTGCGCCGCCAGCGGTCGCATGAACGCGCTCAGCGCGATGATGACGAGCAGCAGCGGAAAGAGGAACCCGGCGTAGCCGAGCGCACGGAAGAACGCCCAGCCGAGCCAGACGCCGACGGGACCGACGGGGCCACGCTGAACGCCCGGCGCCAGCGCGGGATCGAACGTCGCCAGCGCGACCAGGCCGAAGCCGGCCGCCGCCAGCAGCAAGATGGCCTGCGCCTCGCGCAACCACCGGCGCGCCTCCTTCTTCTTGCGCGCGCGTCGGGGCCGGTCGGGCGTCGAGGCGATCGTCGCCATCACACCTCCAGGATGATCGGCAGCACGATGGGCTTGCGCTGGAAGCGCTGGTTGATGAACTGCCGCACGGTCGTGCGCACGAGGGCGCCGATGGCCTCGCGGTCCCCCGGGGTGGCGGGATCGCGGCCGGTCACCGCATCCATGACCGCCTGCTTGATCTCGTCGATGAGCGGCCGATTTTCCTGCATGTAGACGAACCCGCGGGAGGCGATCTCGGGTCCGCTGACGACGCGGCCCGTGCGATCGATCACCAGCGACACCGCGACCAGGCCGCTCTCGGCCAGGATCTGCCGGTCGCGCAGCACCACGCTGCCGATGTCGCCGATGCCCTTGCCGTCGACGAGGACGCGGTCGACGGGAAGGTGCCCGATCACGCGCGCCGCCGTCTTGGTCATTTCCACGACGGCGCCGTCCTCGACGAGGAAGACGCGATCGGACGCGAGGCCGACGCTCTCGGCCAGGCGGGCGTGACCGAGCAGGTGCCGGTACTCGCCGTGGACGGGCATGAAGTAGCGAGGCCGCGTCAGGTTCAGCATGAGCTTCAGGTCTTCCTGGCTGGCGTGGCCGGAGACGTGGACGAAGGCGTTGTCCTCGTACAGCACGTCGGCGCCGCGCCGCAGCAGCGCGTTGATGACGCGGCCGATCGTGCGCTCGTTGCCGGGGATCACGCGCGCCGAGATGATCACGAGGTCGCCGCGCTGCACCTGCATCGCCCGGTGCTCGCCCGTCGCCAGCAGCGAGAGCGCCGAGTTCGGCTCACCCTGGCTGCCGGTGGACAGGATCACCTGGCGCCCGGACGGCAGCGCGACGAGGTCGTCGAGCGGCATCACCAGGTCGGCCGGCACGCGCAGGTAGCCGAGCTCGCTGGCGACCCGCACGTTCTTCTCCATGCTCATGCCGAGGAGCGCGACCCGACGGCCGTGCTCGGCGGCCAGCGTGAGCACCTGCTGGATCCGATGGATGTGAGAGGCGAAGGTGGCCACGACGATCCGGCCGCTTGCGCGCTGGAAGCGCTCGCGAAGCGCGACGCCGACGTCGAGCTCCGAGCGCGTGTGACCAGGACGGCCGACGTTCGTCGAGTCGGAGCAGAGCAGGAGCACGCCGTGCTCTCCGAGCTCGGTGAAGCGTTTGTAGTCTGGGGTCTCACCGTCGAGCGGGGTCGGATCGAGCTTGAAGTCGCCGGTGTGGACGATCGTGCCGACTGGCGTGTCGATCGCGAGCCCGATGCCGTCGGCGATCGAGTGGGTCACCCGGATCGGCTCGATGCGAAACGGCCCCGCTTCGATGCGGTCGTGGGGCTTCATCGGCCGCAGATCGGCGGTCTCGAGCAGGTTGTGCTCCCGCAGCTTCTCGGCGACGAGCGCGAGCGTGAGCGGCGTCCCGTAGACGGGAATGCGCGTCGTGCGCAGCAGGTAGGGCAGCGCTCCGATGTGGTCTTCGTGGCCGTGGGTCAGCAGCACCGCGCGGAAGCCGTCGCGCTTGGCCACGGCGTACGAGAAATCCGGGATGACGTAGTCGATGCCCGGCAGCTCGTCCGGGTCGGGGAACATGAGGCCACAATCGACGGCGACGACGTCGTCACCGAACTCGACGAGCATCATGTTCAAGCCGATCTCGCCGAGGCCTCCCAGGGGGATGAGCCTGACGGCGGGCTCGGATGTGGATGGCTCCACGAAGACTCCTTTCGCAGCGGGCTCATCGTAGCACCGGCGGCTATTCGGCCCGAAATTTAGAAGCGCCGACGACGCGCTCCAATGCGCCGATTTCGCTGAGGAAATCGTCGAGACGATCGTACCAGCCGGTCAGATCGCGCACCGAGTAGTGCGCGTTGGCGCCACTGGGATTCGGAATCACGAAGCAGCGGGTCGGGCCGAGACGGCCAGACTCGTGAGATTGGGCGCCGAGCGCGAAGGTCGAAGGCACGTCACGCAACACGCCACGCTGGAAGTGCTCCCAGGCGGTGCGGCCGTGGAAGCACGCGACGGCCGGTCGATAGCGCCGCAATCGCCGAAGACAGAGCGGCGCCCAACGCGCGACATCGCGGTCGGTCAGCGTGCTCGCGTTGGGGCTTGGCCGCTTGACGACGTCGGTGAACCCGATCCCGAAGTCGAGCAGCCGCCGGTCGAGCTCGGAGCCGAGCGACGCGACACCGAGCGCGTCCCGGATCGGCGCGGCCAACCGCGACGCCGAGAACGCCGGCCAGAAGCGATTGTTCGGGCTCGAGAAGTAATGGCCGCGCACGACCGAGCGCGTGCCGGGATTGATCCCGACGAAGACGAGACGCAGTCCGGGGGCCAGGTAATCGGGCAGCGTCGGGAATGCGTACTTTACCGGCCGCTCTCCGCGCTGCGACGCAGCTCTTTCTGAAGATTCTGCATGCTTTCCTGGCTCACGCGCAGGAAGCCGCGACGGGGACGATCGAGATCGAGGATGACGAACGTGACGGCGGCCACGATGACCGTGAGGAGCGTCGTCACGACGAAGTTGCGGCGCCCGAAGAGCCCGCAGCCGTATCCGACCAGCGCCATCGCCGCGATCGTGGCGAGAAAGAGCACGGCAAGAACGGTGGGCGGAACATGATCGTCCTGGACCACGAGGCGCCTGGCGTGCAAGTCGATGGTGTCGTTCAACGCCTGGACGAAGAGTGTCACGGGATTCGAGGTGGGGTATTTCTCGGCCAGAAGATCGGCGCGCGACCAGAGCTGCACCTGGAGGCTCTCGGTGTCCGCGATCGCTTTCGCCAGCGTCCGATCATCGGCGGCGCGGTAGAAGTCGAGCCTGACGTCGGCGTATCGCCGGAGCAGGTCGGCGATTTCTGTCTTGTGGGGCGCCGGGAGCAATCGCGCTCTCAGGTACGTCGACCCGATGGCGTTCGCCTCGTTCAGGACGAGCTGCTTGCGGACGTCGAAGCGAGACACCGCCATGGCGAACGTGAAGGCCATCAGCAGCGCGAGCACGCCGAGCGCGCCGGCCGTGATCGCGGTGACCTGGCCCTTGGCCCCCTCGGGGTGAACCCACTGATCTCGCCGGCCCGCCGTATACCCGATCTCCGTGGCCAGCGCCGTGAGGAGCAGCAGACCGATGACGAACAGCCAGGCGTAGCTGCCATAAAAGAAATGGGGCAACGGTCGCCTCGCACGATGCGCAGATTACAGGATTCGCGAGCGACCTGTGGAGCGGCTCAGGCGGACAGTCGTGCCGCGGGCGACGACACTAGAACGGCGCTTCGGTCTCCAGGCGCTCGACCAGCGCGCGGGACTCGCGCAGGAAGGCGGGCTTCTCAGCAGCGCTGATGGGCTCGCCGGGGATGAACTTCTCGCTGAGCGGGTTCACGAACGTGCCGCCCTTGGCGATCCGGTAGTCGAGATGCGGCCCGGTGGCGAGGCCGGTGGCGCCGACGTAGCCGATCACCTGGCGTTGGCTCACGCGCACGCCCGCCCGGAGGCCGCGGGCGACCGACGAGAGATGGTTGTAAATCGTCTCGTAGCCCAAGCGATGGCGCAGGTGGACCTGGATCCCGTTGCCTTCGTTCCAACCCGCGCGCACGATCGTGCCGTCGGCCACGGCGCGCACGGGCGTGCCGACGGGCGCAGCGTAATCGATGGCCAGGTGCGGCCGCACGCCGCCCAGGATCGGATGCGGCCGCGCGTAGGTGAAGCCCGAGGTGACGCGACTGAACTCGAGCGGCGACTTCAGGAAGCTCTTGCGCAGCGAGCGCCCGGCCAGATCGTAGTAGGCCATCTTGTCGGTCTTCGTCGCCACGAACCCCACGCCGGTCAGCGTGCGTCCGCTGCTCGTGTACTGCACGGCCAGGATGCGGCCATAGGAGACGAAGGTGTCGCCGGCGTAGCGCTTCTCGACGAGGAGTCGGAAGCGGTCACCGCGGCGCGTGTCGGCCGTGAAGTCGAAGTCGGACTCGAAGATGTTGACGAACGCGAGCACGAGCTGCGGCGCCTCCCCGATCTCGTCCACCGCCTGGAAGAGCGACGTCTCGACCGTGCCGTGTACCGCCTGAACGCGAATCTCGGGTGTCGTCTCGAAGCGCTTCACCGTCCAGCCGCTCTCGCCGGCCACGGCCGCGTAGCCCAGAAACGGATCAGCCTGCCACGACACGCTCGTCGGATCCCCGGCCGGGCTCCAGACGATCTCGAGCTCGTGGCCAGGCTTGAGCCTGCGCAGCTCGGCGCCCGCCTTCCGCAGCGCCGCGGCGATCTCGGCCGCCGTGCGTGCTTCCAACCCGGCCGCGCCGAGCGCCTTGACCAGGGTGTCGCCGCGCTTGAGCGTGACGGTCTCCTTGCGCTCCTTCGGCGGCTCGGCGGGCGGTGCTGGCTGGGTCGCGGCGAGAGGCGTCTCGGTCACGGCCGGCGCCTGAACTGACCCCGGCGGTCGCCACCAGACCGATCCAGCAACGGCAACCATCAGGACGACGACGAGGGCGAGCACGATACGCGACGGCATCCAACGATTCATTCCTCTCAGGATAGCCGGGTTACCACCTGACCGAACTCATGAATTGTGAGGGTTTCGGCGCGACGGCCGGGGTCGATCCCCGCCGCCGCGAGGCCCCGCCGCACCGTGTCGGACGCCAGTCCGAGGCCCCCGGCCAACGCATTCCCCAGCGTCTTTCTCCGCTGGGCGAAGGCCGCCCGGACGACGGTGTGGAAGCGCCGCTCGTCAGGGACCTCGACGCGGGGAGCTGAAAGGACGCGGAGATGCACGACGGCGGACTCGACCTGGGGCGGTGGCCGGAAGGCGCCGGGCGGTACGCGGAGCGCCAGTCGGACGTCGCAATAGAGCTGGGTGAGCACGCTGAGGCTGCCGTACGTCTTGCCGCCGGGAGGCGCGGCCAGGCGCTCGGCCACCTCGCGCTGGAGCATGAGTGCCATCTCGCCGATGGCCCGGCGCGCGCTCACGAGCGACATCAAGATCGGCTTCGACACGCTATAGGGCAAATTACCCAGGACGATCACCCTGCCGCCGGGCGGGGCCACGAGCGTCCCGTAGTCCCACGTGCGGGCATCGGCGTCGATGACCTCGACGGACTCGAAGCGCCCACGCAGCTCAGCCGCGAGCCGGCGATCGACCTCGAGCGCGATGACGCGGCCGGCGCGCCGCGCGAGCTCGCCCGTCAGCGCGCCCTGCCCCGGACCGATCTCGAGCACGAGGTCGTGAGTCGTCGGCGCGACGAGATCGACGATGCCGCGAGCGATGGCGGCGTCGCGCAGGAAATGCTGGCCGAGAGCGCGGCGCCGGTCGTTCACGTTTCTCACGGTACTACACCACTACGCGCTGGCATCGGCGTTGCTAAACTCCTCATCGGGGAGGGTCTGCCATGTTCAAAAAGATCCTGGTCGGCACCGATTTCTCGGAGGCCTCGGATGAAGCGCGGCGGGTCGCCATCGAGCTGGCGCGGCGCCTCGGCGCCGAGCTCGAGATCGTCCACGTGGAGGAACCGCTCCCGGCGTACGCCTTCGCAGAAGGAGCGCTGCTAGACCTTCCGCGGTTACAAGAAGAAGTCCGGACCTGGGCCGAGCGCCAGCTCGAAGATCTCGCCAGGGGCGCGCGCGCATCGGGCGTGAGCACGACGACGGCCGTCCTCCTCGGCGTGCCGGCGAACACGATCGTCGAGGCCGCTCGCACCGAGCGCGCCGATCTGATCGTGCTGGGAACTCACGGACGGACCGGGCTCGAGCGCGTGCTCCTCGGCTCGGTCGCCGAGCGTGTCGTCCGCAACGCCCCGTGCGCGGTCCTGACGGTCAGGCAGACGCCAGACGCGACGCAGGGCGCGAAGCCGAAGGCCGCCGCCTGAGCCTCAGCGCGCCTGGCGCTGGGCGAGCTCGGACGTGAGCGCGGCGTGCACGTGCCGCACCTGGTCTTCGGTGGCAGCGCGGTCACCGGAGTTGTCGATCACGTGGTCGGCCAGACGCGCCTTCTCGGCGAGCGGCATCTGGCTGCGGATCCTGGCCAGCGCCTCCTCGCGCGTGCAACCGTCGCGGCCGATGAGCCGCCCGATCTGCGTCGTCTCGTCGGTGACGACGACCACCAGCCGATCCATGTTCTTGTAGTTGCCGCTCTCGATCATCACCGCGGCATCGAACATGACGACACCACGAAAGCCCGCCCTGGTCAGGTCGACCAGCGTTCCGTCGAACCGCTGCCGGATCCGGGGATGCGTCAGGGCCTCGAGCCGGCGCCGGCGATCGGCGCTGGCGAAGACGATCGCGCCGAGCGCCTTGCGGTCGAGGCGGCCGTCGGCCTGCAGCATCGCGGGGCCGAACTCCTCCACGATCTCGGCGAGCGCCGGCTGGCCCGGCTCCACGACTTCACGGGCCAGCACGTCGGCGTCGATGATGACCGCCCCCAGGCCACGGAACATCGTCGCGACCGTGCTCTTGCCGGTGGCGATCCCACCGGTCAGCCCGACGAGCAGGAAGGGACGGGCCTCCATCATTGCGCATTGTACGAGGTCGGTGCGTGCTAGGGTCGTGAGAGGCGTCATGGCGCACATCAAGGCCGTCGTCGGAGAGGCAGGCCGAAAGCTGGGGCTGCGAACGGCCCAGCGTCCGGACATCGCGTACGGCGTGAAGGACGGCTACCTCGTGCAGGTCGCCTCGGGAACCGCCGACGGCGGCGCGTGCGCCGTGGAGATCGTGCGCTACGTCGATGCCAGCCGCGACGCGGCCGTGCGCAGTGCCGTGGCCGAGTCCCCGGCGGTCTCGAACGGCATCATCAAGTCGAGAGACATCCAGATCGGAGATGGGCTGGCGATTCACCGGCGCCGGCGCCGACTGTTCCGCAGCGTCGATGCCCAGCGCGTGGGGAGCGACGTCGAGGCGCTGCTGGCGAGCGTCAAGCGGGCGTGCCCACCGCCACCGGCGTCCTGCCGCCTGTGTGGCAACACCAGCGCCAGCGAGCCCATGTTGTTGAACGACGTCGTCGATCGCGTCTGTCCGAGCTGTATCGAGCGCCTCCGGCACGACGTCCGCCGCGCGAGCCAGCAGTACGACGACCTTCCGCTCAACCTGCCGCTGGCCGTGATGACCGCGGCGGTCACGGCAGCGGTGGCGGCGCTCGCGTGGGCGGGCATCGCCGTGGCGACGAACCGCATGTTCTGGGCGGTCGCGATCGGAAGCGGGGCGCTCATCGGGTACTGCACGACCCGCGTGGTCGGCCGCGGCGGCATCGCCGTGCAGGGTGTGACCGGGGTCTTCACCGTGATCTCGGTTCTGCTCGGCCAGGCTCTGTTCCTGGCGTGGCAGGTCCACCAGCACGCCCAGGCGCGAGGTCTGAAGGTCGACTGGAAGGTCTTCACTGCCTACATCCCGTCGCTCCTCTGGGCCGACACCGGCTCGACGCTATTCGCGCTGGGCGGCGGGCTCCTCGGCGCCTATTACGCGGTGAAGAGAGCGGCGAAGCCGAAGCTGGAGGTGCGGGTCGAGACGACGGAGTCGGCTAGACTTCCGACCAGTCCTTCCCGACCTTGACGTCGACGACGATCGGCACGCACAGCGGGAGCGCCGCCTCCATGATCTCGCGGGCCATCTCGCAGATGGCGTCGACTTCCTCCGGGGGAGCTTCGAACAACAGCTCGTCGTGAACCTGCAGCAGCATGCGAGCGCGCAGCCCGCGCTCGCGGAGCGCGGCAGCCACCCGCACCATCGCGATCTTGATCATGTCGCTGGCCGTCCCCTGCACCGGCGCGTTCATGGCCATGCGCTCGGCCGCGCCGCGGGCGACCGGGTTCTGGCTGAGCAGATCGGGCAGATAGCGCCGCCGGCCCAGCACGGTCGTCACGTACCCGCGCTCCCTGCCCTCGGCCAGCGTGCGATCGATGAAGGCGCGCACCCGAGGGTGCGTCGCGAAGTACGCGCTGATGTAACGTTGCGCCTCCTTCTGGTCGATCCGCGTCGCCTTGGAGAGGCCAAAGGCGCTGACGCCGTAGAGGATCGCGTAGTTCGCGCTCTTGGCGATGGTGCGCTGCAGCGACGTGACCTCCTCTGGTTTGATCTTGAAGACCTCGACGGCGGTGCGCGTGTGGATGTCCTCACCGCGCCGGAATGACTCGATGATCGCCGGCTCCTCCGAGAGGTGGGCCAGGATCCTCAGCTCGATCTGCGAGTAGTCGGCGGCCACGAAGCGCCAGCCCTCTTCCGGGATGAACGCCGCCCGGATCCGCTTCCCCAGCTCGCTGCGGATCGGAATGTTCATCAGATTCGGATCCTGGGAGCTGAGCCGGCCCGTCGCCGCCACGAGCTGGTTGAACGTCGTGTGGATGCGCGCCGTCGCCGGATTCACGAGCAGAGGCAGCGCGTCGGCGTAGGTGCCCTTGAGCTTGCTCAGGCTGCGGTGCTCGAGGATCTTCCCGGGCAGCTCGTGGCCAACGGCCAGCTCGGTCAGCACGCGCTCGTCGGTGGAGTAGCCGGTCTTCGTCCGCCGTGCCGACGGAAGCTTGAGCTTCTCGAAGAGGATGTGCGCGAGCTGCTTGGGCGAGCCGATGTTGAACTCCTCGCCGGCCAGCGCGTAGATCTCGCGCGTGAGGTTGTCGACCTGGCGCTCGAGCTCCTTGGCGAAGACCTCGAGGCGCCCGGGGTCGACGCGGATGCCGTGGCGCTCCATCAGCGCCAGCACCGGGATCAGCGGACGCTCGATCTCGTCGTAGATCGCCCGCAGCCCGCGCTCGTCCAGCTCGGCCGCGATGTGCTTCCAGAACCTCACGACCCAGCGCGCGCGGTCGGCCAGCACCGCGTCGAGGTTGTCGGTGGCGGGCTCGGGCAGCGGCGGCGGGCACTCGGCGAACGCTTCCATGCACAGCTCGTCGAGCTTGTAGGTCGCGCGCGCGGGATTGAGGAGATAGGCGCCGACGGCGGTGTCCTCGATCACGGGGAGCCGATCGTTACCGCCGAGCCACCACTCGATGAGGGCCTTGCCGTCGTGGACGACGAGGACGTGGTTCGCGAGCTCGCCGGTCACGGCGCCGTCGTCGGCCGCCGGCAGCGCCGCCGCGCCGGCCGCCGCGGTGAACATCACGGCGGCCGCGGGCCGAGGCTCGGGTGGACGGCGGTCACCCGCCCAGTCGAGTCCGATCGGCGCGTCGCCGGCGCGGGCGAGATACTCGCGCATGGCCTTGGCGTCCTCCAGCCGGGCCACCGGCTCCTTCGAGGACACCACCGCCACCGGTGGCGCCGGCAGCTCCTTCAGCAACCGCGTGAACTCCATCTCCATCCAGAGCGCCCGGAGCTTCGTCCAGTCGGGCTCGACGCGACGGAACGCCTCGAGGTCGAAGGCGACGGGGACCTCGTGATTCAGCGTGGCCAGCTCGCGCGAGAGCAACGCGCTCTTGCGGCCGGCGGCCAGCGTCTCGCGCAGCTTGCCGGTCACGAGCGTGAGGTTGTCGTAGAGCCTGGGCACGCTGCCGTACTGTGAGATCAGCTTGACCGCGGTCTTCTCGCCGACCCCGTGGACCCCCGGGATGTTGTCGATCGAGTCGCCCATGAGCGCCAGCACATCCACGATCTGGGCGGGATCGACGCCCCAGCGCTCGCGCACCTTGGCCTCGTCGTAGACGATCTTCTCGCCCGTCCGCCCGAGGACGCTGACCACGCGGACGCGGGGCCCGACGAGCTGCAGCAGGTCCTTGTCGCCCGTGACGATGACGACCTCGTCGACGTCCAGCGCGAGCGCCTTGTCGACCAGCGTGGCCAGGACGTCGTCGGCCTCGTACCCCGACACCTCGATCACCGGCGTTCGCAACGCCGCGAACAACCGCCGCACGAACGGGAGCTGGCGAACGAGGTCGTCGGGCATCGCCGTGCGGGTGGCCTTGTAGTCCGTGAAGAGATGATCCCGGAAGGTCGGCCCCGGCGGATCCCAGGCGATCCCGAGGTACTCGGGCTGCTCCTCGCGGATGAGCTTCCACAGCATCGTGGACAGGATCAGCACGGCGTGGCTCGGCACACCCTTGGACGTCGAGAGATAGCCGACCGCGTGATACGCACGGAACAGGTGCGAGTGGCCGTCGACGACGTAGAAGCGGCTCACCCGACGTGCTCCGTGTACGCCGCGCGCACCGCCGTGGTGCGCCGGCGGTACTCGCTCAGAAAGGCGTCGCGCGATCCCAGGCCGAGCGCGGTCGCCACTCGCGCGGGCATGGGGCCGGCCAGCTCGATGGTGTCGGGCGGCCGCGCTGACAGCAGCCTGAGCGCGGCCGACACACGACGCAAGAAACGATAGTGCTCGGTCAGCTCACGCTCGGTGTCCGGCGCGAGTGCGCCGGCTCGGGCCAGGCCCGCGAGCCCGGCGATCGTCGCGGCCCGTCGCACCTCGGGATGCTCGGCGCCGTGCTTGAGCTGGAGCGCCTGGACGAGGAACTCCACGTCGACGAGGCCGCCACGCCCGAACTTCACGTGCAATCGGCCCGGCGTCTCCTTGCCCAGCTCGAGCTCCATCCGCGTCCTCACCTCCGCGATCTCCTTCAGCCCTCGCGGTCCGAGCGCCGCCCCGAACGCGTGATGGCGGATCATCGCACGAACGCGCCGGGCCAGGCGGGCATCGCCCCAGCAGATCCGGGAGCGCGTGAGCGTCTGGCGCTCCCAGAGGTCCCCGTACTCGGCATAGTACCGCTCCGCGGCGGGGACGCTCGACGCGAAGCCGCTGCCCTTGCTGCCGGGGCGAAGACGCAAATCGACCGGGAAGGCGACGCCGGCGGCGGTGATGTCACCGAGGGCGCCGGCGAGCCGCTCGATGGCTTCGCTCCAGAACGTGTGGGCTTCGATGCACTCGGCGCCGTCGGTCTCGCCATCTTTGGAAAACGTGAGGAAGACGTCGAGGTCGGAGCCCGTGGTGAGCTCGCGTCCGCCGAGCTTGCCGAGGCCGACGATGACCGCGGGGATGAAGCGGCCGTCGGCGGTGCGCGGCACACCGTGGCGCTCGACCAGCGGCCCCAGCGCGAGCAGCATGCCGGCAGTCAGGGTGGCTTCGGCCAGTGCCGTCATCTCGCGCGAGTAGCCGTCGATATCCGTCACGCCCAGCAGGTAACGCCAGACGACCGCCAGCTCCTCCGCCTGCTTGAGCTGGCGCAGACGGTCACGCTGCTCGCTGACGGCCGACCCCGGGGCGAACACCGGCACCAGCGCCGCTCGGAAATCGCGGGCGCGCTTGGGGCGCTCCCACGCGCGTGGATCGGCGAGCGCCGTCACCAGCTCGGGCTGCGTGATGAGGAGCTGAGTCAGGAGATCGCCGCCGGCGCAGAGCCGCGCGAGCCCGCCGAGCACCGCGGCGTCGCCCGCCAGCAGCTCGATCAGTCCCGCGCGCGGGCCCACGGCCGCCAGGAAGCGCTCCATCTGGTTGAGCGCCTCGTCGGGATCGGGGCTCTGCCAGACGGCGTCGAGCAGGTTCGGCAGCAGCCGCTCCATCGCGCGGCCGAGCGCCGCCTCGTACGGAACGAGTGGCCGGCCCTCGAGGATCAGCCGGAGATTGTGGCGGGCGCGCTCGGGATCACGAAAGCCGGTGGCCTGCAGCGCGAGCAGGCTCGGCACGCGGACGCGCCGATTGCGCGGGGCCGGCCGCTCGGCGAAGAACTCGCTGAACGCGCGATGCACGGTGGTGGTGACCGCGCGATGGCGGCGCAGGAACTCGCTGGCGGCGCGCGCCGGTGAACCGCCGACACCCACGCGGCGAGCCAGCCGACCGAGCTCGTCGGCATCGTCGGGCAGCGTGTGAGTCTGGAACTCGTGGAGGATCTGCAGCCGATGCTCGACCGTACGCAAGTGCACGTAGGCTCCGGACAGCGCGTGGCCGAGGCCGGGCGCCAGGTAGCCGCGCTCGGTCAGCCTGAAGAGCGCCTTCAGCGTCGTGCGCTCGCGCAGCCAGCCGTCGTCGCCGCCGTAGAGGAGCTGGAGCGCCTGGACGAGGAACTCGATCTCACGGATGCCGCCCCGGCCGAGCTTCACGTTGCCGCCACCCTTTTCCTTCAGGTGGCGGTCGATCTCGTGCTTCATTCCGCGTACCGCGCCGACGATGCTCGCATCGACGCCCGGCCGGTAGACCACGGAGCGCACCAGCTCCATGAACCGCGCGCCGACGCGCTCGTCACCCGCGCAGGCGCGCGCCTTGAGCAGGGCCTGCCGCTCCCACAGCTCGGCGCGCTCGGTGTAGTAGGTGCGATAGCCATCGAGCGAGAGGACGACGGGGCCCATGCGGCCTTCCGGCCGCAGCCTCAGATCGACACGAAAAGCGGAGCCCTCCTCGGTGACCGATTCGAGTAACGCGACGATCTCGCGTCCGAGGCGCGCGAAGTAATCGCCGTTGGCGATGCGGCCTTCGCTTCCCCCCTCGGTCTCGCCGTCGGCGCCATAGAC
>Ga0209470_1002025_pt1 | contig 14547 bp, 16 predicted proteins | sample GraSoiAngelo_125_FD_185882 | JGI IMG/M metagenome (GOLD analysis project Ga0209470, IMG submission 185882) | Grasslands soil microbial communities from the Angelo Coastal Reserve, California, USA - 14_0927_05_40cm (SPAdes) (version 2) | ecosystem: Environmental > Terrestrial > Soil > Grasslands ... | reverse complement strand
GCCGAGAAGCTGCGTCCTTATTTCGAGCAACCACGTCGGCGCGACCGTCACGGCACACCGAAAATCCTGAGTGTCCTCTCCATGGCCCTTTATCTACTCTCCGATCCGCGCTGGGAACAACGGACCCAAGAACGCTGGATACAAATTCTTTCTCGTCTGGTGGCCGGCCGCGGGATCGCTACGCTTTCTTCCTTCTCGCCCTAAAAACACTCCCACAGCTTTAGAAAATTCCGTGCGCACACTTTCAAAGGGCCGAGCTTGTCTCACAAGAGGGTTCACCTCCTCGAAGCCGCCTTGTTTCTTGATCTCCTTTCCCTCCCTGCTGATTCTCGCAGTCACTTGCAGAAACCCATAAACCACAAAGAATGCAATCCTCTGGCGCTAGCCGCAGTGTTGATGCGATCCCACAGCACAGGCCATTCAAACTGGGGGATGGCAAGGTCGGCAACGTGCATGTTTTTCTTCAGCTGAATTCCCCCCAGTTTTGCGCAAGCTCTCAGGGCGAATGCCGGGTACTCATCCGGATTTGGCCTGTTGCATGGACATGCGGCAGGCAATGATTTTCGCTTGTTTTTACGCGTTTCCTTGCACTTTATTGGCGCAGCCAGTAAACTCGCTCTCTTGCACTGGTGTAAAGGAAACGCACAGAGATGCTTCTCGTTCGAGACTACGTGGCGCACATGGCCAATGAAGTTGTTAAACGACTGGTGGAGGGCGGGCACATTGAAACCAAGGCCACTGCGGCCGTGGCCAACCGCGTTCGGCTACGGATGCTCGAAGAGCTGACCGTCGAGGACCGCCTCAACGAGGAAGTGCGGCAGATCCTGATTGACCATCAGGACGAAATGCGCCGGACCAGCGTCTCGTATCAAGAGATGTACAAGAAGGTGAAGCAACAACTGGCGAGGGACAGGAAGCTGATCCTTCGCTAGGCCATTCCTGGTTAGTTGTGGTTGCAGCTTTGGCCGGCAACGCATTTGTAACCATAGCTTCATGCTGTCGATTTCAAGGTCAAACGAGGATTTGCAGACAACGATGCGCCTTACCCGCGAAAAAATCATACGGTTGTCGCACCAAATTACCGACGTGCTGGTCGAGAGCGAAGAAGTGGAATTCGTCGACGACCGCGATACTATTCGGCAGCAGGTGGTGCAGATTTTGACGGCGACTCTGAAAGACGAAGAGAAGATCGAGTTGGAAGTGCGCAAGCGGATCACTTCGCAGAAGAAAGAAATCCTGGAAGGCAGCGAGGAGTGGGACGTTCTCCACAAGAAGTATTATCAAGATGAGCTTCGCCGCATGGGCATCGCTGCCGCTCCGGACGACCGCCACCGCCCCTGACGCAGGCAACTGTCCCGACCGAGTCGCAATCTTCGATCGACAGTCCCGAGCGAGCCGACGTCTTCGTTTGAAGGCTGAAGCAGAACCTTTTCGACTTGTTCGCGTAATCGCGCGGAGCAAACCTTTCCTTTCCAGTGAGATACCGACGGAATTAAAGTAATTCTTCAGGAGTGCACCAGTCGTACCCCCGCCGCCCCCGCATCTTTGTAACGATATGATACGACAGGGTTTAGGGGTGGTGGCGGTGAACCATATGAAAGGAAAGGATTTAGAGGAGGTTGAGGAGATAAAGGAGGTAAAGAAATTCAAACGGGGTGCGCGATCGGCAGCAATCTGCGCGGAGGAAGTGGAATGGAGCTTGGCAAACATGGGGGAAAGGTAGCATGGAAGTAAGGTTTGGCTAAGTGATTTGCAGTGAAAGGTCGAAAATGAGGGTTGAATTCGTGATTGGTCATCCGGGAACGGCGACACTCGTGGCGATCGACATGGAAGTGTGAGAAAGGACAGCAACTGCAAGACCCAGGTTCAAACGACGAGGGGCACCCTCCGTGTTGTTTTGGTTTGGAAGTATGTGAAAGGTTTCGCGTTCGATTGAATTGGAAGGATTCGGGACTTGTGGTCTGGGCCACGCGTCCCCGTTCCACTTGCTCGTCGCTCGCTAAGAGCGACAGGCAAGCATGCCTGTCCTACAGCAACTTGCTGAGAAGGTAGCTACGGTCACGGCTTGCGATTCTTGAACAAATCCGCCAGACGCTGGTGGACACCGTCGACGGCTTGAAAGAATTCTTCCAATCCCGAGGTCTCGCTGGTCACTTCTTGGGCGGCCAAGTCCGCGGATATGGCGTTACTGAGCTGAGTGGCGCGACGGATGCGTTCCGAGGTAATCAGCGCGAGTATGGTATGCGGGTCTCGCTGACGCAGTTGGCGCTCCTGCCACTCTTCGGCGGCCCAGGCGGTCTTGCGGACATAATCCACGGCGTCACGAAACTCCCTTAGGATGCGCGGATCCAGGTTGCCCGACTGCATCGCGCGGTTGAGGCGGACGAGCTCGGCGTTAATTTCCGGCTGAAGAAAACGAGCGCCGAGCTCGTCCGACTGCATCGCGCGGTTGAGGCGGACGAGCTCGGCGCTCGTTTTCTTCAGCCGGAAATTAACGCCCCAAAAAGTTTCGCTCGGAATCAGAAGCTCGACCGCAACGCCGAGCACACGGCCTTCTGTTGACCGGCGCGTGCCAACAACGCGAGCCCGAAACGATTCGCCCGAAAGGAGGTTTGTCAGATCGAGATGGCTGCCAACGCTGGGGTAAACCTTCATCTCAAGAAGGCCCCCTTGAGCGTTCACTTCTATGGCGTTAGCCACTTCTTTGATGTTTTTACCGCTAGCCTCCTGCCACTTGGCCTCTACGGGAACAACGACGGGAAAACGGACGCCCCGCCTTTTTTCTGTTTGGGTAGACCGCTCGTCCTCAGGCATCTCGTCCACTCCGACCGTAAGTTGCTATCCAGAACGGGGAACTCCTATGCACGCACATCCTAGGCCGATACTCGCCTGAGCGTGAAAAGTCTTCGCCTGGGAACCTCGAGTTGGAAGGCGTCAGCAAAGTTGATGGCTTTATACGCGCACCGAAATGGTACGTCCACCGGGTGAAAATGGGAATTCAGGCTAAAGCGAAGTGCGGAGAATAGAGGGTGAAAGCGGATGGGGAGCTGGATAGGCCGAGGAGATCTAGTTGTGCTTGAGAAGGACGCGCAGATGCTTTACGGCGCGCTCGGTGTCCTCACGGAATGGCGAGATATCGCAGCGGAAGGACTGAGACCACCCGTGCAACAACCCATGAAAGGGATAAAACAAAATGCGCTGCGCGACTTGGGCCGTTTGGGTGACTGTGGGGGCGAGCCAAAGGACCAGGACGCGAAACAGCGGCAAAGCGCGATGCCCTTCAGTGCTGATACGCACGGCAAGGTAGACCATTCCTCTTGCGTACACATATAGGGCGCAGAAAAGCGCCGCGACCAGCAACAACAGGAGCAGATAAGCAATCGCGAACAGAAGGAACGCGAAAAACAGTTCTTGAATGTAGAAAACGCGAAAAGCAAGAGCGGCGAGCAGGAGTCCGCAAGCGGCGATCAGTGCGCGCCATTTAGTCATGACCCAATGTCCCTCCAAATCCCCCTGGTCATTAGGATGCGGGAGGGAGGGAGTCCGCAACGCAAAGTTAGTCTGTTCCGCGGGGATTTGCGGAGATGGGCCGGAGATTCGTCGTTACTTAAGGTCGGCTGGAGGCTGGGCCAACTAAGGCGAAGCTCGAATTGCGAGCTACTCGGCTGAATACTCCGGTTAAAGATAACACAAACCGCGAGAGATGGTGCATCCAATAGGCTTGTTAACCCTTGTTAACGGAAAGTGGCAGGGAAGTGCGCTTTCAGTTGTTGAGCGGAGAAGTGTCCGCATGTGGCCTGGAAGTGATCACCGAGAGATTGGTGAAATTGCAAGCAGCTTTGGAGGAATCGCCTGGACAATTATGACCAGTTGACCTATGGCCGCAGGCGAAGCGCAGCGGATTTCCTTGATCAAACAAAATCGGGTGGCTTTGGGGTCACCCGAGAAGAAAAAACACTGTTGTGAAGAAACCTGCCGCTACGAATTCATGGCTGCGAATCGGGACGGCGCTTGAGAGTCGGACGATCATCGTCGGTGGTGCTCGGGTCGTTGCTGCCGGGCTGCTTCTTCGATTGCTCCGTCTTGCTGCGCAGGGTGGGCTTGCCGGCGGCATTGTCCGAAACCTTGCGCGAGAACATGATGTTGCGGAGGCGGGCCTTGACGGTATCGAACTCGGATGTGGTGACGATGTATTCCTGCCTTGCAGGCAGGATGCGCGCAATTTCCTTTTGTGTATTCTCGATGCGGTCAGGAGTCGGGGGATGCGTCGAGAACACCTTGGGAATTGTTCCAGGGCGGCGCTTCTCGTCTGCCTGAATGCGCTCGAAGAAGGTGACGTACGAATTGGGATCGTAGCCCGTTTTGTACATATATTGAAGACCGAGGAAATCGGCCTCGCGCTCGGCGTCGCGGCTGAACTTCAGAAAGGTCAGGGGGATCGCGAGGTTAAGGCCCTGATACATCGCATATCCCGCCATGCTATAGGGGATAAAAATCATCGCGGGAATGGACGCCAGCTGCATGAGCTCGCCCTTTGTGGCGTTTTTTGTGCCGTGCCGCGCGGCCACATGAGCGATCTCATGGGCCATGACGCCGGCTAGTTCGGATTCTTCCTGGGCGCGAAGAATCAAGCCGCTGTTCACGTAGAAAAATCCGCCCGGCAGCGCGAACGCGTTGACTTCATCAGAATCGATCACCTTGATGGTGAAGGGAACGCGCGCATCGGAGTTGCGAACGAGGTTCTGGCCCACGCGGTTGACGTATTCAGTGACCACCGGATCGTCGATCATCTTCGAAGAACGTTCAACTTCTTGGGCCAGGGACTTACCCAGGGAAATTTCTCGCTCCAGCGAGAAGAGATTGACGCCTTTGCCGACACTGCGATTGCCGATGGCCTCGACGTCTTCCTTGGAATTCTTGGGGGTTACGGTGTCTTTCTGCGGGACCGGCTGCGAGCCGGTTTGTTGCTGGGTCTGCGCAGGAACAGGCTGCTGCGCGGGCGGCGGCGTCTTTGCAGGGTCGGCTGCCGGCGCCGGGGGATCTTGGCTTTGAGGAGCAGCGAAGGCTGAACCCGCAACAAGGGCGCTTACCAGCGCCAGTCTCAGGGTATGCCTCAGAATGTCTTGCATATCGTGTACCTCCGCCTACCCGTCATTATACACCTACAATTGCCGGGCAGGACCCCACAATGCTTCCATGGGTACTACGATGTCAGACTAGCCTGGAAGGTTTCCTATTCCGCTCGGATTCTATTGGGAGGCGGAGCCCTCTGTGGCTTGCGAGGCAGTTACCGGCGGCAGTTCAGCGTACCGAGTCCGTACCTCACTGTCGGGAGGCAGTTGACACCCTTTGCGGCTGCCTCTACAGTCAAAGCCAGTCCTTTATGAGCGCGAGCGTGCGGAAAATCCAGATTGGCCAGCTTTGGAAGAATGACGGAACGGGCGACATCTACCTGGTCACCCGGCTGTACTCCGAGGCCTTGAATACTATGGTGATTCTGAGGAAGTCCGGGGCGGAGGATGAAAAGCAGATCCGTGTGCGAGTGGAGCGTGCTGCCGGAGGGCAGAAGATTCCGGGGTTTTCTCCCGCCCAGGGAGACGAGAGGTTCTAGCCTTCAGATCGACCGAACTTCCATCTTTACAACATCTTCGACCTTCATCAATTCCTTTTGAAGGAATGGCTCGCCGTAGTTCACACCGATCATTTGGCCGTAGTGCCGCGCCAATTGATTCATTTCCATTTCCAGCCGGTCGATGGCCAGGTGGACTTTGCCCTTCTTTTCGCTCTTGCGGGGCCGGAATTGCGATGCAAAGGCCAGGATAGCCTTGCGGCGCTGCTCGTATTGGGCAGTAATATCCACGACGAAAGTCGGACGCGCGTCGGCGTAGGAGATGGAATAAAGGATCTTAAAGGGGCGGTAGGCTTCGCCTTCGATAGGGAGTTGTTTCAGGCCCGCCAGGAAGCAGGCTTCGTAGCCCAGAGTCGAGGCATGGTAATGGTCTGGGTGGCGCGCTTCCCAGTAGGGCAGGATGACGGTTTTCGGGCGGAGCTCCCGGATCATCGTGGCGAGGCGTAATTTGTGCTGGCGGGAAGGCTGGACATCGGAATCGGGGACGCCAAGAATGCCGCGCCACTTGACGGACAGTAACTTCGCTGCACGCTCCGCTTCCCTAGCGCGGGTTTCCGGGGTGCCGCGCGTTCCCATTTCGCCCGCGGTCAAGTCGAGAATGCCGGTCTTATAACCGCGCTGCGCCATCTTCAGCAGCGTACCGCCGCAAGTTAGTTCGACGTCGTCGGGGTGCGCGGCAATGGCCAAGAGATCAAGATTCATTACGCCTCCAGTGGCCGTCGATTCTATCAGTTCAACGCATGACGATGGTGAGAGGGCGAGGCTCGCGAGTTGGGGGAAGGCCCGGCATCTTCACAGGCTATGGTATCGTTTGCGGTCATGTCCTCTGCAAAAAACAGGCAGTCTTTGGCGGGGCAAGTTGCTCTTGTCACTGGGTCTGCGAAGCGCCTTGGACGAGCGGTGGCCCAACGTCTGGCAGAAGAAGGCGCGGACGTTATCATTCACTACCGCGCTTCTACCGGGGAGGCGCAGTCGGCAGTCGCCGAGATCGAAAAATTGGGCCGTAAAAGCTATGCGATTGCCGCCGACTTAACGAACGTTGCTGAAATCAAACGCCTGTTTGACGAAGCTGCAAAACAATTCGGGCGGCTAGACATTCTGGTTAACAGCGCGGCCAATTTTCTTCCATCGAGCGTTGTTTCGACAACAGAAGAAATCTGGGACGCTTCGCTCGCTACCAACCTGAAGGCTCCCTTTTTCTGCGCGCAGGCAGCGGCGCCACTTCTCAGACGAACGAAGGGGACCATCATCAATTTCGCCGATACAGGCGGGCTGCTTGGCTGGCCGGGATACATTGCACACTCCGTTTCGAAAGCAGCGGTGGTGATGCTGACAAAGGTGTTGGCGAAAGCGCTAGGCCCGGAAGTGCGCGTGAATGCCATCGCTCCGGGCACGGTCACGATGCCGGGCGACCCGCCGGAATGGGAGGCGGACTTCACCAAGCTCGCGCCACTGCGAGGGACAGGCACCCCGTCAGACATCGCGGACGCCGTCGTATTCCTGGTTCATTCTAAATTCATGACCGGGCAGGTCCTCGTGGTGGATGGCGGACGCACGTTGTAAGAGCTCGAGAATGCGAGTCCGGCGGCCACTCAACAGCGTTTTAGAAATATTTGGCCCGGCCGTGCAGAGAATGCCGCCGCGGTGTATTCTATTCTCCTTATCGCGTGCATAAATCCGCTGGGGATTGCCTCCGGAGAAGCGGGAACCGAAAGAAGAGGAACCAACCGAATTTATGGACAACGAAATATCGACCCAGCCACATGGCATGGAAGACGTAGAAATTCAGGAATGGCTTGAGTCCCTGGATTCAGTTCTGGAATCCAGCGGACCGGAGGTGGCCGCGGAAATCCTCGAGCGGCTCCGCGCGCATGCTACGGTCAACGGCATAGACCTGCCGTTCAGCGCAAACACCCCTTACGCGAATACGATCCCGGTGCGCTTGCAGCCTCTTTTCCCGGGCGACCAGGAATTGGAGCGCCGCATCAAGAGCTTGATCCGCTGGAACGCGCTGGCCATGGTGGTGCGCGCGAACCGCGTCGAGCACAACATCGGCGGCCACATATCCACGTATGCCTCAGCGGCAACGCTTTATGAAGTGGGCTTCAACCATTTCTTCCGGGCGCGCAGCGAAGAATTCGAGGGCGACACGGTTTATTTTCAAGGCCACGCTTCACCGGGCATTTACGCGCGCGCGTTTCTGGAAGGCCGTCTCAGTGCGCAGAAGCTGGAAAATTTTCGTCGCGAGCTGAAGCCCGGTGGGGGGCTTTCTTCCTATCCTCATCCGTGGCTGATGCCTGATTTCTGGGAATTTCCGACGGTATCCATGGGCCTCAGCCCGCTGATGGCGATTTATCAGGCGCGCTTCAACCGCTATCTCGAAGATCGCGGGATGAAGCCGGCCACGGACGCCAAGGTGTGGGCGTTCCTCGGTGACGGCGAGACCGATGAGCCGGAATCGCTCGGTGCCATCACGCTGGCTTCGCGCGAGAAGCTCGACAACCTGATTTTTGTCATCAACTGTAATTTGCAGCGGCTCGACGGCCCGGTGCGCGGCAATGGACAGATTATTCAGGAACTGGAATCCGCGTTTCGCGGCGCTCGCTGGAACGTCATCAAGGTTCTATGGGGAAGCGAGTGGGACCCCATCTTCGAACGCGACACCGAGGGCTTGCTGGTCAAGCGCATGGGCGAACTGGTGGACGGCGAATACCAGAAGCTGGTGGTCTCCTCCGGCGCCTACGTTCGCGAGCACTTCTTCGGCAGCGATCCGCGGTTGCTTCAGCTTGTCGAGCCCATGTCCGATGAAAGCTTGCGGCGTTTGCGCCTCGGCGGGCACGACCCGCGCAAAGTGTATGCCGCGTACAAGGCGGCAGTGGAACATAAGGGCTCTCCGACGGTGATCCTCGCGCGCACCATCAAGGGCTACGGGCTTGGCGAAGCGGGCGAAGGGAAGAACGTCACGCACCAGCAGAAGAAACTCAACGAGGACGAGTTGAGGGAGTTTCGCTCGCGCTTTGGCATTCCCCTGAACGATGAAGATTGCATCGAGGTTCCTTTCTATCGGCCGGCAGAAGACAGCGTTGAGATTCAATACCTTCGAGCGCGGCGCGAAGCGCTGGGCGGCTACGTTCCGAAGCGCAGCATTCGCACGAAGCCGCTCCTCGCGGATCACGACGAACTGTTCAAAGAGTTTCTGGAAGGCAGCGAAGGCCGGGAAGTTTCCACGACTATGGCGTTCGTAGGCATGCTTCGAAAGATGCTGAAGGATCCGGAAATCGGCAAGCTCATTGTGCCGATCGTGCCGGACGAAGCGCGCACCTTCGGCATGGAATCGCTTTTTCGCACCGCCGGCATTTATTCCAGCGTGGGACAAAAGTACGAACCTGTCGATGTAAATACGTTGCTCTACTACAAGGAAGCGAAGGACGGGCAGATTCTCGAAGAAGGAATCACCGAAGCCGGGTCGATGGCGTCGTTTATCGCCGCGGGTTCCGCGTACGCCACGCACGGCATCAACACCATTCCGTTTTTTATTTATTACTCGATGTTCGGATTCCAGCGCATCGCGGATTTCATCTGGGCGGCTGCCGATATGCGCACGCGCGGATTCATGCTTGGAGGCACGGCCGGGCGAACGACGCTTTCCGGCGAGGGTCTGCAGCATCAGGACGGCAACAGCCATGTCCTGGCGCTGCCGGTCCCCAACAACAAAGCGTACGACCCGGCATTCGCCTATGAAATCGCAGTGATTATTCAAGACGGGATTCGCCGCATGTACAAAGACGACGAAAACATTTTTTATTACATTACGGTGATGAACGAGCCTTACGCCATGCCGGCGATGCCAGGCGACGTGAAAGAAGGAATTTTGCGTGGCATGTATCGTTTCCGCCCTGCGACAAACTCGAAAGCGAAACTGCGCGCGCAATTGTTGGGAAGCGGTGCGATTCTCAACGAAGCGCTGCGAGCCCAGGAGATTCTCGAGACCAAATACAGCGTGGCCGCTGATGTGTGGAGCGTGACCAGTTACAAGGAACTTTATGTTGACGGGATCGAAACGGAGCGCTGGAACCGTTTGCACCCGGGCGAAAAGCCACGCGTGCCGTACGTCACCAAGGTCCTTGCGGACGCTCCGGGAGTTCTGGTTGCGGCTTCCGACTACTTGAAAACGTTGCCAAACATGATCAGCAAATGGATGCCGCGGCGTCTGGCGTCACTCGGCACCGATGGGTTCGGCCGCAGCGAAGGCCGTGGCGCTCTTCGCGACTTCTTCGAAGTCGACTCGCGCTTCATTACGCTGGCCACGCTGCACGAACTCTTTGTGGATGGCAAAATCGAGCGCTGCGTCCTCGACAAAGCCATCAAGGACCTTGGCATCAATACTGACAAGCCCGATCCAGTGATCTCCTGACACTGGTCCAAAAGTCCGACATTAGGAATGAGAATCAGTCTGTGGCGTAGCCCTAGCTTGCGCCCGTTTCTTGAGGACCTTCGAGGATTTCTGCGGGCTTGATGCGTCCGGTAGCAAGCTGCGCAATAAGTTCGCGATTCGCGGCCAGAAAATCGTAATCTCCAAGCTCTTTTGGCAAGACCCAGGTGATCCTCTCAAACGTACGCGGCACTAAATCCGTCTCCGCGATTGCCGCAACGAAGAAGCGGATCTCCAATTCGTCGGACGTTTCCGCGTAACGGTGACGCACGCGGCCAATCTCTGTGCTTTTCACCAGCATCACGCCGAGTTCTTCCTGTAACTCCCGCTCAAGTGCAGTCTCTGGCGACTCGCCCCGGCGGACCTTTCCTCCGGGAAATTCCCACTTCAGCGGCGAGGTATCGTTTCTCCGGCGCTGGCCGATCAGCAATCGCCGGTCGCTGCGCTCAATCACGGCGGCCACGACAGTGATCATAGTCGTTCGCGCATTCTATTCTCGGGATACAGGAGTTTATGGAGCGCGCTCGCACCTTCGATCAGCGGCGGACCCGGTGTGTTCAGCAATTCGTCGCTGATCACGTGCACCCGCCGGTTTTGAATCGCCGGCACATCTTTCCACGCTGTGACGCTATACGCCTGCCGGGGATCCGCTTTCGATCCCGTTGCGGCCCACGCTAGAACAATTAATTCCGGCTTCGCAGCCGCTACCTGGGCTTCGCTCACTTTCTCGCCGCCACGAACAATCATTTCAGCGCCGCAGAAGTTCACTAATTCCTCTACCCATGGCGGGGAGCTGATTCGCGGATTCGGCCAAGCCTCGCAATAGACGGGCACACGCTGCTTTGATCGCCGCGTTTTTTTTGCAATCTTCAAAAATGCGCTGCGCATCTTTTTCACCAACCCCTCGGCGGCCGCCGCCTTTTGCGTAATGCCACCCAACAGGCGAATGTCCGCGTTGATGTTCGCGAGCGTCCGCGGGTTCATAGCCAGAAAGGCGAAGGGTTTTTCAAGGAGTTTGGCCACGGTCTCTTGCTTGTACGGCACGGAGCCAATCACGAGCGTGGGTTTTAGCCGCACAATTTCATCCATAGATTCCATATGCCAGCAATCGCCAAGCTTGGGCAAGTTGTTGACTGGAGCGACATCCGCGCACCACTTGGTTACGCCGACGAGTGCGCGGTTCGCGCCAATGGCGCACAGAATCGAAGTCGCGCTCGGCGCCAGCGAAACGATGCGTATTGATTCTTCTCGATTCGTTTTCATGGTCACCAGAAAAGAATAGCAGACCACCCATCATCGATCCTGCCGATTGACTCTGCTCCACGAGTGTGTTGCACTGCGTCTCTCATTTTTCGGAGGACTATCGTGCGAGTCCGGCTGCTTGTTCTAAGTTTCGTCTTGTCATTCTCGGCTCTGGCGCAGACTTCATCGGCGCCATCCAAATCAGAAGTTGTCACTTACCACGCCGCCATCGACAAACGTGAAATACGTTTTCGGTGCCGCTCCGCCTGTTGCGCGGCTCAAGCCCGGTAACATTCTGGACGCAAACTCTCTAGACTGTTTCGGCAACGCGCTGCAGAAACCCGGCGATTCTTTTTCGCTCGTCAAGGGAGATAACCCACTCACGGGTCCTTTCTATATTGAAGGGGCCGAGCCCGGCGACACTCTGGTTGTTCATCTCCTCGACTTGCAGGTTGACGGCAAACAGGGTGTGGGCACGTTTTCACCGGGATTCGGCGCCATCAACGCCACGCATTACACTCCGATGCTCGAGAAGGAAGCCCTTCCGGAGAAGATCTGGTTTTACCCCATTGACCATGCGGAGCGGACCGCCACGTTTCAGGCGCTTGATTCCAGCTACAAAGTGAAAATTCCGCTGCATCCCATCCCTTCCTTGGCTGCATCGGCGTCGCGCCAGCGAACGGGGAAGCGCGCAGTTCCATCGTGCCCGCGGAATTCGGCGGCAACATGGACGCGCCGGAGGCCTCCGCTGGAAATACTCTTCATCTGCCGGTGAATGTTGCCGGCGCGTTGTTCTATTTTGGCGATGGCCACGCCGCCATGGGTGACGGCGAAATCGCCGGCAGCGCCATCGAAGTTCCCATGAAGGTGCGCCTGCAATTCGACCTCGTGAAAGGGAGGCACACGGGCTGGCCTCGTTTCGAGAACGAAAAGGAAATCATGGCCGCGGGCATTTATCGTCCCGTCGACGACGCCGTGCGCATCGCCTTCACCGAGCTGGTGGGCTGGATTCACGCGGACTATGGCCTCTCGGAACTCGATGCCTACGAGCTTCTTTCGAAAGTCGGCAAAATCCATCTCACCGAGATGGTCGACCCGAACTACGTCGTGGTTGCTTCCGTTGAGAAGAAATATTTGCCACCAAAGAAGTAGATCTTTTTATCCAAGGATATTTCCCGTTCCTATCCTCTGTTTTGCGGCTTCTGGGTCTCTGCGTTCAGGTGGTCGTAAGCTGTGCCGCGTTGCAGTCGTGGCGCTGCCTTTGGGATACTTCAGAAATGTTCAGTGAAGCCGTTCTCGACCACTTTCGCAATCCGCGCAATGCCGGAGAGCTGCCCGGCGCCACGGTAACTGTAGAGGTCAACAATCCCATCTGCGGCGATATCCTCAAGCTGGCCGCGCAAATGGAGGACGGCCGCATCGCGGAAGCGCGCTTCCTTTGCCGCGGCTGCACCACGGCGATCGCGTGCGCTTCCATGTTGACCGAGCATTTGACCGGCCGCACCCTCGACGAAGCCCGGTCCATCACTGCGGAATCTCTGTCGGAGGCTCTGGGGCAGCTTCCGCCCGCAACATTCCACGGTGCGCAGCTCGCCGCCGATGCACTCCGCGCCCTGTTGCAAAATCTCGCCTCAACTAGTCGCTAGTCATTCTGCAGAAAAGTCTTGTTGATCGTCTCGGGATCATTCAGGTTCAACACGCAGCCCTCTTCGTTTGTGCGCACTTCGTCGATTTCTCCCTTGTGCGCCCAAACGACCGCCCGCGCGCCCGTTTCCAGCGGCGCATGAAGCAATTCGTCATACAATGCAGCGGAAAAAATCACCGGATGTCCGCGGCGTCCTTCATACAGCGGTAGCACAATAGGACTCTTATTCTTGTAAAACTGCTCGATCAATTCCTGTACAAGCGCGGTGCTGATGAGCGGATGATCGATCAGGCAGAGCAAAATGCCGTCTGTCCCCGGCGGCAAGCTTCGCAGCGCCGCTTGGATCGAACTCAACTGGCCCCTCTCCCATTCATGGTTGATTACGATTTCATCGGCTTTGAGGTCCACCACCTTTGCGATGGGTTCCGCATGCGCGCCGAGCACAACGCGCCGCACGCCAATCTCCGGGCGCAATGTCACTTCCAGCAGATGTTCCAGGAAGGGCCGGCCCTGGTAGGGAAGCAGCGCTTTCGGCGAGCCCATTCGGCTCGAGGCCCCGCCGGAGAGGATGACGGCGGCCAGCATGTGCTCCCTTTCAGCGCTCGTTCACGGAGTGAACTGCAGCCGGGCGCGATGCGTATTTCAGTTTCTTGTGTGTCCCAGATTCCGCATTCCGTCTTACAGCGATGAGTTCCGCCACAATGCTGATGGCAATCTCCTCTGGCGAGAGCGCGCCAATTTCCAGCCCCATCGGCGCGTAGACGCGTTCGAATTCTTCCGGTTTGCAGCCCTCGTTCTCAAGCGCCTTATAAACGGACAACACTTTGCGCTTGCTTCCAATCATCCCGATATAGCGCGCTTCCGTCCTTACTGCCCAGGCCAGCACACGCATGTCTTCCTTGTGGCCGCGCGTCACGATGACTAGGTAACTGGAGGCATTGGGGCGAATCTTTTCGAACCCGTCCTCGTAACTGGTGTAGATTTCGTGCGCCATGGGGAAGCGCTCTTTGTTGGCAAACGCTTCACGGTCATCCACCACGCTGATACCAAAGCCTGCGGCCCCGGCAGCCTTCGCCACCGCCGTAGAGACGTGGCCACCGCCGAACAGATACACAACTGGTTGCGGTAAAATCGGCTCGACAAAAACTTCAAGCGTTCCGCCGCAAATCAATCCGCTGTCGTAGCTCGCTTCATTGTTCAGGTTGAAAACCATCTTGCGCGGCGATTCCTTCTGCATCACTTCCTTGGCTGCGGCCCAGACTTCTGCCTCGACGCACCCGCCGCCAATGGTTCCCGCAATCGAGCCGTCCTCGCGCACCAGCATTCGCGAACTTTCATAGCTTGGGATCGAGCCGTTGGTGTGCACGATAGTAGCCAGCGCCGCGCGCCGCCCTGCCCGCCTCATCTTCACGATTTCTTCAAATAGGTCCATGTGCCGGTTTTCGCTTTGCAGAGGCCGCTTTACGCCGCCATCCTTTTATACAGCAGCTTAAGTCTCAGCCTACGGCCCAGCAGCTTCACTGTCAATGCGCTGCTTTCTGGAGGGGGCGCACGTCAGCAGGGTGGCGCTTTCGAGAAAAGGCGTGATTTTCTCTTTTT
>Ga0209470_1002020_pt1 | contig 14578 bp, 16 predicted proteins | sample GraSoiAngelo_125_FD_185882 | JGI IMG/M metagenome (GOLD analysis project Ga0209470, IMG submission 185882) | Grasslands soil microbial communities from the Angelo Coastal Reserve, California, USA - 14_0927_05_40cm (SPAdes) (version 2) | ecosystem: Environmental > Terrestrial > Soil > Grasslands ... | reverse complement strand
CGAGCGAATCATTCGATTCGTCCAGGAGCCAAAGGATTACGCTTTGGGCGGCCAAGAGTCGGGCGATTGTGCTGAGCATTTGCCCGAGAAACTTGTCTGGTGCTGGTGCAGTGGCGAGCACATCCAGGCTGTAGGTCAGTGCCTCCACCTGGCCGCGGACGACTTGCTCCGAAGCACGCAGAGCCTCCTTAGTACGATCACGTTCAATCGCAACCCGTACGAGGTGCGTCGCTAACTCGATCAACTCGAGGTCTTGGGACGTGGGAGTTCGCCGTTCGCGATAGTACATGCAGAAGGTTCCCAGGACTTTTCCTTTCGAAGAGAGTACTGGATTCGACCAGGAAGCCTGCAACCCGTGCTTCAACGCTGCAGCGCGATGCTCCGGCACGTCCCATAGCGGGTTAGTCGCGATGTCGGAGACTATCACCTGTGATCTCCGATAAGCCGCGGTGCCGCAAGAGCCGGCACACGGTCCGATTGGCAGACTTTCCATCTGCTGTGTCCATTCTTTGGGGAGACTCGGTCCTGCAATCGAATCCAGATGAGCACCATCGGGATTCAGCAACAAGACCGAAGCGAGCGTGCCGCTCCGTTGCTCTTCGATAAACAGGCACAATGCATTTAGGATCTCTTTCAACGCGACGCCGGTCGCGATCATCTCGAGGATCCGTTTCTCTGCAGTTAGCAAGGCTTCGGCTTTCTTCCGCTCGCTGATGTCGCGCAGGATCGCCTGGAAATATCCGCCGCGTATCGCGGAGACGGAAACGTCCACCGGGACGGTCTCCCCATTTTTGCGCACGAATTTCCTCTCGAAGCGCAAAGTCCCTCCGGTCTTTAATTTCTCGAGTCGCTCTCGAAACATGTGGCGTTCTTCCGGCAGATAGGTGTCCGCGAGTGGAGCCCCAACCAGCTTATCCTGGGGAATTCCAGCAAGCTGAGCGCCCGCGCGGTTCCCCAAAACACAAATGCCAATGGCATCGACGACGTAGATCGCATCGGGTGAAATTTCGATCAGGTCCCGATATTTCTCTTCGCTCTTGCGCAGTCTCTCCTCCGCGCATTTGCGCTCCGTCGCATCCCGCAATGTGCAAAGGGTGGACAAAAACTCGCCAGTGTTGGACACGCGTGGAACAGAAGCGCCATCGAAATGGACAATCGCTCCATCTCTTGTTCTCCAGCGAACTTCGTACGTGCGCGCTTTGCCCTGAAGCAGATCCGCGAGCACTTCACGCGCAACCTGGCGGTCCTCGGGAAGAAGGAGAAGTTCAAAAAGATTTGCGTCGTGTAATTCCGATTCCGAATAGCCGCTCAATTGAACGCCGCGCTGATTGATGCAAAGAATGTTCCCGCTGCGATCGAGGGAGAGGATCACATCCTGGGATAACTTAAACAGGTATTTTGCTGCGCTTTCGCCATCACTGGCTACCTGACAAGGCTCGGCTCGCGGACTGAGTTTGCCCGTTGTACCACCGGATCGATTTTTCGTTTGGAATACGGTCGGCTCTGCTGCCGCGGCTTCAAGTTTCATAACAATTTAGTCGCTGGCGCAAACGACGTCGTTGAAATTTGGAGTGCGCGGACATGTCCGCGCTTTGAAAAGCGGCGACACGTCGCCGCACTCCAAAAAGCGTTCTTGCGCGCGTGCGCATGCCAGGAATCTAACAATCGCATCGGCGTCGCGCCACTTTTGTTTCCTCCCTCGAAAGAGGTGTTATTGGCTCCCTCCGCTGCGGGAGTGAAAGCGCAAAAAAATTCGCGATGGCGAGGGCGCCATTGGTCCGAGCTGGACTGGCGTTGGCGCGCGAGACGCGTGCGCTCCCCAGACTAGTAGCGTTCCGCGGCAAAGACGGCTTCCGGATCGGAGCCGGAAACTCTGCCTACGGCGATCCAGCCGAAGCGACTGACAAGCGCGCCGATTAGAAATGAAATTGCTGCCAATGGAACCAATCCGAAAAACCGCAGGATCAGCGCGAGCGGGCCGTTCAAGACTTCGCCGATCCGAATTAGCCAACCCGAGCGATGCTCGTGGATCGCGCGATCAGCGGCGCCGTGCTTATCGACACTGAGCCAGATCAACAGCGCGGTCTCAACCCCGGCTGCATAGAACCCGAGGAAGTTAAGCGCAGCGATTCGGTGCCCGAGCAATTCCAACAGAGCAGCGGCGCATCCTAATCCTGCGGTGCCAAAATGAATCGGCAGCTGCGTGCGATGCAAAAACCACGCTGGAATCGCGGTAGCGCCGATCAGCACGCCAGTGTAAGTCGCGAGCAGAGTTCCGAAGATCGCCGCACCACAAATAAAGATGCCGGCAGCGACACGCAAAAGTTGATCGAGTGTCCCAGGGAAGATCTGATGCGCATTTAGTTCCAGCGCGATCAAACCCGGAACGGCGCACGCGCCGAATGCGGTGAGAATCCATGCACCCATGGACATGGCCGATCTGTGTTTGAAGACGCGCAGCATGTTAAGGAAGAGACGCGGACGGCCAAGGTCCATGATCAGCAGAATTGGCGAAAGAATTGCCCCAGCTATGGACGCGATCCACATGGCTGTGCGCGCAAGATCGAGATGATGAAAGATAGAGGCGCCAGTTGCGATTACGGCCGACATTCCCGCCATTCCACCGAAGAAAAAATAAAACGGGACTTCCCAGGTCCAAACCGGCGGTTTCACCACGGCCTGACCGTAGTAGCCGGGTTTGCGCGGAATCGGGCCACCGGCAACGTCCACGCCTTTGCCGGCAACGACGCCCTCCTTCCACGCCTCCTCGCGCAATTCGTCGAGGCGCTTTTCGGATGGCGAATTGGGTGTCATGAGAAAAACGCGAACGCCAGGAGCGTTGCGATGATTGATGCAATTGCCGTCGCGAATGCAGAAGTCCACGCCGACTTCAGGTAAATCGTTGGAATCTGCGGTTTCGGTGGAAGCCCGTAGGCTTCCGGTTCGCCAAGAATCAAAAAGAACGCGTGAATGCCGCGTACAGTTGTTTCCGTCGGATCGTAAAGTTGTGCGTCGTTGTAACCGCTTTGTTGTAGTTGCCGCACGCGGTCCGCTCCACGTGCGCGTAAATCGTCGAGTCGGCCAAACACAATCGATTCAGTTGGACAAACTTTTGCGCAGGCCGGAACGAGTCCGCTCTTTTGTCGATCGTAACAGAACGTGCATTTGAATGCACCGCCTGCGTCTGGCAGCGGTTGCGGTCGGCGATCAATCACGCCGAAGGGGCACGACACCACGCAATAGCCACAGCCGTTGCAAACATCGTCCTGCACCAGCACTGAGCCAACTTCCGTGCGCACGATCGATCCGGTTGGACACGCTTCAAGACAACCGGCTTCCTCGCAATGTTTGCAAACGTCGGACAAGAACACCCAGCGGAATGGATCTTCCGCCTCCGCCGAGGCTACGGCGGACAGGTCTGATTGCGGATTGAGCAAACCCATCGGGCCCGCGATTTGATTTCCTTTCGCGCGGTCCTGTTCCAGAAACATTACATGGCGCCAGGTCGATGCGCCGAGATGGCCGGTGTTGTCGTAAGAATTTCCTAACCAAACATAGCCGTCATCCGGCACCTGGTTCCATTCTTTGCACGCGACTTCGCAAGCTTTACATCCAATGCAAACAGTCGGATCGGTAAAAAATCCCACTTCAACGTTATCGCGCACGTAGGAGTGCTTCCGCTGATTCGTACTCTGAATGCCTTCGCCGATCATCGACTGTTGATCTTTCCTTTCCAAGCCGTCACCGCCACCGGCTCTGCCGCAGGGGCGGCCAAGTCGAGTGCTATCGTTTTGGTCGCAGCGCGTAAAGCGCAAACCAAGATTCGACTCAAAGAACCGAGCGCACCACACCGCCATCGGCGCGCAAAGCCGCGCCGGTCGTAGCCGATGGGAGCGGGCCGGCGACGATCACGGGAGCGCCTTCGGCGGCGAGCGCTTTGGCAATGGCTAAACCGATTCCCGCAGTGGAACCGGTGACAAGGGCGAGTTTGTTTTCGAGTTGGAGGTTCATGTTTGAAATCGCGAGTAGTGAATCAGATAATCGCGCACGCTTTTCTTGCTACGCGCGGCGCTGCACAATGTTCCTACACGTTCAGCTGACCGAAAAGCCACGCACCCAAAAATGCGACAACTAAGCCAATTAATGGGCTGAGCATAGTCAGCCAAAGAACTGTGTTAGTCACCAAAGGGCCATGTGTTTCCATGAGTGATTTTATTTTTCTTAAGCTGCCGCCAGCAACTCTGGTTCCAGAATCTCCTCTCTCTTAATGAGTGCGCGGTGCAACTTCGCTAAAGCAATGTTCTGTAGTTGGCGAATACGCTCTCGCGTAATGCCAAAGTCCTTACCGACATCTTCCAGCGTCTTCGGCTTTCCACCGTCCAAGCCAAAGCGCTGCGAAATGATTTTTTTCTCTCGGGGATCGAGCACTTCAAGGAGTCCGTCCACTTCGCCGAGCAGATTCTTGTCGCGCAACAATTCAAACGGGGTTTGCGCTTCGTCGTCACCGATCACCTCGGAAAACTCCGTGGAGTCATTGTCCGCAATCGGGGCGTCGAGCGAAGCCGGGCGGATACCGACACTCTTTAGTCGCGTAATTTTATCGCTGTCGATGCCAATCTCCTGACCAAGTTCGTCGTCCGTCGGCTCGCGGCCGAGCTCGTCGCTCATCTGGAGTGAGACGCGGCGTACCTTTGCGATCTTGTCGGCGAGATGCACCGGAACTCGGATCGTCTTGCTTTGGTTGGCCAAGGCGCGCTTAATCGATTGTTTGATCCACCACATCGCATATGTGCTCAGCTTCGCGCCTTTGGTCGGTTCGAAGCGCTCAACTGCTTTGGTTAATCCAATGTTCCCCTCGGCGATCAGGTCGAGCAGTGGCAAACCGAGATTGGCGTAATCGCGCACGATGGTGACAACGAGCCGTAAATTTGCGGTAATCATCCGCTCGCGGGCCGCCGTATTTCCCTTTTTGATTTTCTTTGCGAGTTCGATCTCTTCTTGCGGAGTCAAAAGGGGAAACCGCCCGATCTCTCGCAGGTATCTGTTAAGGCCAGTATCGGTTTCGTTCATGGCCGGAACCTACTCGCCCCGACAAGCTGATCGCTATTGCGCAAGCGTGGGATTTTTCGGTGCCACGTAGGAGTTGGTGCCCGCTACCTCTTTAGAGATAAAAGATTGCGACCTTGCCAAGGCAAACCGGCAATGAAGATGATTGGTCTATGAAACTATGGAGTTGGAGAAAAGAAAACCTCCCGTCGCTATCGCACGCTTTCCGCACAATGGTTGCGGCGACGATCTCGATATTGCTCGGGCGGCTAGTAGGATTGCCTGAGGCATACTGGGCTGCGATCGCCACAGTCGTGGTCATGCAATCACCTCTGGGTGACACGGTGCCATTGGCGATCGAGCGGGTCGTCGCGAGCGCGCTGGGTGCATCGATCGGGGCAATCGAATCAACCTACTTCGGCGCAAACCTGTTCGTATTCGCGCTCGCGATGCTTCTTCTCGGGGTGATATCGCTTGTGCTTCATTTGGAAAAGGTCGGGTATAGCTACGCCTGCATCACGCTGGTGATCATCGTTCTTATTCCGCGTGCGGAAGCGCCATGGATTGCTGCGGCGCATCGCTTTGCCGAAGTCTCACTGGGAATTCTCGTGGCGCTCGGGGTCGTGGCCATGTGGCGGGGAGAGCGGCGATTCTTCAGTGACACGACCGCTGAGTAGGTGGCATGCCAACGTCACGTCTGCTGGAACCGGATGCGTGCAAGTTCAGTCGGTTCACCGCTGCTGCGAGCAAGGTATGAGAGGACGTTCGCTCCCTCTTTCGAGTCACTCGTATCCCTCGAAAGAGGTGTTACCCGCTCTCTCCTGCGAAGCATCGAAAAATCCTCCGACCGCTTCGTGGTGGTTCGGCGCGAGATTGTCTAGCTTTCCGAAAGCAAATTATCAGAAATGAAAACCAAACAATCTCAGATCAACCGCAAGCGGGCCATGTGGAGGATTTTTCGGCGTTCCTCGCGGCGTCACGACCCGATGCTCGTGCTGAACATGACCCTGTTTAACTTCACAGACGGATGGAACCGCGCCCTTTCCAGGGAGCAGTACGCGCGCTTCTCCGTCTAACGAGTTGCTACAATCGATGGACTTAGCTCAACCAGGAATGAACGCCGCCCAACAATTCGTTGTTGTGAAGGCACCGCTCGAGCGGGTCTATGAGCAATGGTCGCGGATCGAGGACCTGCCGAAATTTATTCCCCCGTTGCGAGAGGTGCGAAGAATTGATGACGCGCATTTTTCTTACACGTGGCGTCCCAATGGCGATGACCAACACGGAGTTTTCCACATCGTGCTTCAAATTCCCGGTCGCCGGATAGCGTGGCGCACAATGTCGGAGGGTTTCATGTCAGGCGTGGTCTCCTTCGAGCCGCGTTTTCAAGAGGAAACGGAAGTCACGTTGAAAATCCGTTCGATTTTCGATCCTCCAAGTCTCTCCCAGAGAGTGGAGGAGTATCTGCGCAATTTCAAACGGCTCGTTGAGAATGGAGAAGCTGCTTCTGCAGGTAGCTGACTAGTTTCACCGAAATTCGTCTGTGTATTGGTCGGCGAACAGCGCTGGTAACCCGCCGGTGTGTAGAAACAGCACAGTCTCATCCTTCTTGAAAAAACCTTTGCGGATTAGGTCAAGCATCCCAGCGGCAGCGCGTCCGGTATAAACTGGATCAAGCAAAAGTCCTTCATGCCGTGCGAACAACCGAATCGCTTCTCGCTCCCTTTCAGTGACGACGCCGTAGCCTGCATCGCAATAAGCTGCATTCACAAGAACATCGGCTGGCTCAAACTCGATTCGCTCGCCAACTTTCTCGCTGGTTGCCGATGCTAATTGCGACACTTCCTTTTTCAACCATTCTTCGGGTTCATCAACGCTGATTCCCATAATCTTGCCACTGAATCCAAAAACGCGCTGACCCGACAGCAATCCGGCATGGGTTCCGCCGGAAGATGTCGCAAACACGATCCAGTCAGCGCCAACGTTCTGATCGATCAGTTCTTTCATTGCGAATGCATATCCCAACGCGCCTGTGGGATTCGATCCGCCATACGGAACCAGGTAAGGTTTCGTTCCTTCTTGGGTCGCTCGATCAAACGTCTCTTGTAGGATTGTGTCGCGGTCCTTCCGATCGGCGACGTGCACGATCTCCGCTCCAAATAATAGATCGAGCAGCAAATTTCCAGACGCCTTCTGCGCCTTATCTCCGGTTAGCACGAGAATACATCTGAATCCCAATCGAGTCGCTGCCGCCGCAGTCTGACGGCAATGATTCGACTGCAGTGCTCCGCCAGTGATCAACGTGTTCGCACCTTGCTCCCGCGCTTCCGCTACCAAAAATTCCAGCTTGCGCGTCTTGTTGCCGCCAAAGGCGACACCGGTTTGGTCGTCGCGTTTGACCAGCAAACGTGGTCCGCCGTGCAGAGCTTCTCGAAGCCTCGGGAGTTCTTCCACCGGCGTCGGTAGGTGAGCAAAATTCAGTCTGGGAATGTCCTTGATTGCCATTGAAGGTAAGGATTAAGCCTATAGTGCGCGAAAATCTCGACAGCAAATCCATCGCGTTTAGCATTCTCAACTTGTGCAAGTCGACAATCAGACGCGAAACAATCGAGAAATTGAACGCAAATTCTTGCTTAGGCAGCTGCCCGATCAACTGAAGCGCTCACGGCATTACGTTATCGAGCAAGGTTATCTGGCGACAGAACCGGCAGGCAGACAGGTGCGTCTCCGAAAAAAAGGCAAAACTGCATCGCTCACTTTCAAGGTGGGTCGCGGCGCGCACCGGGAAGAACGCGAGATCAAGCTCAGTCCGAAACAATTCGCCGCGCTTTGGCCGGGAACCGCTGGGAGAAGACTGCGCAAAGTGCGGTACGAAATTCCCTGGAAAAATCTACTGATCGAGATTGATGTTTATCGCGGTAGACATGGCGGTCTGGTGGTGGCGGAAGTCGAATTCCCCGACCGCGTAACCTGCCGCAAATTCACACCGCCTTCCTGGTTTGGACGCGAGGTAACTGGCGAGAAACGTTACAGCAACGTGCGACTGGCCAACGAGTAATCAACACGATGGGTTTTAAGTTAAAATTGCGCGAACCGTTGCCGGACGGACTGAAGCGGGTCTTTTGCGAGCAAATCGAGTCGGCTCTTAAATTGTGCCGGCACCCGGCGAAGCAGCGCGGCGTCACCGTCCACGAAGTTCGCAAACATTTGAAAAAACTGCGCGCCGCAATGCGCCTCGCCGTCGGTGAAGTCGGCAAAAATCAGCACGCGTGCGAAGATCGCTGCGTGCGCAAGATCGGGCGATTGGTTTCCGATTTGCGCGATGCGCAAGTCAGAATGCAAACACTTGTCCAATTGCGCGAAGAGACCGCAAAAGGACCAAAAGACAATCCATTTCCTCGTCTTGAGGAATTGTTGACATTGGAACGGGAAAGTTTTTCAGCTGCGTTTGCCGGCTGGCAAAAACAAGCGATCCCGCAATTGGAACGCGTGGAAGCGCGTCTCTTGAAATGGCCGCTGGGAGACCTCACATGGAAGCAGATCTGTGGCGCGGTTGCAAAAATCTACAAACGTGGCCAGCGCGGACTAGCGAAAACCATTTGTGACCCGGAGCCAGAAAGTTTTCATGCCTGGCGGAAACGGGTAAAAGACCTCTGGTATCAGTTGCGTATTTTACAGCCGCTCAATCGCGTGGTGTTGGAGGAGATGGCCCACGACGCGGAAGTTTTAGGTGAATTGCTGGGACGCGAGCACGATTTCGATTTTCTGTGGGCGCGCCTGGAGAAGGAAAGCGGTGATGAAGCGCTGCGCGATGAACTAGCGTGCCTCCAGAAGCTAATCCGTAAACGCGGCAAACGATTGCGCACGAATGCACTCGAACTGGGGCGCCGTTTTTATGCGGAGCCTGGGAAGGCATTCGCCAAGCGAATCTCCATCTTCGTCGGCAAACGGACGTAGCCAAGGAATGACGGCTTCGCAGCCGTCGTGTTCACAGATCAAATGTGTCGGCGGGACGCTGAAGATGCCGGTTTCTACGTTGTGCGCACCCGACGGCTGCCCAAGCCCTCGTTTCTTGTCGTTCTGCCATGTTCGCGGCATCATGCATAATCATGAAACAAAAAGTCCTATTCATCTGTGTCCATAACAGCGCCCGCAGCCAAATGGCCGAAGCGCTTCTCAACGATATCTGTGGCGATCGTTTTGAAGCGCACAGCGCGGGGCTCGAATCCGGCACACTGAACCCACTGGCAGTCGAAGCAATGCGCGAGATGGGGATCGATATTTCGCAAAAGCAAACTCAATCCGTGTTCGACGTCTTCAAATCGGGCGAACTATTTGCCTATGTGATCACCGTTTGCGATGAGACCAGCGCCGAGCGCTGTCCGATCTTTGCTGGCGTGACTAACCGCTTGCACTGGAGTTTTCCGGACCCCGCCGCACTCGAGGGCACGCGCGAAGAGCGCCTGGCAGGCACGCGCGAAATCCGCGATCAGATTCGCCACCGCATCGAGATGTGGTGCGACGAAATGTGCGCCGTCGAAATCGAATAGAGATCAAACCGAATATACTAAGCCAAAAAGGATCAAGACTCTACCGGCTTGAAATCCATTTCATCCCAGAAGGCCGTCGGGGCTGACACCGCGGTGTTCGTAACATTCAAGGTACTTGATTCCCGAGCCGGTATTGAAAATGACCACGTGTTCGCCCGGCGCGATTTTGCCGGCGTGGAAAAGCAATTTGAGAGCGGCGAAACACGCTCCTCCTTCTGGGCAGACGAAAAGGCCTTGCGTCGATCCCACTTCGCGCGCGCTGCGGATCATTTCTTCGTCAGTGACCGCGATTGCGCCGCCGTTGGATTGACAAAGAATGTTCAGGATCAGGAAATCTCCGATCGCTTTCGGAACGCGCAGACCGGTGGCCACGGTGCGCGCGTCTGGAAATTCCGCCGCAATTTTTTCTCCGGCTTCGAACGCGCGGACGATTGGTGCGCAACCAGTGGCTTGCACGGCGAACATGCGTGGTCGCTTTTTGCCGATCCAGCCGAGGGTTTCCATTTCGTCAAACGCTTTCCACATTCCGATAAGCCCGGTGCCGCCGCCCGTGGGATAAAGAATCACGTCGGGCAATTGCCAGGCGCACTGCTCCGCCAATTCGTAGCCGAGCGTCTTTTTTCCCTCGACGCGATATGGCTCTTTCAACGTGGACATGTCGAACCAGCCTTCCTTTGCTTTTCGCCGGGCGATTTCGGCGCCGCAATTAGTGATCAGTCCGTCAATCAACGTGACTTGAGCACCGAGCTCGCGGCATTCAATGATGTTTGCGCGCGGTGTGTCGCGAGGCATGAAGATGTGCGCTTCGAGACCCGCCCGAGCTGCGTAGGCAGCGAGCGCGCCACCGGCATTTCCGGCGCTGGGGGCCGCAAGTTTGGTGGCGCCAAGATATTTTGCCATCGAAACGGCCACGCTCATCCCGCGCGCCTTGAAACTCTGTGTCGGATTTAGCGATTCATCTTTGATCCACAGGTCGATGTCATCAGTCCGGCAGCTGCCGGATGCGCGCAAAAGCGGCGTTCCGCCTTCGCCCAGCGAAACCGGCTCGACGTCGTCAGGCAATGGCAACACTTCGCGATAACGCCACAACGATTTTTCTCGTGTGGCGAGTGTCTCGCGCGTGAGCATTCGACTCGCCGCGGCAAGATCAACAATCGCGAGGAGCGGTTTGTGGCAGGAAAGGCAGACATTCTGCAGGTGCGACCACTCGTGCTGAAGACCGCATGCGCTGCACTCGAGGTGCTTCAGAAACATTGAGCAAATGGAGCGTACATCTCTGGGGAGCGCACGCGCCCTGGCGTGTCCGCCAGTCGGACGGACTCGTCCCGTGGCGAGCTGGCGACTCCGAAAGCTTTCGCGAGTCGCGAACTTTGTCTCGGTAAAGTGACTCGCGCTTTCAGCGCTCGGTCACGAGGGGCAATCGATTCCCTGGGCCGATGCCCCAGGCTAGAATGAAACATTGCGCCGTTGGCGCTAGCCAAATACATGGCGGACGCTACAGCGCGTTTGCGACTTGTGTTAGATTTGTCGAGATGGATTTACTGACTTTGACTGACATTCGCCGGGCGGCGTCCCGCACTGGTGGGAGCGCGGTGCCGGCGCGCGTGCACGTACAAGTGGAATCGGCCGCGGCGAAGACGCAGCGCGACGGCAAACCGTACTGCGAACTGGTTCTGGCAGATGCGTGCGACCGCATGAAACTGCGGGTCTGGAGCGACCATCCTAACTACAAAACGTGCAGTGGACTTACGCGCGAAAGTTTCATCGAACTGACTGGAGAGTTTCGCCAACACCCGCAATTTGGACTCGAGGCAGACAAGTGGATGTTTCGGCCACTCTCCGATCAAGAGACCAAGGAGCTGTTAGTAGGGCCAGCGGACCTGCGCGCAAAGCAAGCGACTGACTGGGAATTCATCGTACAAGCCATCGACGGCATTCGTGATCCTCGCCTCCGCACCCTGACGCAAACGTTTGTGAACGAATGGGGCGATCGGTTTCGGCGCGCTGCAGCGGCACGCAAATATCATCACGCTCGACGCGGCGGATTGGTCGAGCACACGGCGCAAATGATGCGGGTGGCGAGCGACATCGCGCCGCTTTATCCGCAGTTAAACCTCGATCTTTTGATCGCCGGTATTCTCTTTCACGACTCCGGTAAACTTTGGGAAAACCAGTTCTCCGAAACCGGCTTTGTTATGGACTACGATGAACTCGGTGAACTAGTCGGCCACATTTCCATTGGACTCGAGGTAGTGAATTCACTCTGGCGAAGACTCAGCGCCGACAATACAGACATGTGGAAAAGTTACTCGCCGCCATCGGAGGATGTGCGCCTGCATCTCCTGCATCTAATTGGCGCCCATCATGGCCAGAAGGAGTTAGGTTCACCAGTTGAACCGAAGACACCCGAAGCGATGACGTTGCATTACATCGACAATCTCGATTCAAAGTTGGAAATGTTCGCTGCCGGTTACACAACAGCCCAACCGCTGGCACCCCGCATTTTTGATCGGGTGCATCCGTTGCCGGGCACTCTGGTAAAATCGCTGGAGAAATTTCACGAGGCGTCCGACACGAAAGCGCCATCCGAAGGCAAGCTTCTGTGACGCAGTACGAGCACACACAGATCGGTCACGTGATCATTTGGTCCCTGCTTGTCGCAGCAGTTCTGTTTGCAATCAACGCGACCTTCGGATCATCGCGCATCGGAAGAGTCTCTTAGTGGTTTCCGTCGTGCTTCTGATTACGCTCGCGCTGTTCTACAAACTCACCATCGCGATCAACGAAGAAACTTTGTGTGCGTCCTTCGGCATTGGAATGATCCGCAAACGAGTGTCGGTTGCGGAGATCGCCGCGTGCGGACCGATTCGCATTCCTTGGTGGTACGGTTGGGGAATTCATCTGACGCCGTACGGCTGGCTCTACAATGTTTCCGGATTGGACGCCGTGGCGATCACGTTGCGCAACGGCCGAAAATTCGCCTTGGGCAGTGATGATCCTCACGGATTGGCCGACGCACTTCGGACCGCGATTGAATGAACTAGGCTGCGTTTCTGCCTACTGCAGTTCGCGGAACCAACGCAAAGCGATGGAAGTTTGCGCGTCATTGACTTCATGGCCGCCGTGGAAAGTCCCAATTCGCATTCGGTGAAACCCTGTTCGCTTAATTAAACCGGCGACAGTGTATTGCTGCTCGACGGTCGGGATCCTGCCGTCGCGCCCAGCGCTGATGTAAATTGCTGTGTTAAGAAAATCCGCGCCGGGCTGGATCCGCGCGTACCCGTCGCTCAGATGGTCTTCGTTCGCACCCGTCATATGAATTCCACTGATGCGACAACCATTCCTGGCCAGCAAAGGCGCTACGTAACCAACTCCTTTTCCTCCTCCAGAGAAACCGGCGCACGCGACCGGCCACTTTTCCGAACCGGTTAAAACTGCGATGCAGAGCGTCAATCGCGGCGAGCGTCATTGCGCCACGCCAGGCGGCGGTGTCGTTTCGCGCATGTTGCGGCCCGTCTCCAGCCAACAGCACCCAGCCTTCAGCAAGCCCCATCCTCCGGTAAAACTGGACAAGGTCATTTCGATTCTGACGTTTAAAATCGCTGGTGGAACAAATCACCAAAACTGGCCAACTCTTTCGCGAATCGAAATTGACAGGCGTCCCCAGCACAGCGACTGCATTTGGAGGCACCGCATTGCCTCCCTGCGCAGCCAATGATTTTTCCTGCGCGCTCAGAGGAACATTAGCCTGGACCGTTGAACCTGGAGCGAAGCTAGTGCCAGCAAAATCAAGTGAAGGCGCAGCTGACTCGGCGCTGAACAGTGAGAAGAAATTCAGCGCGACGATCAGCTTGCCAACGAAGAGTGATCTGTTCGACATCGCGGTCGCCGCGGCGACTTGGTTTTGGCGTTCTCGCCGAAACAATCTTTGTTTGTGGTTTCAATTCAAACGAACGTTCGCGACTCGCGAAAGCTTTCGGAGTCGCCAGCTGGCCACGGGACCAGTCCGTCCGACTGGCGGACACGCGAGACCCCGCACACAGCGGGCAGGCAGTGCGCTACCCAATCCTGCGTTTCGCTTCCGCCAGATAGGTCTCATCGATTTCGAACCCGATAAATCTTTTCACGCCGCAGCGCTGCGCTGCCACGGCTGAATTCCCGATACCGAGAAATGGGTCGAGCATTGTATGCACGCGCGATGCTCCGTGCAGGTTGATGCACCACTCAGCCAATTGGACCGGAAAAGTCGCGGGATGCGGTCGCTCTTTCTCCCGGCTCTGAATCGTTTCATAGGGAACAAACCACGTGTTACCGCGACAGCGAAGGTCGCTTCCGCGCGTGTGCGACCAGCGGGCGATGTTGCTTTTGTCCTGATATGGAACGCCAAGCGCGAGCCGATCGAGTTCGACACGACCTGACTTCGTGAAATGAAAAACATATTCGTGGCAATCGTTAAGGAAACGCGGCGAATTGATTGGTTTGAAATGGCCGTGCGACCGCTGCTCGCCCTCGCCATTCCGGATCGCGATCGATTTGATCCAGTGGATGGTGTTTTGTAGCACGAACAAATCACGCAGCGTCATAAGGATTTCGTGCGGCAGCATCGGGTTCGATGGCGCCGCCCCGAGGTTGAGAAAAAATGAGCCCCTTGGTTTTAGAATTCGCCGAATTTTCTCCGCCCATCGATGGCACCACCGCAAATAGGATTGTCGATCCTGCGTGTCGGAATATTTCCCGTAGCTAATGCCGAGATTGTACGGAGGAGACGTCACCACCAGATCGACGCGTTCGTCAGACAGTCGCGACATTCCTTTGATGCAATCTTCTCGGCGAAGATCGAACCTGGTCACGGAGAAAAATGTCGCGCGATTATGCGTGTCGTACAAGCACTAAATCGTGCGCGTCCGTTTCTGGGGAGCACAGGCTGCCAGCCTGTTGTCGTCGGCAGCTTGCCGACGACTTCCACGTCTCGCGAGAATTCC
>Ga0209470_1002019_pt1 | contig 14584 bp, 16 predicted proteins | sample GraSoiAngelo_125_FD_185882 | JGI IMG/M metagenome (GOLD analysis project Ga0209470, IMG submission 185882) | Grasslands soil microbial communities from the Angelo Coastal Reserve, California, USA - 14_0927_05_40cm (SPAdes) (version 2) | ecosystem: Environmental > Terrestrial > Soil > Grasslands ... | reverse complement strand
CCAAGAGCAAACGGTCAACCGGCCGTGGGCGCATCTGCTGATCGATAATCTGCAAAAGCTCGACGAGACCCTAGAGCTGGTCAGTGTTTAGGACCGTTCCCATGCGCGACAAGAAGCTCGAAACGAAGCTGCGTTTAGTCACGTTGCAGCTGGAGAACTGGAAGAAACTCCACGATCTGATTACTTACGGTCTGGATGAGGCGAAGCCGATCATATCCAGTGAGCAAGAACGCCAGTTTACCGAAATCCGCGGCAATCTGTTGCAGGAAATCGAGTACGTTTTTCGCGAACTGAACATGGTTGCGGAGGTCTCGGGCAAAGCAATGAGCGTTTTGCAGCGCGGGGTTTCCGTGCGCGGCGTGCGCGATCTTTCCAAGGAGGAAGTTCGCCGGCTGGAAACGGATTGGAACGGCGTCTTCACCAAAGTCGGTTTGATGCAGGGCCAGCTTAAAGCGCGACGCAAGGATTTGGCTGAGCAGACGGCGTTCAGTTATTACCTGAACCGTCTGTTGCGGCGTCCGGCGACGGCGCACTAAGCCGGATCAGCCCGGGCCCTTAGGCGACTCAGGCCAAAGAATTTACTTTTCTTCGCCAATTGTGCCCGCGATTGTACCCTGGCAAACGATTCATTCTTTGGAAGTATGGCAAAGCTTACGAAACGCGACATCGTGGTTGCGATTAGCAACCAGACCGGAATGGTGCAACACCAGGTCTTCGACATTGTCCAGCGCACCCTCGACAAAATTACTGACAGTTTGGCCAACAACGTTCCGGTCGAACTGCGCAACTTTGGAATTTTCCAACCGCGATTGACCAAGCCGCGGGTGGGACGAAACCCAAATCAACCGGGTAGCAGTTTCGTCATTCCATCGCGCGCGACCGTGAAATTCAAGGCCGGCAAGGTAATGCGACAGCGCGTCGAAAAATTGTCCCGCGAGTTAAAGGAAGCCGCGGCCAAGAAGGCTCCGGCGGCGGCGACGCGACCCAACGGTCAGTAAATTGCGCCAGGATCGACATCTTCGCCGGTGGCGATTTTAAGATGTCGATTCGAGAAGGTGACGAATGGCCTGTTCGAGCCGGTCGAAATTGATCGGCTTGGTGAGATGTTCTGAAAATCCGGCATCGCGCGCTTTGTTCACGTCGGTTTCCATTCCGAAACCGCTCAGCGCGATTCCAGGTAAGCCTTTGCTTTTTCGCAATTCGCTCATCAACTCGTAACCGCTTCGGTCGGGCAGGCCGATGTCGCTAATCACCAAATCGAAATCCTCCTGCTCCGTTTTTTCTAAGGCGGCGCCTGCGGAGTGTGCAACGGTTATATCGTAGCCGCGGCGTTCGAGCATCATTTTCATTCCGGTGCAGGTATCAGCGTGATCGTCGACGACAAGAAGTCGGTGGCGACGTGAAATGGTTTTCTTGTCGTCCGGGACGCTTGGGCGTTCGCCATCCGCGCCGTTTTCCGCGGGAACCGGCGCGGCAACGGTTTTCAGTTGAACTACGAAAGTCGAGCCTTTGTCTTTCCCTGGACTTTCGACATGAATTTTTCCACGGTGGGCATCTACCATCGCTTTGGAAATGGCGAGGCCAAGTCCAAGGCCGCCAAAACGGCGGGTAATGGAAGTTTGTCCCTGCTCGAAAGCGTTGAAGATTTTTTCGATCTTGTCCGGCTCGATCCCGATTCCGGTATCGGTGATACGAACTTCAATTTCGTCCGGCAGAATATTCGACGTCGCGATCGTAATTCGGCCGTTGGTGGGCGTAAATTTGACGCTGTTTTTGACCAGATTCCAAAACACCTGCTGTAGTCGCGCCGGGTCGCCCTCCACATGGACGCCTTGAGCGTCGAGTTCAAATTTTACCTCGATTGATTTTTTGGCCAGGTCCTCACGGCAAATTTCGTAGGCGCGTCGCAGGATTTCGTGCACGTCAACAACTTCAAAACTGAGTTGCAATTTGCCTTTGGCGATGCGTGTCACATCCAGCAAGTCGTCGATCAAGCGGGCTTCCAGTTCAACATTGCGCCGGATCACTTCGAGAGCTTCCCGCAGTTTGGGCGAATGGGGAGTGGTCGCCTCCAATTCGCCGACCATCGCGATCACAGGGGAGAGAGGGTTGCGCAATTCGTGCGAAAGAAGCGCGAGGAACTGATCTTTGGCCGCGTTCGCATTGATCAGCTCCTGCCGGAGAGTGACGTCGCGAGTCCTGTCGTCCACCAAGTAAAGGACGCCTTGAATCGTTTCGTCGGCCGCTTGCAAACGCAAAAGTGTAACGTTGACGAAGTGAGTCATGTCCCCTTCGTCCCGAAATGGTTGCTCGATCAGCTGAAATGGCGTGCCGAACGAGAGAACCCGCTCAATCGCATCAACCGGTGCAATCTTTACATCGTCGTAGGTCGCGCCGACGATCTCGCGGCTCTGGCTTAAGCCGCCGAAGCGTTGCGCCATTTGGCTAAATGCTTCGTTGGCCTGCAAAAATTTCTTCGAGGTCGGATCGACAAAGGCGATGCCGACCGGCATGTTGGCGAGGATCTTTTCGCTGAAAATAACTTCGCGCTCGATCCGGCGGGCGGCTTCCATTTGGCGGCGATAAAAAATTCCACCAAGCCAGGCAAAGATTGCAGCAAGTCCCATCAGCAAGCCCGCCAGCACGGCCATGTTGCCAATCAGATCATGTACCGGTTTGTAAGCGACGGCTTTGGGCTGTCGGACTACAACGGTCCATCCGGTCGACTCGACTGGACTGAACGAATAGAGATTGCCGGCGAGCTCGAGGTTTCCATTTTTAGTTTCGCTGATCTCTCTCGGTACAATCGATTCTGCCCCGGAGGATCTCCCCGGGTTTGGCCGAAAGTCGTTCGTAAATAGCGGTTGCCTGGTTTGATCGATGACCTGGCAGGTTGATTGGTCGGCGAATGGGATGGTGGAAAGACGGCGGCCGATTCGCTCTACCAAGACTGAGACGCCGAGATAGCCGGCAATATTTTTATCGGGCGTGCGCACCGCGCCCACGATGTCGGTGACCGTTCGCTTGTCGGAAAAACGGGGATGGACCGGCGAAACGAAAGCGCCTGAAGTTTTATCCGCACCGGGCTGCCACAGGTTCGAATCCAAATCCTTTCCGATCATCGCCGGGTCATAAGGAATTGAAGCGATCAATCGTCCGTCGCGACCGGTGAGGAACATTCCATCGATCCGCGGGTGCGAATAAAATGTCGTGCCGATCCATTGCTGGGCCGCTGACTGCTGATTCGATGAATTCAGAATCCGCGAGACGTCAGGAAGCGTTTGGTAGTAATCGATGATCCCCTGAGTCCGGCTGAGGTCATCACCGACGAGGCGGCTGATGAGCTGGACAAAGGTTTGTCGGTCGCGCAAAATTTTCGACTCGAGCCTGGGGCCGAGAACGGTGTAAGAGACGAAGAGTATTACGATCGAAGGCACCCATCCGGCCAAAAGGATCGAAACGACGATGTTGAAGCGTTCAAACCGATCGTGCCGGGCTTTCTTCGGGAGGTATCGCAATGGCATACCGCTGGGTAACCAAAGATAGCATATCAGCAGAGCGCTTGCCGCTCACCCTTTCCGGGACCTGATTATTCGCCCCGGCGAATCGCCTCGTTCAATCCGTTTGCTTCCGTGCGAATGAGGCCAATATCTGCCCGGGTGAGGGCCTCAGGCGATTTGCCCAAGATCGGCTGCAATTTCTTTATGCTGGCGCGAATCTTTTCAAAAAGCGGCAAGTGGGCAACCGTCGGCGGCAGCGTTTTCAATTCAGCGCCGAAGTAGTCGGCCAGATCCGGCTGCGCCAAAAGCTTCGCGCGCGGCGGAGAGAATTCTGTTTCCACAGCTCCCGCCGAAATCTCCAAGCCGCGCAACCAACCGCCGAGACTGATCAGGTGTGCCATCTTCTCGTCGCGCAATTCGATCATTGCTTGTTCGACATCTGTTTGGGTTGCGATCAGTTCCTGGCGCACTTGCTGCCATGCACCGCGCCGGCCGAGCTCAGTGACGCTCGCGCTGTGGCGCATCACCCGATCGCCCACGCCCAGGGCGCGCGCTTGTTCCATCAAGACGCGTCCGAAATTTTCGACCAGATTCTTCCTTTCCGCTTCGACAATCAGAAAGCCATCGGCAATCAATCCGCCAAAAACTAATCCTTTATGCTCGCGGCCGGCGACGATTGATTGCGGAAGCTCCCGCTTCAATTGATCGAACGGTAGTGGCCGAAGCTGGTCGAGCTGGGCAAAGATCCTTTCGATCGAAGGCGCGGTGTAGGCATTGACGCCAAGCTCTTCCCGTTCGTGTTGCTTGTCTTCGGTTGGTTCTTCTTGATGCTCGCCAATTGCTGCTGACACCAATGTCAGCGCGACCAAGATCGACACCGTGCGGATTTTGACGCGCCTTGGCTCTGTTTTGCGGAGGCAATCGCGCCATTTTTGATTTGACGCTGGCAACGGAAACGCCATCATGCGCACCTGCTGTCTTAATAACTGGCAGCCAACCTTATGCAAGGAAGCCTCGGCTATGTGATTTGGACGGCGTGTTACCTCGCCGTGCTCCTCGGCCTCTCTGCTTACGGCGTTCACCGGTATTTCATCATTTATCTCTTCCTGAAAAACCGCAAACGCGCGGTGGTTCCGGCGGGCCGGTTTCGGCAGCTGCCGCGAGTGACCGTTCAGCTTCCGATTTTTAACGAAATTTACGTAGTGAAACGCCTTTTGCGCTCGGTCAGCGAGCTCGATTATCCGAGAGAATTGTTGCAGATCCAGGTCCTGGACGATTCCACCGACGATACACGGGAAGTGACTGCTTCGTGCGCCGAAGAATTGCGGCAGCGCGGCTTCGATGTTCAGCTGATTCATCGCGTCGATCGGACCGGATTCAAAGCAGGAGCGCTCGCAGCCGGACTCGAATCGGCCGCGGGCGAGTTTGTTTGCATCCTCGACGCCGATTTCGTTGCGCCGCCAGATTTGCTTCAGCACACGATCCATTTTTTCACCGATCCAAAGATCGGCATGATCCAATCCCGCTGGGGTCATTTAAATCGCGGCTACTCGCTGCTCACGCGGATGCAGGCCATGTTTTTGGACGGCCATCTCTTGCTCGAGCAAACGGCGCGCAGCCGGAGCGGACGCTTTTTTAATTTCAACGGCACAGCCGGGCTTTGGCGGCGCTCTTGCATCGAGGAGGCCGGGGGTTGGCAGCACGATACTCTTTGCGAAGATCTCGATCTGAGCTATCGCGCCCAACTCGCGGGTTGGAAATTTATCTTCCTTCCCGACGTCGTGACGCCGGCCGAGTTGCCGGTGGACATGAATGGTTTCAAGTCCCAACAGCATCGCTGGACCAAAGGCTCCATTCAGACCTGCAAAAAACTCTTGCCCCGGATCTGGCGCAGCGAGCTGTCTTTCGCGATTAAGGCTGAAGCGACCGGTCACCTGGTCTCGAACTTTGCGTATCTGCTCCTCGCCTGTTTGTGTGTGCTCTTGCATCCATCGACGGGCGGGCCACAGAGCGGCTGGATGCGCACTCTCTTGATCGACATTCCGATTTTTCTTACCGCGTCGGTGTCGGTGGCAATGTTTTATGTCTGCGCGCAACGCGAGCTTCACCCGCGCACGTGGATGAAACAGATGTTGCTTCTTCCATGTTTGCTTGCGCTCGGCATCGGTCTTTCCCTCAACAACGCGCGCGCGGTCCTGGAAGCGATCTTCAATCACAAATCGGATTTTACGCGGACACCGAAGTACGGGATCGAGCGAAAATCGCAGGCGTGGCGGAGTTGCAAATATCGGCCGCTAAAATCGGCGCTGCCGATCGCAGAATTGGCCTTTGCCATCTACTTCAGCTACTTTGTCTGGTTCGCGATTGCCCACCGGCAGTTCCTGTCGGTACCGTTCCTGCTCATGTTTCAAGGCGGGTTTTTCTATGTCTCCCTTTCGTCGCTCCTGCCTTGGTCGCCGAAATTCACCTTTGGTGCTTCCCGCTCTCCTTCGCCAATTCCCGCGTGACAAGACGCGTTTCTGGAGTATGAGAGCGCGGATGTTTCGTTCCTCCGCCCTCGCTGTTGCGCTGATTTTGTGCGCTTTGCCACTTCGCGCCGTTACTGTCCCAGCCCCGACTCTTTCCACTCGCGTGGTCATCAGCGTCCGGGATCAAAAGCTGATGCTGATCGAGAATGGAACGATTGCAGCAACCTACCCGGTTTCGACGTCGAAGTACGGATTGGGGGACGGCTGGGGCAGTCTCACCACTCCACTTGGATTATTGCAGGTCGCGCAAAAAATTGGTGACCACGCGCCTTTTGGTGCGGTTTTCCATAATCGTCGCTGGACCGGTGAGATTCTGCAGCCGAATACTCCCGGGCGCGATCCGGTGATGACCCGCATTATTTGGCTGCGCGGACTGCAAGTCTCGAATGCACATGCTTTCAAGCGCTGCATCTACATTCACGGAACGAACGAAGAGAAGACGATTGGCCGGCCGGCCAGTTACGGCTGCATCCGCATGCGGTCGAACGACGTGACCGCACTTTACAACCAGCTTCCGATCGGCACTCCAGTTGAGATTGTTCAGGACCGCTTGCCAAAAGCTTCGAAGATGGCCGATCCCGAAGTTTACGGTTTTGACGCTCCCGCTTCGGCTTCAGCGCTGAGAAAAGATTCTTCGCAGACCAAGGTTGCGTCCGGGCCGCGGGCCTGATTCAAGATCGACATCTTGACATTTTATCAGTCTGCACGACCATCTACGCCCCGTAAATTTTCGGGACTAAGCCATGGCCAATACGAAATCTGCAGCCAAACGTTCCCGGCAATCACTCGCGCGCGCTAACCAAAACCGCAGTGTGCAAACGCGGCTGCGCACGTTACAAAAGCGAGTCCGCAGTGCGGCCAACCCTGACGCAGAACAAATTAGGGGACTGATTTCAGCACTCGATAAAGCGGCCAAACGCGGCATTATTCATCGTAACGCCGCCGATCGACGCAAAGCGCGGCTTAACGCTTTGATTCGCGTCAAAAAATAACTCGTCCGGACAACGATTGTCCGATTGCGCGGCTGGATCCGAATCAGCTTTGCAACTCCCGCAGGACGGCTAAATTTCTCCCAATGATTCCTGCTCTTCTGCTCGTTGCATCAGCGATTCTTTTTCGCATCCTGGTTGGCTTTTTTGGACCAGTCGACGCTGTCGGTTGGATGAATTTCACGCCGCTGGCTGCGATCGCGCTTTGCGGCGCGGCTTATTTCCCGGCTCGCTACAAGCTAACCATTCCAATGGTTTCACTGCTCTTGTCGGATGTGGCTTTGAACGTCTTTCATTATCACGCGTCGCTGGGGAGCCCATTCGTCATCTCGCATTACGTGGGATTTGGGCTCATTGGTTTGCTCGGCTGGTCGCTGCAAAACCGCGCTTCGTTGAAGACGCTGCTGCCGGCTTCAATCGCAGCGTCGCTGATCTTTTACTTCGTCACGAACTGCGTCTCATGGGTGTACGAGCCGGGTTATCCGAAGACGTTCGCTGGTTTCGTGCAGGCGCAAACCATCGGGCTGCCGGTTTACAACGGCACGACGCCTGCCTGGATGTTTTTGCGCAACTCGCTTCTCGGCGATCTCTTTTTCACAGCGTTGTTCGTGGCGTGCATGAGTCTCGGGCGAAAAACCAGTCGGGCGCGCGCTGGAGCCACATTGCCTCGCGTCGCCTAAATTTCGATGCAGCGGGCCGAGCAACGCGACGAGGTCGAGATGCTCGCGCTGATGCTCTTGATTCGGCGTTTCGAGGAACGCGCGAGCCAGCAGTATCAAGCGCAGAAGATCGGCGGCTTCTGTCATCTTTACATTGGGCAGGAGGCTGTGGTCGTTGGCGCAGTCGCCGCCGTTCGCGATGACGACTACATCATCACTGCTTATCGCGATCACGGCCACGCGCTTGCCCGCGGCACGAGCCCAAATGCGTGCATGGCCGAACTTTTTGGCAAAGCAACCGGCTGTTCCCAAGGGCTCGGCGGCTCGATGCATTTTTTCGACAAGAAAAATCACATGTACGGCGGGCACGCGATTGTTGGCGCGCACGTTCCGCTTGCCGCGGGAATGGCGTTTGCCTCGAAATATCGCGAGGAAGATCGCGTCACAATTTGTTTCTTCGGCGACGGCGCGATCAATCAAGGCTCCTTCCACGAAGCGTTGAATCTGATTGCGCTCTACAAACTGCCAGTCGTCCTGATTTGTGAAAACAACCTCTTCGCCATGGGCACGTCGGTGAAAAGATCCACGTCGCTGAAGCAAATCGTCGATCGCGCCGAAGGCTACGACATCCCCGGGGACATCGTCGACGGGATGAATTTCCGCGAAGTGCGCGACAAACTGAGCGAAATCGTCACTTCGATCCGTAAAGATCCGCATCCCGCATTTGTTGAAATCCGCACCTATCGCTATCGCGGACATTCGATGTCGGACCCGGCCAGTTATCGAACCAAAGACGAGCTGGAGAAATATCGGCTGGACGATCCGATCATTCGTCTACGCGCCCAGCTCACGCGTGAGGGCAAACTGACCAACGAACAATTCGACGCGCTCGATAAGAAAGCGAAGGAGACTGCGCTAGCGGCGGTGAAATTCGCGGAGAGCAGTCCGGAGTTGCCGGTCGAGAAGGTCTACGACTATGCATACTTGAACGGACCGATGGAGCCGGGCCGCCCACGGCCCGCGGACCTTGAGCAGAAACGGCGCGAGGGCGCGCCAGCTCCAAAGGCACAGTCATGAGGGAAATCACTTACCGTCAGGCTCTGAACGAAGCGCTCGCCGAAGAATTGGAACGCGATCCGAATGTTTTTCTGATGGGCGAGGAAGTCGCTGAATACCACGGCGCTTACAAAGTGAGCCAGGGATTGCTCGAACGGTTTGGACCGAAGCGCGTCGTCGATACGCCGATCAGCGAAAACGGTTTCGCCGGACTCGGCGTCGGCGCAGCCATGGTCGGTTTGCGCCCGATTATCGAATTCATGACCTTAAGCTTTTCGCTGGTCGCTTTCGATCAGGTCGTGAACAACGCGCCAAACATGTTCATGATGTCGGGCGGCCAGTTCAATATCCCGATTACATTCCGCGGCCCGAATGGACCCGCGCACCAACTTGGCGCGACCCATTCGCACGCGACGGAATCTCTGTATGCCAACGCGCCCGGCCTGAAGGTTTGCACGCCAGCTACGCCGCGCGATGCCAAGGGTTTATTGAAAACGGCCGTGCGCGACGACAACCCAGTTCTCGTTCTCGAAGCGGAGCTTCTCTACAGTTCGAAAGGAATGGTCGAACCACCCGATGAAGAGGTGCTCATTCCACTCGGCCAGGCCGACGTGAAACGCGAGGGCAGCGATGTCTCGATTATTTGTTACGCCCAAACGGTTCCACTTGCGATCGCGGTCGCCGCTCAGCTCGAGGAGGAAGATATTTCCGCGGAGATTGTCGATCTTCGCTCGATCAAGCCGCTCGATGAGGCCACCATTTTCAATTCGGTGTCCAAGACCCACCGCGCGGTGATTGTCGAACAAGATCGTCCCTTCTGCGGTGTGGGCGCCGAAGTTTGTTACCGCATCCAGAAAAATATTTTTGATGAGCTCGACGCGCCGATCATACGCGTTTCTCAAGAGGATGTGCCGATGCCCTACAACGAGCGACTTGAGAAATTTGTCTTGCCCAATGCGGACAAGCTAATGGTCGCGGTGAAAAAAGTCTGCTACGCCTAACGAGCCATGCCCGAAGTTCAAATGCCGAAATTGAGCGACACCATGACCGAGGGGACGCTCGTCTCGTGGAAAAAGAAAAAGGGCGACAAAGTTTCGGCCGGCGAAGTCATTGCTGAAATCGAAACCGACAAGGCGACGATGGAATGGGAATCGCCCGAGGACGGAACGCTCACCGAAATTTACGTGGAAGAAGGCGGGAAGGTGAACGTTGGCGATAAAATCGCGTTTATCGGCGGCGAAGGCGAGGAAGCTCCAAAAAAAGAAGAAAAAAAGGAACCGGAAAAAAAGGAAGAGAAGTCCGAAGAAAAAACGGAAAAACCCGCGCCGGCTGAGAAAAAAGAAAAAGAAACTGCGCCGCCACAGGAAAAGAAGAAACCGCCGGCTCGGACCGAAGAGGCTCGAGTTAAAGCGTCACCGGTCGCGCGGCGGGTTGCGGCCGAGCTCGGTGTCGACCTTGCGAGCGTGAAGGGGACAGGTCCCGAAGGTCGGGTCACTGAAACCGATGTCCGCGCGGCAGCAAAATCTGTGGCCGTGGTCGGTGACCGCGGTGGTGCAAAACCGCAACCAAAACCCGTTCCTTCAATCAAGGCCGGCGAAGGTGCGCGCATTCAACTTTCCGGGATGCGCAAAATCATCGCGCAACGTCTGGTGGAAAGTCTTGGCCCGATTCCGCATTTCTATCTCACGATCGAGATCAACGCCGCGCCACTGATGGCTGCGCGCGAAGAATTGAAATCGGCCGGCGAAGGCGCGGACACCTCGAAAATCACAGTGAACGATTTTGTTTTGAAAGCGGCGGTGCAGGCGGCGGTCAAAGTTCCGCGAGCGAATGCTTCGTTCGACGGCGACGCGGTTGTCCAGTATGCCGATGTCGATCTTGGGATCGCGGTCGCGATCGAAGACGGATTACTCACGCCGGTGATTCGCGCGGCACAAAACAAATCGCTTCGCGAAATCAGCGAGCAAGTAAAAGACCTTGCCAGTCGGGCGCGGAACAAGCGAATGAAGCCTGAGGAATTTCAGGGCGGCACGTTCACGGTTTCAAATCTTGGCGGCATGGGGATCGACAGTTTCTCAGCCGTAATCAATCCTCCGCAAGGATTCATCCTCGCCATCGGCAAGGTCACCAAGGTTCCGGCGATCGACGAGAGCGACAAGATCGTCGTCGGCCATCGAATGTCGATCACGATGAGCTGCGATCATCGTGTGATCGACGGCGCTTTGGGCGCGGAGTATTTGAAAGAACTCCGCCACCTTCTCGAAAACCCGGCGCTGTTATTGGTATGATGCGGAAATCAGAGCGCAGGCCGCTCGCGTGAAGCGATTTCCCATGTCATAAAATCGTCCAGGGTCTGCCGTGTTTGTCGGACCGCAAACGCCAGGACAACTGCATCATCGGCAAAACCGAGGCCGGCAATCCAATCGGGGATAAGATCGAACGGATTCAGGATGTAAATGATCGCTCCGACTATCATCACGAGATTTTGTAGAGGCACATTGCGGTATTCGCGGCGGTAATACGCGCGAATCAAACGCAACATCGCCTGAAAGTAGGCCCAAAGATCCTTGAACGGGTCTCTTGGTATCGTTGGAGCTTTTTTTACCGCTTCCTTAAAGAGTTGACGTAATCGTTCCGGATCTTTGGCATACGACCGAGCGTTGGTTAGAGCTTGCGAGAAAGCCGGACTACGAGGCGCCCTTTTCGGAGAGATGTCGTCCTTCTTTGGGGCTGATAATCTTTCCGCTCGTGACTTCAGTTGTCTCGCTCGCCTCATATCGTTTTATAGTGAGAGCCAGTTTTGGCACACTCGCAATGGCTGTGTTCTTGGCGAAACTGGAAAACCGCTGCCTGCCTATCAGGTGGCGGTTTCCCACGCCATGAAGTCGTCCAAAGTTTGGCGGCTTCGGCGAACGGCGAGCGCCAGAACGGTTGCGTCATCAAGAAAGCCGAGTGCCGGAAGTGCGTCCGGAATTAGATCGAGCGGATTTACGACGTAAATGATGGCCGCGATGATTACGACCAGCGTGCTCTCGTGGACGTCACGATAGTCACCTTGAGAATAGGCGCGGATCAAACGGAGCATGGCCTGAAAGTATGGCCACGTTTCTGCAAACGGATCCTTCGGCATCGACGCGGCCTGCTTTGCCGCTTCCTGAAAGAGCGACTGCAACCGTTGAGGATTTACGACGTAGGTCTTCGCGTTTTTCACCGCCTGGGCGAACTCCGCTTCGAGGCGCCCTTTTAAGACTGGGCTCTGGTTTTCCTTCGTTGCCGAGGGTTTCTTTTTGCGTGATCCTGTTTTCTTCTTCGCTTTTCTCATTCCGGGCTATCAAAGCACTGCGAATTGTTCCTGAGAAGTCGATTGTCTTGAATTATTTGAATTGTAAGATCGACAAGTAGCTAGCGCGCGTTCGCTGGCAAATTGCCTGATGGAAAATTCGTCCGACGAAAAACAGTTGGAGGCAACGTCGTTTGTCGTGCACGCGACCCGCGGAGTGATTCGCGACCAGAACACCCGCCGGAAAGCGATGCTGGTTTTGCTCGCGCTCGCGCTCTTGTTGCTGATTTTAGGTTTTACAATTTTGGCGCCGGCCTTGAATCCGCGGGAACACCCGTGGCGGGTCATTTTCTTTTGGATCGCCTGCATCTGGCTCACTTTTACCGCGCTGTTGCTTGCGCTCTTCGATCTGCTGGTCCTGCGATTGCAAGCGCGGCAAGCGGAGCGCGCGTTGCGCGAAAGATTGGACGAGGCCCGCCTTCGCCAAGGCTCTGGCGTGGCAGAGCAACGGACAAGATCGACATCAAAGGATTGACCGCCAGGTGAAGGACGGTTGGAAGACCCGCGAACAGATGGAAGCAACCGAGCGCACCACCCTCGCGCCGTTCGCGCAAAAGTCCGGCGACTCGCGCGGACGAAAGTATCGGGAGCAAAGCCACGCCTACCGGACCGAGTTTCAACGCGACCGCGCCCGCATCATTCATTCGCGCGCATTTCGCCGGCTCGAATATAAGACGCAGGTTTTCTTGAACGGCACCGGCGATCATTTGCGAACGCGGCTGACCCATTCAATTGAAGTGGCGTCGATCAGTCGGACGATTGCCCGCGCGCTCGCGCTGAATGAAGATTTGGCGGAAGCGATCGCGCTGGCACATGATCTCGGGCACACGCCGTTCGGCCATTCCGGCGAAGAAATTTTGGCCGAATGCATGCGCGACCACGGCGGATTCGAACACAACCGGCAAAGTTTGCGGGTAGTCGAATTGCTCGAGAACGCGTATCCGGAGTTCCCGGGATTGAATTTAACTTTCGAGGTCCGCGAAGGTTTGCAAAAGCATCGGGATTTTTACGGAGCGACGTCACCGGGCGGAGAAAAATATAAATGCCCGTCGCTCGAAGCACAGATCGCGAATCTGGCGGACGAAATCACCTACTACAGCCACGATCTCGACGACGCGGTTGATTTTGAAATTCTGAACGGTGAACAGCTGGAGCAAAATCTGGTTTGGCGACGGAGCGAACGCAATGTGCTCTCGCGTTATCCGGACGCGCGTGAGCCGGAGCTGCATAAATTGATCATTCGCGACATCATCGACGTGCAAGTGCAAGACGTTGTCGGGACGAGTGCGACCTCAATTTCCAAGGCGAATCCAAAAAGCCCGGATGACGTTCGCAGGCAGGAAGCTCCCCTCATTCGTTACAGTGAAGAGCTGCAGGAAGCGAACGCCGCGCTGCGAAAATTTCTTTACGCCAACGTTTATTACCATCCGCGAGTGGCGAAAGTGAACCAGCGCGCGTGTGAGATGCTGCGAAAAGTTTTCGAGAGCTACATGGCCGATCCGCACCAGCTCGGCGAAGTCGCAACCAAGCGGATCGATCAAGAAGGTTTGCATCGCACGGTCTGCGATTACGTGGCGGGAATGACCGATCGTTATTTGATGGAAGAGTACGCGCGGATCACGGGCGAGCGGGATTCTTTGCAGCAGGTGGGCGCGGTTCACCCGAACCGCCCGGGCGGTTGAGGTCAATCGCCCCTACCTTAAACCGCGGCGCTGCCGATTTCGTCCTGCAAATAAGTGATCAACAGCCGCAGCCGTTGGTTGAGGGAGGATTCTTCCAGCATGCGCTGTCGCCGGAGGGGATCGTCGACGAAAGTTGAAGCAACCAAATCGGCGAGCATTTCGAGATCGCCGAGCTGGGCAAGATAGCGGTCAACTTTTGGCGGGAGCCGGCGCTCGGCCCGTTTTAATTTGCGATAAAGCTCGAGAACTTTTTCGCCGAGCGCTTCCGTCTCAACCGTCGCGGTGTCGTTGCGCGATTCGATGATGTCGATCCTGGCAATCGGGAACGGCGTTTCTTGTTGGAAACTTGAGAAACGGACGCGATGCAAACCCTGGAGAACGAGATTCGAAGTGCCATCGTCGCGACCGACGCAGGCGCGGATGAGACCGACGGTAGCGAAATGAAAGAAATCTTCCGGAGCGTGCCATTCCGGACAGCTCGGTTTGATCAGCGTCACACTAAACATGCGGTCGCGTTGGAGCGCGTGTTCGAGCATCTTGCGATAACGCGGCTCGAAAATATAAAGCGGCAACAGCGCATGCGGAAAAAGGACCGCACCCGGCAACGGCATCACCGGCACTTCATCGGGTAAATCTACCGACCCATTTTTCACTTTCGATTTCCGTCCCTAGATTAATATCCTTCTTTGAATGCAATTGCGCGAGGGCTTTAATCTAAATTAGCACACGGCGGTGTGCGCGAGCTGTTTGCGGCGGCTACTAATCTCGGGTGCCCGGCTTCCCTAGCCGCATTCGCTGCCGCTCAGCGGCTCCCGCGGTAAAGTTGGCGC
>Ga0209470_1002016_pt1 | contig 14602 bp, 11 predicted proteins | sample GraSoiAngelo_125_FD_185882 | JGI IMG/M metagenome (GOLD analysis project Ga0209470, IMG submission 185882) | Grasslands soil microbial communities from the Angelo Coastal Reserve, California, USA - 14_0927_05_40cm (SPAdes) (version 2) | ecosystem: Environmental > Terrestrial > Soil > Grasslands ... | reverse complement strand
CCTACATGAGATTTCTGGCGAGCGAAGATATCGCGTGGGACCGGATTGAGGATGTCGTAACCGAGCCGGCTGACGTGCCGTTCCTTTACGATCTGTCGGTCGAGGGGACCCAAGCGTTTGTCGGGAACGGAGTGATCCTTCACAACACCCATGGCCATTCCCGCACGACCGGCGCGGTCAAGAACGCATTCGGCGGCTTGCTGAAGGAAGTGCGCCACTACGCGCACGAGTTCATGCACGAAGTGCTGGTGGACCTCATGTACATGCAGCGCGAGCTGCACCCCAACGTATTCGCAGTCATGGACGGAACGGTGATGGGCGACGGCGCCGGCCCGCGTACGATGGTGCCGCGCGTCGGCAACCTGATCCTCGCCTCCGCCGACCAGGTGGCGGTCGACGCGATCGCCGCGCGGATCATGGGGTTCGATCCGCTGTCGATTCCTTATCTACGGATGTGCCAGGAGCGCGGGCTCGGCGTGGCCGATCCCAGGCGCATCGAGATCCTCGGCGACACCGATGCGGCGGCGCTCTCGATGGGCTTCAAGACCAGCCGGTCCCTCGTGATCTGGGGCGACCAGCTGATCCGCCGGGGTCCGCTGCGCCCGCTCAAGCGCCTGCTGCTCCACTCGCCGCTCGTCGTGTGGGCGCCGTTCGCCTCGAACGTCTACCACGACCTGCTCTGGTACCCGACGATCGGCCGCTCGCGCATCCGGGCCTTCGCGGCGACGCCGTGGGGTCGACTGTTCGAGACGTACTGAGATGGCGTCCGACGTTCGCGTTCGCTTCGCGCCGAGCCCCACGGGCCACCTCCATGTCGGGGGGGCGCGCACCGCGCTGTTCAACTGGCTCTTCGCCCGTCACCACCGCGGCGCCTTCATCCTGCGCATCGAGGACACCGACCGCTCGCGCTCGACCGACGAGAACATCGGCGCGATCGTCGAGGCCCTCCAGTGGCTCGGCCTGGACTGGGACGAGGGCCCGCCGGCGCCCGGCTACCGGCAGACCGAGCGGTTCGAGAGCTATCGCGACCACGCCGCGCGGCTCGTGGCGACGGGGCGCGCGTACCTCTGCGATTGCTCGCCCGAGCTCCTCGACCGCGAGCGGCAGGCGGCGCAGCAAACAGGCGCGACCTTCCGGTACTCCGGGCGCTGCCGCGACCGCGGCCTGAGCGCGGGAGCCCTGCGCCTGCGCATACCCACCGAGGGCGCCACCGTGGTGAACGACCTCATCCACGGCGCGGTCACGTTCGAGCACAGCCAGCTGGACGACTGGATCCTCGTCCGCACCGACGGCACGCCGACGTACAACTTCTGCGTCGTCGTCGACGACGTGACCATGCGCATCACGCACGTGATCCGCGGCAACGATCACCTGTCGAACACGCCCAAGCAGATCTTGTGCTACGAAGCGCTCGAGTACGCCGTGCCCGAGTTCGCCCACGTCTCGATGATCCTGGGCCCCGATCGCAGCCGGCTCTCGAAGCGCCACGGTGCCACGTCGGTGCAGGCGTACCGCGACGCCGGGATCCCCGCCGACGCGATGGTGAACTATCTGGTCCGGCTGGGCTGGTCGCACGGCGACCAGGAGGTCTTCTCTCGCGCCCAGCTCGTCGAGCTGTTCGACATCAAGGACGTCGCCTCGTCCGGCGCCGTCTTCGACACGACCAAGCTCGAGTGGCTGTCGCAGCACTATCTCAAGACGATGGACGGCGGGCGGCTGGCCGAGCTGGTGGAGCCCTTCGTTCGGGCGGCCGGGCTCACGCCGCCGGCGGACCGCGCCCGGTTCAGGGGAATGCTCGACACGCTGCGGGAGCGCGCCAAGACGCTCGTCGAGCTCGTCGAGCAGGGAAGGTTCTACTTCGAGGCGCCGACGGCGTACGAGCCGAAGGCGGCGCCGAAGCTCCTGACGCCCGAGGGCGCCCGGCGTCTCGGGCTTCTGATCGAGCGGCTCGAGGGCACGGCCGAGTTCACGGCCCCGGCGATCGAGCGCGTCGTCCGCGCGCTCACCGAGGAGCTCGGGCTCAAGCTCGTCGACCTGGCCCAGCTGGCCCGCCTGGCGGTGACGGGCCGGACCGCGTCGCCGCCGATCTTCGACGTCCTGGCGCTGCTCGGCCGCGCCGAGGCGCTGGCGCGCCTGCGCCGCGCGCGCGCGCTGGCGGAGGGGGCGGCGTGAGGCTCCTGCTGGCGCGCCACGGGCAATCCGTGTGGAACCAGGTGCGACGGTTCCAGGGCGAGAACGACGTCGGGCTCTCCGACCTCGGTCGCCGCCAGGCCGCGGCGCTCGGGCGTGCGGTGCGTGAGGGCTACCGCGTGAGGGCCGCGTACGTGAGCCCGATGCAACGCGCGTTCGACACGGCGACGATCGCGCTCGCCGGGACCGGGATCCGGCTCGTCCCGCTCCCGGAGCTCCGCGAGTTGTCATTGGGCGAGTGGGAAGGGTGCACCGTCGAAGAGATCCGCGCGCGCGAGGGGAATCCCTATCTGGCCTGGGTGCGGTCGCCGCTGGACTGCCCGCCGCCTGGCGGCGAGCCGTTGCCGGACGTCTGCGCCCGCGTGCTCAGGGCGATCGGCCGGATCGGCGAGGATCATCCGAACGGCGACGACGTCCTCGTCGTGGCCCATGGTGGCGTGATCAGCGTCTACCTCTGCCACCTGCTCGGCATCTCGTTCAACTCGCTCTGGCGGCTGCGCATCGACAACGGCTCGCTGACGGTCGCGCGCCCGCCGCGCCTCGTCTCGGTGAACGACACCGCCCACCTCCCCGGCCCGCCCACCACCTCCGCCTCTGCCGATATGGAGCGCGCGCGGTGACCGTGTTGGTGACGCTGTTCGGCGGCATCGCGCTGCTGCTCTATGGGATTCGGCTGAGCGGCGAGGCGTTGCAGCGCGCGCTCGGCGGCCGTCTGCGCAGCCTGCTCACCGGGATGTCGCGCCATCGGCTCTCCGCGGTGGGCTCGGGGGCGTTGATCACCGCCATCATCCAGTCGTCGGCGGCCACCACGCTGATGCTGATCGGCTTCGTCTCCGCGGGTCTCATGACCTTCCGGCAGACGCTGGGCATCATTCTGGGCGCGGACATCGGCACGACCTTCACGGTGCAGCTGATCGCGTTTCGGTTCACCGACTACTCGCCGCTGCTCGTCGGTCTCGGCTTCGTGACGACGTTCATCGCCCGCCGTCGCGTGCCGAAGGACTTCGGCCAGGCGCTCCTCGGGCTCGGCCTCATGTTCCTGGGCCTCAAGCTGATCCTCGACAACGTCGAGCCCTTGCGAACGACGCCGCTGGCGATCGACCTGCTCACCGCGGTCGGCCAGAACCCCGCGATCGGCGTGCTGATCGGTGCGCTCTTCAGCGCGCTCGTCACCTCGTCCGCGGCCACCCTGGGGCTGGCGCTGGCGTTCGCGCACCAGGGGCTGCTGCCGCTGGAGGGCGCCATCGCGATCGTGCTGGGGGCGAACATCGGGACCTGCGCCACCGCGCTGACGGCGTCGGTCGGCGCGACGGCCGAGGCCAAGCGCGTGGCCGTCGCCCACATCGCCTTCAAGGTGCTGGGGGCCGCGCTGGTGTTCCCGTTCATCGGGCCGCTCACCTCGGTGGTGGCGAGCACCGCGGCCGATCCCGCGCGTCAGATCGCGAACGCCCACACGCTGTTCAACTTCGGGATCAGCCTGGTGTTCCTACCGTTCACGCCGCTGGCCGCCCGCGCGATCGAGGCCCTGGTGCCCGACGACCAGCAGGGCGAGAACCCCTTCCGCACGCGCTACCTCGACGAGCGGTCGCTCGATCAGCCGGCGCTGGCGCTGGGCCAGGCGACGCGCGAGGCGCTCCGTATGGCCGACGTCGTCCAGGGCATGCTGCGCGACGTGCCGATCGTCTTCGCCAGCAGCCACCACGAGCTGCTGGAGGACGTGGAGCGGCGGGATGACCAGGTCGACTTCCTGGAGCGGGAGATCAAGTTGTTCCTGGCGCGCCTGGGACGCGACGCGATGGGCGCCGATCTCAGCCGCAAGGAGATCGGCCTCATCTCCATCATCGGCAATCTGGAGAACATCGGGGACATCATCGACAAGAACCTGATGGAGCTCGGACGCAAGAAGCTCTACCAGGCCCGGCGATTCTCCGACGCCGGCTGGGTGGAGATCCAGGAGTTCCACGGGATGGTCTCGAAGAATCTGGAGCGAGTCATCGCCGCGTTCGCGGCCAACGACCGCACGCTGGCCCAGGAGGTGCTGGACCAGCGCGCGCTCATGCGGCAGCGGGAGCGCGACCTGCGCGAGTCGCACCTGGGTCGCCTGCGCGCCGGGCTGGCCGAGTCGATCGAAACGTCGGAGATCCACCTCGATATCCTGACCAACCTGAAACGGATCAGCTCGCACGTGTCGGCGCTGGCGATCTCGATCCTCGAGGAGGTCTGAGATGAAGAAGGTCGAAGCGATCATCAAGCCCTTCAAGCTCGACGACGTGAAGGAGGCGCTCACCGCGATCGGCGTGATCGGGATGACCGTTACCGAGGTCCGCGGCTTCGGCCGCCAGAAGGGCCATACCGAGCTCTATCGCGGCTCGGAGTACACGGTGGACTTCCTCCCCAAGGTCAAGATCGAGGTCGTCGTGCCCGATCCGCTCGTCGACAAGGTCGTGGCGACCATCGCCGGCGCGGCCAAGACCGGATCCATCGGTGACGGCAAGGTGTTCGTGCTGCCGATCAACGAGTCGCTCCGGATCCGCACCGGCGAGACGGGCGAGTCGGCGGTCTGAGCGCGCGGCTCGACCAGTTCCTCACGGCCGCCGGGCGCGCCGCGGCGACGCGGCGGCGGCGCGCGCTGCGACAGCTCGGCTTCGCCAACCCGGACGCGGCGGCCGCGAACATCGAGGGCCTCGTCCCCACGCCGCGCGACGCGGAGCTCCTGGCGGCGGCGTTCCCGCGTCTGGTGACCGAGCTCGCGGCGGCGCCGGACCCGGACATGGCGCTCAACAACCTCGAGCGCTACACTGCCGTCGTCGACCGCTCGGTGTTCTTCGGCGCCCTCGCCGAGCATCCCGGAGCGGTGCCGCTGCTGGCGCGGCTGTTCGGATCGAGCCAGGTGCTCGCCGACGCGCTCCGCCGCCGCCCGAACAACCTGGCGTGGCTGCTGGAGCCCACCACGATGCGGCTCTGGTTCGCCGAGGACCTGGCGGCGGACCTGGCGCTGACGCTCGGCGCCTTCGAGACGCGCGAGGCGCGGATGAACGCGCTCCGCCGCTTCAAGTACCGCCACCTGCTGCGGATCGGCGCCCGCGACCTGCTGGGCGACGCCGATCTTTCCCTGACGACCGAGGAGCTCTCGCACCTGGCCGACGCGTGCCTCGTCGAGGCGCTGCGCATGGCGGACGGAGAAGCGCGCCGCGCCTATGGCGCGCCGATCGCCGCCGACGGCTCGACGGCGGGGCTCGCGGTGATCGCGATGGGGAAGCTCGGCGGCGCCGAGCTCAACTACTCGTCCGACATCGACCTGATGTTCGTGTACGACGCCGACGGCGAGACCGCCGGTGGCGAACGCGGGCGCCTGGCCAACGGGGAGTACTTCGCGCGCGTCTGCCGCGACGTCGTCGCGCTGCTCGAGGAGGCCACGGAGGAAGGCTACGCGTTCCGCGTCGATCTGCGGCTCCGGCCCGAAGGGCGCATGGGCGGCATCGTCCTGTCGCTCGAGGGGTATCGCGCGTACTACCGGGAGCGCGCCGAGCTGTGGGAGCGGCAGGCACTCATCAAGGCGCGCATCGCCGCCGGCGACGCGGCGGTCGGCGCGCGCTATCGCGCGCTGGCCCGCGAGACCGCGTATCGGCCCGGGCTCGACGAGCACGTGGTGCCGGCCATCCGCGACATGAAGGCGCAGATCGACCAGGTGATCGAAGCCAAAGGCAGCGAGGCGACCAACGTCAAGCTCGGGCGCGGGGGGATCCGCGAGATCGAGTTCGTCGTCCAGGCCCTCCAGCTCCTCTACGGTGGCGACGACCCGTGGCTGCGCGAGCCGAACTCGTTGAAGGCGATCTTCCGCCTCACCGAGCGGGGCTACCTGGCGCCCGCCCTCGGCCGGTTGCTCTCGCGGGCGTACGTTCATCTGCGCACCGTCGAGCATCGGCTCCAGATCCTCCACGAGTTCCAGACTCACACGCTGCCGGAGGACCCGACGGAGCTCGGGCGCCTGGCGCGGCGGGTCGGCACCCAGGCGCCGCCGCCCCGCGCGGCGCGCGAGTTCGGGACGTTTCACCGCAAGATCACGGCCGGCGTGCACCGGGCGTTCCGCGAGTTCTTCGCCGCCCGCGAGGTGCGACCGCGACGCAAGCTGCGCCTGCCGAGCCTCACTGCGCTGCGGGCCACCGGCTTCCGTGACCCCGAGCGGGCGCGCCTTAACTCGAGGGCCGTCCGCTGGTGCCGTACGCCGCGCACATGGGCGCCACGCTCGAGCGCCTCTATCCGATGCTCATCGACGCCTTGTGGAAGAGCCCCGATCCCGACGAGGCGCTGCACCAGTTCGAGCGGTTCTTCGCGGCTACCGGGCCGCGCGCCGGGCTCGTCGAGCTGCTCGTGAACCCGGAGCTGCTCCTGGGCCTCGTCAAGGTCTGCGCCGGCGGCGATCTCCTCACCGAGCTGCTGATCGCCCAGCCCGAGCTGCTCGCGTCGCTGGCGAGCCCCGAGCGGCTCCTGCGCCGGAAATCCAGACCCGACTTCCGCGCGGCGATGGCGTCGGTGTTCGCGCCGGGAACCACGCCGGCCGATCGGCGCGATCGGCTGCGCCGGGCGAAGCAGGCCGAAGAGCTGGCCGTCGTCTGGCGCTACGTCCTGGGTATCACGACCATCGACGGCTACGCGCGCGAGATGACCGCGCTCGCGGAGGCGACGCTCGCGGCCGGCTGGCTCCTGGCCCAGGAGCCGCTGCTCGAGCGCCACGGCGTGCCGCGCGATGCGTCCGGCAAGTTCGTTCCCGCCGTCATCGTGGGGCTGGGCAAGCTCGGTGGGCGCGAGCTGGTCACCGGCTCCGACCTCGACCTGTTCTGCGTCTTCGCCGAGGACGGCGCGACCGACGGCGCCGATCGGATCGACGCGCACTGGTTCTACAGCCTCGCGGTCGAGCGGTTGGCCAGCGTGCTCGGCGACATCACGGCGGCTGGCATCGCGTTCCCGGTCGACCTGCGCCTGCGGCCCGGCAGCAAGGGCAGTGGGTTCGCCGCGAGCGTGGCGGCGCTGGAGCAGTACTATCTGGAGCATGGCGACCTGTGGGAGCGGCAGACCTTGACCCGGGCGCGACTGATCCTCGGCGACCGTACGCTCGCGCGGCGCGTTCGGGCCGCGCTGCGCCAGCTCGTCTACGGCGACGCGCTGCCGCGCGCGGCGCTCGCCGTGCGCGCCGCAAGCCGTCGCGGGGCTGGGGCCCCGCCGGCTGAGGCGCGCCTATTATTCAAAGAGATCGTCGAGGTGCGGGCGCGGATGGAACGCGAGCTCGGTCGCGAGACGCGCGGGCGCCTGCACGTCAAGTACGGCCGCGGCGGTCTCGTCGACATCGAGTTCCTCGCCCAGGCGCTCCAGCTCGCCCACGGCCGCGACCACGTCGAGGTGCGGCGATTCGCCACGACGACGGCGCTCGCCGGTCTGGCACGCGCCGGCGCGCTCGAGCCCACCGCCGCGGCCGAGCTCGCCGAGCGCTACCGGTTTCTGCGGCGCGTGTCCGCCTCGCTCCGCCTGCTCGGCGCGCGCCCGTCGGACACCCTCGAGCTGGCCGGCCCGATGCCCGCGCGCGTCGCGACCGCGCTCGACTACCCCTCACGCCAGGCCTTCCTCGACGCGTACCGCCAGCAGACGACCGCCGTCCGCGCAGCGTACGACACGCTCCTCGCACCAACCGCGGGCTCCGAACCGCCCGCAGAGGTCCAAGAGCGCAAAGACACGGAATCGGGCGCGCGGAGCCGGGGCGCACCTATTTCAGGCCACCCTCGGTCAACGCCGGACTCGAGGCACTCGCTACAATGAAGCGCTTATTCATCGTCGACGGACACTCACAGATCTTCCGGGCCTATCACGCGGTCGGCTACCTCTCCACGTCCAAAGGCATCCCGACCCAGGCGGTGCTGGTCCTCAGCACGATGCTGTGGAAGCTCATCCGGGAGGAGCAGCCCGACTACCTGGCGATCGCCCTGGACCCGCCCGGCCCCACCTTCCGGGACCAGTTGTCCGCCGAGTACAAGGCCACGCGTTCCGCGATGCCCGACGATCTGGCGCGCCAGTTGCCCTACGTGCGGCGGCTCTTCGACGCGCTGCGGACGCCGGTACTCGAAGTCTCGGGGTTCGAGGCCGACGACGTGCTGGCGACGCTGGTCGACCAGGCGCTCGCGTTGCCCGAGCTCGAAGTCGTGGTCGTGAGCGGCGACAAGGACCTGCTCCAGCTCGTCGGGCCTCGCGTCCGCGTGCTGAGCGTCTCCGGACGCACCGGCGAGCCGATCCTCTACGACGAGGCGAAGGTGCGCGAGCGCTGGGGGGTGGAGCCCGGACAGATCGCCGACGTGCTCGCGCTCATGGGTGACACCATCGACAACATCAAGGGCGTCCACGGCGTCGGCGAGAAGACCGCGGTGAAGCTGATCGGCCAGTACGGCTCCGTCGATCGCCTCTACGAGAACCTGCCGCTCATCGCCGGCAAGCTCCGCGAGACCCTCGCCGCCGGCCGAAAGGACGCGCTGCTCTCGCGCGAGCTGGCGCTCCTGAATCGGAAGGTGCCGGTCGCGATCGACCTCGACACGTTCCGCCGGGTCGAGCCCGACTGGGCCAAGCTGCGTGCCCTCTGGATGGAGCTGGAGTTCTCGCGCCTGCTCAAGGAGCTGCCGCCGGCGCCGACCGCGAGCCCCGAGCCCACGACCATTCTCGACGGCGCGGCGGCCGGCGCGTGGCTCGAGCGGGTGCCGGCGGGCGCGCCGCTGGCGGTGGACTGGGCCGGCGAGGCGCGGACGCCCGAGTCGCGCATTTCCGGTCTCGCCCTCTTCCATCCCGACGCCGGCCCGACCGCGGTCGGGCCGGACGCGACGCCCGCGACGCTCGGCGCGCACGAGCTGATCGTCCACGACGCCAAGCCCCTCCTCGAGTTCTGGCTCGGGCGGGGCGTCGAATTGCCGCCCGTCCACGACACGGCCGTTGCCGCGTACCTCATCAACTCCGCGCGGGCCAGCTACCGGCTCGAGCAGGTCTGCATGGAAGCGCTCGGCGACGGCCCGCCCGCCGCCGATCCCGTGCACCCGCAGGGCGCGCGCGCTCGGTTCCTCTGGCGGTACTGGGAGCACGCCGCCGCCGAGCTTCGCGCCCGCGAGCTGTGGCCGGTTTACGAGACGATCGAGCGGCCGTTGATCCCGGTGCTGGCGCTCATGGAGCGCCACGGCATCCGTGTGGATCCCGCGCGTCTCGAGGCGCCAAGGAGCTCGAGCGCGACCTCGACAACCTCACCCGTGAGATCTACCGGCTGGCCGGCGAGGAGTTCACGATCGCCTCGCCCAAGCAGCTGGCCCAGATCCTGTTCGAGAAGCTCAAGCTCCCGCCCCTCCGAAGAACGAAGACCGGCTACTCGACCGACGCCGACGTCCTGACCGAACTGGGACTCCGCCACGAGCTGCCGGCCAAGATCCTCGAGCATCGCTCGATCGCGAAGCTCAAGGGGACGTACGCCGACACGCTGCCCGGGCTGATCAATCCGCGGACGGGCCGGATCCACACGACGTTCAACCAGCTGGTCGCGGCGACCGGGCGCCTGAGCTCGCAGGACCCGAACCTCATGAACATCCCGATCCGCACCGAGCTCGGCCGCCGGATCCGGGCGGCGTTCATTCCGGAGGAGGGCTGGCGCTTCGTCGCCGCCGACTACTCGCAGATCGAGCTGCGGATCCTGGCGCATCTGTCCGAGGAGCCGGCGCTCATCGAGTCGTTCGGGCGCGGCGAGGACATCCACACGCGCACGGCGTCGGAGGTCTTCCACGTCGGGGCCGGGGACGTCACCTCCCTCCAGCGCACGATCGCCAAGAGCGCGAACTACGCGATCCTCTACGGCGTCTCCGCGTTCGGCCTCTCACAAGCGACGAAGATCGATCAGAAGGAAGCGAAGCGGTACATCGACGACTACTTCGCCAGCCATCCGCGGGTGCGCGCCTACATCGACCGCACGCTCGCCGAGGGGCGCCAGCACGGACACGTCAGCACGATGCTCGGTCGGCGCCGCTACCTGCCGGATCTCACGAGCCCCAATCCGATCGCCCGCAACGCCGCCGAGCGCATGGCGATGAACGCGCCGGTGCAGGGGACGGCCAGCGACATGATCAAGATCGCGATGGTGCGCGTGCAGGCGGCGCTGGCGGGGCGCGGGCTGCGCGCCCGGATGCTGCTGCAGGTGCACGACGAGCTGCTCTTCGAGGCGCCGCCCGACGAGGTCGCGACGATCGAGGAGCTCGCGCGCGAGATCATGGCCGCTGCGCTGCCGCTCAAGGTCCCCGTCGTGGTCGACGTGAAGACGGGCGCCGACTGGGCGGAGGTGTGAGCCGCGCCGCTTCGCGAGCGGCCGCCGCAGGCGAGGCGAGCCTATGAGTGCGCGGAAGTTCCTGGTCGTCGGGCTCACCGGCGGCATCGCGACCGGCAAGAGCACGGTATCGGACGTCCTTCGCCGGCTCGGCGCCGAGATCATCGACGCCGACCGCCTCGCCCGCGACGTGGTCGAGCCGGGGCAGCCGGCCTTCGCGACCATCGTGGAAGAGTTCGGCCCGGGCGTCCTGAACGCCGACGGCACGCTCGACCGCAAGAAGCTCGGCGCGATCGTTTTCGCCGCGCCCGAGCGGCGCAAGCGGCTGGAGGCGATCACCCATCCGGCGATCCGGGATCGATTCCTGGCCCGCCTCGAAGAGCTGGCGGCGCAGGGGTTCAGGGGCCTGGTCTTCTTCGATGCGCCGGTCATGATCGAGAGCGGCACCTACAAGAACATGGAACGCCTGGTCGTCGTCGCCACCGACGAGGCCACGCAGGCGGAGCGGCTCCGCGCGCGCGACGGCGCCGACGAGGCCGAGAACCGGCGGCGCATCGCGAGCCAGATGCCGGTCGCCGAGAAGGCCAAGCTCGCCGACTACGTGATCGACAACTCCGGCGACCGCGAGGCCACCGTGGAGCAGGTGCGCCGGGTCTTCGCGGCGCTCATGGCCGAGCTCAAGGCCCGCGCCGCGGAGTAGCGCCGGCCCTCAGAGGCGGCCGAGCGGGCGGGAGATCAGCTGCTTCACGGGACGAAACTCGACGATGCCGATCTCGACCAGTCGGCACGCGATGGGCAGCGCCACGCGGCGCGCGACCTCGAGGGCCCGGGTGAACTGTTCGGCCGTGACGTCCGTGGCCAGCGTGCAGTGGGGCACCCACCCACCCGGCCGATAGTGCTCCCACGGCGCCGCCCCGACGCGGCTGAACCGAGCGTGAAGGCCCGCCTGCAGCTCCAGCAGCTCCGAGGTCACCGTGGGGGCGAGGAAGACCGCGACGTGCGGGAAAAACCCCACGCTGGCCAGCGTGGTGGGCAGCGGCGCCACTTCCGCGGCGAAGCGCGTCAGCTCGGCCTCGGCGGCGTCGCGGTCGAGGCTGTCCCAGATGCCGACCGAGACGTGCGGCCGGGCCCCAGAGCGGGCCATGTGCACGATGCCCTCGTCCTCCAGGTCGTGCCACAGCCGGCGCACGACGGCTGCGGCGTGATCGTCGAGGCCGAGCTCGAGGGCGTATGGCATCGGCGTGGATCATGACCAAGCGTCGTGCGCTCGGCCAGCACTTTCTCCGAGACCCGACGATCGCCCACGCGATCGTCGACCTCGTGGCGCCCACTGCGCGTGATCTGGTCGTCGAGATCGGACCGGGCGAGGGCGCGCTGACCACCGCGCTGGCCGGTCGGGCCGGCCGGGTGATCGCGCTCGAGATCGATCGGGCGCTCGCGGAGGGGCTCCGGGCGAAGCTGCCGACCGTCGAGGTGCTCGATGCCGACGCGCGGACGTGGAACTACGCATCACTCGCGGCGCCGGCGGGCGGCGGCCGCGTGCTGGCCGTCGGCAACCTGCCGTACAGCGTGGGCAAAGCCATCCTCGTGGCGCTGATCGACGCCCGCACCGCGATCGACGAGATGGCGCTGATGCTCCAGCGTGAGGTGGCCGAGCGGCTGGCCGCGCCCGCCGGCGGCAAGGCGTACGGGAGCCTCTCGGTGTTCGCGCAGCTTTACTGCGACGTGCGGGTCGCGCTCCGCGTGCCGCCCGGCGCCTTCCGTCCGCCGCCGCAGGTGGACTCGGCGGTGCTCCACCTCCGCGTCTTACGCGAGCCGCGCGTCCCGCTGGCCGACGCCGGGCGATTTCAAACGGTCGTCCGCGCCGCGTTCGCACAGCGGCGCAAGACCCTTGCGAACGCGCTCGCCGGGGGCCTCGGGCTCCCGCTTGAGGTCGTCCGGCGCGCGGCTACCACCGCTGGTGTGGACCCGGGCCGGCGGGCCGAAACCCTCACGATCGGCGAATTTGCGGACCTGGTTCGACAGCTCTCGCTATCATGAAATCGATGCAGGGACGCATGGTTGCGGCGACGGCGCTGCTCGCGGCCAGCCTTACGGGGCTCGCCGTGTCGACCCATCGTTATGTTTGGCCGGGCGCCGCTCCGGCGCCGCGCTGGATTCCGGCGCCGCCGCTCGCCGCGATGGTCCCGCGCCCGGCGTTTCCGACCGAAACCCGCGAGATCGCCGTGAGGCCGGGCGATACGCTCCCGCGCGTGATCACGCGCGGCGGCCTCGAGCCGCGCATGGCCAACGACCTTGCTACGCAGTTCGGGCGCAACGGCGCCGACCTCCGGAAGCTTCGTCCCGGCGCGACCGTCCGGATCGTGTGGAACTTCCGGAAGGAGCCGATCGAGGTCCGGTACGAGGCGAGCCCGTGGCTCTCGTTCGCCGCCCGGCCGATGAACGGGGCCTGGCGGGTCGGCCGCGCGGAAACGGTGCCCGACTTGCGGGTCGAAACCGTGAGCGGTGTGGTGCAGCGTTCGCTCTTCGACGCGGTCGAACGCACGGGCGAGTCGGCGCGGCTGGTGCTGGAGCTGGTCGACATGTTCTCCTCGGACTTCGACTTCACCGCCGACACGCGCGCCGGCGACCGCTTCCGCCTGCTGGTCGAGAAGCGCTACGCCGGTGACGCCTTCGTCGACTACGGCCGGATCCTGGTGGCCCAGTACGCGAGCGGCGGCCGGATACTGACCGGCGTCGGGTTCGAGCGCGCGTCGCGCTACGGGCACTACGACACGTCCGGCCAGTCGCTGCGCAAGAGCTTCCTCAGGTCGCCGCTCGAGTTCACGCGCATCACGTCCGGCTTCACGTACGCGCGCCCGCATCCGATCCTGGGCGGCGTCCGGCCCCACCTCGCGATCGACTACGGGGCGCCCGTCGGTACGCCGGTCCGCGCCGTCGCCGACGGCGTGGTCGTGCACGCCGGCTGGAACGGCGGCAACGGCATCCAGGTGCACCTGCGGCATCGGTCCGGGTACGAGACCCAGTACAACCACCTCTCGCGGATCACGCCGGGGCTACATGCGGGGATGCGCGTACGGCAGAAGCAGATCATCGGCGCCGTCGGCGCCACCGGGCTCGCCACCGGGCCCCACCTCGACTACCGCGTGGCGAGGAACGGCACGTTCGTGAATCCGCTCGGCGAGAAGTTCATCCCCGGCGAGCCCATCCCCGCCGGCGAGCGGGCCGAGTTCAACGGCCAGGCCCACGATCTGATCGCGCGTCTCGAGACTCAAGCCCCCTTCTAGCGTCACCGTCCCGCCAGGGGGCGCCTTGCCCCTGACATCTCGCCCATTTCCCCGCGTCGGCGGCCGCCCCCGAAACTTCGGCGGGCTCGGGCCCGATGGTACGATGACGACGCCGTCAGGAGCAGTGCGCGCTGCAGGCCGTCGCGGGGCTGGGCCCCGCCGGCCGAGGCGCCGCTTACATAAAAGGAGTTCCGTGGAACCCGTCGTCCGTCTGATCCCTCTCGGTGGCCTTGGCGAGATCGGCCTCAACATGATGCTGGTCGAGTCCGGCGACGATCTGATCGCGATCGATTGCGGCCTCATGTTCCCGGACGACGAGCTCCCCGGTATCGACCACGTCATCCCCGACTTCACCTACGCGCTCGAGCGCCGGACCGGTTTCCGCGCCGTGGTCCTGACCCACGGTCACGAGGACCACATCGGTGCGCTACCCTACCTGCTGCGTGAGCTGCCCGTACCGGTCTACGGCACGCCGCTGACGCTGGCCCTGGTCGCCGAGCGGCTGCGCGAGCACGGCTTGCTCGAGACGGCCGACTTGCGGTCGATGCGTCCACGGGACCGGATCCAGGCGGGCGTCTTCGGCATCGAGCCCATCAGGGTGACCCACTCGATCGCCGACGGCATCGGGCTGGCGATCGACACGCCGGCCGGCACCATCGTCCACACTGGCGACTTCAAGCTCGACCCGAGCCCGCTCGACGGCGAGGCGCCCGACTATCGGCGGTTCGCGGAGCTGGGCGAGCGCGGCGTGACCGTGCTCTGCTCGGACTCGACGAACGTGGACCGCCCCGGG
>Ga0209470_1002015_pt1 | contig 14611 bp, 15 predicted proteins | sample GraSoiAngelo_125_FD_185882 | JGI IMG/M metagenome (GOLD analysis project Ga0209470, IMG submission 185882) | Grasslands soil microbial communities from the Angelo Coastal Reserve, California, USA - 14_0927_05_40cm (SPAdes) (version 2) | ecosystem: Environmental > Terrestrial > Soil > Grasslands ... | reverse complement strand
CGCCTGCTCGACGATCTCCACGCCCGCGGGCGCTGGGACCGCTCGGTCGTCATCGTGACCGCCGACCACGGCATGAGTGCCGTCGGCCCGACGCCGGAGCGGCCGCACCCCGTGATCTCGCTCGAGCCCGTGCTCCGGCGGGAGATGGTCCGCGGGGTCACGGTCGTCGCCGACGGCGGCGTGGAGCACGTCTATGCCGAGCGCGTGGCGGCCGGCGCCGCCGCCGCGGGCGATGCGGCGGAGCCGCTCGCCCGCGTCGCCGCGCTCGCGCACGCGGCGCCGGGTGTCGCGGAGGTGCTGGCCCGCCTGCCCGTGCCGGACGTGCCGACGCTCGGCGCGGTCCATCCCGACTGGCATCTCGACCATCCGCGCACGGGCGAGCTCCTCCTCGTGGCCGCACCCGGTCACCAGTTCGTCGACCCGTTCGACCCGGTCGAGGCGGGGCTCCTCGGCAACCACGGCGGGCCCGAGGACCTCGCCGTGCCGCTCGTCGTGACGGGCGGCTGGGCGGGGCTCCGCGCCGCGCCACGCGGCACGCCGTCGCCCGGCTCGGTGGACGTCGCGCCGACCATCGCCGCGCTCCTCGGGCTGCGCGTGCCCCGGCTGCTCGACGGTCGCGCGGTGCCGCCCGCGCGCGCCGGACACCCGATCGCCGCGCTGCTCGCTCAGAGCCCGCACTGAGCGAAGAACTCGGCGAACACCTTCTCCACCACCGGCCCGAGGCGGCGCACGTGCTGCGCGGCGTCGCGCACGAGCGCCTTCGGATCGACCCCGGCGCCGGTGACGTAGGCGCGGGACTCGGCCTCGGTCGCCAGGCGCTGGATCATCGTCTCGGTGAACTCGAGGTGGAACTGGAGCCCGTAGACGACGTCGCCCCAGCGGAAGGCCTGCTGCTCGTAGAGCGCCGAGCGCGCCAGGTTGCGCGCGTCGGGCGGCAGCTCGTAGGTGTCGCCGTGCAGGTGGAAGACGGTGAGCTCGGGCTCGAGGACGCCGAAGACGGGATCGTCGCGCCCCTCGGGGGTGAGCGTGATCGGCGCCCAGCCGACCTCGCGCCGCTCGCCAGCGTAGACCCGCGCTCCGAGCACGCTCGCGATGAGCTGTGCGCCGAGGCAGATGCCGAGCACCGGGCGGCCCGCGGTGAACGCGCGCTCCACGAGCCCGCTCTCGGTCCGGAGGAACGTGTGCCGCTCCGCCTCGTAGACCGACATGGGCCCGCCCAGCACGATGAGCCCGCCCACGTTGGTGAGGTCGCGCGGCGGCGCCTCGCCGCGCGGCAGGTCGAGGTAGCGATGGTGGATGCCCCGGTCGCGCAGCACGTTGACGAGGAGGCCGAGCCCCTCGGCCTGCACGTGCCGGAGCACGAGCCAGGAGGTGCCCTCGCCGGAGGCGTCCGCGTCCCCACCCCGACGCACCATGGGCCCCTCTTTGCCGAGCGGTGGCCCGCAGTCAAGGCGCGGGCCCGGCGGGCCCGGGCCCGGGCCCGGCGAGAGTTCACCGTCCCGTCACCGGCGTGTCATAATGAGCCAGTAGCCTGAGGGCGGTTTCCGTGGGCGTCAAGCGCACGATCCTCGTGGTCGAGGACGAGAAGGACATCCGCGAGCTCGTCCGCTTCCACCTCGAGCAGGAAGGCTATGCCGTCCGCGAGGTGGAGTCGGGCGAGAGCGCCCTGACCGTGGTGGCGGCCGAGCGGCCCGCGCTCGTAGTGCTCGACCTGATGCTGCCGGCGATGGACGGGCTCGAGGTCTGCCGGCGCCTGCGGGCCGCCGAGGGGACGCGCGCCCTCCCGGTCATCATGCTCACCGCCAAGGCGGCGGAGGTGGACCGGGTCCTCGGCCTCGAGTTCGGAGCCGACGACTACGTGACCAAGCCGTTCAGCCCGCGCGAGCTGGTGGCGCGGGTGCGGGCCGTGCTCCGGCGCACGCACGGCGAGGACACCCCGGCCCCGCACGAGATCTTCGAGCGGGGCCGCCTGCGGCTCGACTTCGACACCTACGAGGGGTTCATCGATGGGGAGCGCCTCGGCCTCTCCCTGCGGGAGTTCGAGCTCCTCAAGTTCTTCGTCCGCCACCCCAATCGGGTGTACGATCGGCTCCAGCTCCTGGACCTCGTATGGGGCCCCGACACGCACGTCGAGCCGCGCACCGTGGACGTCCACGTCCGCCGGCTGCGGAGACGCATCGAGCGCGATGACGCCAACCCCGAGCTCATCCTCACCGTCCGCGGCGTCGGCTACAAGTTCAACCCCGACGCGCTCGAGCCGTAGGCTCGTCCTCCAGTTCGTCCTGCCGACGCTCGCGGCGCTCGGCGCCGCGCTCGCGACGGCGATCCCCTACGTCGCGCTCACGGTCGAGCGGCACCAGATCGAGACGCTCGGCGAGCGCCTCCTGGCCGAGGCGCGCGTCGCGGGGGAGGCGCTGCCGTGGACGGCCGGCGCGCCGCTCGACGTGGCCTGCGCGCAGCTCGCCGCCGACCTCGGCGTCCGCCTCACCGTGATCGCGGCGGACGGCCGCGTGCTCGGCGAGTCGACGCGCTCCTCGGAGTCGCTCGAGAACCACGCCGATCGGCCCGAGGTCAAGGACGCCCTCACCATGGGCCGCGGCCAGGCCGTCCGCCACAGCGCCACGGTCGGCGCGCTGCTTCTCTACACCGCCTGGCTGCAGACGCGCGCCGACGCGGTGCGCGTCGTGCGCACGGCGCTGCCCTTGACGGCGGTGGCGGAGAACGTGGCGCATCTCCGCCGGCTCCTCGTCATCGGGCTCCTCGCGGCGATGCTCCTCGGCCTCGCGACCTCGCTCGTCCTCTCGCGCCGCGTGCTGCGCCGCATCCAGCGGCTGGTCGCGTTCGCGCGCGCCGTCGCGGGCGGCGCCCCCGCGCCCTACCTGGCGCCCGAGCGGCGCGACGACCTGGGCGTCCTCGAGGCGCAGCTCGCCGAGATGGCGCGCGAGGTGGCGGCCACCATCGCGGCGCTGCGCGTCGAGCGCGAGCGGCTGGAGGCGATCCTGCGCGGCATGGTGGAGGGCGTGCTGGTCACCGACCTGGTCGGCCGGGTGGCGCTCATGAACGAGCGTGCGCGCGAGCTGCTCGGCCTGCCCGCGGGCCTCGACGGCGCCGGGCGGTCGCTCGTCGAGGTCGCGCGCCAGCCGCAGGTGAGCGAGATGCTGCGCGGGCTCGCCGGGGGCGAGACGGTCCTCTCGCGCGACCTGATGCTCGAGGGCGCCGAGCGCACGACCCTCCAGGTGAACGGGGCTCGGCTGTGCGGCCCCGACGGCCAGCCCTTCGGCTACGTGCTCGTGCTGCACGACGTCACCGAGCTGCGCCGCCTAGAGGTCGTGCGCCGCGACTTCGTCGCCAACGTGTCGCACGAGCTGCGCACGCCGGTCACGGCCATCAAGGGCTACGCGGAGACCCTCCTCGGCCCCGCGGGCGACGACCGCGAGGCGCGGCGGCGTTTTCTCTCGGTCATCGACCGGCACTCGGAGCGCCTCGGGCGGCTGATCGACGACCTGCTCACCCTCTCCGACCTGGAGCTGGGGCGCAGCCCGCTCCGCCTCGGCACGGTCGCCGTTGCGCCCGCGGTGGAGGACGCGCTCCAGATCCTCTCCGACACGGCGGCGCGGGGTGGCGTCGAGCTCGGCGCGCAGGTCGACCCGGCCAGCCCCGCGCTCGAGGCTGACGCGGATCGCTTCCGGCAGGTGCTCATCAACCTGGTCGACAACGCGATCAAGTACACGCCGGGGGGCGGCCGCGTGTTCGTGCGGGCCGCCGCCAGCGGCGCCGAGCACGACGGCATGGTCGAGATCGCCGTCGAGGACACGGGCGTCGGCATCCCCGCGCGGGACCTGCCGCGGCTGACCGAGCGCTTCTTCCGCGTCGACAAGGGACGCTCGCGCGCCCTCGGCGGCACGGGGCTCGGGCTCGCGATCGTGAAGCACATCGTCCAGGCCCATGGCGGCGAGCTCGGCATCACCAGCGCCGTCGGCCGCGGCACCACGGTGCGGGTGCTCTGGCCCGCCGCGGCGCCGGCGCGGCCGGCAGCCGAGGTCGCGCGGTAGAAGGAGAATCGCCCATGTCGACGTACGGCCTCACCCCGGAGGTCCGCGCGCTGCGCGAGCGCATGCGCCGCTTCATCGATGAGGAGGTCATCCCGGCCGAGCCCGTGCTCGCGCGCGACGACGAGGCCGCGGCCGAGACCACGCGGCGCCTCAAGGCGCGGGCCAAAGCCGAGGGCCTGTGGGCGCTCGGCCATCCGAAGGAGATCGGCGGCGGGGGCGTGCCGTTCATGCCGTTCGTCTACCTGAACGAGGTGATCGGCCGCTCGCACTGGGGGCAGGTCGCCGTCGGCTCGCTCTCGATGCAGGACTCGATCATGCTCCACCTCTACGGTACCGCGGAGCAGAAGCGGCGCTGGCTCGAGCCGTTGGTAGCGGGCGACATCTATCCCTCGGTCGGCTTGACCGAGCCCGAGGTGGCGGGCTCCGACCCCACCCTCATGCAGTCGACGGCGCGGCTCGAGGGCGACCACTGGGTGGTGAACGCTCACAAGTGGTTCACGAGCGGCGCCAACCGCGCGGCCTTCACGACCATCTTCGCCATCACCGAGCCCGAGGCGCCGCCGCACGAGCGCTTCTCGGCGGTCATCGTCCCGACGGACACCCCGGGCTACGAGATCGTGCGCGTGGTCCCCACCATGGGCCACACCGGCGGCGCGCACTGCGAGATCCGGCTCTCCGACGTGCGCGTGCCGCGCGATCACCTGCTCGGGGGCCGCGGCCACGGCTTCGTGGTCGCGCAGAAGCGGCTCGGCCCGGGGCGCATCTTCCACTGCATGCGCTGGCTCGGCCAGGCCGAGCGCGCCTTCGAGCTCATGTGCGCGCGCGCGACCACGCGCTTCGCGCACGGCTCGCTCCTCTCGGAGAAGGGTGAGATCCAGCGCTACGTCGCCGAGTCGGCGGCCGAGATCCAGGCGGCGCGCCTGATGACGCTGGACGCTGCACGCGCCATGGACGGGGGCAGCGAGGCGCGCGTCGAGATCGCGCTCATCAAGTTCTGGGGCGCACGCATGCTCCACGACGTGATCGACCGCGCCATCCAGGTGCACGGCGCGCTCGGGGTCACGGCCGACACGCCGCTCGAGTTCATGTACCGCGAGGCACGCTACGCGCGCATCTACGACGGACCGGACGAGGTACACCGCATGGTGGTCGCGCGCCGCCTGCTGCGGGACCCGTTCGGTGCGGCGCCGTGGGCGTGAGGGCGATGTGAGGGAGTTACCAGCCCGAGCGCGCGATCAGTGCCTCGACCCGCACGCGAATCTGATCGCGGATCTCCCGCACGCGCTCGACGGGTTCATCCTTGGGGTCGGGGAGCGGCCAGTCCTCGTGGGGCACCCCGGGGACGACCGGGCACGCCTCGCCGCAGCCCATGGTGATGAGCACGTCGGCGCGCGCGACCAGATCGCCGGTCAGGTGCCGCGGCCGCGCATCGCCGAGCTCGATGCCCAGCTCCCGCATGACCTGCTCGACCGCCGGGTGCACCCGCTCCGCGGGCTCGGTCCCGGCCGAGACCGCGCGTGCCGCCGCGGGGTCGGCGAGCGCGTTGAAGAGCGCGGCCGCCATCTGCGAGCGGCCGGCGTTCTCGACGCACGCGAAGATCACGGTCGCGCGCGGCATCTCAGAGTTCGCGCGGCAGCTTGTCCATGTGCCGGATCGAGCGCCCCTTCACCATGAAGATCACCATCTCGGCGATGTTGGTGGCGTGGTCGCCCACCCGCTCGAGGTACTTGGAGACGAAGAGGAGCCGCATGGCGCGGCTGACCGTGGCCGGGTTCTCGACCATGTAGGACAGCAGCTCCCGGAAGAGCTGCTCGTGGAGCTGGTCGATCGTGTCGTCTGCGAGGCACACGCTCAGCGCCAGCTCGGTGTCCTCGCGCACGAAGGCGTCGAGGCTCCGCCGGAGCATGTCGCGCGCCACGTCGGCCATCCGCGGGATGTCGATGTAGGGCTTGATCGGCACCTCGGCGGCGAGCTCGATCGCGCGCTCGGCGATGTGGGTCGCCATGTCGCCGATGCGCTCCAGGTCGGTCGTGATCTTGAGCGTGGTGGTGATGAGGCGGAGGTCGCGCGCCGCGGGCTGGCGGAGCGCCAGCAGCTTGAGCGAGAGGTCGTCGATCTCGACGTCGAAGCGGTTCACGGTGTGGTCGCGCTCGATGGTGGCGTGGGCGAGCGCTTCGTCGCGCTGGGTGAGCGCGCGCACCGCCTGCCCGATCTGCTCCTCCACGAGCCCGCCCATCTCGAGGACGGCGGTACGGAGCTGGCCGAGCTGCTCCTCGAAGGCCCGGTCGGTATGGAGCGGCATCAGCCGAACCGTCCCGTGATGTAGTCCTCGGTCTCCGGCCGCACGGGGTTGGTGAACAGGCGCTCGGTCGGCCCGAACTCGACCAGCCGGCCCAGGTAGAAATAGGCGGTCAGGTCCGAGACGCGGGCGGCCTGCTGCATGTTGTGGGTCACGATGACGATCGTGTAGGCGTTTTTCAACTCGTGGATCAGCTCTTCGATCTTGGCGGTCGCGATCGGGTCCAGGGCCGAGGCCGGCTCGTCCATGAGCACCACCTCGGGCTCGACCGCGAGCGCGCGCGCGATGCAGAGTCGCTGCTGCTGCCCGCCCGAGAGCTCGAGGGCGGAGCGGTCGAGCCGGTCCTTCACCTCGTCCCAGAGCGCAGCCTGGCGGAGTGTGCGCTCGACGATCTCGCGCAGACACAGGGAGTCGCGCTCGCCGTGCACGCGAGGCCCGAAGGCGACGTTGTCGAAGACGGACTTGGGGAAGGGGTTGGACTTCTGGAAGACCATCCCGACGCGGCGGCGAAGCACGACGGGATCGACCTCAGACCCGTAGATCGGGTCGCCGTCGATGGTCACCTGGCCGGTGACGCGCGCGCCCGGGATGTGGTCGTTCATGCGGTTGAGACAGCGGAGGAACGTCGACTTGCCGCAGCCCGACGGACCGATCAGCGCCGTCACGCGGTGCGCCGGGATGTCGAGCGACACGGCCTCCAGGGCGCAGGTGCCGCCGTAGTGGACGACCAAATCGCGCACGGCGATCTTGATCGGCGCGTCGGTGGCCGCCGCCGGGGGATGGATGCGCGTGAGTCCGGGGTCGAGCACTAGGCGCTCCGCACCGCTCCGCTGCGCAGGAGGAAGCGGGCGAGGACATTGGTCCCCAACACGAGGGCCAGGAGCACGAGGCCCGCCGCCCAGGCCTGGCGGTGCCAGTCCTCGTAGGGCGCGATCGCGTAGGTGAAGATCATGACCGGGAGCGACGCCGTCGGCTGGAGCCAGCCCGGACTCCAGAAGCGGTTGTTGAGCGCCGTGAAGAGGAGCGGTGCGGTCTCGCCCGCGACACGCGCGAGCGAGAGGAGGAGGCCGGTCGTGATGCCGCGCCCGGCGGCGGGGATGACGACGCGCACGATCGTCACCCAGCGCGGGGCGCCGAGCGCGAGCGCCGCCTCGCGCAGCGAGTCGGGGACGAGGCGCAGGAACTCCTCGGTCGAGCGCAGCGCGACGGGGACCATCATCACGCCGAGCGCCACCCCGCCCGCCAGGGTCGAGAAGTGGCCGATGGGGATGACGACGAGCGCGTAGACCGTGATGCCGATCACGATCGAGGGGACGCCGTTCAGCACGTCCGCCGCGTAGCCGACCCAGCTGGCGAGCGATCCGCGGCCGTACTCGGCGAGGTAGACGCCGCCGAGGAAGCCGACGGGAATGCCGACCATGGCCGCCGTGAGGAGGAGCTTCGCGCTCCCCACGATGGCGTTCGCCATGCCACCGCCCGCCTCGCCGACGGGCGCCGGGAGCGCGGTGAAGAAGCTCCACGAGAGCGAGCTCATGCCCTGCCAGGCGATGTAGCCGAGCAGGAAGACCAGCACACCGAGTGTCGCCACGGTCGCGCCTGCCGTCGCCCCGAACATGAGCCGCTCGATGCGGCGGCGGTGCCGGTAGGTCGCGTTCATGGGCGCGCGGCGCCGGGCGCCGGCCGGACAGTGGCGATCAGGAGCCGCGCGATCGCATTCACCGCGAGCGTGATCGCGAACAGCACGAGCCCGATCTCGACCAGCGCGGCCAGGTAGACGTCGTCCGTCGCCTCGGTGAACTCGTTGGCGAGCACGGCGGCCATCGTGTAGGCGGGCGCGAAGAGCGAGGCGGCGAGCTCGGGACGGTTGCCGATCACCATGGTCACCGCCATGGTCTCGCCGAGCGCGCGCGCCAGGGCAAGGAAGACCGAGCCCAGGATGCCCGAGCGCGCGTAGGGGACGACCACGTCGCGCACCGTCTCCCAGCGCGTGGCCCCGAGCGCCAGGGCTGCGTCGCGCTGCGTCTGCGGCACCGCGAGGAGGACCTCGCGCGACACGCTGACGATGAACGGGACGATCATGACTGCGAGGAGGATGCCGGCCGCGAGGAGCCCCACGCCGTAGGCGGGTCCCGCGAAGAGCGGGATGGACCCGAGCACGGGCGCGACGGCCTGCTCGACGCTGCGGATCGCCGGCACGAGGACGAATACGCCGACCAGGCCGTAGATGACGCTCGGCACGGCGACCAGCAGCTCGATCAGGAAGGTGAGCGGGTCGGCGAGCCGCCGGGGCATGAGCTCGGCGAGGCAGACCGCGGCGCCGAGGCCGAGCGGGAGCGCGATCGTGATCGCGATCGCGGTGGTGGCGAGCGTCCCGTAGATGAAGGGGAGGGCCCCGAAGCGGAGCGCGACCGGGTCCCACGTCGACGTCCAGAGGAAGCCCAGCCCGAAGGCCGCCCGCGCCAGCGCCGAGCGGCGCAGCAGCACGACGGCGATGGTGCCGGCGATGGCGATGACCGAGAGCGCGAAGGCGAGCGAGAGGGCGCGAAACGCCGGATCGCCGAGCCGTCTCGGGCGGCGTGGCCGGGCCGCCGCGAGGCGGACGGCGGGAGAGGACAGGAGAGCGGCGCGGCCCGTGGCTAGAACCCTCCGGCCTGGATCGTGGCGAGCGCCTTCTGCTCGAGCGCGACCACGGACGCCGGCAGCGGCGCGTAGTTGAGCGGACCAGCGAGCTGCTGCCCGTCGGCCAGCATCCAGGCGAGGAACTTCTTGATCGCCGCGCCCTTGTCCGCGTTCTTGATGCGGGTCGGGACGAGCAGCCAGGTGAAGCTCGCGATGGGATAGGCATCCGCGCCCGCCGGATCGGTGATCGAGACGCGGAAGTCCTCCGGCATCTTCTCGGCGGCGGCCGTGGCCGCCGCCGTCACGCTCTCCAATGTCGCCTGCACGAACTTCCCGCTCCGGTTGCGGACGTCGCCGTAGGGGAGCTTGTTCTGCACCGCGTAGATCAGCTCGACGTAGCCGATCGCGTTGGGCGTCTGCTTGACGAGCCCGGCCACGCCCTCGTTGCCCTTGCCGCCGAGGCCGACCGGCCAGTTGACCGAGGTGCCGCGGCCGACGCGCTGCTGCCACTCGGGGCTCACCTTCGCGAGGTAGTCGGTGAAGATGTAGGTCGTGCCGCTGCCGTCGGAGCGGTGCATGGGGACGAACGGGGCCGCGGGGAGCGCGACGCCCGGGTTCTCCGTCGCGAGCGCCGGGTCGTTCCAGTGCGTGATCCTGCCGAGGAAGATGCCCGCGATCGCCTCGGGCGTGAAGCGGATGCGCTCCACCCCGGGCAGGTTGAAGGTCGGCACGACGGCGCCGAGCGCGGTCGGCAGGTGGAGGATCGGCACCGGCGCCGACTTGAGCTGCTCGTCGCTCATGGGGCCGTCGGTGGCGCCGAAGTCGACGGTGCCCTCGAGCACCTGGCGGATGCCGCCGCCGCTGCCGATCGACTGGTAGTTGATCTGGAGGTCGGGGTTGCGTTTGTGGAACTCGTCGAACCACTTCGAGTAGAGCGGGTAGGGGAAGGTCGCACCCGCGCCGGTCACGAGCGTCGCGGCGTGCGCGAGCTGTGCCAGGCCGAGGGCGAGAAGTCCGGCGAACCACCAGCGTCGTCGCATTCGTCCTCCTTCGCTTCGGGAGCCCGCCGGCAATCCAGCGTATGCTCGTGACAGTCTCCCGGGCGAATGTGACGGCCACGTTACGAGACCGAGAAAAGGCGTAGAAATCTCGTCCGTGGGCGCGCGCCCCCCTCGACTGGCGGGCAGTTTTCAGCCAGTGGGGTGCGGAGACCGAACCTCAGGGAGGGGCGATGATGAAGCGCGGACTGGTCGGTGCAGTCGTCGCGGTGCTGCTGACGGTTGCCGTTTCCGGGGGCGCCGAGACCCCCACGGAGAAGCGGCTCCGGCAGCTGGAGGAGACGCTCCGGAAGACCCAGGACGAACTGAGGGAGCTGCACCGCCAGCTCGACCAGCAGAAGGCAATCGGCCAGGCGACGCAGAAGCAGGTCGAGCAGACGGCCGAGGAGACCAAGACGGCGACCACCGAGGCGAAGAAGGCGGTCGAGCTGCCGGACTGGCTCAAGCGCACCACCGTCTTCGGCGACGTGCGATACCGGCACGAGGGTTTCTACCACCAGCCGCACAAGAAGGGCACCCTCGTGACCGCGCGCAACCGCGAGCGCATCCGCGCGCGCCTCGGCGTGAAGGTGGCTTTCAGCGACGAGATCTCGGCCACCATCCGCGGCGCGACGGGCGATCCGAACAGCCCCGTATCCTACAACGAGACCTTGAGCGGCGGCTTCACCCGCAAGCACTTCAACCTCGACTGGGCGTTCCTCACCTTCACGCCCGGCGCGAGCTTCGGCATCCGCCCGGGCGTCGCGTCCATCACCGCCGGCAAGTTCCCGAACCCCATCTTCCGCGTCGGGCAGCTCGTGTTCGACGACGACCTCGCGCCCGAGGGCGCGAGCGAGACCTTCACGTTGCTCTCGCGGCCCATGGGGGCCCTCGATCAGGTGAAGGTGCACGCCCTCGAGTGGACCTTCAACGAGGTCTCGAACAACCAGGACGGCTGGATGTTCGGGGGCCAGGTGAACCCGAGCATGCACTTCGGGAACCTCCAGCTCGAGGCCGGCCTCGGGCAGTACTGGTGGCTCAATGCCGACCAGATCGCGCAGGCGCTCAACACCAACACCGCCCTCATCAACACGAACCTCGTCACCACCCAGACCGTCGGCGGCAAGGCGACGATCACGGGCTACAAGGGCGCCTTCAACCAGTCGAACGCCATGCTCGCCGCCACCTGGCCCAACCTGATCGGCACGCAGCCGCTCAGGGCGTTCACCGACTACGTCTACAACTGGCTGGCCGCGACGGACGACGCGCACGGCGTCATGGCCGGCCTCACCCTCGGGCAGACGAAGACGCGCGGCGACTGGTCGGTCACCGGCTACTGGGAGCACATCGGCCAGGAGTCGACCATCTCCTCCTTCACCTACGACGACTTCGGCACGGGCGGCACGAACCTCGAGGGGCCAGTGGCGGAGATCAACTACCAGCTCCTGAACCCGCTCACGGTGACGGTGCGGAGTCACTTCACGAACTTCATCAACCGGCCCACGGGGATGACGAACCCGACGCTCACGCGCCTCCAGCTCGACGCGCAGGTGAAGTTTTAGCACGCCTTCAGCGGCGCGCGGGGACGGAGCGTTCGAGCCCGCCGCCCCCGTCGCCGCGGTAGACGTCGAGCGTGTGCGCCTCGATCCAGTCGATCTCGGCGTCGAGCGCGACCGCGGCGGCAGCCGACAGCGCGGGATCGACGGCGGCCGGCAGCACGCCCTCGAAGATGCGGGGCGCGGGCAGGTAGGGCCCGACGCGGACCCGGAGCCATCCCACGGGCGCGCCCTTCGCATCGCGTAGCGCGGCCTGGTACGTTCCCCGGACGTCGATCACCGTCTGGCTCGCTCGGGTGAGCGCGTCGGGACCGGTGTCCGCCACCTTGCGGGCGAAGGGGTCGGTGCGAAGCGACGACCCGTCCGCGGCGCGGATGACGAGGCGGATCGCACCGGCGTCCCACGCCGGGTCGATCTCGCCCACCACCGGTGCGTCCTCCGCCGGCGCGCGCCGGACCACCACACGCTGGCCCGCAACCCAGAGCGCGGCGATCCGCTCGCCATCGGCCTCGAGCACGAAGGTGGGGTCGCCCGGCAGCCGCACCCAACGTGCCGGCCGCAGCTCGCCGGCGCGTCCCGGCCCGAGGCGGTCGACGACCAGGCCGCCGTGCTCGCGGTGCGCGGCGAAGTTGGCGTCGGGGTCGACGGCCAGCGGACGGCGGAGGCCGGCGCAGCCCGCGCCGAGCGCCGCCGCGGCCAGGAGCACGCTCACCAGTCGTCGTTCCACGCGCCAGGCAGAAGAGCAGGAGTGCGGCCGGCGCACAAGGCTCCGAGGAAGATCAGGCGGCGACGCGTCGGGTGGCCCGGGCTTCGTCGCCGATGCCGAGCGTTGCCACGATCCAGCGTCGGGCCTCCTCCGCCAGCTCCCGCCGCGTACGGCCCACCGGGTCGAGCGGGGGCCCAAAGGCGACCTCGGCCGAGAGTGCCGGCTCGCGGACGACCCGCGCGACCGACGCGAGCAGGGTCGTGTCGCCCACGAAGACGGGCGCCGGGCTGCGGCGCCCGTGCGCATCGCGATACCGGAGCGCGGCCGGCTGTACGGTCGCGCCGCTGTCGATCGCCGCCTGGAAGAGGGCAGGGTAGAAGCGGCCGACGGTCGTCCCATCCGTCGTGGTGCCCTCGGGGAAGACGGCGACGCGCTCGCCCTCGCGGAACGCGTGCGCGACCGCCGTACGGGTGCGCGCCGCGTCGCGATAGCTCCCGCGTACGATGAAGAAGGTGTCGAAGCGGGCGGCGATGGTGCCGAAGAAGGGCCACCCCCGCATCTCCGACTTGGCGACGAAGCGTGCGCCGGCGACCGCGTTGAGGACGTACATGTCGAGCCAGGACACGTGATTGGCGACCACCAGCGCCGGTCCCCCCGCGGGTGGAGTCCCGCGCACGTGGAGCGGGACCTCGAGGACGTCGAGCATCGCGCGCGCGAAGCGCGCGGCCAGCTCCCGTCGTTCGCCCGGCCCGAGGCGCGGCGCGCGCAGCACGGCGCTCGCGTAGATCGCGAGCAGGTGTCGCGCCAGCCGCGCGCTCGTCCTACGCGGCGCGGACATGGCGCGGGTGAAGCGACGTCCCGGGCGCCTCCCCGAGGCGGAGGAGCCAGCGGGCGTAGCGGGGATTTAGCCGGGACAGCGGCAGGAGCAGCAGAAGGTCCGCCGTGTTGAAGCCCTCGTCCCAGGCGGGCTCGCCGCAGACGAAGGCGCCGAGTCGGAGGTACCCGCGGATGAGAGCCGGCGGTTCGTGAGCCGTCTCGCGCGACCAGCCCCGGATGGGAAAGGGGCGGTAGGGAAAGACGCGCCAGGGCGCCGGTCCGAGGTGTTCCTCGCACAGGCGGCCGCAGGTGGCCGCGGCGGTATCGTGACCCGCTCCCAGTCCGACGCTCGCGCAGCCCATGACGTAGCGGCTCTCGCAGGCGTTGAGGTAGCGCAGGAGCGCCGCCCAGAGGAGCGCGATCACGGCCCCGTGTCGGAAGTCGGGATGCACGCAGGCCCTGCCGACCTCGACCGTGTCCGCACGGAGGGCGCGGAGCTGGCGCAGGTCGAACTCGCGCTCCGCGTAGAAGCCGCCGGCGCGCCGCGCGCGATCGGCGGGAAGGATGCGATAGGTTCCGACCAACGTGCCGCTCCGCCGCTCGCGCACGACGAGGTGGTGACAGAATGGATCGAGGTCGTCGCGGTCGAGGCCGTTTGCCCCGCCCGGGACGCAGGCGCCGAACTCGTCGGCGAACACGCGGTAACGCAGCCGCTGGCCCTCCTCGACCTCGCGGTCGCTCGACGCGAGGCCCGCGCTGAACTGGGAGGTGCGGACCAGGCAGCCGTCGCCGCCTCCTCCGCGCCGTGGCTCGGGATGCTGCATACACCACCATGATCGTCAGGCTGGATGGCGGCCCCGTCGCGAGGCGGTGAACGGCGCGTGAATCCTTGGCCCGCCGGCTGCAATACGCCGACTGTTCATGTTCCCTTCGCAGGGGAGCAACGCGGGCGGGCTACGGTTCGCGCCCCCCGTCCTCTCTCCTTACGCACGCACCGGGGACGCTTCGCTCAGTACGGTAGATCCTGCGGGGCGCCCCTGGTGCGGCCCCCCCTGCGCCGTGCGGGTTCACGAACACCTCATGCGGGCGACCCGGGTGCGCAACGTCCGTGCACTAGGCTCGGGCGCATGAGCAGAACACCTTTGATCCATGTGCGGGTCGGCCGCCTCTACCGGAGCGGTGCGCTGACGCCCTACCTGACCGAGCTCATCGTCGACGACGTCCGCCGCCGCGGCGCGGGCGGACGCATCGAGATCCGCCTTGCGCCGAGCGCCGACCAGGCCGACCTCGAGGCGGTCGACGCGCGCCTCGCGCCACTGCGCCAGTACGGCGTGCACATCGTCTGCCGGCGCGCGCGCCGGCCGCCCGCTCCCGCCGCGGCGTAGCGCCTGCTCAGCGCCCGAGCCGCCTGAGCTGGCGCGGCGTCAGCATGCAGTGCAGCGTCGCGGCGCGGCCCCGCCCCGTATCGCGTACCTCGAGGGCGACCAGGCCGCCTTTCTTGAGGACCAGCCTCAGCCCGTCGGGCG